>Ga0247833_1000788_pt1 | contig 55557 bp, 57 predicted proteins | sample LaCruzMarch2015__7_FD_187117 | JGI IMG/M metagenome (GOLD analysis project Ga0247833, IMG submission 187117) | Freshwater microbial communities from meromictic Lake La Cruz, Castile-La Mancha, Spain - LaCruzMarch2015_8m | ecosystem: Environmental > Aquatic > Freshwater > Lake | place: Spain...
CACACCAACAGATGGCTCAAAGCCAATGGAGTTTAATGTATTTGATTTTCCATCATCTGGCGTAGCGATGGCTATGTACAACCTAGATGACTCTATCCGGGACTTTGCTCGTGCCTCATTTAATTACGGCTTAGCTAGAAATTATCCAGTCTTCTTATCAACTAAGAACACAATTCTTAAAGCATATGATGGTCGATTTAAAGATATCTTTGCAGAAGTTTTTGAGAAGGAGTTTAAAACTCAATTTGAAAAAGCAAATCTTGAGTACGACCACCGATTAATTGATGACATGGTTGCTACCTCACTTCGCTGGGAGGGTGGCTATATCTGGGCTTGTAAGAATTACGATGGAGATGTGCAATCAGATACGGTCGCACAGGGTTACGGCTCACTTGGTTTAATGACCTCAGTTTTATTGTCACCAGATGGTCGCACCGTTGAAGCAGAGGCTGCGCATGGAACAGTTACTCGCCACTTCCGCGATCACCAAGCTGGCAAGGCCACATCAACAAATCCAATTGCATCGATCTTTGCATGGACGCAAGGATTAGAACACCGCGCTAAATTAGATAAGACACCAAAGGTTGCAGAGTTTGCGAAGAGCCTGGAGCGAGTCTGTATTGAAACTGTTGAAAGTGGCAAGATGACAAAGGATCTGGCACTTCTAATTAGCAATGATGCACCTTGGCAAAATACCCAGGAGTTCTTAGCCTCAATTGATGAGAATTTAAAAAAGGTAATGGCTTAAGTTGTTTAATTGATTTAAAGTTTAAATAAAAAAGGCCCACTCGATTTGAGTGGGCCTTTTTTTACTTCTTACTTAATTTAGACGCTTGCCTGAGGCTGCATCAAATAGGTGAACTGCATCAGCATTTGCTGTAACAGTTACAGTTTGTCCAACCTTTGGTGGGCTCTTTGGATCCCAACGAACAATTACTTGACCAAGCTCTTCGCTGGCATTTGCAAACTTCAACGCCTTATCAACCGGCTTTCCGTAAACAAATGCATCTGCACCAAGCTCTTCAACAACCTCAACTAATACCTCAAAGCCAGTTGATGAAGGGGCGAATCCTTCTGGACGAACACCAACTGTTACAGATGCGCCAGCTGATCCTGGAACCGCAATTCCAAGTCCACCAAGCATCGTCTTGCCACCAGAGACTGGTGCGGTAAGTAGATTCATTGCTGGTGAACCAATAAAGCCAGCTACGAAAGCATTTTGTGGTTTTTCGTAAAGATTACGAGGTGTGTCAACCTGTTGTAGCAAACCATCTTTAAGAACAGCTACGCGATCTCCCATAGTCATAGCCTCAACCTGATCATGTGTTACATAAACAGTTGTAATGCCTAAACGACGTTGTAGAGCCGCGATCTGGGTGCGTGTAGCAACACGTAACTTTGCATCAAGGTTTGATAATGGCTCATCCATTAAGAAGACCTGTGGCTCGCGAACAATCGCACGACCCATAGCAACACGTTGACGTTGACCACCTGATAACGCCTTTGGTTTGCGATCTAGGTAATCTACTAAATCTAATAATTTTGCCGCTTCAGTTACGCGACGATCACGCTCTGCCTTATCATTGCCAGCAATCTTTAGCGCGAAGCCCATATTCTCGGCAACTGACATGTGAGGATAAAGTGCGTAGGACTGGAATACCATCGCAATATCACGATCTTTAGGTGCAACATTTGTTACATCCTTGTCGCCAATACGGATTGATCCAGTATCAATCTCCTCTAATCCGGCCAACATACGAAGAGATGTTGATTTACCGCAACCAGATGGACCAACTAGAACTAAGAACTCACCATCATTTACAGTGAGATCTAATTTATCTACTGCAGGCTTTGTGGTTCCTGGGTAGATACGGGATGCCTTTTCAAAGACAACTGATGCCATTTCTTTACTCCTTCTCCGGGCAGGTACGTGCCCGACGATCCGTTGGATGAAGGTCTCACGGTTGTGAGAGTTGGCAAAGGTTACGACACTTAACGGGAAAATGTGAAGGGGCTCAAGCGCTGTCTCAGCAGGTGGGCCTGGGGCGGTTCATCCCCGATACCATTAGAGATATGGCTTACGAGCTTTTGAAAAGTATTGCAATCGTCCTTGGCCTGATTGGGCTGGGCGCTTTTTTCGTGGCCGCAGAAATTGCCCTGATCTCCCTGAGAGATAGTCAGGTCAAACAGATCTCACATCGCGGTAAGCGTGGGGCCAAGGTAGCCTTCTTAACAAAGAACCCAAATCGCTTTTTAGCCGCTGTCCAAATTGGTGTGACCCTTTGTGGATTCCTATCCGCCGCTTTAGGCGCAGAACAATTAGGTAAGTATGTAATTCCAGAGCTGGTTGATACTGGCATCTCCCAAAGTGCAAGTGAGATTATCTCTCTGGTTGGAATTACCTTGGTGATTGCTTATATCTCTTTGGTGTTTGGTGAGTTAGTGCCAAAGCGGCTTGCATTGCATCGTGCTGAACCGATTGCGCTCGCCTCTTCAAACATAATTGATCTAGTTGCAAAGTTTTTTGCCCCGATTATTTGGTTGCTCTCACACTCAACCAACATGATTGTTCGACTCTTTGGTGTTGATTCAAAGAGCATTAAGGATCAAATCTCAGAGGCAGAGTTAATGGATCTAGTCTCAGGCCACTCCGATCTGACAGTGGAGGAGCGCGAGATTGTTGAAGAGGTATTTAATGCAAGTGATCGATTAATTCATGAGGTGATGGTGCCCCGCACCGAGGTTGATTTTCTCGATGCCTCATTACCGATTGCACAAGCTCGCAAAATTGCAGTTGAAATGACCCACTCTCGATATCCGGTAATTCGCGGCACTAGCGATGAGGTAATTGGCTTTTTGCATGTTCGTGATTTACTGAATCCAAAGTTAGATGATTCTGAGATCACAATTATCGAGCTAGTTCGCAGTGTTCAATTTCTGCCTGGTACAAAGGGAGTTTTACCAGCACTGACAGAGATGCGATCTAAACGTCAACATATTGCAATTGTGTTAGATGAGTATGGCGGCACCGATGGAATTGTGACATTAGAAGATTTAGTTGAATGTTTAATTGGTGAGATACATGATGAGTATGATGCACATGAGGGCGAGATTGAGATTTCACCACGTACCGGTGATCTAGAGCTAGATGGCCTGATTTCACTAGAGGAGTTACAGGAGAGCATAGGTGTTTCACTGCCAGAGGGACCTTACGAAACGTTAAGTGGTTTCATAATGCACTTCTTGGGAAGAATCGCAGTTGAAGATGATGTTGTTCGAGTAAATGGCGCCCGATTTACAATTATTTCAATGAGTGGCAAGCGGGTAGGTCAAGTTTTAGTCGCTCGAGATGAGATTTAACAATGTCTAAGAAGCGGGTTTTATCTGGAATCCAACCAACCCATGACTCATTTCATCTTGGTAATTACTTAGGTGCGATTAAGCAATGGGTTGATCTACAACAAAGCCATGATGCTTTTTACTGCGTTGTAGATCTACACGCCTTAACAGTTGAGACTGATCCAAAGTTATTAGCAAAGCGAACACTTCTCTCTGCCGCCCAATTAATTGCAGTTGGGGTTGATCCAAAGTTATGTACCTTGTTTGTGCAATCTCATGTACCAGCTCATAACCAATTAGCTTGGGTGCTTGAATGCTTAACCGGCTTTGGCGAAGCGGGTCGAATGACACAATTTAAAGATAAGTCGCAAAAGGGCGGCGCAGATCGAACAAATGTTGGTTTATTTACCTATCCAATTTTGCAGGCAGCAGATATTTTGTTGTACCAAGCAAATAATGTTCCAGTCGGTGAGGATCAACGACAGCACATTGAATTAACTAGAGATTTAGGGCAACGCTTTAATAGCAAGTACCAAAAGGTTTTCACAATTCCAGAGGCGCACATTATTAAATCAATGGCAAAGATCAATGATCTACAGGAGCCAACCGCCAAGATGAGTAAATCCGCTAACTCAATGGCTGGGGTAATTGAATTACTAGATAGCCCAGATGTGACTTTGAAAAAGTTTAAATCCTCTATGACAGATACTGGCCGTGAGGTTAAGTTTGATCCAGTTGAAAAGAGCGGAATCTCAAACCTACTTACAATTCACTCTGCTTTCTCTGGAAAATCAATTGCTGATTTAGAGGCTGAGTTTGCCGGTAAAGGTTATGGAGATTTCAAGGTTTCAGTAGCTGAGGTTGTAATCGCAGCTCTTGACCCAATCCGTAAAAAAACCGAGGAGTTAATGAACGATAAGGCGCAACTACTTCAGATTCTAAAGAGTGGTGCAGAAAAAGCCGATGCAGTTGCAAGCAAGACATTAGCTGATACATATGCAGCTTTAGGTCTGATCTCAAATGGCTAAGCAAAACCAAAAAGTTTTTATCACTCTGATTCTTTTACTCTCCTTACTTTCGCCAATTAACTCCGCGCAGGCAGCACCGATCAAAATCGCGATCGTCTATGCCGAGGGTGGTCGTGGTGATAATGGCGCCAACGATCTTGCTGCGCTGGGAATTGCACGAGCGATCAAGAGGAACAATCTCAATCCACTAGATATCCGGGAACAGATCACCAATGGCACATTGGGTGATCGCATTACCAGGGTCAGATTTCTGGCAAAAAATAATTACAAGTTAATAATCTGTATCGGCGCAGCCTATGCGGATACGGTAAAACGTATTGCAAATGAGTACCCAAACACTCAGTTTGCCATCATCGATGATCAATCAGTTGCACTTACCAATGTCTCAAATCTCTCCTTTGCTCTCTCTCAAGGTATTTACATTGCAGGCGCAGCACTTGCCGCAGCTTCAAAGAGTGGAAAGATTGCCTTTGTCGCTGATAAGGCCGATTCATCAGCAGCTGTAAATCTTGCTGTATTTACCAAAGGCGCAAGAAGTATCAATTCAAAGATCAGGGTAAGCAGTGCGTTGATTGATCAATCAAGCGGTGAAGATATTAAGGCGCTGGTTTTAACCGGCAATGACCAAGTATTTTCAAGCTGGAGTAAATCTGATCTGGTTATCTCCACTGTTGCAGGTTTAAATAATCGAGGCAGAAGAGCATTAATTTCAGGTGTGCTACCTGATCAATTCTTCTTAAATATCTCTGCTGGAAAAAAGAATCAGTACTTAGTTGTTAAGAAGAGATATGATTTTGTAGTCGAACAGATGATTGCAGCTGAGTTGGCTAATAAAAATATCTTAGATATTTTGGATGCAGATAAAGGCATTTACGGTCGAAGCTATGGCATCAATGAGGGCGGGCTCTCAGTGGCCTTAATCACCGGTAAAAAACTTCCTCTACGGATACAAACAATTGCCTCCGATGTGAAATCTGGGAAAATCAAGCCCTAGCTGCAGATTCTCCCCATAGAACTTTAAACTCTTAATTTAGGGTTTACTACTGAGAAACGAAAAGGTAATAATCCAGTTTGGGCGTTGCGTACCTTGATTTTAATCTTCCATATAGGGTCAGCCCACAACCTAAACACCCTACCTAGGAGGGCCAATTGAGCAAGAAACTACATGTTTTAAGCATCATCGCTGCATCAACACTTGTTGCTGGCGTTGCTGTTGCTCCAGCTGCACAAGCAGCCGGAACCAAGCAAAAAGTTTGTGTTGCGCTAGATACTGGCGGCATTAACGATAAATCATTTAACCAAACCTCATATGCAGGTGCACTAGCTGCTCGATCACGCGGCTTTGCTTCATCTGTTGAGTACTTACCTGCTAAGTCTCCTGCAGATTACGTACCAAATCTAAAGAGCTTTGTGGATAAGAAATGTACTTTAATTATTGGCGTTGGATTCACTTTGGGCGATGCAATCGCAACCTCTGCAGCAGCAAATCCTGGTATCAAGTATGCAATAGTTGATGTCGGTTCAGGCGCAGCAAATGTTAAGGGCATTACCTTCAAGACAGATGAGAACTCATTCTTGATTGGTTACCTCGCGGCTGGTATGTCAAAGACCGGAAAGGTCGCGACATACGGCGGACTACAAATTCCAACAGTTACAATCTTCATGAATGGCTTTGCTAAGGGCGTTGAGTACTACAACGATGTAAAGAGCAAGAATGTTCAGGTGCTTGGTTGGAATCCTGCGACTAAGACCGGTACCTTCCTTGGTTCCTTTGTTGATTCAAACAAGGCACTTGCAACTTCCATTGCATTTGAACAACAAGGCGCAGATGTTATTTTCCCTGTGTCTGGTGGAATGCAGGAAGTCACTGCTGGAAACAGTGTTAAGAGCAAAAAATCCAATGTAATTTGGGTTGATGCCGCTGTTATGGCAACCGGTGCAAAGTTTGCATCTGTTACACCAGTATCTGCACTTAAGGGCCTAAATGAAGGCGTACTTGCAACTGTGAAAGAGGCCTTTGATGGCAAGTTCTCAAACAGAGAGTATGTCGGAACTTTGAAGAATAAGGGTGTTGGGTATGTAATTACTCCTTCATGGAGAAATAAGATTCCTGCATCACTTCAAAAAGAGGTAAGGGAGTTAGCACAAGATATTGCAGGCGGCTGGGTTCCAGTCAGTTAATTGATCGACTAAAAGTTGATCAGTCAGTAGTATCGCTGGGTGAGTTAGAAATCTAACTCACCCAGTTTCTATTTAACGGCAATTAATAGGAGAAGAAATGTCATTAGAGTTAAAGGGGATTACCAAAAGATTTGGCTCCTTTATAGCTAATGATGCAATAGATTTAAAGGTTGCAGATGGTGAGATCCATGCAATCCTTGGTGAAAATGGTGCTGGTAAATCCACCCTAATGAATATCGTTTACGGTTTATTGCAACCAGATGCTGGCAGTATCTCAATTGATCAGAAGGTAGTTCAAATATTGCAACCAGCCGATGCCCTTGATTTGGGGATTGGCATGGTGCATCAACACTTTATGTTGGTACCAGTTTTTACTGTTGCCGAAAATATTGTTTTGGGGCATGAGCAAACAAAGCGGGGAATCCTTACTCTTGATCAAGCAAAATCAAAGATTAAAGAGATTGCCGATGAGTTTAAGTTTGATATAGATCCTGATGCTTTAATTGAAGAGATACCGGTCGGAATTCAACAGCGGGTAGAAATTATTCGGGCTTTAATGTATGACGCTAAGGTTTTGATTTTAGATGAACCCACTGCAGTTTTGACACCGCAAGAAACTGATGAGCTATTAAATATGATGCGCGCCTTGCGGGCAAAGGGTCGGTCAATTATCTTCATCACTCATAAATTGCGCGAGGTGAAAGAGGTTGCAGATAAGATCACAATTATTCGTCGTGGAAAGGTTGTCGGATCGGTTGCACCAACAGCCTCTCAGGAGGAGCTCGCCAGTTTGATGGTTGGCCGAGAGGTTGATTTAATCCCAGATAAATCCGCAGTAAATGCTGGAAGCAATATGCTGGTGATTTCTGACCTAAATATATTTGATACATCTGGTCGAAAAATAGTTAAAGAGCTATCTCTCGAGATAAAAGCGGGTGAAATACTTGCGATTGCTGGTGTGCAAGGTAATGGTCAATCAGAATTAGCCAGAGCAATCATAAATTTAGAGCCCCATGTAACAGGCTCGATCAAGTTAGATTCCGATGAAATACTAGGAAGAAGTGTGAGCCAAACCCTGCAAACAGGGGTTGCCTATATTCCAGAGTCTAGAGAGCTAGATGGCTTAATTGGCTCCTTCAGTATCGCCGAAAATTTAATCTTAGATACTCATGAGTTTCCACCAGTTGCAACACGAGGTGTGATGGATATGGGGTACATCAAAGATAATGCTCAACGTTTGATTAAAGAGTTTGATGTGCGCACCCAAAGTATCTTTGACACGGCATCATCTTTATCTGGTGGAAACAAGCAAAAGGTAGTTCTAGCCAGAGAGCTTTCAAGATCGGTAAAGCTAGTTATAGCCTCGCAACCAACCCGTGGCTTAGATGTTGGCTCAATTGAGTTTGTTTACAACCGTTTACTAGCAGAACGAGCTGCCAAGAAGGCGATTTTATTATTTAGTACCGAACTTGATGAGGTTATTGCATTAGCAGATCGCATCGCAGTAATTTATAAGGGTGAGATTGTTGGAATAGTGAAATCAGATGTAACCCGCGAAAAATTAGGATTAATGATGGCGGGCGTAAAATGATAAATAAATTCTTCGCAAGTATCCAAGGCAAAGTTTTACTGCCATTTTTGGCATTTATCTCAGCCTTCTTTTTAGGTGGTGTTGTAATTGTCTTGACTGATTCAGAGATAATGAATCAGCTTAAATCACCTGGAAAGTTTTTAACTGCAGCAGGTGCCAAAATTGGTAATTCCTACTTAGCAATCTTTCAAGGTTCAATATTTGATATTAATTTAGCCCGAGAATCTGGTTGGCAACAAGGCTTCTATCCAATTTCTGAAACCATAGTCACAACCACACCATTAATTTTGGCAGGTTTATCAGTAGCTCTAGCATTTAAATCTGGTCTATTTAATATTGGTGCTCAAGGACAATTTATCTTTGGTGCAATCGGTGCCTCTTATATTGGATTCCGTTATGAGTTTAATCCAGTGCTGCATGTGAGCTTAGCTTTGGTGACAGGAGTTATTTTCGCTGGCTTGTTTGGTGGTGTAGTTGGATTGCTAAAGGCAAAGACAGGTGCTCATGAGGTGATTGTCACTATCATGCTTAATTATGTAGCGGCCTTGTTTATTTTATGGTTACTAAAAACAAAGACATTTCTTCGGCTAGAACGTTTTGATCCAATCGCACCAGAGGTAAATCCAAGTGCACAATTACCCAAGTTATTTGGTGTGGAGCAACGAATACACATAGGTATTTTTATCTCATTAGCAGCAGTAATAATGGTTTGGTGGTTATTAAATCGCAGCACGTTGGGATTCAAATTCCGCGCGGTTGGAGCAAATGCCAACGCTGCAAAATCCGCTGGTATCTCAATTCCATTTGTAACCACGGCAACTATGTTCATCTGTGGCGCTCTCGCTGGTCTAGGTGGCGCACTGCATGTTCTGGGAACTGAGTATGCGTTAACTGCTGGTGTTGCAGGCTCCTTTGGCTTTGACGCCATTACCGTCGCATTACTTGGCCAGGCAACGCCAATTGGCACAGTACTTGCGGCATTTTTATTTGGCGCACTTCAAACAGGTGGCCGAACATTGCAATCAAATACTGGAACGCCACTTGAGATTGTCCAAATTATTCAAGCTTTGATTGTGCTCTTTATCGCAGCCCCTGCCTTAATGAAGGGTATTTTTAAGATCAAAAAATCGATAAACCAAAGTTCAATGTCAGCTAAAGGTTGGAATGGCTGATGCAAAATTTGAGTAATCAACAACGTCGACAAGTAAGAGGCTTAATTGCTATGGGCATCTTACTAATTGGCTTTTTCTACTTCTTTTACCTTAACTCCGATACTCAGGAAAAGGTTACCTTTGGATTTATTTTAGGCGAGGAGTGGAAGTTAATTAATGAGTGGAGTATTGCATCCAGATCAGGTGCGTTGATGTTTTTATCAATTGCATTAATTGGCGTTATGGTTGGATACCTGCGCTTTCGCCAGGGAAAAACTTTAAATCTTGGCTCATTTCTATTTGGCTTTGGCACCATCATGGCCTTCCTTTGTTGGGCCGCTGCTGGAAAATTCATTCCATTTACTGGCCTGCTGCAAGGCGCCATCATGCTCTCAGTCCCATTGATCTTTGGCTCGATGTCTGGATTATTGTGTGAAAAATCTGGCGTAATTAACATTGCAATTGAGGGACAGCTTCTCTTTGCCGCCTTTGTTTCAGCTGTCGTTGCAAGCATTACTCAAAATATTGTCATGGGGCTAGTAGTTGCACCATTATCTGGCGCATTAGTCTCATTAATTTTGGCCTACTTCTCAATTAAGTACCAAGTAGATCAGGTTATCTTAGGTTTTGTAATTAATGTTTTAGTTTTAGGTCTAACAGGCTACTTCTATACCAAATTACTTATTCCAAATGAACAAACCTGGAATGCAGGAGGTAGCTTCTCAACTATTCCAATTCCATTACTCTCAAAGATTCCGATTATCGGTCCAACCTTATTTAATCAAACAATTATCGTTTACTTAATGTATGCCTTTGTAATCTTTATTCAGATCGCATTATTTAAAACGCGTTGGGGCCTTCGAACTCGCGCAATCGGTGAACTACCAATTGCGGCAGATAGCGTAGGTATTGATGTAAATCGACTTCGCTTTAAAAACGTTATGTTTGCTGGCTTAGTTGCGGGTACTGGTGGTGCCTACTTCACAGTTGGTGCAGTCGGTCCATTCTCAAAGGAGATGACCGCCGGAGCTGGCTTTATCGCATTAGCTTGTTTAATTTTTGGAAAGTGGACGCCAAAGGGAGCGATTATGGCCGCACTATTCTTTGGTTTTGCCAATAATCTACAGGGCACACTATCCATAATTGGCACCGCAATTCCATCTGAATTTATGTTGATGATTCCTTATGTTGCAACCATTATTGCTGTTTCCGGCGTTGTTGGGCGGGTTCGTGCTCCAGCGGCCGATGGCATTCCGTATTCACGTGGAAATAAGTAGCTGGTAATAATTAACTTAATTTCATAGGAGAATTACCCCATGGAAATTAACTGGGACTCCCTACATAAATCTGCAAAAGAGATTATGCAGAAGGCTTATGCACCATATTCAAACTTTAAGGTTGGTGTTGCTGCATTAGTAGATGATGGTCGAGTAGTAGTTGGTTGCAACAGCGAAAATGCTAGTTACGGTGTTGGCTTGTGCGCAGAGTGTGGTTTGATCTCATCCTTAACTGCCACTGGTGGTGGTCGTTTGATAGCGGTGGTTTGTGTAGATGGTGATGGAAACTTCCTATCGCCATGTGGTCGCTGTCGACAATTGTTATTTGAACATGGCGGCAATGAGATGCTACTTATGACACCAGATGGCCCAAAGCCAATGTCATACATTCTGCCTTGGGCATTTGGTCCAGAGGATTTAAATAAGTGATCGAGCCCTTTGCCGCAGTTGAGATTATTTCCGCAAAGCGGGATAAGTTTGAATTAAGTAATGCCCAAATTGATTGGACAATTGATGCATACACCCGCGGGGTAATCGCGGATGAACAGATGTCAGCTCTTCTGATGGCGATCTTGTTAAATGGCATGAACAATCGAGAGATTTCAAGATGGACCGATGCGATGATAAACAGCGGTGAAAAAATGAATTGGTCGATGCTAGATCGACCAACGGTAGATAAACATTCAACTGGTGGAGTTGGCGACAAAATTACATTGCCATTAGCACCATTAGTAGCAGCATGTGGCGCAGCTGTTCCGCAGCTTTCTGGTCGCGGCCTTGGTCATACTGGTGGCACCTTAGACAAGATGGAGTCAATCAAAGGTTGGCGAGCATCATTAAGTAATGCGGAAATGCTAAAGGTTTTGCAGGATTGTGGTGCTGTAATTTGTGCAGCAGGTGCCGGGCTTGCTCCAGCTGATAAAAAACTTTATGCACTTCGCGATGTAACTGCAACAGTTGAAGCGATTCCACTTATTGCATCATCGATTATGAGCAAGAAAATTGCAGAGGGAACGAGCGCTTTAATTCTCGATGTAAAAACTGGATCTGGCGCCTTTATGAGTGATCCAAATGATGCTGGCCTACTTGCAAGAACAATGGTCGAACTGGGAAAGAGAGCTGGCGTCAATACACGCGCCTTAGTTACAGCGATGGATGTACCACTTGGTTTAACCGCTGGTAATGCACTTGAAGTGCGAGAGACATTGGAGGTGTTATCTGGTGGTGGACCAGCTGATGTTGTTGAGTTAACGGTATTGCTGGCTAATGAGATGTTGGATGCCGTTGGAGTTAAGCCAAAGGTAGATCCAGCAACCGCATTAAAAAATGGAATGGCGATGGATGCTTGGCGCAAGATGGTGGTAGCGCAAGGTGGCGATAACGATGCACCTTTGCCAGTCGCAAAAGAAAAGGTTGAAATTTTTGCTGACCTAGATGGAAAGTTGTTGACATTAGATGCCATGAAGGTGGGAGTAGCTGCCTGGCGATTAGGGGCTGGACGTTCAAAGCAGGGCGAGTTGGTACAGGCAGGTGCTGGCGTAGAGATTCATGCAAAACCTGGAGATTTAGTTAAGGCGGGTCAAAAAGTTTTAACCTTGCACACCGATGAAAGCAATAGATTTGATCGCGCCAAGGAGGCACTAATTGGTGCGTTTTCTATAGGTGGTATTGATGCAAAAATTAATCGCCTACCATTGGTGATAGAACGAGTTAATTAAGGGGCTGAGGAATAGGTGTCATTAAGTAACAAGCCAAGTAAGGATCAGGTCAAGCGAGTTCCAAAGGCGCTGCTGCATGATCACTTAGATGGTGGCTTACGCCCACAAAGCATTATTGAAATTGCAGAAAAAATAAATTATAAAAAACTACCAACTCATGATCCAATTGAGCTAGGAAAATGGTTTGAAGAGTCTTGCAACTCCGGTTCATTAGTCCGCTACCTAGAAACCTTTTCGCACACAGTCGCTGTAATGCAAACGCAAGAGTCAATCATTCAGATTGCCCGGGAGTGCGCCATCGATTTAGCTCGTGATGGAGTTGTCTATGCAGAGGTTCGTGGTGCACCTGAGTTATTTACTGAACAAGGTTTAAGTATTGATCAGGTTGTTGAAGCAACAATTGAGGGTTACAAACAGGGAATGGCTGAGGCTGCGAAAGAGGGCAACCCAATTCGAGTTGAATCATTACTTTGCGGAATGCGCCAAGCGGGTAGATCACAGGAAGCGGCAGAAGCGGTAATTAAGTATCGAGAAAAAGGTGTTGTTGGTTTTGATATTGCAGGTCCGGAAGATGGTTTTCCACCAACAAAACAATTAGAGACCTTTGAGTATCTGCGTCGGGAAAATGCCCACTTTACAATTCACGCAGGTGAAGCGTATGGCTTGCCATCAATTTGGGAGGCTATCCAAATTTGTGGAGCAGAACGGTTAGGTCATGGAGTTCGAATTATTGATGATATTGATTTCAGTGGCGCAACGCCAAAGTTGGGTCGTTTAGCCTCTTATGTCCGTGATCGTCGAATTCCACTTGAACTTTGCCCAACCTCTAATTTACAAACTGGTGCTGCAAAAACTTACAAAGAGCACCCAATTGGCGCGCTAGCTAAATTACGTTTTCGAATCACCTTAAATACCGATAATCGGTTGATGAGTAATACTTCGATGTCACATGAGATGAATCAATGTGTTGAGTCATTTGATTGGAAGTTTGTAGATTTACAGCGAGTTACTGTTAATGCGCTAAAGAGCTCATTTATTCCATTTGAAGAGCGGCTTGAGATTATTGAAAAAATTGTAAAGCCAGCGTACGCAACTATCTCTGCAGAGTAGCGGTTAACTCAGCTTTAATCTGTGCGCATCTAGCCTGCGCTGTTGCTTTGACCTTATCAACCACCTCGATATAGCACTTTAACTTTGGCTCTGTGCCACTTGGTCGCACAATTATTCGAACCCCATCCTCATAAAAGCATCGAACACCAGCGGTCGGAAAGGGCTGCAACGTAGATAAATCCTCAGTTGAAATTAACGCCAACCCAGCTATTTTCGCTGGTGGATTTGCACTGAATTGATTTAACAATTGATCAATCACCGATAGATCACTTACGCGAATTGAGATCTGATCGGTGATATGAAATCCATACCTTTGACCGATCTGATCTAGATAATCGGGAATAGAGGATTTAGCTGATTTTAATTCGCCAGCAATTTGGGCAAGCAACAGCGCAGCGCTGATTCCATCCTTATCATTTACATTTTTTGGATCAATACAGTAACCAAGCGCCTCCTCATAACCAAAGGTCAGACCTGCAACCTTTGATATCCACTTAAAGCCAGTCAATGTTTCAGCAAATTTAATGCCAGAACCCTTTGCAATTTTACTTAGCAACGAGGATGAAACCAGCGAGTTGGCAAATACCTGATCATTAGCACCACCATTATCAAGTAAGTACTTACCAATTAGCGCACCTACCTCATCACCACGAAGCATTCGCCAACCATTGTCATTAACTGCGATCGCACATCGATCCGCATCGGGATCATTAGCAATTACTAGATCTGCATTCTCGCGCTTGGCATACTCGATCGCTAAATCAATTGCACCAGCCTCCTCTGGATTTGGGAAGGGGGTAGTTGGAAAATCTGGATTTGGTTCTGCTTGTTCAGAGACGATGATTGGTTTAGCAAAGCCAGCCTCTTTAAAGATTTTAAGAAATACCTCAGCACCGACACCGTGTAGTGGGGTGTAAACAATCTTTAATTGATTGGATGTGCTGCATAAATTGACTACAGATTTAATGTAATCATCGATTACCGATTCAGCAACATCTTGATAACTTTCACTTCGCTTTGGATTTAAATCTGCTTTAGCAATTAAATTAGAAATTTCATTATCAACAGGTGAGAGTAATTGTGAGCCAGCAAAACTTACGCCCGAAAGCTCTCCACCTAAGTAAACCTTGTAACCATTATCAGTTGCTGGATTGTGGCTAGCGGTCACCATAACTCCAACATCAGCCCTTAATGATTTAACAGCAAATGCTAAAACTGGTGTTGGCAACTCTCTCGGTAATAGAAAGGTTTTAAATCCAGCACCTGCAAATATTTCGGCAGAATCCCTGGCAAAATCAGCTGATCCATATCTGGCATCTCGACCAATTACTACCGAGGATAGATTGTGCTCCTTCATAAATTGCGCAATTCCAGCAGCGGTTCTACTTACTACGGCACGGTTCATACAAGAAGGGCCGGCACCAATTGGGCCACGAAGTCCAGCGGTACCGAATTGCAAAAAGCCACTAAAGGATTGTTTTAGCTTGTTCTCATTACCCTCAGTTAGCCATTGCTGTAGCTGTGCTGCGGTCTTGGGATCTGGATCATTTTTAATCCAATCCGTGACCTGCCTCTTTAAATCTTCGGAGATCACAACTTAGGTAAGACAGCGGCTAATAATTTACCCATGCGATCGGCGGCTGCTTTACCAGCAGCAATTACCTCTTCATGATTTAACTTCTCACCAGTTACACCGGCTGCAGCATTTGTTACAAGTGAGATACCTAAGATTTCAGCACCTAATGCATGCGCGGCGATTGCTTCAGGAACTGTGGACATGCCAACTAAATCTGCACCTAATGTGCGCATCATTCGAATCTCAGCTGGTGTCTCATATGACGGCCCACGCCAATGAACATAAACGCCCTCAGCTAAGGATGGGTCAGCTGCTTTAACCAACTCTCGTAATCGCTTGCTATAAAGATCTGTTAAATCAACAAAATCAGCACCAATTAATGGCGATGCTGCGGTTAATGAGATGTGATCCTTAATCAAAACAGGTTGTCCTACTTTGTATTCAGTATTTATTCCACCACATGCATTTGTTAAAACTACAGCTTTGCATCCGCTCTTAACCGCCGTACGAGCTGCATGTGCAACAGGCTCCATACCTAAACCCTCATAAAAATGTGTACGTCCTAGAAAAACTAAGGCGTTAACTCCACCCGCTAACTCATAAGATCTAACCTTGCCACCATGACCCACAACTGTTGGCGCAGGAAAGCCTGGCAGCTCAGTTACCGCAAACTCATGTGTTGGTTTACCAAGTGCGTCAGCTGCTGAAATCCAACCAGAGCCCATCACTAAGGCGACTTGATGTTTTGCTTTACCAGTTTTTTCAGCAATTACCTTTGCGGCAGCTTCAGCGGTACCAATTGGGTCTTTATAAAGATCGCTCATGTCTAAAACCTATCCTAACGGGTTAGCTATTTTAAGCTGTGGCCAGGTATAGCCGAGTGAAATAATCATCTTTCGCAAAAGTGGAAGTGATAAACCAATTATTCCACTGGGGTCACCCTCAATACTTGAAATAAAGGGTGCACTTAATCCATCTAATGAAAAACCACCAGCTAGGTTAAGTGGCTCTTCAGTATTTACATAATCAATAATCTCAGCCTCACTCAACTGAGCAAATTGCACTCTAGCGGTTGATCGCTCCGTAACTTCAATACCTTGCTTTAGATCAATTAGGCAGTGTCCAGTGTGTAAGTAGCCATACTTGCCACTTAGCAATTTACATCTAGCAATTGCATTCTCTTTGCTCTCGGGCTTACCTAATGATTGACCGTTGTATTCAAAGGTTGAATCGCAGCCAAGAATTAGTGAGTCAGCTGGTGCTAACTCCTTCACCGTATGTGCCTTTAAAATTGCTAATGCAATAACCATCTCGCTGGGCGAGAGCGCTGTTATCTCGGGTGACTCTTCATCGACTCCGCTGACTAATACTTGTGGTGAGATACCAGAGCTTTGAAGTAATCGAAGCCTTGATGGTGATGCCGATGCCAGAATTAATTTCGCCATTATGCGGGTAACCTTATTACATGGCCTTCCCAGTAATTGGTGTTAATGCACCCACGCTAGCAATTTCACAGTTAAGTGAAGCAGCAACTCGGCTAGGCGTTGTCATTAAGGGCAGTAGCGAGAGATTTTCCGCCGATCAGTTAATTGAGTTTGGTAGAGATTGTCAGTTAATTTGTGTTGAGCCTTCACTGGTCTCTCAAGGAGCTATAAAGGTAGCTGAACAAAGTGGTGTCGTAATTTACCCATCTAGCAAGGTGCTGACCGCTATTTCAACCATTGAAAGATCTGCCGAGAAATCAGAGCAGCTAGTAATTTTGGCGGCAAGAAGTGCCCATGCGCAGCATGCAATTTGGCCAATCTCATTGCAAAGTAAGGATTTATTAATCTCACCAGCGCCTGGTGTAGCTGAGGAACAAGCGATCACAATTGCCATCTCTGCCTTAAATTTGATTGAGGAGTTGGGATTAACTGGTGGTATCGAATTAATAGTTGATGCTGATGATTATCAAAGATTGCAAGGTATTAATTGGCTCAATCCAAGATCAGCATTTGCAACTGAGATTAATTCAAGTACCAATTACTTCGAGCAGTATCTGCGGGCAGTTTTAGATCTGCCATTAGGAGAGAGTAAGTCACAAGATAAATTTGTTGTAACTGGGTTACTGCAAACCGATCCAAGTAGTGATGATTACCGACCATATCTGCATCTGATGGCAGGTAACTCAAGATTGAAATTTGATCAACGATTAAAGTTTGTTGGATTATCAGGTGATTCGCTGGAAACACTTCTTACTGAGATTATTCATGCACAGCAGTATTACAGCGGTGAGATCGAGGATTAACCTCGCTTTTTGTACTCGATTGCAGGGCAGTGATTCATAACTGCTAACAATCCAGCATCCTTAGCCCGAGCAACTGCGCCAGCATCAATTACATCCAATTGCAACCAAACACCCTTTGCACCAACTTCAATCGCCTCATTTACTACCGCACCGGCTAACTCAGAGTTTACAAAAATATCTACTACATCAATCTTTACTGGTACCTGACTCAACTTGGCATAACCAATCTGCCCATGTACCTGCTCAGCCTTTGGGTGAATGGGAATTACCGTGTGACCTTTTTCTATTAACAATTTAGCTACACCAAATGCTGCACGTTCTGGGTTATTGCTTAATCCAACAACTGCCCAGGTTTTCAAGGCAAGCAGTTGATCTATCTGATCACTCATTTAATTTGCGAATTATCTGAAACACCAAGGGCGCGAAACTTCCAACCAGCTGCCCGCCAGGCTGATCGATCAAGGGCGTTACGGCCATCGATCATGATCGAACTTTTCACTAGTGAGTTCATCTTTACCGGATCTAATTCACGGTAAATTTTCCACTCAGTTAGATGTAAAACTATCTCTGCATCCTTGAAAGTATCATCAATGCTGTCAGCAAATTTAAGTGCTGGGAAACGTTTTTGTGCATTTGCAATCGCTTTAGGGTCATGCACGGTGACAATCGCACCAGCTGCTTGTAGTTGTACTGCAATATCTAGTGCTGGGGAGTCACGTACATCATCACTATCTGGTTTAAAGGCCGCACCTAAGATGGCAACCTTCTTGCCATTTAAATCATCAACTAAATCCTTACGAACCAACTCGATGATTCGCTGCCTTGCTCTTAAGTTAATTGAATCGATCTCCTTTAAGAATTCAAGTGCTTGTTGAGCACCAAGCTCCTCTGCTCTTGCCATAAATGCACGAATATCCTTTGGTAGACAGCCACCGCCAAAACCAATACCAGCTTGTAAAAATCTATTTCCAATTCGTGGGTCATAACCAATCGCATTAGCCAAAACTGTTACATCACCACCAGCTGCTTCGCAGATCTCTGCCATCGCATTAATAAATGAGATCTTGGTAGCTAAAAATGAGTTTGCTGCCACCTTTACCAATTCAGAGGTTGGTAGATCGGCCCGAACCCAAGGAGTTCCCTCCGCTAAGTTTTGAGCATAAACCTTTTTTAAAGTCGCCTCTGCTTGATCACTATTTGTGCCAACAACTAGGCGATTTGGCCGCAATGTATCTTCAACTGCAAAACCTTCTCGTAAAAACTCTGGATTCCACGCTAAATCTGTTTTTGGATTTACCTCAATCAATCGATCCCGCAACCTAGCGGCGGTTCCAACCGGCACAGTTGATTTTCCGACAACTAGTGAGCCTGCTTTAATGATCGGTGCAACACTTTCTAGTGCTGCATTTACATATGTTAAATCAGCTGCAATACCATTTTTAACTTGTGGTGTACCAACGCAAATAAAGTGCACATCACAATCTGCAATATCAGATATATTTTTACTAAATTTTAATCTGCCAGATTTTATTTGTTCAGCAAGGAGATCCTCTAAATCTGGCTCATAAAAAGGTACCTTGCCCTGTGAAAGTAGATCTATCTTGGCTGGATCAACATCAACTCCAATTACCTCAAAACCTAAGCTCGCCATACATGCAGCGTGAGTTGCACCAAGGTAGCCGGTACCAATAACTGAAAGCTTTAAACTCATGGAGATCAGCCTACCTACTTACAAGGGTCATCAGCTGCAGTTTTGGTTTTGAACTTATCAACAATTATCGGAGCTGCAGTAGATGTTGCAGATGGTGAAGGAGAAGGGGTTACCTCATCAATTACCGCCCGATCCTCCTTCAATCTTTGCCACAATTCAGGTGCTAATACTGGATCCCACAAAACAGATGCAGTTACTCCATTTGAGTTGTAGTAAAGATCTGATAGCGGAACAGTTAAGGTTCGCACCTTTGAAGTCGAGAGTGATTTCATTTGTCTGGCTAAGGTTATTAAATCATCACTTTTCAGACCAGAATCGGTAGTTACGGCTGATAAAGATGTATTAATAAAGTTAACCATTGTGACTGGATTTAAAAGAACACCAGCACTTGTAGCTTTGCGAAGTACAGCACTAACAAATTGTTGCTGACGTTGCATTCTGCCAATATCACCAAGTCCATCAAACTCACGGGTACGAACAAACTTCAACGAATCAATTCCATTTAGAGTATGCACGCCCGCTGGTAGTACTAAATGGCTCTTAGAATCATTGATATCTTTTTTTGTACAAACCTGAATGCCACCAAGAGAGTCGACCACATCTGCAAAACCGGCAAAATTTACTTCAACATAATGATCAATCTTTAAATCACTCATATTTTCAAAGGCTTCAATTAAAAGTGGAGCCCCACCCCAGTTATATGCGGAGTTAATTTTTGAGTATGCCGCTGGAATTAATTTTCCCTGATTATTTTTATGCTCTGGAATTAAAGCAAAAGAGTCTCGGGGTATGGAAACAATCACCGCTTTATCTCGAGCTTTTGAGATATGAATCAACATCATCGTGTCAGATCTCTTACCAGCCGCGCTTTTTACAGAGCCAACTCGAAGCGCCTTTAACTCCGCTTTACTTAATCCCTCTCTGGTATCTGAACCAACAATTAAATAATTAATGGCAGAGGAGGCTTTTTCTGGACGATTATTCAGTCCGGTAAAGGCATCAATCTTTTCAATCGATGCAGAGACGGTGCCAAAGGCAAGTGCGCTTATTGCTGAAACCGCCAAGGTGGCAAGGGAAATAATCCTCAAAAATTTGATACCTCGAGTGGATTTCACTTCTGCATTCTAGATTAAAACTCGGTAATTTCTCTGTAGAAAGTTATGATGAGCCCAATATGAACCAAGATATGAGTAAAGGTACAAATCCTTCGGTATCAGTAGTTCTACCAATTCTTAATGAAGAGCGTGATCTAGCAGCATGTATCTCCGCGATCCTTCAACAGAAGTACGATGGTGAGATCGAGGTTATTTTGGCGCTTGGACCTTCATCAGATAAAACAGATGAAATTGCACAGAAATTAGCGGCGCAGGATAAACGAATTAAATTAGTTAAAAATCCATCTGGCAAAACAGCAGCTGCATTAAATCTGGCGATTGCTGCGGCTACAAATGAGATTATCTGTCGGATTGATGGTCACGCTGAAATTAGTGCTACCTATATTGATACTGCGGTAAAAATTCTACAAAAAACTGGAGCAGTAAATGTCGGTGGCGTTATGAATGCTGATGCACCTAGCGGTTTTCAATCTGTCGTTGCGCGTGCTATGAAATCTAAGCTTGGGGTGGGTGCGTCGAAATTTCATACCGGAGGTGAAGCGGGCCCAACCGACACTGTTTATCTAGGAACATTTAAAAAGAGTGCGGTCTTGCAAGCAGGTGGTTTTAATGAAAAATACATTCGTGCCCAAGATTGGGAGTTAAATCATCGCCTTCGTCTAAATAATGGTGTGATTTGGTTTGATCCAAGATTAATTGTTACCTATCGACCCCGAGAATCATTTACCAAATTAGCTAAGCAGTACTTCGAGTATGGTCGATGGCGCCGTGCAGTTTCAAGAGCACATCCAGGTACCGTTAACTTTAGATACCTCGCACCACCAGTTGCCTTAATTTTGAGTTTAATCTCTTTGATTCTTGGAGTAATCGTTGATCCAATCTTCTTTGCGATTGTAATCTCATACCTTTTGCTACTAATTATCGGTGGATTATTTGAAGGAAAATCTCTTTTTGAAAAATTACGGCTGCCTTCAGTATTTCTAACTATGCATATGTCCTGGGGATTAGGCTTTTTAACGAGCCCTAGAAATTTATTGCAAGATTAATTTGAGTGTAAAACTGAGTTCAGGCCATTCCATCCGCCACTTTTAGGTAATGCTTCAAGGGCGCCACTCTGCGAGTTTCGACGAAACAGTAGGTTGTTTGCACCGCTTAACTCTTTAGCTTTTACAGTTGTTCCATCGGGCAGAGAGATCTTTGAACCGGCGGTAATGTAAGTACCAGCTTCAACGACACAATCATCTCCGAGTGAGATGCCAATTCCAGAGTTAGCGCCTAACAATGTTCGTTCACCAATTGAAATAACCTCTTTGCCACCACCACTTAGGGTTCCCATAATTGAGGCCCCACCACCAATATCGCTGCCATCACCAACTACAACACCAGCGCTAATTCTTCCTTCGACCATTGATTTGCCTAATGTGCCGGCATTAAAATTAATAAAACCCTCATGCATCACAGTTGTACCACTTGCTAGATAGGCACCTAGGCGAACTCGATCACCATCTGCAATGCGAACGCCATCTGGAATTACATAATCAATCATTCGCGGAAACTTATCTACTCCGTATACAACCAAGCTTTGGTGCTTAGCGCGCAACAGTGGCTGTACCTCATTAAATGTAGCTACCTCACATGGACCAACTGAGCTCCAGACTAGGTTAGGCAAAATAGCAAAGATGCCATCAAGATTTAAGCCATGTGGTTTTACGATGCGATGTGAAAGTAATTGCAACCGTAGGTAAACATCAGCCACATCCTTAGCTGGTTTAGTTAGATCTATTTCAAGAGTTAAATTAACCCGCTTGACCTTTCGAATTTCATCGGTTGTTAAGAGCTCTGGAAATTTGTCCACGCCACTTTTAGTACCAATACCTAAAGTATGAAACCAACACTCGAGTATTTCACCAGCCTGATTTTGGGTCGCAATACCAATTCCAAAAGCGGTTTGTTGTGCTGAATTGGCTGTACTCATGGGACAAAGGTATCAAAATTCAACATAGGTTATAGACTAATTAAATGCGTGTAAGTGTTTATTGCTCATCTGCGAAAGATATTCCGCAACATTCATTGGATCTTGCCTTTGAAGTTGGTGTTGCGATCGGTAAAGCGGGTTGGGAGTTAGTTTGGGGTGGCGGTAAAGCATCGATGATGGGCAAGGTTGCACAGGGTGCTAGATCGGTTGGTGCAAGAACTGTCGGAGTGATTCCGCAAGCATTACAAAATATTGAGTTTGAAGATGAAGCAGCCCATGAGATGCATGTTGTTGAAAACATGAGAACAAGGAAGGCAAAGTTAGAGGAGTTATCTGATGCCTTTATTGCACTGCCTGGCGGACTAGGAACATTAGAAGAGTTTTTTGAAATCTGGGTTGGCAGGTATCTAAAATTTCATAACAAGCCAATAGCGGTATGTGATCCAACTGGAGTTTATAAACCATTGCGAACCGCACTTGATCATCTAGCGCAACAAAATTTTATGAAAGCTGGACAGGCAGAGCTGGTTACATGGTGTGAAGATGTACCTAGTACGATCCGGGCCATCTCCCAAGGGATAAGGTAAGGATGGGTAATCAAAACAAATTAGCGTTAACAGTTGAGATTAATCAGCCGATTAAAGTTGTCTGGCAGCATTTAGTCAATTGGCGTTCGCAAAGTGATTGGATGCTACAAACTAAGGTCTGGTCGGAGCTAGATCAAGATCGCACCGTAAAAAATGGTCGAGGAGTTTTAATCTTTGCTTTCACTGGTTTGTTTCCAAAACTTTATCCAAAGTTAAAGCTAGGTGTCCTAGACACCATGGAGGTAGTAAATTGGCAGCCACCATATCGGTGCGATGTTCTGCATATTGGTCGAATTATTAGAGGCACTGGTACTTTTGAATTAGTAAGCAACACGAAGAGTAAAGCGGGTGGCACTACTTTTTATTGGAGCGAAGAGATCATTGCCCCCTCTATATTCATAGCAATTCTTAAGCCTTTTATACTCTTGGGCGTGCGTATCTCCTTACGGAGATTTGCTCGCTTAGTCGAGAGAAGTGCTCGCTAGCAGTAATCTTTATCCTGTGTCTGAGGATCAAACGCCGAAAAAAAGTATCGCTGAAATTCTGGAAAGTTTGCCAGAAGAGGAGCGATTAATTCTGACGATGCATTATGTTTATCAAGTTACCGCAGCAGAGATTGCCGGAAAACTTGGTGTGCCAGAGCGCGCAGTGTTAACTGTGATTGCAAGTGGAAGATCCCGCTTGATTTCATCAATTTTTTAAGTTTTTCTTACTCAATTTCCCACAACCCCCCAGATGAGGGATAATTACCCCTCTAAGTTAAGGACTTTTCAGTAGGGGAGACTCATAAATGGCTGCTATGAAACCACGCACTGGTGATGGGCCGATGGAGGTTACTAAAGAGGCAAGATCAATGGTGATGCGAATTCCTCTTGAAGGTGGCGGGCGTTTGGTAGTTGAGTTAAATGTAGAAGAGGCGACAAATTTAGGAAATGTGCTTCAAGCAGCGGTTGCACTAGTTAAAAAATAATTAAATCCTGAAGTAATCTTTAATAAATGAGTTTAAATTGAGTAGCAAATTAATTGATTTTTACCCCTCAATTACCTGTATTAATTTAAAAAATGAGAAGTTATTTGCAGATGTAAGCGCGGTAGCTATCCCCGTAAGTACAAATGAGAAACCTAGTATTGCTAAATCTGCAGTTGTAAATAATTTAACGGCTTATACCAAGATTGATTTAAATATTGAGTTAAGTAATTGGCCAGAATTCACTGCCAAGGCCGGTGAGATAATTGAGATCCCATTATCAGTGGGAAAGTTAACCAGAATTTACCTGGTGGGTGTTGGTGAATCCAATCAAGATGATATTCGCAAAGCAAGTGCTGTCTTAAGCCGTAAGGTAAAGGGAACGGATGCAAAGGTTTTATCTGCACTTGTTGAGGATAAGAAAAGTATTGAAACAAATGTAATTGCCCTGGTGTTAGCAAATTATCAATTCAATATGAAATCTGAGAAGAAAACCAAAAAGCCAAGTTTTGCTATTTATGGAGATTTTAAAGATGAGGTTGAACGAGCGCTAGTTTTTGCCAAAGCTACTTGGCGAACTCGGGATCTAATTCATACGCCATCAAATATTAAAAATCCATTGTGGTTTGCTAATCAAGCAAAAGCTATGGTTGCTAACAGTAAAAACTCCGCATTAACAATTGATATCAAATCTGGTAGAGAGTTACGTGAGTTTGGTGGCTTATTAGCTGTTGGAAACTCATCACCAAAACCTGGGCCAAGATTAATTGAGATTACCTATTCACCTAAAGGATCAGGCAATTGGCCTCACATTGTTATGGTGGGCAAAGGCGTCACCTTTGATACTGGTGGTGTTTCATTAAAACGTCCATATGAATCAATGATTGGCATGAAGAGTGATATGGCAGGTGCTGCGGCGATCCTTTCCGCCACGATTGCAATATCTGAATTAAAACCAAAGGTGAAGGTGACCGCATTATTGATGTGTGCTGAAAATGCATTAAGTGCAACCGCGCAACGCCCATCAGATGTGATTAAACATTACGGTGGAACTACGGTCGAGGTAATAAATACCGATGCTGAGGGACGGTTGCTGCTAGCTGATGGCTTGGCTTATGCAGATGAGAAGTTGGATCCAGATTATTTATTGGATGTCGCGACATTAACGGGGGCTGCCACCCTTGGTTTAGGACGACAATATGCTGCGATGTACACCAGGGATAACTCACTAGCAAAGAAGTTTCATTTGATTGGAAATAATGTGGGCGAGAAGGTTTGGCACATGCCATTAATTGATGATTATGAACCAGCGCTAGCGAGTGATGTTGCAGATTTAAACCACACTGCAGATAAGTACCACTTTTCAGCTGGCTCAGTTACTGCTGCTTTATTTTTAGAGAAGTTTGTTGGTAAACGTAAGTGGGTTCACTTTGATATTGCAGGTACGGGTAGATCAGAGGTTGATGCTGGTGAGAATGTAAAGGGTGGCACCGGATTTGCTACTCGACTCTTAATTGGTTGGCTGGTCTCAATTTGAACAGCTTTATTCCAGCACGCGGGGATATGAGTGCATTTGCCGAGAGTTTTATTCATGAGGATTACTTCATGCAATTAGCGCGAAAAAATGGCGAAGAGATTGGAGCAGCTGAACCAACAGCGGCAGTAGGTAATTTTTTAAAGTTTCTTACTCAATTAACTGGCGCTAAATCAGTTGTAGAGATTGGAACTAGCTCTGGTGTTAGTGGACTTTGGGTACTGCAGGGATTACCAAGTGATGGTGTACTAACCACAATTGATGCAGAGCGTGAGCACTCCAAAATCGCACGAACTGTTTTTGAAGAGGCTGATATTCCATCAACTAAGTATCGAATTATTACTGGGAACCTAATTGATGTTATTGGAAAGTTGGCTGATAACTCCTATGAAGTAGTAATTACCAGAGATGGCATGGATCTATTTGAGGTAGTTCAAGAGTCATATCGTTTACTTCGACCTGGTGGCTTACTAGTAATTGATCATGCGTTAAGTGGTGGCAAGGTTGCCGACTCTACGCAACGTGATCCAGAGAGCATCTCTCGCCGAGATGCAATTAAACTTATTAAAGAGGATGCCAGATGGAGTTCTACCGTAATTCCAATTGGCGCAGGCATATTACTTGCCAATAAACTTACTTAAATGAGCTCTCAACTTCCATCTCCTGGTGATCTGCCTAATGTTCCTTGGTGGCAGCCAGGTACCACCTCTGTTGTAAAGCGCTCAGTTAAAAATCAAAGTAACTCCTTTTTCATCGTTACCTCAGTTGTAATTGCCTTAATCGCAGGTGGAGTTGGCGCCACTATTGGTCGCACAACATCATCAAATATTTCTGGAAATTTTGTCAGCACTGAAAATGTTGTAGAACGAGCTCCCGGTTCCATTGCTGGTTTAGCATCTCGTGTAATTCCAGGTGTAGTTTCAATCTCTGTAGATGCTGGTGGCGATTCTGGCACTGGCTCTGGATTTTTCTTAAGCAGTGATGGCTTTGTGTTAACTAACAACCATGTTGTAGAGGCAGCTGCCAATCGAGGCAGAATTACCGTTGCTATTTCAACTGGCACTAAATACACAGCAACTATTGTTGGTCGAGATAGCTCTTATGATTTAGCGGTATTAAAGATAGATGTAACTGGGGCACCTACCTTGCAATTAGGTGATAGCGATAAGGCTCAAGTTGGAGATGCGGTAATTGCTATTGGATCACCACTTGGTTTAGCAGGAACTGTTACATCAGGAATTCTCAGTGCCAAGAATCGAGCAGTAACAACTGGCTCAGGATTTGGGGATAGCTCATTTATTAATGCACTTCAAACCGATGCTGCAATTAATCCAGGAAACTCTGGTGGACCACTTGTTGATGCAACAGGTGCGGTAATTGGCGTGAACTCAGCAATCGCTACCCTCGGCAGATCAATTGGCGCACAATCTGGATCAATTGGTTTAGGTTTTGCGATTCCAATTAATCAGGCAAAGAAGACTGCAGAACAATTAATTACTACTGGATCTGCAACCTATCCAATTATGGGAATCTCTGTTGATTCTCGTTACACCGGTGTTGGCGCGTTAATCTCATCTGAAGGTAATGGTGTTACGCCAAATGGCCCAGCCGCTAAAGCGGGATTAAAAGCAGGAGATTTAATTACAGAGATTAATGGCAAAGAGGTTCAAAACTCAGATGAGCTAATTGTTGCGATTCGCTCTAAGAATGTTGGCGATAAAGTTACAATTAAGTTTAAGCGAAATGCAATTACCCGTGAAGTAACTGTTACTTTGATCGCATCGAAGAGGTAGATCATGTTTAATATCGGTGGCGGTGAAATTCTTGGGCTTGCAGTAATTGGTTTAATTTTAATGGGCCCAGATCGCATGCCATCAATTGCCGCAGATGCCGCGAGGTACCTACACAAGCTAAAGAATTTGGCGCAAAATGCAACCAATGAGTTAAAAAGTAATTTAGGGCCGGGTTATGAGGATTTACAGGTCAAGGATTTAAATCCGCGAACCTTTATTAAAAAAACCATCGGGGATGTTATGGATAAGACAGAAGAGAAACCAGCTCCCAAGATTGATCCAGATATCTTATGAAAATAATTGAGGATATAAATCAAGCATTATCAAAGGTTAATGATCCAGAGCTACATAAACCGTTAACTGAACTTGGAATGGTTGACAGCGTAGAGTTTAAAGATGGTGTGGCTAAACTAGGAATATTACTAACAATTGTTGGCTGTCCAATGAAGGATCGATTACAAGCAGATATTTCTGGGGCGTTAGCCGATATCTCTGAGATCAAATCAGTTGAAATTGTATTTGGTGTAATGAGTGAGGAACAACGAAATAATGTAAAGAAGCTGATTCGTGGCGGCCGCGAAAAATTTATACCATTTGCACAACCAGATTCATTGACCAGAGTCCTTGGTATTGCATCTGGTAAAGGTGGAGTAGGTAAATCATCGGTCACCGTTAATTTAGCTGTTGCAGCTGCAAAGCGAGGATTAAAGGTAGGAATTTTAGATGCCGATGTTTACGGACATTCAGTCCCTAGATTGATGGGAATCCTTGGTCAGCGCCCAACTGCAATTGATCAAACGTTTATACCAGTTGAAAAGTATGGCGTGAAGGTTGTATCGATGGAGATGTTCAAGCCAGAGCGGTCAGATCCAGTTGCATACCGAGGCCCCTTACTTCACCGAGTTTTAGAGCAGTTGTTAAGTGATGCCTATTGGGGCGATCTTGATCTTCTACTGCTAGATCTGCCACCAGGTACTGGTGATATTGCAATCTCATTAGGTCAGTTAATTCCAACAAGTGAAATTGTTGTGGTTACTACACCACAAATTGCAGCAGCAGAAGTTGCCGAACGTGCTGGCCGAATTGCGCATCAGATGAAGCAGCCAGTAATTGGTGTAATAGAAAATATGTCTGATACCAGTTGTAGTAAGTGTGGTGAGGCTATCTCCATATTTGGAAGTGGTGGCGGTGAAGAGACTGCAAAGCGTTTAAGTGAGTTGGTAGGAGCAGATGTTCCTTTACTAGCAAAGGTGGCATTTAACTCTCAACTACGTGAGGGAGGGGATGCGGGTAATCCATTGGTGCTCTCAGATGAATCGGTCTTTGCCACATTTAATAGTATTTTAGATAAGGTAATTATTCGTCCAAAATCATTGGTTGGTGTGCGACTTGGGGTTAGTACTTAACAACTAATAGATTCCTTAGATTCCTTGGATTCCTTAGATTATTTGGAATCCTTAGAATCTTTTGAATCCTTTAACTTCTTCAGCAGCTCATCCATCGCGTCACTAATTTCAGAGCGAAGAAAGTCACGGGTTGCTAAATCTGAAATAGCGGTTCGAAGGCTTGCTAACTCCCGAGCTAGGTACTCTGTATCTGCAACATTTCGCTCATCTCGGGCACGATCCTCATTGCCTTGAATTCGATCACGATCGGCTTGTCGATTTTGTGCAAGCAAGATCAGTGGTGCTGCATATGAAGCTTGCAATGAGAGAAGAAGTGTTAGAAAGATAAATGGATACTGATCCCATCGCAAATCACCAGGAGAGAGAGCATTCCAACCGACCCAAAGGATCACAAAGAAGCTCATAAAGATTAGGAAGCGAGCAGTTCCTAGAAAGCGTGCAAACTGCTCTGACCAGCGACCAAATGCTTCTGGATCATAAGATGGCCGAAGTGAACGCCCAGCCTCACGAGGAAATTCGAGTGAGTTTTTACCTAACTTAGGAGTAATTTTTTTAGCCATTTTCCTACCGATTCTCAATATCTTTGCGGGTTGATTCATTAAAACGCCAATTCTCTGGAAGTAGATGATCAAGCACATCATCTACGGTAACTGCGCCAAGCAATCTCTCATTGGCATCAACAATTGGAGCTGCTAATAAGTTATAACTTGCTAAGTATGAGGAGACCTCATGTAAGGATGTATTGGCGGTAAGTGCTGAAATATCATTATCAACTATTGAGCCCAATAATGTTGCAGGTGGCTCGCGCAATAATCTTTGAAAATGTACAACTCCAAGAAATCTGCCAGTTGGAGTTTCAGTTGGTGGGCGACAAATAAAGACCTGAGATGCCAACCCTGGTGCGATTTCACTTGATCTAATATGCGCTAACGCTTCAGCAACAGTTCCATCAGCTGAGAGAACAATTGGTTCGGTAGTCATCATGCCGCCAGCTGAGTAATCCTCGTAGTGCATTAGGCGTTGAACACCCTCAGCATCCTCTGGCTCCATTAAGGCAAGCAAGGCTTGCGCTTTTTCATTGCCGACCTCTCGAAGTAGATCTGCAGCATCATCTGGATCCATCTCACCTAATACATCTGCAGCTCGCTCTCCTTCAAGCTCTGCAAGTAACTCAACACGGGCTGCCTCATCCATCTCCTCTAAGACATCAGCTAATCGCTCATCATCTAACGCCCGAGCAACTTCAGCACGTCTTTTAATATTTAAGTTATGTAGTACCGATGCTAAATCAACAGCACGCAGATTTGTTAAGGTTGCAAGTAAATTACTAACACCTTGATTTGCCTCTGAGATCGCAAAGCCAGAAATATCCTCCCAGTCAACTGTGGATGTTGCACCGCGTCTGCGTAAGCCAGAGCCACGCTTCATTACATGGACTCGTTCAATAAACCAACCCCCACTCTTTGCTAACTCCATGGCAACATCTTCAACAATAACTGTCTCATTGCTTTCAATAAGTTTCACGGAACGATCTAACATCTCGGCAATAACCATGATCTCATTTGTCCGTTGTTCAAATCTGCGCATATTTAACAAGCCAGTCATAACAACTGTGCCGCTTTCAATTGAGGTTACTCTGGTAATTGGCACAAAAATTTTACGTCGAGGTGGTACCTCAATTATTAATCCCAGCACGCGAGGTGGTTGATTATTTGTTCGCAAGGTGGCAACAGCATCTCTGACCTTTCCAACTGGATCGCCATTTGGATCAAATACTGATGTGCCAGCAAGTCGGGCGAGGAATATGCGATTTAAATTAGAGCCACTCTTCAACTTTAATTTGCCCATATTCATGGTCTAAGGGTAACCGCTTCGCCTACGATTAAGCAGAATATTTAAATACAGGTAGGTTTTGCTTTATGAAGGATCAAGACCACACCAAATTACCTACCGGCCGCGATATCCCATTTTTGATATCTGGTGTTTTAGGCATTGGTGCATCTGGTCCAATAATTGCAAAGAGCTTGATGCCAGTTCCGACGATGATTATGTGGCGTAATTTGCTGGGCGGGCTAGTGATGTTGCCCTTTGCGCTCAAACGTAGAGAGTGGCAAACATCTGCTCAACGCAATGCAATTAAATGGTCCGCGATCTCTGGAGTTTTACTTGCCCTGCACTTTATCTGCTTCTTTTTGGCGATGCGCATGACCAGTGTTGCAACTGGCACCGCACTTACTGCAACCCAACCAATCTTTGCCGCACTATTCATAAAGTTAAGTGGCGGACATATCCCACGTAGATCTTGGAGCGGCATGTTTATCGCCTTTGCTTCAGTACTACTTATTACCGGCGTGGATTTAAGTTTGTCACTTCGATCATTTCAAGGTGATCTACTTGCTGTGATCGGTGGCGCACTTGCAGCGCTATACATAATTATTGGATCAAATGTGCAGCGGGAAATCTCGACATCTACCTTTACAACTGTTTGTTATCTTTCATGCGCATTGACCGCTCTGCCAATTGCAGTTATTGGCGGCTACGATCTAATTGGTTTTTCAACCTATGAATGGCTTTTATTAATTGCTCTGGTACTTACCGCTCAGATTATGGGCCACACCATGTTTAACCTAACTTTAAAACGAGTCTCACCTGCAATCGTGGGCTTAGTTGTATTTTTTGAGGTACCAGTAAGTGCAATACTTGCATTTTTTTGGCTAGACCAAACTCCGCCCGCAGGTACAATTCCAGGAATCATTGGCTTGTTAATCGGTTGTGGTTTCTTTGTTGTAAGGTCTAAGCAATGATTGATTTACATACTCACTCAAACTTTAGTGATGGTACAGATTCACCCGCTGAGTTAATGAACAAAGCATTAGCTGCGGGTGTAAAGATAATTGCATTAACCGACCATGACAGTGTTGCTGGTGTTGCCCAGGCTAGCGCAGCACTTCGTCCTGGGATCTCATTGGTGGCAGGAGCTGAGATCTCCTGCCAAAGTGATGAGGGTGTAAGCGTGCATATGTTGGGCTTACTTTTTGATACTGAGAATAAAGAGTTAATTGCAACTATGGATAAGACTCGTGAAAATCGCCATGGCCGAATGCAGCGAATAATTGAGCGGTTAAATGAGGCGGGCATAGAGATTGCAATTACCGATGTATTAGCGGAGCTAGCAGATGGTGCAACCCTAGGTAGACCTCACTTAGCTGATGCCTTAGTAAAAAAAGGTGTAGTTAAATCACGTGATGAAGCATTTACCCAGATGCTCCACAATAAATCAAAGTTTTATGTCGCCCACTACTCAACAACACCAGTAGAGGCGATCAGATTAATTAAGGCTGCTGGCGGCGTTGCGGTAATTGCCCATCCAATGGCCTCGCACAGAGGCAGAACCATCTCCTTTGAAAGCTTTGGCGATTTAATCACCGCTGGCTTAGATGGTGTTGAAGTAGATCACAGAGATCACTCACCAGATGAAAAAAATGCATTAATTCAATTGGCGCGAGAGAATAATCTAGTGATGACGGGTGCAAGCGATTACCATGGCAATGGAAAACTTAATCAACTTGCCGAATACACAACTAATCCAGAGCAGTGGGAGCGATTAGAGGCGCTGGCAACAGAGCGACGAGTAATAAGTTTATGAGTTCATACTTTTCACCAGAATCAATTACTTGGCGGGTTCACTCTGATCCATCAATGGTCGTAGGTGGACTTCGTGCACTGCTTGAGCAAGCATTGCAACCAGATGCGATGGCTGGCGTAAGTGCACACTCAAATTTTCGTGATGATACTTGGGGCAGATTACAAAGAACTGGTGATTACGTTGGAATTCTTACCTTCTCTCCAAAGGCAGATGCAGATAAGTTAGCTGCGCGAGTAAGAAGTGTGCATGCAAAGTTATCTTTAGATGATCCACACCTACTGCTGTGGGTACATATGGCGATGGTTGATGCCTTCTTAGATGTGGCGGTTAGATCTGGCCTTAAATTAACAATTGCCGAACAGGATCAGTACTTTCTTGAAATGGTAAAGTTTGCTGAGTTAGTTGGCATTGCACCAGCTGATGTTCCTAACTCGCTATCTCAAAGTAAACAGTACTTTGCAGATATTCGGCCCGAGCTACGTGCTAGTGATGATGCAAAACGAGCCGCCCTTTTTATTACCGTTCCGCCACTGCCCAAGGTAATTAGATTTGCTACTCCATTTGCACCAACCTGGGCTGCAATCTCAACTCTGGCAGGTGCTGCACTTCCAAAATGGGCGAGAGATCTTTATGGTGCACCAACACTTCCAGGGCAGGAGCTCGCAACAGATATTGCATTAAAGGCGCTTCGATCATCACTCCAATTACTACCAGAGGCATTTAGGTCACCTCCGCAATTAAAAGAGGCGAAGAGCCGATGAAGCTTTTAGCAATTGCTAACTCAAGTGGCGGTACTGGAAAATCAACAACCGCTATGTGTATTGCTGTTGCTGCTGCTGAGTACGGACGTAATGTCCTATTAGTTGATCTAGATGAACGTGCCGGCCTGAGCTTTCAATTTATGATTGAGAATCCAAGATTTACCATGCTTGAAGTTGCACGAGATAACACCAGCTTAGATCTAGCAATTACTCGCACTTCAGAGCGGATTGATTTTCTACCATCTGCGCCAAGAGTTACCGCCTTAGATAATCTGCAGTTAGATTCCACTGCAATTAAGGAAAAATTTGCAAAGTATGATCTAGTTGTAGTTGATACATCATCAGCATTAAATCAACGCAGCAATCTAGTAGCAGAGATCAGTGATGCAGTTCTTTATCCAACAACCGATTCAATCTCATCGGTTAGAGGGGTTTTGCAGGCGAGTGATTTCTATCGAGATCTAATCCAAGTTGGAGTCTTACCAATCAAGAAAACTCTTACGCAAAATTCAACTATTCCAGCATTGAGCGCAGATTTTAAAGTTCTTGATCCAGCCATTCCAGAGAGTGAGAGCGTGCTTCTAGCGCAAATTGCTAATAAATCTGTAATGAGTTTTGCAAAGCTAAGTGATGTTGCAGATGCTTACCGGGATGTGACCTATTTTTTATTAGAGGAGTTACTCGGAGGCAAATCCAACACGTCGCTCTGAGGATTCTCCAACCTCAACATAATTAATTTTGTTGTATGGAACTAGAAGTTCGCGTCCTTTGGTATCACCGAGTGAGAGAACAGCATTTGCCTTAATCGCTGCGTTAACCGCTGCAATAACCTCGGCTTGGCTACTGCCACACTCGAAAGTCAATTCATGGGTGCTATCGGAGATGCCAATCTTTACCTCAGTACGAGCAGAACCTTTTTTACTTGTTGCCATGCTTAAACCCTATCTACTTCCTGGCTTACTCGCCAATTGAAATTACTGCGCAGATTTCGGGAAACCGGAAATTCCGCGCCAAATTAAGTTCATTACCAACTCAGTTGCACGCAGGCGATCAATTTTGCCATCACGATCTAACCAGTGACGAGCAATTGTTTGAACAGTTCCAATTAATCCAACCGCCAGTATCATTGACTCCTCTTTTGCTAACCCAGTATCAATTGAGATAACTGCACTAACAGCTGCAGCGCAATCGTAGGTCATTCGATTTAATCGTTCGCGAACCTGTGGCTCTAAACTCATATCGCTCTCAAATAGAAGTCGAAATGCTTCACCTTCAGAATCAATAAAGCCAAAGTACGCCTCAACAGTTGCCTTAACTCGATCAGCATTGCTGCGATGTTGTGCAATCGCTTTTTGAATTGCAAATACTAGTGAATCGATATGTAGATCAAGGACAGCTAAGTACAGCTCTAATTTAGATGGAAAGTGCTGATATAGAACTGGCTTACTTACCTTTGCTCGATCTGCGATCTCATCCATCGCCGCTGAGTGGTAACCCGCAGCAGTAAACACTTCTAATGCAGCGGCGAGTAATTGTGCTCGACGCTCATCACGAGGTAATCGATTGACCTTATCTTCACTCATCTACTCATCTTAATAGAGAGATTTATCCAACGGGAATTTGCCATCATCTCAGGTTATATTCAGCGCATGAACTCTGAAAAACGCCTCCTATTGGTGCATGCACATCCAGATGATGAGACGATAAATAATGGTGCAACGATGGCGAAGTATGCAGCTGAAGGTGTATCGGTAACTCTTGTGACATGTACAAGAGGCGAAGAGGGAGAGGTTTTAATTCCAGAGCTTGCCAATTTAGCAAGCAATCAGGATGACAAGTTAGGACATTATCGCGAAATTGAATTAAAAGATGCGATGACAGAGCTGGGGGTTACAGATTTTAGATTCTTAGGTGCACCAAATAAACAGTGGCGAGATAGTGGAATGATGGGCACTGAACAAAATAATGGCGCACAAGTATTTTGGCAGGCAGATTTAGATGATGCTGCAAATGAGTTAGTAAAGATTATTTTAGAGATTAAGCCTCAAGTGATGATTACTTATGATGATTTTGGTGGCTATGGACATCCCGATCATATAAAGGCACATCAGGTTGCAATGCGTGCTGCTGAGCTGGCAAAAGCTGGTGGCTGGGAGATCTCAAAGATTTATTGGAACACAATGCCAAGATCGGTAATTCAAAGTGGGATAGATAAAATGAAGGAGGTTGGCTCAGATTTCTTTGGTGCAGAAAGTGCTGATGATCTACCTTTTGCTAAAGCGGATGAGTTTGTCACCTCACTTGTAAGCGCACCAGATTTTGTTGATCAGAAGATGAGTGCGATGAAGGCACATGCCACCCAGATCTCTGTTGATGGTCCATTTTTTGCGCTATCAAATAATTTAGGTCTTTCAGTTTGGGCTGATGAGTATTACACCCTGGTTAAAGGTGAGATTGCTGCGCCATTTGATTCTCAGGGCCGCGAGCTAGATTTATTTGCTGGAGTGAACTCATGAGGTACTTAAACTCAATACTCTTTGGTGCATTCTTAGGTTTTACCGCCACACTTTTGCATAATGCATGGCAACCAGCGGGTTTAATTGCATCTTTATTAGTGACATATTTAGGAATTAAACTACTTGGAATTAAGTACTACTACAAAAGATTTAAATTACTTTGTGCCATTTCATGGCTGGCAGTTGTTTTGCGTGGCTCAACTATTGGCCTAGGAGATGAGCTCTTGATTTATGGAAATACTTATGGAAATCTATTTTTACCTTTGGGATTTCTTACGATTATTTTGGCGGTTTTACTTCCTAGAGCGCCCAAATCCAGCTTTGCCCGTCGGGATTATCTCTAACCTCAATTCCATGGGCTTTTAATGCCTCTCGCAATCGATCACTCTCGGCAAAGTTTCCACTGGCTCTAGCAGCTGCTCGTTCTGCCAATAATCCTGCTTGTTCTCCACTTAACTCTGCAACCGCTTTTGGTGCCCGATTTACATCTAAACCAAATAATCGATCCGCTTCGATAAAGATCTTGTACTTACTGCCATCTGAAAGATCACTTGAGCGCTCTACCTCTCGCAATTTAAGTAATGCTCTTGGTGTATCCAAATCCAAAGCAAAATCTGCAACTATTTGATCAAGATAAGTTTTTACAATCTCTGGAGTTGAATCTGTAGCAGCACTCCACTGCGCCATCTTGTTTCGCCAGCGCTCTAACAATGCATTAGCTGTAATAATTGATTGCCAGGTCAGATCCATTTGGCTGCGGTATCTATTCTCTAAGAAACATAGACGTAGTGATAGCGGATCTAGATTTTTCTCAATTAAATCCTTAACTAGAACTACATTCTCTGCACTCTTTGACATCTTGCGTCCTTCAAATAAGAGGTGCTCACCATGAAGCCAAAGCGCTACCGCCTCATCGTTAATTGCCGCATTTGATTGCGCTCGTTCATTTTCATGGTGCGGAAAACGCAGATCAATTCCACCTAGGTGCAGATCAACAAAGTTATCTAAATACTTTAGCGACATCGCAGAACACTCAATATGCCAGCCAGGAAAACCTGGACCCCATGGTGATGGCCAAATCATCTCAGTTCTTCCTGCAGCCGCCTTCCATAACGCCCAATCGGCATGAAATCTCTTTGCCCCATCTTCAGTGTGATCATGTTTATGGCCTGGCTTTAGCGAGGCCAATTTGTTTCCACTTATTGCACCGTAAGAGGAGAAGGATTGGGCGGAGAAGTACACGCAATTATCTTCAGCTAAGTATGCGTGCCCTTGATTAATTAATAAGGTAATCAAATCAATCATTAAATCAATTGACTCACTTGCTTTTGGATAGAGATCTGCGGGTAAAATATTTAGGTTTTTCAAATCTTGATGAAATCTACCTTCATATATCTTTGCTACCTCAAAGGGATCCTTTGCCTCTAACTTCGCCTGTGCCAACATTTTGTCCTCAGAAAAATCCTCAGACATATGTCCTACATCTGTAATATTTTGGATGAACTTAACTTTATAACCTAGAAAATTACTCAATCTAATGATGTTGTCAGCTAGCAAGAAGGTGCGCATATTGCCGACATGCGCATCTCGATAAACGGTAGGTCCACAACCGTAGATTCTGATGAATTTCTCATTGCTAATCTTTAAGCTTTGATTCATTCGCGATTTAGTATCAAATACTTGAATTCCGGTCTCAATCATTTAGGTGGAACAACCTTCCACAGCGCGATCCTTGCTGGGTCAAATGTGACCAAAGAGCCATCTCGCTTCCTTACCTGTGTGACACTTTCTAAGGTGCCCAATAAATCACGGTAACCACCCTCGGGATCATGCAAGCGGATACTTACTCGCTGGCCGATTTGGGCCGCTGATGGCTGCATCCTGCTCCTTCAACTAATCTAAGTGGCTAATCTATGTGGCTAATCTATGTGGCTAATCTATGAGGGTAACTGACGGTATTGTGTATCTTACTGGTACTAAAAACTGGCTATATGAGTGAAAGGCGCACATGACTTACATAATCGCTCAACCATGTGTTGATGTGAAGGATAAATCCTGCATCGAAGAGTGTCCCGTTGATTGTATTTATGAGGGCGATCGAATGCTTTATATCCAACCCGATGAGTGCGTAGATTGCGGCGCTTGCGAACCAGTATGTCCAGTTGAAGCAATTTATTATGAGGATGATGTGCCATCCCAATGGAAAGATTTCAGCGAAGTAAATAGTAAATTTTTTGTTGAGATCGGCTCACCTGGTGGGGCTGCAAAGATGGGCGCAGTTGGAAAAGACCACCCAACAGTTGCTGCATTACCTGCTCAAGAAAAGTAGTACTCCCTGAATCTTCCAGATTTTCCCTGGGATCTACTTGCACCCTACGGTGAAAAAGCTAAAAAGTTTCCAGCTGGATTTATAGATTTATCCCAAGGAACTCCAGTTGATGACACACCAAAATTTATTCAAGATGAGTTTATAAAATCAGCAAACTCGCCAAGTTATCCATTGACCGCCGGAACTGCGCAACTGCGTGAGGCGATCTCAAAATGGGCAAGGATTAAGTTGGGAGTAAGTGGTGAGTTTGATGTTCTACCAATCATTGGATCAAAGGAGTTAGTTGCCTGGTTGCCAATCTTTTTGCAGAGTAAAATGGTTTTGTATCCAGCAGTTGCCTATCCAACATACCTAGTCGGAAGCAAAATTTCCCAAAGTAATTCACAAGCGGTAGAAATAGATGCGGCCACTTGGCCAGCAGCAGATTTAGCTTGGATCAACTCACCATCTAATCCAACTGGACAGGTACAAAACGAGGCGCAACTTCGAGCGGTAATTGCGTGGGCTCGGCGCAACAATGCGGTAGTTGCCAGCGATGAGTGTTACTTAAGTTTTAGCGATGAAGCTAAATCAATTTTGGCGGTAGCCGATGGGGATAATAAAAATTTAATTGCGGTTCACTCACTCTCTAAGCGCTCAAACCTAGCGGGGTATCGAGCCGCCTTTATTGTTGGCGATCCATTATTGATTGCCGAAATTCGCCAGATCAGAAAGCACGCGGGCATGATGGTTCCGTTACCTGTTCAAAATGCGATGGTAGCTGCCTTATCTGATGAGAGCCATGTCCAACAGCAATCAGCTCGATACCAAAACCGTCGAAGCATCTTGATACCGGCATTAACGAAGAGTGGTTTCACCATTAAGCACAGTGAGGCTGGCTTATATATCTGGTGCACTCGTAATGAGGATTGCTGGCAGAGTGTTGATTGGTTTGCCGCACTTGGTGTTCTAGTTACACCAGGAAGTTTTTACGGAGATCAGAGCTTTATTCGAATTGCTTTGACGGCAAGGGATGAGCAGATTAAATCAGTTGCAGAGCGGATCAGCGCATGACAACTGCTGCAATTTTACTAGTCGGGGGAATGGGAACTCGACTACAACCAATCACCAATAAATCACCAAAACCAATGTTGCCAGTTGGTGGTGTTCCATTTACAGAGCATCAAATCGTAAAGGCCAAAGCGGCGGGAATTTCAGAGATTGTCTTAGCTACCTCATATCTAGCTGAAGTTTTCAAACCCTACTTTGGTGATGGATCTGCATTTGGTATCAAAATTAAGTATGCAGTTGAAGAGGTTGCGCTCGGTACTGGTGGTGCGATTCAAAATGCAGCTAGCCTGCTATCACCAGCCGATCAGGTAGTTATCTTTAATGGTGATGTTCTTAGTGCTCATGATCTAGCCGCTCAAATTAAATTTCACAAAGAGATGAAGGCGGATGTAACTCTTTACTTAACTCAGGTTGCAGATGCCCGGGCTTATGGTTGTGTTGAATTACTGCCAGGTGACCGGGTTAAATCCTTCCTCGAAAAATCAGAGACCCCACCAAGTAATTTAATTAATGCTGGCTGCTATGTTTTTAACCGATCGATTATTGATGAGATCCCTGTAGGTCGAGTGGTCTCGATAGAGCGCGAGAGCTTTCCACAATTATTAGCTGCTGATAAAAAAGTATTTGGCTTTGTTGACTCCTCATACTGGCTAGATATTGGTACTCCCGCCGCTTTGATTAAGGCCTCAAAGGATTTGATTACCGGAAAAGTTTTTTCACCAGCTACTCCATCTCATGATGGTGACTCAATAATTAGCAAAGATGCAAAGGTGGCAGATCGCTGCACAATCTCTGATGGTTCATTTATTCACCCTAAAGTAGTAGTTGAGAGTGAATGCGAGATCTCTGGTTCAATAATTGGTGAGGGCGCAGTAATTGGCGCAGGATGCAAAGTAATTGATTCATTTATTGCACCAAATTGTAAAATTCCAGCCGGAACAGTTGTAATTAATAATTATTTGGGCTTTTAACTCTTAAATTAGGCTCAAAATTCACCCCCTCCCAACTTGACTTAAAGTACTTACATGCGTGTAATTCTCCTATAGCGGTTACCCATTAATGGATGCCACAGAGATTAGAAGGAGCCTTATGTCTGAAGCACGCGCAGAGTCACCAGCATTAGTAATCTCATCGGAAGGCCTTTCATGGCAGGAGCGCGCCCTATGTGCGCAGACCGATCCAGAGGCATTTTTCCCAGAAAAGGGTGGCTCAACACGTGAGGCTAAGCGAGTCTGCCTCTCTTGCGAGGTAAGGGCTGAGTGTCTTGAGTACGCACTAGCGCATGATGAGAGATTTGGTATTTGGGGCGGCTTATCTGAGCGTGAGCGTCGCAGATTAAAGCGTCGTCCAGCGTAAAGCTGCGTAACAGTTTTTTTCTATACATCTAACTTCTCCCGTTATGTGTAGATGCAATACGGTGTTTCAGTGAGCGCCGCGTTATCTGAGCAAAATGTCACCGCCATCATTGTTTCTCATGATGGGGTTACTTGGCTGAGCGAGGTTGTTGCTTCACTCTCCTCTCAAAAGTTAAAGATCGATCAGATAATTGCAGTTGATAATGGCTCAATTGATGGCTCACCAAAGTTATTGCGAAATGCGGGCATCAAGGTAATTGAACAAGATCGCGAGGCTGGCTTTGGATCAGCGATTGCAGCGGCGGTAGCAACCCTTCCGAAATTAGAAATTAGTGCAAATGGCGAGAGTAATGAGTGGCTATGGATTTTGCATGATGATTGCGCACCTGATCGCCAAGCTTTAAAACAATTGTTAACTGCAGCTCTAGAGCGACCACAAGTTGGAATTGCCGGCCCCAAAATTTTAGGTTGGTATGACCGTAAACATATTTTAGAAACCGGCATAAGTATTACGGAAAATGGCTCAAGGTGGACAGGTTTAGAAGAGCGCGAGCATGATCAAGGTCAACATGATGAAATCAAAATGGTGTTGGCTGTAAGTACCGCTGGTATGTTAATTAAGCGCTCGCTATATGAGGAGCTTGGTGGCTTTGATCCCAGCCTTGAATTATTTAGGGATGATGTGGATTTAGGTTGGCGGGCTCATATCGCTGGCTACTCTGTAATTTGTGTCGGAGAGGCGATCCTCTATCACGCAGAGGCGGCCGCAACTGAGCGCAGAAGTGTTGATGTAAGAGATGCACTACTTCATCGGCCACTGCTATTGGATCGACGAAATGCCGCCTTTGTTTTATTAGCTAATTCAAGCCGGTGGATTTTGCCGTGGGTGGCGGTTCAATTGCTCTTTACGGCAATTGGCCGTTCCATTATTTACTTGCTAGCAAAATTGCCGGGATATGCCGCAGATGAAATTGCTGCGATCGCATTATTAATTTTTAAACCAGCGGATTTAATAAAATCTAGAAGGTATCGCAAAGAGGGAAAGTATTTAAGTGCTCGGGTAATTAAACCTTTTATTCCTGCAAGAAGTGTTAGATATAGATTGACCCTCGAGCGAATCTCCGCCTCAATCTTCAATGCATTTAAATTTGGAAAAAATCAAGATCAAGCAATTGTTTCAAAGAGCTACTCAGATATTGGCTTGATTGATGAGAGCTTTGATGAGCTGCAATTTGAGCCAACTAAAAGCTTTGCGAAGTTAAGATCATTAGCAAAGCAACCTATGCTCTTTGGCATTTTAATAACACTTACTATCTCAATTTTTTACGCAAGAAATAGATTTGGGTCTCTGGCTGGCGGTGCCTTACCAGTTGCACCAGATTCAGCGATGGAGTTAATCAAGCGTTATGTAGATTCATGGCATTTAGTAGGGCTGGGAAGTTCAGCTGCGGTACCCACCTGGCTGCCATTAGTTGCGATCTCCTCAATTGTTACCCTAGGAAATCCGCAAACATTTTTATCCTTAATCTTCTTCCTAGCACCCACCTTATGCTTCATAATCTTTTATCGAGTTTCTATCAACTTTAAATTACAACGGTACTCAGCATTTACCGCCGCTCTTCTTTACGCATTCTCACCTGTGGTTTTAACCTCGATTAACCAAGGCAGGATTGGCACATTAGCGATCGCGCTGATTCTGCCAATTCTCTTCAACCTATTTACTAAAAACTCATCACTAACAGAGTTATCACTTCGTAGGTTAGCTAGCATCTCATTGGTAGCTGGAATCGCTGTCGCCTTCTCGCCAATATTTGCAATTGGCTGGCTTATCTTTAATTTGTACCTGCTATTGAAGTTTTACTATTCAGATTCGCTAAATTGGAAGAGCACAAATGGATCGGAGATCATAAAAAATTTAAGTAACCCAAAGATTAAAAAGCAGCTAGTTTTACTCATTGCACCAATTGCTATGAATATTCCCTGGGCCTTCTCCTTTATATTTCACCCAATTCGAGGCTTAGTTGAACCTGGTTTATCGCTGGCTAGCTCTGGCTTCTTTTCAATTTTAAGCTTTAATCCAGGAGGAGTTTCATCTCCGGTGTGGTACCTAATCTCACCATTTGCCTTATTTCTTTTGATCTCACTGATAACGCCAAACCATCGAGATCTTGGATTACTTGGCATCATTACAATTTTCTTCGCCGCCACTTTATCTACTTACTACATTGAAGGAAATGGCAGTGCTGCTCAGCGAATTTGGACCAGTCCGTTAATAATCTTTGCCCAATTATTATCATTGCTCGCAGCATTTTCCTTATTTGAAAGGTTGCTACCAATATTACGCAGCAAGAATATTGGCTACCAACATTTTTTAAGCTCAGTAACAGCGGTAATAACTGCTCTTGGATTATTTGTATTTCCGATCTGGGCTGCAACTATTGGTGCTAACTCCTTAGTCAGAGCAGATCAAGAGCTGGTTATTCCAGCTTTCATTACAGATTTAGCAGGAACCGGTGACAAACCTAAAACTTTGGTAATGCGAAAAGATGTAGAACAGCTGCAGTACTTCATCACTCGAGGCGGGGATCTTCAACTTGGCGACCCAGATATGTCCTCCAGTACACCTGCACCAGTTAAGCAAGCGATCTCAGATCTAGTTGGCGGTACTGGAACAAGTAGCAGTGCAATCCTTGGCCAATATGGAGTGCAGTATATTTTTATTAAGAATCCAGCTGATGTCGCATTAATCAGAACCATAGATGGCATTGGCGGTTTTACTCGATCTTCTGAAACTAAGGATGGCGTAGTTTGGAAGGTGAATAATGCAAATGCCAGAGTCACATTAGTAGATGACAAAGGACAGAGATTTTCACTGGCAATTGATGAAAACTCTTCGACTGCATATGTTGCTAAACCAGGCACTATTTTGTTAGCTGAAAAGTATGACCAAGCTTGGAAATTACTGCTAGATGGTAGAAGCATTACCTTAGGTAAATCAGAGTTTGGTGTACCAGCATTTGTAATTGATATGCCAGGGGAGATCTCTTTAACTCATGATGGAACGGCAAGACGTGGCTGGGTCTCACTGCAGTTGATCTCACTTCTAACTTTGATCGTTCTAGCGCTGCCAGCAGGAAGAAAGCGTAAAGAAGTTCCACTTGAGGAGCTGGTCTGATGAGAAAGTTACAAATCAATAAAAAGTATTTAGCGATAACAGGTGTGCTAATTACACTCTCATTAATCGCTTATGCGGCACCTAGTCGCAATGAACAAGTAAAGATCACATACTCCTATCCAGCAACTGTTTGCCCAGCTAGTTACAACAAGGCGCCAGCTATTGCGGCACTACCAAATTCAAAGATTGGTAGAAGAGTAATTGAAGGAAAGATTCAGAAGTTTTCAACAAAGAGTGCAAGTGCTATCACCCTTGGCGGCGCGGCACTTCTAGTAGATGGCAATCCTGGTACCTCGCTGACCTTTTCAAATAATGGCTGGAAGGCGGTTGTGCCTTGTTCCGTAAGTAATGGCGAGCAATGGTTTGTTGGTGGATCTGGCGCGCTAACCAGTAAATCAATTCTCTCTATTGTAAATAGTGGTTTCAGTGAATCATCAGTTGAAGTTGAGATCTTTACACCAACTGGTCCAGTTGAAGTAAAGCCGGTCACGATCTCATCAAACTCAACAAAAAATATCTCAGTTGATTCTTTAGCGCCAGGTGAGGACTCACTAGTTATTGCGGTTAAAACCAAATCTGGTCGAGTTAGCTCATTTCTGTTTGATGATCGCAAGCGAGGATTACGATCATTAGGAGCGGATTTTGTGGCACCAGTAGGCGCACCAACAAAACTTCTAACTATTCCAGCAATCTCTGGATTGCGCGGCAAATTGGCGACCGCTTCTAACTCATCGACGCACTCGCTGCGACTAATGGTGCCCGGCACCATTGATGCAAATGTCGAGGTTTCAATAAACTCAAATGATGGAAACTTTGTGCCAGTTGGATTGGCAGAGCTAGAGGTTAAGAGCCAGCGGGTGTTAAACATTCCACTTACATTTGCGCCGGCGAAAGAGGCCTTTTCCATTATTGTTAAATCAGATCAGCCAATCCTTGGATCTGTATTAAGTACATACACAATTGGCATAAGTGGTGAAATTGCTTGGGCTACCGGAGTTGATGAGCTATCCCGTTTAACTATGAATTTAACTGGATCAAAACCTTTAGTAGCTTTTTCTGGCGCAAATATTAATGTCACTATTGATGCCGTTGGCACTAATGGCAAGAAGTACAAAGTAGATGTTAAGGGCAGTAACTTTGCGATTTGGCAGGCGCCGATTGGATTAAATCGAATTCAATTTGTATCCCGAAGCAAGGGAACAACTGGTGGAATTATTTTGCAGCCAGAGGGTGTGGGCATAGGTAGTAGTTATATCCCCCTGAATACCGGGGCCAACCTGGAAAGCGCTTCTGAACCAATTTCTGATGCGGATGTAATTTCTCGGGGCTAAATCCCAACTTTTCTATCATTAAGCCATTAACCTGTTGATATGAAAAGGTTAACTGGTAGAAGTTGCTCTCGGGCTAGCTGCACCAATTCAGCAATTAAAACCTTAACCTACGTTTACTCAGATTCGACAGCTGTACTTGGTCCACTGGCTACTTATGCCGAACCACATAATTATGATTTGTGTTTAGCTCATAGCGAGCGATTAACTGTTCCAGTTGGCTGGAATGTAATTAAGCAAGAGGCAGCGATACAGCAACAAGGACCATCAGATGATGATCTAATGGCGATTGCAAATGCGGTTCGAGAGGTAGCCAACCTAGATTTGAATAAAGGCACCATGCAGCCAGAGCTAGGAAGACGTGGTCATCTGCGAGCATTACCCTCAAATTAATAATTTAACAATTTACATTTAAGATACTTACATGCTCGGAAAAATCATCAAGGCTTATGACATCCGTGGTTTGGTTGATAAAGAGGTAACCCCAGATTTCTCCTTCGCCCTTGGTGTTGCATTCGCCCGCTTTCTAGAGATTGAACGAGAGCCAGCCACCATTGTGGTTGGTGAAGATATGCGCCTATCCTCGCCATTACTTGCAGATGCGTTTTCAGATGGTGCAAATAGTCAAGGGATGGATGTAATCAGAATTGGATTGGCATCTACCGACATGTTGTACTTTGCATCGGGCAAATTAAATTTACCAGGCATCATGTTCACTGCAAGTCATAATCCCGCTCAATACAATGGCATGAAATTGTGTAAATCTGGCGCAGTCCCTATTGGTCAGGAATCTGGCTTATTACAAATTAGAAAATTTATTGAAGATGGCGCACCAATGATTAATCGACCAGTTGGAATGAGCCGCCAGCAAGATTTATTGAGTGAGTATGTGGATTACCTGCTTGGATCTTTTCCAGATGGTACTTTCCAAAAACGAAAATTAAAGGTTGTGATTGATGCCGGAAATGGAATGGCTGGATTTACCGCACCTGCAGTGATGGCAAAGCTAAAGGTGGATCTAACACCAATGTACTTCGAGCTAGATGGCACATTTCCAAATCACGAAGCAAACCCAATCGAACCTGCGAACTTAATTGCTTTACAAAAACGGGTAAAGAAAGAGGGCGCAGATATTGGATTGGCCTTTGATGGCGATGCAGATAGATGTTTCTTAATTGATGAGAAGGGTGCGTTAGTAAATCCATCAGCTCTAACATCTTTAATTGCGGTCCGTGAATTAAAGGCAAAGGCTGGATCAACCATTATTTATAATTTGATCTCATCTAAAGCAGTCCCTGAGGTAATCGCAGAAAATGGTGGGATGGCGCTGCGCAGTCGAGTTGGACACTCATACATTAAAAAATTAATGGCAGAGTCTGGTGCAATATTTGGTGGAGAACACAGTGGTCACTTCTACTTTGCAAACTTCTGGCGAGCCGACTCTGGCATGCTAGCTGCGCTCTATGCCCTAGCTGAATTAATGGCAAGCAAGAAGCCGCTCTCTGAATTACTTGCTCCATACAATCGCTACTTTGCCAGTGGTGAGATAAATAGTGAGGTTAAAGATTTACCAGCTGCGATTGCAAGAGTGCGTACTGCTTATCAAGATCAAACTGAGATTGATGAGTTAGATGGCCTGACCTTTACCGCCGATACCTGGTGGTTTAATCTGCGAGCATCAAATACCGAGCCATTACTTCGATTAAATGTTGAGGCCAATACGCAAGCGCAGATGAAGAAGATTCGCGATGCGGTACTTGCAGTTATAAAAACTCGATAACCCCGCCCATTCAGGGTATCTTTGCCCTCTGGTTACCTACATAGTGAGCCCACTAGCCTCGGTAATAATTAAGAAAACAGACATAAGCAAATAACTTAATTAGGAGCGAAAATGAGCACCACTACTGCAATAAATAATGATGTAGCAAATCTTTCCCTAGCTGCAGAAGGTAAGAAGAGAATTGAATGGGCTGGCCGAAATATGCCAGTGTTAAATCAAATTAAAGAGCGGTTTGCCAAAGAGCGACCATTTGCCGGAATTCGTATTGCAGCTTGTATGCATGTTACAACTGAGACTGCAAACTTAATGTTGGCATTAAAGGCAGGCGGTGCTGAATTAGCATTATGCGCATCCAATCCACTTTCAACACAGGATGACACTGCAGCAGCTCTTGTTAAAGAGTTCGGAATCTCTGTCTACGCCCGTAACGCAGTTGATCGCGATGGGTATTACAAACATTTAAATGCGGCACTAGATATCAAACCACAATTTGTATTTGATGATGGTTGTGACTTGGTAAATGTTTTGCACACAACTCGTACTGAGTTATTAGATGGTGTCATCGCTGGCTGTGAAGAGACAACTACTGGTGTTATTCGCCTAAGCCAAATGGCTAAGGATGGTGCACTTAAATTCCCAATGATCGCAGTTAATGACACCGACACTAAACACATGTTTGATAACCGTTACGGAACTGGTCAATCTACATTTGATGCAATTTTCCGTGCTACAAATACTTTAGTAGCGGGCAAGATTGTTGTAGTTGCCGGATTTGGTTACTGCGGTAAGGGTGTTGCCGAGCGGGCAAAAGGTCTAGGTGCTGAAGTTATTGTTACTGAGATTGATCCAACAAAAGCTTTAGATGCGATGATGCAAGGATTCCGAGTAATGCCAATGACAAAGGCGGCCGCAATTGGCGATATCTTCATTACAGTCACTGGTAACCGTGATGTACTGCGTGATGAGCACTTCAAACAAATGAAGGATGGCGCAATTTTGGCTAACTCAGGACACTTTGATATCGAGATTGATGTTGCCTGGTTAGAGAAAAATGCAAAGAACAAAAATGCAAAGATGCGCTTTCAAACAGATGAGTATGAGATGAAAGATGGCCGCCGTATTCTGTTAATCGCAGAAGGTCGCCTAGCAAATCTAGGAGCTGCTGAAGGCCACCCAGCATCGGTAATGGATATGTCATTCTCTGACCAAGCATTAACCGCTGAGTGGTTATTAAAAGTTGGTAAATCATTAGCTGCTGGCCTACACAATGTGCCAACAGAGATTGATAAAAATGTTGCAACCCTAAAGCTAGCTAGCATGGGCGCAGAGCTTGATCAATTAACACCAGCACAGGAGCTTTACCTAAACTCTTGGGAACACGGTTCATAAATGCCATTAGTCATGGTCGTTGATGACGACCAAGACTTAGCTGAAATGCTCAGCATCGTTTTGAACGGTGCTGGCATGGAGGTGGATTTAGTTGCACGTGGTGATGAAGTAATTGAGGTTTTTACGGCGAATCCGCCAGATTTAGTTTTACTAGATGTAATGCTTCCCGGTTTAGATGGAATTGAAGTTTGTAAATTAATTCGTGAAATATCGATGGTGCCAATTGTGATGTTGACGGCAAAGGGTGACACTCACGATGTGGTGTTAGGGCTAGAAGCTGGCGCTGATGATTACATGGTCAAGCCATATAAAAATCAGGAGTTAATTGCAAGAATAAAAACTAGATTGCGCAGAACATCAAAGGTGGGCACATTAAAAATCGGTGACATAGTTATTGATCAAATGGAGCACACAATCTCTCGGAATGATAAGCAGATTCCATTAACCAGACTTGAGTTTGATCTTTTAGTAGCACTTGCAAAGGAGCCCGGCCGAGTATTTACTCGAGAGGCCTTACTTAGTGAGGTTTGGGGCTACCAGCATGCAGCTGATACGAGATTAGTAAATGTTCATGTCCAACGATTGCGCAGCAAGATTGAGGCTGATGCAGAGAATCCAGAGTTGGTACAAACAGTTCGTGGCGTTGGTTATAAAGCAGGACCGGTCAGGAGTTAGGTTTAACCATGTTATTGGCAAAGCCAAAGATTAAACAATCACTTGGCCTTCGAGTTCTAGTTATAAATATTTCCTTTGCCTTATTAGCGGTAACAATTATCGGAGTCAGTGTCTACTCTCGTGTATCTACAACTGTAATTAATGAAAAAATAGCGATTTCCAAGATCGAAACTCGAAGCGCCTTATCCCTTACGCAAGGACATTTCAATATCTCTCGCTTTCAAGATGATACAGAGGTACGCAGAGTTGTAACTGATTTTATTACCTCAGTTCGTGAAGATGGATTGCTATCTGGTCGCGAAACTGTAATTCTCAGAATTCCAAACACCAGCAACAGCAAAGATATTTATAAAACTATTCCCACAGTATTAACTGAAGATTCAATCCCGGCAGATTTTCGTAAGCAGGTAGTTGAAAGTGATGAAGTTCTTAATATGCGATTAGATATTGAGTACACCAACGGAGTTGTAAGCCCAGGATTTATCATTGGTGGAAAGTTACAAATTCCACGAGCTGGGGTTTATGAAATTTACTTCTTCTTTAATTTAAATGCGCAGTATCAAACCATTAATTCAATCGCCTGGACCTTATTTTTCTTTGGCTTCCTGCTGGTGCTTTTGATTGGCTTGATCACTAAATTCCTGATTAGGCAAGTTGTTTCACCAATCACTCAAGCCGCACAGGTTGCCGAGAAATTTACGGAAGGTGATTTAACCAGTCGCATGCAGGTAAGTGGTGAGGATGAGCTCGCCTCATTAGGTAGATCATTTAATGAGATGGCGCTCTCAATCGAACAACAGATTTATCGCTTACAGAATTTGTCTCAGTTACAGCAACGTTTCGTATCTGATGTTTCACATGAGCTTAGAACCCCGTTGACCACCATGAGAATGGCAGCGGAGATCATCCATGATCAACGATCCACCTTTGATCCAGTTATCGCACGAAGTGCAGAGCTGTTGATTAATCAAATTGATCGCTTCGAGCTACTGCTCTCAGACTTACTTGAGGTAAGTAGATTTGATGCCAATGAGGTCTTACTAGATTTTGTTAACTTTGATTTAACTGAAGTTGTCCGAAAAACTGTTGATTATCTGCACCCAAGCAAGATTGATCAATTTGAAATATCAATCCCCGAACAACCTGTAAGAGTTGATGGGGACCCGCGCAGAATTGAGCGAATCATAAGAAATTTGATTTCAAATGCAATTGATCATGGCGAGGGTAAGCCTGTTCAAATCGAGGTGGCAGAAAGTGAAAATGAGGTCGCTGTCTCGGTACGTGATTTTGGAATGGGCTTTAATGAAAGTGATGCCAAGAAGTTATTTGATCGATTTTGGCGTGCTGATCCATCTCGAGCCCGCACAAGTGGCGGCACCGGCCTTGGCTTATCAATTGCATTAGAGGATGCAAAGTTGCATCAAGGTGAGCTACTGGCTTGGGGCAAACCAAATTTAGGGGCGCACTTCGTATTAACTCTGCCAAAGCGTCGCGGTGATTTAATTCAAACTCATCCAATTTATATTATCCCCAACGACATAAAGGTTTAAATCTTTTATTTGCTATAAAGAGTGAGTGCTTTCAACACTCAAATCACTATCGCAGTTGATCTATCCACCCTTTTGCCTGCTCTGCAAAAAACCAAATGAAGCTCTCTGCCTAAGCTGTTCATTGCAATGGCAGCAACCGGTAAAGCAACGGGTAATCGAGGGTATGCCGCTTTACTTCTCAAATTATTATGAAGAGAAGGGTGCTCGATTAATACTAGCGGCAAAGGAGAGTGGCAATCAGGCTGCCAGGAATCTACTAGCGCTATCAATTTACAAGGGGTTGCAGCAATCAATTATTGATTTAAAAATTAAAGATGAGATTGATTTAATTGGTATTCCATCACGAGCCTCAGTAAATCGAGTTCGTGGAAGAGCTCATATCGATGATTTAATTAATTCGATTATTGAGATTCATCATAGTAAGCGATCTGGGCCGCAGCCAGAAGTAAAGTTAAAGCAGCTCAACATTTTGCAGATAGTTAAAAAAATTAAGGATCAAAGTGGCCTAAATAAAGTTAGTCGAAGTACCAATATGTCCGGTGCCTATCTGGCAATTCACCCAGAATTAAGCAGTAAAAATCTGATAATTGTTGATGATTTAACAACCACCGGCGCTTCAATCCGAGCGGCAATCTCCGCCCTATCCATCGTGAATCTGAGGCCAGTAGCGGTTATCACCGCATGTGCAGTTACCGCTCATCTCTAATAAGATGGGCTCAGGTCGGCATAGCTTGGGCCGCAAATGAGAGTAGAAGAGGATAAACCTTGATTTTATTAGACAAGATCTTGCGCGCTGGCGAAGGTCGTGCGGTAAAAGATTTAGCGAAGATCGCAACCAAGGTAAATCAATTTGAAGCCAAAATCTCATCGCTTTCCGATGAACAGTTACGCGGGCAAACTGATTTATTAAAGGCGAGATTTGCAGATGGTGAATCATTAGATGATTTACTTCCGGAGGCATTTGCCACAGTTCGAGAGGCTGCCAAACGAACCCTTGGGCAGCGACATTACGATGTTCAGTTAATGGGTGGCGCAGCATTACACCGCGGAAATATTGCAGAAATGCGAACCGGTGAAGGTAAGACTTTGGTCTCAACCTTGCCCGCTTATTTAAATGCCTTAACTGGTAAAGGTGTTCATATCGTTACAGTTAATGATTATCTAGCTGAACGTGATAGTGAATGGATGGGCCGAGTACATCGCTTCCTTGGTTTAAAGGTGGGCGTAATTTTGGCCAGCATGACGCCAGCACAGCGTCGAGTCGCATATGAATGCGATATCACCTACGGTACAAATAATGAGTTTGGCTTTGATTATCTGCGCGACAATATGGCTTGGTCACTTCAAGATTGTGTGCAGCGCGAGCACAACTTTGCCATCGTTGATGAGGTTGACTCGATTCTGATTGATGAGGCTCGTACTCCGCTGATCATTAGTGGTCCAGCTGATAAAGCCACAAAGTGGTACCTCGAATTCTCCAACATAGTTAATAAGTTAAGCAGAGATACCCACTACGAGGTTGATGAAAAGAAACGTACCGTCGGAATTTTAGAAGAGGGCGTGACTCGAGTTGAAGAGTTTTTAGGAATTGAAAACCTTTACGAATCAGTAAATACGCCAATGATTGGCTATCTGAACAATGCGATCCGTGCCAAAGAGTTGTTTAAGCGGGATAAGGATTATGTAGTAATGGGCGGTGAGTTGTTAATTGTCGATGAGCACACCGGACGCATGTTATCTGGACGCCGATATAGCGAAGGTTTGCATCAAGCGCTAGAGGCGAAAGAGCGAATTGAAATTAAGGATGAGAACCAGACTCTGGCGACCATTACCCTACAAAATTACTTCCGGTTGTATGAAAAATTAGGTGGCATGACTGGTACTGCCATGACTGAGGCCTCTGAGTTCATGCAGATTTACAAATTAGGTGTAATTCCAATTCCAACCAATAAGGATATGCAGCGCATAGACCAACCTGATTTAATCTACAAATCTGAAAAAGGAAAGTTTGTCGCAGTTGCCCAAGATATTCTTGAGCGTCATCGAAAAGGCCAACCAGTTTTAGTTGGAACAGTAAGTGTTGAAAAATCTGAAGAGTTATCTGCGGTATTAAAGCGCAATGGTGTTCCGCACGAGGTATTAAACGCAAAACAACATGAACGTGAAGCTGCAATTATTGCCCGAGCAGGTGTAGTTGGTGCAGTTACGGTTGCAACAAATATGGCTGGACGTGGAACTGACATTATGCTTGGTGGAAATCCAGAGTTCATGGCAGATTTTGAGTTACAACAAAGAGGATTAAATCCAGCACAAACTCCAGAGGAGTATGAAGCTGCTTGGCCAGCTGAGATTGCTAAACAAAAATCTGCAGTCGCTAAAGAGCATGAAGCAGTAGTTTCCCTCGGTGGTTTATATGTATTAGGTACTGAACGTCATGAGTCACGCCGAATAGATAATCAGTTGCGTGGCCGATCTGGCCGACAAGGCGATCCTGGTGAATCTCGTTTTTATCTCTCGCTACAAGATGAGTTAATGCGTCGATTTAACTCTGGTTTAGTAGAGCGATTCCTATCTGCTGCTGGTATGCCAGAGGATTCACCGCTAGAGTCAAAGATTGTTTCAAATGCAATTAAATCAGCTCAGACCCAGGTTGAGTCACTTAACTTTGAGATGCGTAAAAATGTTTTGAAGTATGACGATGTAATGAATAAGCAACGTGAGGTTATTTATACCGAGCGTCGTGAGGTTCTAGAAGGTGCAGATATCAAAGAGTTAGTTCAATCATTTTTAGCTGAAACCATTGAGGCGTATATAACTTCAGCAACTGCAACAGGCTTTGCCGAGGATTGGGATCTAGAAACTTTATGGGTAGCACTGAAGGGCTTGTACCCAATCTCATTTACCATCGACGAGTTAGCCAGCGAGGTTGGCGGCGTTAATGGCATGGATGAGGATTTCCTATTAACAAGAGTATTAGCAGATGCTAACTCCGCTTATGAAAAACGAGAGTCAGATTTAACAACGCCAGTAATGCGCGAACTAGAGCGAAAGATTTTGTTATCAGTACTAGATCGCAAGTGGCGTGAGCATCTTTATGAGATGGATTATTTACAAGAGGGCATTGGACTTCGCGCCATGGCCCAACGCGATCCACTAGTTGAGTATCAACGTGAAGGTTACGATCTCTTCACAGCGATGATGGAGGCGATCAAAGAGGAGTTAGTTGGATTTATCTTTAATGTTGAGGTTCAAGTTGAAGGAGATCAAGTAGGAGCTAAGGGCTTAACTCCGACACCAGCAAAGGTTAAAGAGTTGAAGTACTCGGCGGCGGAGATCGAACCAGGTGAGGGTGGCGGCACATCGAGAAATGCAGCCTGTCCATGTGGCTCTGGGAAAAAATACAAGCGCTGTCATGGTGGCAATTAATTTAAAGTAAGAATAATTCAGTACAGATCCACCTTCTATCTACACCCTCAAATCTTAAGATTAATGATCTAACTCGATCAGCAATTCGCAAAGTAACAGCTGCTTCAATTACCCCTTCGATTGGCTGGGTTAGGTAAATCTTTCTAATCTTTGGTAGATCTACCGAGAAACTCTTTCCATAATTAATTAATTTACTGTGCACATTTCGATGACAAGATCTTGCGATCTGCATTGGTGGTCGCTTGCCAGCCCAAATTTCAATCAATCCAATCACAAAGGCCTTGCTCCAACTCTCAACATTTGGCAGATCAACTAAGGCAGAGGGTTGTGGGCCAAAGATCGGGTCGACACTTACATCTGCCAGACCACAATCAGCGGTAGGAACAAGGTACAACTTATTAGATAGTGCAGGAATTGGTGGCAGTTCATAACTTTGTAAATCCAACATTGGGTGAGCAAACTCAACGTTGACAATCTCAGTAATTGAAGCACCCTCTTTGAAGTGAAGCTGAGTATTCATGGGATAAGTAATTGACATGGGGCAAATATGAAGGGGTGGCTGTATCGATAGATCATCCGAACGGATGAGTTTTATTAAGTGATCCTTCGCCAATCTATGCCCATGAAAATAACGGATCTACAACTTCTAAAAAATTCAAGATTAGTGACTGGCTTATCACTTTTTATCATTGCATTACTGGCCGCTTCATTAATTGCCAAAGAGGCAAATCGAACTGTTTATGTTTGGGCAAGCGCCACTGAGCTGGCACCTGGCAACATAATTACCCAATCAGATATTAAAGCAACCCCAGTTTTATTACCTGAGTCTGCGAAAAACTACCTATCTGCATCTGCCCAAATCATTGGAGCGGTAGTTAAGTTTCGAGTAGCAGCTGGTGATCTAATTCCATTGGCGGCGATTGCATCAACTGCAGAACAACTTGATTTGCGAGCGGTGCCACTAACGGTTGAATCTACCGATCTGCCGATGGGATTAACTCGAGGCGAGGTAATAGATATATATGCAATTCCAACCTCAAACTCAATATCAAACCCAACATCAAATCCAAGAAGTATTGTTGAATCCACCTTGCTGACAGAGCGGGTAAGTGTTAGTGCAGTTTCAGAGCGCAACAACTCTGGCAAGGCCAGCGTTGTGGTCTCATTGCCACAACCGTTAATAACCTTAATTCTCAACCATCTTGCAGATAGTCGGTTGATAATTGTCAGAGGCAGTTATTAACAAGTCGAGCGGTAGATCCTTTATCACCGCAATTGTAAATAGTGAGTGTGAAGCTGAGGTGGCAAACCTGCTCTTCTCTCATGGAAACAACATTATCTATCGAGCATTAACTTTTTCAGCTTTAACTAATTATCTAACTGAACATAATAATGATGAACACTTAACCATTATCTATTCAACCGATTTAATTGAAAAATCTGAGATCGCAAGGGTAAGTAAGATCTTTTCAAACTTTAGATTTATCTCAATTACACCCAACCAATTTGATGCTACCGAATTAATCGCATCGATATCTGAATCTATCCGCAAACCCATGGTTCGAGGTAGAGATCGATTAGATAAGTTCATTGCAGTGCTTGGTTCACCTGGTGCACCTGGTGTAAGTACGATTGCTAACCAAGTCGCTGCCAGATTTCAAGGCGCCCAATTAATCGCCCTTAAATCAGATGCTTATCGCGCAGAAATATCGCCAATAAATAAATTAATGATTGTTGAAGAGTTAAATTTTTCAGACAAGATACAGAGTGACCAAAGCTACGTAATGGATGCTGGATCAACTAAGGCGTTAACCTCAACCTTGACCGATCGTCGAATATCTGGCCAACTGCAGGACTTTGTCTTAAGTTGTGCGAAGCGAATAATTTATGTGATTCGTGCCGATACCGGTGGCATCAATTACTTAGCAAAATTTATCGCTGATTATCAAAATTTAATCTCACCACCAGCAATTACATATCTACTAAATCAACAGAGATTTGATACTGCTGCCCGACTGGTCAATACCCAATTTCTCTCAATCGTAAATGGTAAAGATCATCTACAACTGCCATTTGATTACCGAGCCGTTCAGAGCTATCCAACTAGCGATCGATCCAAACTCTTTACCTACTCCACATTCTCCAAACAATTAGATCTGCTTTGCAAGGGTTTGGTCTAAATCCCGAATTACTCTTACCCTTGAGCCATGGCTACCTTCACCGAGTTGATC
>Ga0247833_1000801_pt1 | contig 55204 bp, 49 predicted proteins | sample LaCruzMarch2015__7_FD_187117 | JGI IMG/M metagenome (GOLD analysis project Ga0247833, IMG submission 187117) | Freshwater microbial communities from meromictic Lake La Cruz, Castile-La Mancha, Spain - LaCruzMarch2015_8m | ecosystem: Environmental > Aquatic > Freshwater > Lake | place: Spain...
CGTTCGTTCCGGCCAAAACCAGCCGGCAAAAACGCATCCAGAAAACTCGACTGATCCATCCAGCGATCCTCCCATCGCCGATACTGAATCACAATCAGAACCAACTGTCTTTATGCAGAGGTCTCGCGAAGCGGGGGAGGGGGACCAGCCGCAGGCTGGTGGAGGGGGCGTCCAGCCAGCACAGCGTGCCCCCGATCACGTCCGGTTGATCCAAATCAATAGCCCCGGTCCGCCGGCCCCCTAAGGCTCCCGTAGAGAAGTCTCGAACGGGGGTCACTTTGCGCAATTCGGGCTGGATAATCACGCTGGCGGCAGGAGCGTTATTCACGCTCGTGCTGTCGGGGCTGGGACAGGATAACCTGTTCCGCATTCACATGGGCATCGTCACCATCGCCCTTGGGCTCGGCGCCGTCATCCTGATGCGCCGGCCCGACGAGGCACGCATCCCGGCGGGCGTCGTCGAGGCCGACAAGGCCGGCTATTTCGATGAGCCGATCCGCGCCGGCTCGATTCTCACGGTGTTCTGGGGCGTGGTCGGCATGCTGGTAGGCGTCGTCATCGCCCTGCAGCTGGCCTGGCCTGACCTGAATTTCGGCCCGTACCTGAACTTCGGGCGGCTGCGGCCCCTCCATACCTCGGCGGTCGTGTTCGCCTTCGGTGGCACGGCGCTGATCACCACCAGCTTCTACGTGGTCCAGCGCACCTCGCGGGCGCGGCTGATCAACGACAACCTCGCCCGGTTCGTGTTCTGGGGCTACCAGCTGTTCATCCTGATGGCCGCCACCGGCTACCTGCTGGGCAGCACGCAGAGCCGCGAATACGCCGAGCCCGAGTGGTACACCGACATCTGGCTGACCATCGTCTGGGTCGCCTATCTCGCGCTGTTCCTCGGCACCATCATCAAGCGCAAGGAACCCCACATCTACGTGGCGAACTGGTTCTACCTTGCCTTCATCGTCACCATCGCGCTGCTGCACGTGGTCAACAACCTCGCCGTGCCCGCCTCGCTGCTCGGCTCGAAGAGCTACAGCCTGTTCGCGGGCGTGCAGGATGCGCTGACGCAGTGGTGGTATGGCCACAACGCCGTCGGCTTCTTCCTCACCGCCGGCTTCCTCGGCATGATGTACTACTACCTGCCCAAGCAGGCCGAGCGGCCGGTCTACAGCTACCGGCTGTCGATCATCCACTTCTGGGCACTGATCTTCCTCTACATCTGGGCCGGCCCGCACCACCTGCACTACACCGCCCTGCCCGACTGGGCGCAGACGCTCGGCATGGTGTTCTCGATCATGCTGTGGATGCCCAGCTGGGGCGGCATGATCAACGGCCTCATGACGCTGCGTGGCGCCTGGGACAAGATGCGCACCGACCCGATCATCCGCATGATGGTCATCGCGGTCGCGTTCTACGGCATGTCGACCTTCGAAGGCCCGGTCATGTCGATCAAGTCGGTCAACGGCCTCAGCCACTATACCGACTGGACCATCGGCCACGCGCACTCGGGTGCGCTGGGCTGGGTCGGGATGATCTCGTTCGCCGCCATCTACTTCATGGTGCCGCGCCTGTGGGGTCGCAAGCAGCTCTACTCGCTGCGGATGATCAACTGGCACTTCTGGCTCGCCACCACGGGCATCGTCGTCTACGCGGCGGTGATGTGGGTGTCGGGTATCACCCAGGGCCTGATGTGGCGCGAGTACGATGCCGAGGGCTTCCTCGTCTACTCGTTCGCCGAGACCGTGGCGGCGCTCCACCCCTACTACATCGCCCGTGCCTTCGGTGGCCTGCTCTACCTGTCGGGCGCCGTGGTGATGGCGGTCAACATCTGGCTGACCATCGCGGGCAAGGTTCGGAACGAGCGTCCGATGGTCACCCACACCAAGCTGCAGCCGGCCGAGTAAGGAGCAACACCCATGGATATTCTAGGCAAGCACGGCGTCATCGAACGCAACGCCACCCTGCTCCTGAGCCTCTCGCTGGTCGTGGTGTGCATCGGCGGCATCGTCGAGGTCGCCCCGCTGTTCTACCTGCAGAACACCATCGAGAAGGTGGAGGGGATGCGCCCCTACACCCCGCTCGAACTGGCCGGGCGCAACATCTACGTCCGCGAGGGCTGCTATGTCTGCCACAGCCAGATGATCCGGCCGTTCCGCGACGAGGTGGAGCGCTACGGGCACTATTCGCTGGCGGCGGAGTCGATGTACGACCACTCGTTCCAGTGGGGGTCGAAGCGGACCGGGCCGGACCTGGCCCGCGTCGGCGGACGCTACTCGGACGTCTGGCACGTCGAGCACCTGCGTCATCCGCAGGCGCTGGTGCCGGAATCGATCATGCCGCGCTACGGCTTCCTCAGTGACACCGATCTCGACCTGAACATGATCCAGGCCGACCTGCAGGCCAATGCCACGGTCGGCGTGCCCTACAGCCAGGAGGCCATCCTGAACGCCCGGGCCGACCTCGTCGCCCAGACGGACCCGAATGGCGACAGCTCGGGTTTCACCAGCCGCTACGCCAAAGCCCGCGTCGCCGATTTCGACGGCAACCCGGCCAGGATTACCGAAATGGATGCTCTGGTGGCGTACCTGCAGATGCTGGGCACGCTGGTCGATTTCACCCAGTACGACGCCAAAGCGAACTACCGCTAGGAGGCCCCCGACCATGGAAACCGTGCACTACGACATGATGCGGCACTTCGCCGACAGCTGGGGCCTCGTCTACATGATGGCGATCTTCCTCACCGTCGTCGTCTTCATCATCAAGCCGGGCGCGAAAGCGCACGCGGTGGCAGCCGCCCGCATCCCGCTCGACGACGAGCACCCCAGGAACGACGCCGTGTCGGGAGACCGCGAATGAGCGACAAGGAAATCGACGACGTCACCGGCACGGCCACAACCGGCCATGAGTGGGACGGAATCAAGGAACTCAACACCCCCCTGCCGCGCTGGTGGCTGTGGACCTTCTACGGCTGCATCGCCTTCGCGATCGGCTACAGCGTGGTCTATCCGGCCTGGCCGCTGATCACCTCGGCGACACCCGGCGTGATCGGCTACTCGAGCCGCGCCGAGCTCGACAAGGACCTGGCGGCGGCGACCGCGGCGCAGGGCGACCGCATCGCCCAGATCGCGGCGACACCGGTGGCCGACATCCTCGGCGATGCGGAACTGGCGCGCTTCGCCACGGCTGGCGGCAAGTCGTTGTTCAAGGTCTATTGCAGCCAGTGCCACGGCACGGGCGCCACCGGCTCGCCGGGGTATCCCAACCTCAACGACGACGAGTGGATCTGGGGTGGCACGATCGATCAGATCCATACCACCCTCACCCACGGCGTGCGGTCCGAGGCCGATCCCGACACGCTGTTCAACATGATGCCGAATTTCGGCGCCGACGAACTGCTGACGGCGGTGGAGATCGACGCCGTCGCGAAGGAAGTCGCGTCCTACTCGGGCATCGAGGGCGGCACCGCGACTCCCGAGGGCGCCCAGCTCTTCGCCGACAACTGCGCCGCATGCCACGGCGAGGGTGGCGTGGGCATGCCGGAGGTCGGCGGCCCGTCGCTGGTCGACCAGATCTGGCTCTACCAGGGCACGGTGGACGGCATCAAGGCGCAGCTTAACCAGGCCCGTCACGGCGTGATGCCAGCCTGGGGCGTCCGCCTCGGCGACAGCGCGGTCAAGCAGCTCGCCGTCTACGTTCACGGTCTCGGCGGCGGTCAGTAGCACTGACTGACAGCCGCTCGGGTGGGGGGAGGCGACCGCAAGCGCCTCCCCCTTTCTCTATGGAACTGGCTCAGGCAGTGCCTGCGTCGTAGCGCTGCACGCTGATCTGATCGGCATGACGCCGCATGTAGTCTGTGTCGTACCCCACCTGCATCCGTAGCAGCAGGTCCATGTTCACCCCGAACGCCTTCTCGATCCGAAGGGCCATTTCCGGTGACAGCGCGGCCTTCTCATTGACCAGGTCGGACAGCGTAGCCCGACGCACCCCCAGAATCTCGGCGGCTTTCGAAACAGGCAACTGCAACTCGTCGAGAATTTCATCCCGGATGAAGGCCCCAGGGTGCACCGGACGTATGTCTATGCTTTCAATGGTCTGAGTCATCAGTGGTAGTCCTCTGTCGGCGCCAAAGCGGGTCGATACGTACGGTATAGCCGTACATTTACGAACGGTGTGCCAGAAAGTCTACGTCTCCGCCCTCACCCTAGCTCTGCTAAGTCGCTGCGCTCCTAGCGTCGCTACCCTCCCCACGAGGGGGAGGGAGATCAGCGGCACATGTCGGGCAGCATCGGCTCCCTCCCCTTGATGGGGAGGGTAGCGCAGCTTGGCCGCTCCAGCGGCTTAGCGAAGCTAGGGTGGGGTGATTTCCACCGACGTCCCCCTTTGACCCAGATCAACCACCCGGCTCCCCCCGCATGTGACAAGCACCTGTCTCACAGGGACTCTCGGAATGCTTGCGGACCAACCTACCCCTGAACGGATCGACGTCGAGCCGGTCAACTCACCGAAGCAGCGGCAGCCGCTTTATGCAGCGCGCAAGAAGATCTTCCCGCGCGCCGTCAGCGGCACGTTCAGGCGCTTCAAGTGGCTGATGATGCTGGTCACGCTGACCATCTACTACGTTACGCCCTGGATTCGCTGGGATCGCGGCCCCTACGCCCCAGACCAGGCCGTGCTTGTGGACCTGGAAGGGCGGCGGTTCTTCTTCTTTTTCATCGAGATCTGGCCGCAGGAATTCTACTACGTCGCCGGCATGCTGGTGATGGCGGGCATCGGGCTCTTCCTCGTTACCTCCACCGTCGGCCGCGCCTGGTGCGGCTATGCCTGTCCGCAGACGGTGTGGGTCGATCTCTTCCTTGCGGTCGAGCGGTTCATCGATGGCGATCGCAACGCCCAGATGAAGCTCGACGCCGCGCCATGGACGGCCGACAAGGCCATCAAGCGCGTCAGCAAGCACGCCATATGGCTCGCCATTGGCGTGCTGACGGGCGGCGCCTGGATCTTCTACTTCGCCGATGCACCCACACTCCTCGTCGAAGTGGTCACCCTGCAGGCGCCGCCCGTCGCCTATTTCACCATCGCCATCCTGACGGCCACGACCTACACCTTCGGCGGTCTGCTGCGGGAGCAGGTGTGCACCTACATGTGCCCGTGGCCGCGAATACAGGGCGCCATGCTCGACGAGTATTCGCTCACTGTCACCTACAACGACTGGCGCGGCGAACCCCGCAATCGCCATCAGAAGAAGGCCATCGCCGAGAACAAGCCGGTGGGCGACTGCGTCGACTGCAATGCCTGCGTGGCGGTGTGCCCGATGGGTATCGACATCCGCGACGGCCAGCAGCTCGAGTGCATCACCTGCGCGCTGTGCATCGATGCCTGCGACGACGTCATGACGCGTATCGGCAAGGATCGCGGGCTGATCTCCTACACCACGCTCAACGACTACAACGCCAACATGGCGCTCGCCACCGGCAGCACCGGCGATGCCGGCACCATCGAGCCGAGCCGCATCCGGGATGCCGCCGGCAAGCTGGTCGACCGGATCAAGCACACCAACTGGCGCTCGATCGTGCGCCCGCGCACCATCGTCTATTTCGTTGGCTGGAGCGCCATCGGGCTGGCTCTCCTCACCGTGCTGGCGCTGCGCAGTCCGCTGCAGCTCAACGTGCTGCACGACCGCAACCCGCAGTTCGTGATGCTGAAGGATGGCACCGTCCGCAACGGCTACGAGGTGAAGATCCTCAACATGACGCCGACGCCGCGCATCATCGCCGTCACCATCGACGGCCTGCCCGGTGGCAGCATGTCGATGGTCGACAGCCGTGGGGCGACCTCGCAGGCCATCTCGGTGGAACTCGAGCCCGACAAGGTGCTGCCGCTCCGCCTTTACATCCACGCTGACCCGGCGCAGCTCGATGGCCCCAAGACCCGTTTCCAGATCACCGTCACCAGTATCGACGGCCTCACCGCCGTCTCCGACATCAACTTCGAAGCCCCGGAGAAAGCCAAATGACCGTCCGCGCCAACAAGGGTGAGTTCACCGGCAGGCACATGCTGTTCCTCACGGTGGGGTTCTTCGGCGTCATCTTCGCGGTGAACCTCGGGATGGCGGTGGTCGCATCGACCAGTTGGACCGGGCTGGTGGTGCAGAACTCCTATGTCGCGAGCCAGGAGTTCGAGGAGAAGCGCCTGGCCCACGAACAACAGATAGCCGCTGGCTGGCAGGCGCGCTTCGCCTACTCGCCCGGCATGGTATTGCTGACCGTGACCGATGGCGAGGGCAGGGCCGTCGACCTCGGGCCCGTCAGCCTGATGATCAACCGTCCGGTCGGGGGGCATGACGACCAGAAACTCACCCTCGCTGCTTCGGCCGATGGCAGCTACGCCGCCGCGGTGACGCTTGGCGCCGGGGTCTGGGATATGCGGGCGGCAGCGAACACCAGCACCGGCCCGTTCGAGCTACGCGAGCGCTTCAAGGTCGACGGGATTACCCCATGACCTGCTGCGTGCCCACCGCCGAAACTGTAGAGCTCAGCCAGAAGGGTGGCATAGAGACCGATGACGAGGCGCTGCTGACGCTGAGCCGCAAGCTCGGAGACGGCACGCGGCAGCTCGAATTCGCCGTGCCCGACGCGCACTGCGCCTCCTGCATCCGCTCGATCGAAACTGGGCTCGACGCGCTGCCGCAGGTGAAATCGGCGCGGGTGAACCTGTCGAAGCGGCGGGTCCGGGTCGTGTTCGACCCCGAGCTGGGACCGCCGAAGGCGCTCGCTCCGGCCATCCGCGCTTCGGGCTACCACACCTACGTGCTCGACCCCTCGGTCGACGAGGACGGTGATCCCGGCCTCCGCGAGCTCGTCAAGGCACTGGCCGTGGCCGGCTTCGCCGCCGGCAACATCATGCTGTTCTCGGTGTCGGTCTGGTCGGGCGCCAACGAAGCGACCCGCGACCTGTTCCACTGGATCTCGGCGGTGATTGCGCTTCCCGCCATCGCCTATGCCGGTCAGCCGTTCTTCCGCTCGGCCTGGCGCGCCGTCCGCGTCGGCCGCACCAACATGGACGTGCCCATCACCATCGGCGTCATCCTCGCCACGGCGCTCAGCCTTTACGAGACGATCAACTCGGGCCGCCACGCCTATTTCGATGCCTCGGCGACGCTGCTGTTCTTCCTGCTTGCCGGGCGCACCCTCGACTACCTGATGCGCGAGCGGGCCCGCAGCGCCATCACCAACCTCGTCCGCATCGCCCCGAGGGGGGCGACGCGGGTGCATGAGGACGGCCGCCGCGAGTACCTGCCGCTCAGGGAGATCGAGCCCGGCATGGTGCTGGAACTGCGGGCCGGCGAGCGCGTGCCGGTCGACAGCGAAGTGACGAGCGACGGCGCCAGCTTCGATACCTCGATCGTCAACGGCGAATCGGCGCCACGCAACGTTCTGCCGGGCGAAGAGGTGATGGCCGGCGCCAACACCCTCGGCGGCGTCGTGCAGATGATCGCCCGCAAGCGCAGCGAGGACTCGCTCCTCGCCCGCATGGTGGCGCTGATGGAGGCAGCCGAAGGCGCCAAGACGAAGCGCCGCCGCATCGCTGACCGCGCCGCGGCGGTCTACGCCCCGATCGTCCACACCATCGCCATCCTGACCTTTCTCGGCTGGGGCGTTCTCACCGGCGACTGGCACAACGCCCTGCTGAACGCGGTGGCCGTGCTGATCATCACCTGCCCCTGCGCCCTGGCACTGGCGGTCCCCATCGTCCACGTCGTCGCTGCCGGCAAACTGTTCGAGGGCGGCGTGCTGATGAAGGATGGCGCGGCGCTCGAACGGGCCGCAGAGGCCGACAGCGTCGCCTTCGACAAGACCGGTACCCTTACCGTCGGCCGGCCGCGGCTCTTTTACTACGACGTCGAGGGCAGCGAAGCCGAGGCGATCGCCGCTGCCCTCGCCCGAGCCAGCACGCACCCCCTATCGCAGGCCCTCGTCCGCGCGCTCCACCCCGGCGATGTCGCGCTCACCAACCTGCGTGAGCAGCCCGGTCACGGCGTCGAGGCAACGATCGATGGCGCCCTCTGGCGGCTCGGCAGCAGCGCCTGGTGCGGTCTCGGCGAAGGCGATGGCGATGGCGATGGCGACACCACCGCCGTCTGGCTGAGCTGCGACGGCGCCGTCCGCGCCACCTTCCGCTTCGAGGACGAGGTCCGTGCCGACGCCCGCGAAGCCGTGCGGCAGATCGCTGCCCTCGGCCTGCCGGTCCGGCTGCTCTCGGGCGATGCGCCGCAGCCTGTCGCCAGCGTCGCCGCCAAGGTCGGCATCACCACCGCCCGCGCCCGGATGCTGCCCGAGGACAAGGTCGCCGATGTCGAGCACGGCCACACCATGATGGTCGGCGATGGCATCAACGACGCCCCGGCGCTGCGCGCCGCGCACGTCTCGATGGCGCCCTCCACTGCCGCCGATATCGGGCGCAGCGCGGCGGATTTCGTCTTCACCGGCGGTCAACTGGGGGCGGTCCCGCTGGTGATTGGCACGGCGCGGCGTGCAGCATCGATCGTCAACCAGAATCTGGTTCTGGCGATCGGCTACAACGCTGTTGCCGTGCCACTCGCCATTTCCGGCCACGTCACGCCACTGGTCGCCGCCATCGCCATGAGTTCGTCGTCGATCCTTGTGGTGGCCAACGCGCTGCGCCTGCGCCTGCGCACTGGCAGAAGTTCGTGGCCTACGCGCACACAAACACAGCAGGAGGCGCACGCATGAGTGGTCTTTCGATCCTGATTCCGGTTGCCATCGGCCTCGGCCTGATTGCCCTCGCCACCTTCATGTGGACCCTGCGCTCGGGCCAGTACGAGGATCTCGAAGGCGCCAGCCAGCGCATCCTCGACGAGGATTCCGACCGGCCGGCATTTGACGCGCATCAAGGCAGCACGCGCCGATAGCCCTTACGCATGGGGCAGATACAGGAGCCCGCCCCATGCTCGACGACCTCGTTCGCCGTTACTCAAAGCCCGTGCCGCGCTACACCAGTTACCCCACGGCGCCGCATTTCCATCCGGGCGTCGACCGCGTCACCTACGCCCAATGGCTCCGCTCGATCCCGCGTGACACGGCGCTATCCCTCTATATCCACATCCCTTTTTGCGACCGGCTATGCTGGTTCTGCGGCTGCCACACCAAGCAGGTGCTGCGCTACGACCCGATCGCCGCCTACATCCCCGTGGTGATGCGCGAGATCGAGACGGTGGCGAAGCTGCTCGACGGCCAGGGCCGCGTCACGGCCCTCCACCTCGGCGGCGGCTCCCCCTCGATGCTGCGCGGCGGCGACCTCGCCGCCCTCGCGAACCTTATCCGCAGCCGCTTCACCATCGCCGATCGCTTTGAATTCTCTGTCGAAATCGACCCCAATGACATGGTGTCCGAGCGCTACGACGACCTCGCCGAGGCCGGCGTCAGCCGCGTCAGCATCGGCGTGCAGGACTTCGACCCAAAGGTGCAGGCGGCCATCAACCGGCTGCAGAGCTTCGAGCAGACCGCCGCTGTGGTCGAGGGGATGCGGGCCCGCGGCGTGGGCTCGGTCAACCTCGACGTGCTGTACGGCCTGCCGCACCAGACGCTCGAGGGGCTCGAGCGCACCGTGGCCCAGACCCTGTCGCTTCGCCCCGATCGCCTGGCGCTGTTCGGCTACGCCCATGTTCCGTGGATGAAGGCGCACCAGCGCATGATCCCCGAGGCGGCGCTGCCCGGCGTGGTCGAGCGGTTCGCCCAATCGGCCATGGCGGCCGAGCGTATTCGCGGGGCGGGCTACGAGGCGATCGGCATCGATCACTTCGCGCTGCCCACCGACACGCTGGCCCAGTCGGCGCGCGGGCACCAGCTGCACCGCAATTTCCAGGGCTACACCACCGATGCCGCGCCGGCGCTGATCGGCTTCGGCGCCTCTTCCATCGGCTCGCTGCCGCAGGGGTATGTGCAGAACCAGGTCGCGACCGGCGAATACACGCGCCAGGTCAACGAGCACGGCCTCGCTATCGGGCGGGGCGTTGCCCTCACCCCCGAGGATCGGATGCGCCGCTGGGTGATCGAGCGGCTGATGTGCGACTTCGCCGTGCCGCTCGAGGAACTGATGCGCCGGTTCGGCCCGCCGGCCGAAGCCGTGGCCGCCGAAATGCTCGGCGTGGCCTTCGAGGACAGCGACGGGCTGGTGGATTTCGACGGGGATTGCTTCGCGATGACCGAAAAGGGCCGGCCCTTTGTCCGGTCGATCGCGGCGGCGTTCGACAGCTATCTCGGGGCGGGAAAGGCCCGTCACTCGCTCGCCGTATGACGGCTGCGGGACACCCTAAGTAAACCCCCTAAGACTCTGACCCGAATTTCGGAATGTCGGCCGAGCGCGCAACCTGACCTCACATGCGAAGAGGTTCATTGATGCACATTCAGTCGACATTCCGCGCTGCTGTCCCCGCTGCTACCCCGTGCGCCGGGGCCCCCGATCTGCTGGCTGCGATGCAGCCCGCCGCCGTCACGTTCTACCCCGAAGGCGCTGTCATCTACGCGCAGGGCGACAAGGCCGGCCCTCTCTATTTCGTCGAGTTCGGCACCGTCCGCATCTGCCGCATGTCGGCCGATGGACGGCGGCAGATCACCACTTTCCACGTCGCGGGCGAAGTCTTCGGCTTCGAGGCCACCGACGAGCACGATTTCTACGCGGAGAGCGTCGATGGCGCCGGCGTCCGGGTGCTGCGCAGCACCAGCGGGACGCAGCCGACGGGCAGCCTGCTGCTGCTCGCCGTCCGCAGCCTCGCTCGCACCCAGAACCACCTGATGGTGCTGGGTCGGCGCAATGCGAACGAGCGCATGGCCGCGCTGCTGCTCGACCTGAACGAGCGCCAGGGCGGTGGCGCCGTCGTCCACCTGCCGATGCAGCGCAACGACATCGCCGACTATCTCGGCATTACCTTCGAGACCGTGTCGCGCATCCTGCGCTGCCTCAAGGACCAGCGCATCGTGAAACTGCACGCCGTCAACGAGATCGAGATCCTCGATCACGAGGCGCTGGCAGACATGTGCGCGTAATCAGCGGGCTTGATGTGCGTCAAATCATCCCGCGTGAAGCTGGCGAGGATGGCCGGATGGCGCACGACCCTCTCCAGCTTTCCTCGCAGATCGACCAGATTCTCGTGGTCGCGCCCACCGATGCGCTGCGTGCCTCGCTGCGTTTCCTGCTGGAAGAAGAGAGCTACGGGGTGACCAGCGTGTCCTCGATCGAGGAAGCGGCGGTCCTGCCGGGCGCGTTTGCGTGTGCGGTGCTCGATCATCACGCCCTGCGGTCCAGGGGCGCCGCGGTGGTCGATGACTTCATCCAGGGTCACTGGCCGGTAGTCCTGCTCGCCAACGGCACTCCGGGTGTCGACCTGCCGGTCAGCTTCCGCGTCGTCACCAAACCGCTGCTCGGCGCCGCGCTTTCGCAAGCGGTGCGGGAGGCCGTGGCGCTGCGGACTGGACGGAACTGAGGAAGGAATCCGGCATAAGTGCTGCCGGCTAAGTTACCCAAGGGGTGTATGCTATCGCCCATCCGCACATAGCTGATACCAAGACTAAACTGGTCAGGGACCGCGGATTCACTTAGAAGGGTGCCTTTCCAGGCGATGCGGCGTTCAAATTGAAAAGTGAACCAGACTTTTTCGAAGCGGCCGGGCTCGGCATGCAAACCTCGGATGTGCGGCAGGCAAACCTGCGGGCAGTCCTTACCCTTGTCTCCCTGAATCCGGGATCTTCGGCCGCCGACCTTAGCCGCAGCTCCAAGCTGGCGCCGCAGACGGTTTCCCTGCTCGTCGAGGACCTCGAGCGCGGCGGGCTGCTGCGGCAGGGCGAGCCGCTGCGTGGTCGCCGCGGGCAACCGGCGCGGCCCTATTTCATCAACCCGTCAGGCGCCTACACCATCGGCGTCGAGATCGGCTGGCAGCATATCGAAGCGGTGCTGGTCAATATCGGCGGCGAAGTGCTGGCCCAGTACCGCCGCGACTATCCTTTCCCCGATTCCCGCACGATCTTCACCGAACTCGGCTCGATCACCCGGCAGTTCGTGGCACGGCTGCCGGAACTGGAACGGCCGAAGGTGATGGCACTCGGCATCGCTGCGCCCACCGGCATCGGACGCAATATCGGCCTGCTCGATGCCGACCCGGAACTGGGTCGGCGCTGGCAAACACTCGACATCGTGGCCGAAGCCGAGAAGGCGACCGGCCTGCGCGCCTGCCTGTACAATGACGGCAATGCGGCCTGCTGGGCCGAACTCAGCGCTCACCCCAAGCCGCGGCCTGCCAGCTTTGCCTACCTGCTGGTGGGCACTTTCATCGGTGCTGGGATCATCGCCGAAAGCACGCTGTGGGAGGGGCCGACCGGCAACTCAGCCAATATCGGCTCCATGCTGGTGACCGATCGCCACGGCGACCAGAACTTCGTGCATCTCCTCGCCTCGATCTACGCGCTGCAGCAGCGCCTTGCCGGTGCCGGGATCGAGGTGCCGCCGACCACGCCGATGTTCTGGCCGTGGAGCGACTGGGAACCACATGTCGAAGAGTGGATCGATGACGCAGGTTGGGCACTTGCCAGGGCGGTGCTCAATACATCGGCCGTCATAGAATTTCGCACGGCCATCATCGACGGGGTGATGCCGCCCGAGATCGTCGAACGACTGTTGACCTCCGTGCGCGGGAATATGTCGCGACTGCCCAGCCTTACCTTCGATCCGCCGCAGATTGCGAAGGGCCACCTTGGTGGAGCGGCACCCTCCACAGGCGCCGCGTATCTGCCAATCTACAAGCGTTTCTTCTCCCGCGACCTCAGCCACAAGGCTGGGTAGCGGTTACTGAACAAGTTACATTCCTAGATGGAAATTAAGCCGGTATTTGCATTCGAGCGCTAATCCTCCAGCAGCGGAAGGAGTTCGCGATGCAACTGATGGTTGTCGAAGACAACAGGACCAACCTGCTGGTGCTCAAGGGCATCCTGCAGAAGTTCGAAGGCTGCGACGTCGAGGCGTTTCTTGACCCGGTGGAGGCTCTGGCCCGTGCCGAGGCCGTGCCCTTCGACCTGATCCTCGTCGACTACATGATGCCCGAGCTGGATGGACGCGAGTTCATCGTGCGGCTCAGGGCGCGCGACCAGTACCGCCACGTGCCGATGGTGATGATCACCGCCGACGGCAACCGGCAGACCCGCATCGACGCCATCAGCGCCGGCGCCACGGACTTTCTCAACAAGCCGGTCGATCCGGTCGAGTTGAAGGCGCGCATCGGCAACCTGCTGCTCATGCGCCGGCAGCAGATCGACCTCAGCCACCGCAACGAGTGGCTCGCCGACGAAGTCGAGCGCGCCACCCGCCACCTGGCCGAGCGCGAGGAAGAGGTGATCTGGCGCCTGTCGCGGGCGCTGGAGTACCGCGACACGGACACTGGCGACCACACCTTCCGCGTCGCCACAGTGGCCCGGCTGATTGCCGAAGAGCTGCAGCTGGATCGGGCGACCATCAAGACCATCTACCTCGCGACGCCGCTGCACGACATCGGCAAGGTCGCGATCCCGGATGCCATCCTCGGCAAGCCCGGGTCGCTGTCCCCCGAGGAAACCATCGTGATGCGGGCGCATGTGCCGATCGGCGAGGCGATCCTCGCGGACGGTGCCAGCGACCTCGTCCGCATGGCGGCGCGAATTGCCGCCACCCATCACGAACGCTGGGACGGCCGCGGCTACCCCAACCGGCTTGAAGGGACCGACATCCCGATCGAGGGCCGTATCGCCGCTGTCGCCGACGTGTTAGACGCGCTCTGCAGCCAGCGGCCGTACAAACCCGCCTGGCCGATCGAGGACGCCCGCCGCACCATCGAGGAAGGCGCCGGCAGCCAGTTTGATCCCGCCTGCGTCGCGGCATTCGAGCGCCGCTGGCCGGATATCGAGCGACTATACCTGACCCGCGGCCCGCTGGCCGCCCCGCATCAGCTTTCCCTTTCAGCCTGAGGACCCAACATGCGTTTCACCCTTCTCGCCGGGGCTGCCCTGGCGCTTTTCGCCTGCACGCCTGCCCTCGCCGATGCGCTCGCCAAGCCCACGGGCAAGGTGGTGCTCGAGGTGAGCGGCAAGATCGCCAACACCAATGACGGTGCGACCGCTGATTTCGACATGGAGATGCTGAACGCTCTCGCCGGGCGCACCATCGTGACGCATACGCCCTGGTATGACGGCGCCCGCAGCTTCAACGGCCCGCTGGGTTCGGCCTTGCTGGAAGCTGTGGGGGCCAGTGGCGGCACGCTGAAGGTCACCGCTCTCAATGACTATGTGACCGAAATCCCGGCATCCGACTTCATCGACCACGCCGCCATCCTCGCAACGACGCTTGACGGCGAGCCGATGTCGGTGCGCGAGAAGGGCCCGATCTTCATCATCTATCCGTTCGACGAGCAGCCGGCGCTGAACAACGAGACCTACTATGGTCGCTCGGCCTGGCAGGTGAAGTCGATCGAGGTCTACTGACCGTGTCGCGCCCCGCCGGCTCTGCCCGCCACCGCACCCCGATCGTCCTGACGATCGGTAGAGTGCTGCTGGTGGCTGCCGGCACGGCACTGCTGCTCAACTTGGTGCAGTTGTTCGGCCTGCTCGACGAGCGCGGCCGGGCTCAGAAGGAAGCGGCCCGCGAGGACACCGTATGGGCCGCCTACCAGCTCGAGCGCGAGGCGGCAAAGCTGCGCGACGAACTCGAGGAGGACCCGGTCGACACCGAGGTCTGGATGGAGGCGGCTACCCAGCGCTACGACATTCTCTACAGCCGCACCGGCCTGCTGTCGGAGGGCCAACTGGCCTCCCGGTTCGGCCAGGCAGAGGAACTCGCTGCCAAGGTGTCTTTGCTGCGCGACGAGATCGTGGCGCTGGCGCCGAGCTTTGATGCGATGGTGGCGCGGATAGCCCCGAGCGCCACCGAGCTCGCCGCCCTCGACCAAAAGGTACACGACATCACCGATCAGGCCGGCCTGCTGCTCATCGCCACCAATACCCGCCACAGCGCGGTCAAGGTCGCTGAGCGCGCCGAGCTAAGAGGTTACTACGAGCAGATGGCCTGGAGCACCGGCGGGCTCGCTTCGGTGTTTGCGCTGCTGATCATCCTGCCGATCCTACAGTTACGCCAGATCCGCCGCCTCAATGAAAAGTTCCATCAGGCTGCGCTCGACGCCGAGGCCGCCAGCCGAGCAAAGTCGGCCTTCCTTGCCACCATGAGCCACGAAATCCGCACGCCGCTCAACGGTATCCTGGGCATGGCGGACCTTCTGGTCGACGACCGCCTCGATCCCGGCCAGCGCCAGAAGGTAGGGGTGATTCGCAGCGCCGGTGACCTGCTGCTCGACGTCATCAACGACATCCTCGACTACTCCAAGCTGGAGTCGGGGGCGGTCGAGTTCAATGTATCGAGCTTCCGGCTCGATGAGCTGGTCGGCGTGGTGGCCGACATGATGCGGCCGCGGGCACGGGCCAAGGGGCTGCTGTTCGAGGTCAGTTGCCCGAGCGTCAACATCACCACCGATCCCGTCCGGCTGCGCCAGATCCTCATCAACCTCGTGGGCAACGCCATCAAGTTCACCGAAGCGGGCAACATCCAGCTTTCGACGACCATCGGCGAGTCGCCAGGCGGCATGTCGTGCCTCCAGATCAGCGTCACCGATACCGGCATCGGCATGTCCGAGGCGACGATCGGCAAGCTGTTCCGCGAGTTCGAGCAGGGCGACCCGTCGATCAACCGGCGCTTCGGCGGCACGGGTCTGGGGCTCGCCATCTGCAAGCGGCTGATCGACACCATGGGCGGGGTCATCGAGGTTACCAGCCGGGTGGGCGAGGGCAGCACCTTCAAGATCAAGCTGCCGTGCGAAGTGGCCGTAGCGGGTCCGGCCGCACGCGCAGAGCCGGTGAGCCTGCAGCGCTCCGGCCGGGTACTGGTGGTCGAGGACAATGCCGTGAACCGGCAGGTCGCCGAGGGTCTGCTCCGGAAGCTCGGCATGGAGGTCACCCTGGTGGAGAATGGCGCCGAGGCGATCGACATGGTGCATGCGCAGCAGTTCGACCTCATCTTCATGGACATGCAGATGCCGGTGATGGATGGCCTCACTGCGACCAGAGCGCTGCGCGCCGAAGGCTGCCGAATTCCGATTGCCGGGCTTACCGCCAATGCGTTCGCCTCCGACCGGGCCGATTGCCTCGCGGCCGGCATGGACGATTTCGTGAGCAAGCCGGTAACACGGGCAAAGCTGGAAGAGACGATTGTCCGCCTCCTGCCTGATGAAGCGCCTCAGGAGGCTCATGCACAGACCATGCCGGAAGCGCAGGTCGACAGTGCCCAGCAGCAGTCTCTGATCGATGAACTCGGGGCAGACATGTACCTCGAGCTGGTGGCGCAGTTCCACGTCGACGCCGCCGAGCTGATGGCTGAGGCAGCGACCGAAGCCGGCAGTGCGGCAGGCGTCCGCGCTCTCCACTCGCTCAAGGGCATGGCCCGTACGCTGGGCTTCACCGCCATCGGCGAACTTGCCGCGTTGGCAGAACAGGCTGCACGGGATGGAGGCCAACCTGACCTCGCGGCCCTTTCCGCAGCGATCGGGCAACAGACGAGCCTGCCCTCGGCAGCCTAGCGCAGGGTCAGCCCGACGCGCATCACCCCGCTGATGTCGGCCTCGGCGACCGGGGTGAACCCCATGCGGGCCGCGAGCTCCAGCATCACCCGGTTTTCGCGCAGGATCAGCCCTTCGAGCCGGCCGATGCCGTGGGCACGGGCGTAGTCAAGCAGCCGCTCCATCAGCACCGTACCGAGCCCCCTGCCCTGCAAATCACTGCGGACAAGCAGCCCGAACTCGGCCCGCTCCCGGTCCGGATCGGAGGCATAGCGGCAGATGCCGGCGAGATCGCCGGTCGCCGGCTCGAGCGCCACGAAGGCGATGTCGCGGTCGTAGTCGAGCTGGCTGAGCCGCACCATGGCCTGCTGCGACAGCACCGTGGGCACGAGGAAGCGCAGCCGCATATCCTCTGCCGTTACCCGCGCGAGAAAGCGCGGGTAGAGGACGGCGTCGGCTGGCCGGATCGGGCGCGTGTCATAGGCATCGCCGTCCGCCTCCACCCGTCGATCCCAGCCCGATGGGTAGGGCCGCACCGCCAGGCGCGAGTTCGGTGCCGCCTCGGCGAGCCGCGTCGGGTCGATCTCGATCCGCGCATCGAGCGCCACAGCACCGGTCTCGTTGACCAGCAGCGGGTTGATGTCGACCGCGACGATGGCCGGGTGCTCGATAGCCAGTTGCGACAGCGCCAGCATGGCTGAAACCACCGCGCCGCGATCGGCGGCGGGCCGGTCGCGGTAGCCGGCGAGAAGGCGCGAGATGCGGGTCGCGTCGATCATGTCGCCGGCCAGCACCTCGTCGAGCGGCAGGATGCCGGTGGCGGTATCACGCACCACCTCGACCGACGTGCCACCAGCGCCAACCACCATCACCGGCCCGAAGCTCGGATCGGTGGTGAGGCCGACCAGCAGCTCGTGCGCGTGCCTGAGCTTCACCATCGGCTGCACGGTGAAGCCGTCAAGCCCGGCGAGCCCGGCAGCGGCGGCACGAGACCGGATGGCGGCCGCAGCCTCGGCGGCAGCCTTGCCGCTGCGCAGGTCCAGCACAACGCCACCGACATCCGACTTGTGGCTGATGGTGGTCGAATAGAGCTTTACCACCACGGCTTCATGGGTCGCCAGCAGGTCGGTGGCCATGCGCTCGACCTCGGCTTCGCTGGAGGCGATGCGGGTGTCGGGCACCGGCACACCATAGGCGGCGAGCACCGTCTTGGCCTCGGGCTCGGTGAGCAGCGTGCGTCCATCCTTCGCGGCAGCGCCGAGGATGGTGCGCACCAGGTCCGCGTCACCGGTCACCTGCCCGGCGCTGGGCGGCACGCGCTCCAGCCGGGCCAGCAGCCGTGACCAGCGGGTGAGAAACGACACCGCCTGTGCCGCCGCGGCAGGCGTATCGACGGCGACGATCCCCGCCTCGCGCAGCACGGCCCGCGCCGGTTCCGCCGTCTGCTTGCCCATCCAGCAGGCAATGACCGGCTTTCCCGACACCAGGCCGTCGGTCGCCATTTCCCCAATGGCGCGGGCTGCATCGAGCGGGGACGAGAGTGCCGTGGGGCAGTTCATCGCGAGGATGGCATCGACCCCGGGGTCAGCGGCAACTGCCGTGATCGCGGTCACGTAGCGTTGCGGTTCGGCATCGCCGATGATGTCGACCGGGTTGGCGCTCGACCAGTTGGCCGGGAGCGACCGGTCGAGTGTCGCGATCGTCTGGGGTGAAATCTTCGCCAGCGCGCCGTCGAGGTCGAGCACGTCGTCGACCGCCATCACGCCTGCGCCGCCGCCATTGGTGACGATGCCGAGCCGGCCGGTCCTCAGCGGGCGGAAGCGGGTGGTCACCTCGGCGGCCGAGAACAGCTGCTCCAAAGTCGGCACGCGGATCACGCCGGCCCGCTGCAACGCCGCCTCGACGACGCTATCAGCCCCGGACAGCGCGCCGGTGTGGGTAGCGGCTGCCAGCGCCGCTTCGCCGTGCCGTCCCGGCTTGACTGCAATCACCGGCTTCAACCGGGCCGCGGCGCGGGCCGCCGACATGAACTTGCGCGGCGCGGGGATCGATTCAAGGTAGATGAGGATGGAGGTCGTGGCGCGGTCAGCGGCGAGCCAGTTGATGCAGTCGCCCACATCGACGTCAGCCATGTCCCCAAGCGAGATCAGCTGCGAAAAGCCGACGCCCTCTCCCGCTGCCCAGTCGACGATGGACGACACCACCGCGCCTGACTGCGAGATCAGTCCCAGCCCGCCCGGCTTCGGCGCGAGATGGGCGAAGCTGGCGTTGAGGCTTACCAGTGGCGACAAGGCACCGATGGTGTTCGGCCCGACGATCCGCATCAGGTGCGGCCGCGCCGCGTCGAGCATGGCCTGCTTCTGCGTCGCATCGAGACCGGCGGTGATGACCACCGCGGCCTTGCAGCCGATCTCCGCCAGTTCACGCGTTACCTTCGGCACCGCCCCGGGCGGCGTGACGATGACCGCAAGGTCCGGCGCCTCTGGCAGGCGGCTGGCGGACGGGTAGCACCGGAGCTCGCCGACCTGGTTGTATTTCTGGTTGACCGGGTAGATCGGGCCGCTGAAGCCGGCCCTGACGATGTTGTCGAGAACGATCGCGCCGACCGAGCCCGGTCGCCGCGAGGCACCAATGACGGCGACGGAGTCCGGCCGGAAGCACTGGTCGAGATTGCGGATGGTCATCGTCTGTCTCCCGGTCGGGCCGGCTTCGCCAGCAAGGTGGGATGCTTGCACTGCGGCCGTTCGGCGCTTCTTGATCGGCGTCAAAGTTGCTGGGGTGGCAGCCCGCTACAGTTCGGTCATGGAGGAATCTATCATGACAGAGCCCGTCATCGTCGAGTTGCAGGCCAAACCGTTCGCCTATCTGAGCATGGAAGCCACACTGCTCGCCATGCCCAATGCCGTGGCGGATGGACTCCAGAAGCTTGCCGACCTGTTCGCCAGGGCGGACGCGCCGGTCGCCGGCGGCCCGCTGGTGCACTACCTGGCCTTTGACACCCGGCTGGTCGACTTCGACCTCGGCTTTCCAGCCCGTCCCGGCGATGTCGAGCGGCTGCGCGCCACCGGTCTGTTGATCGGCGAGACGCCTGGTGGATCGAGCATGACCGCGCGGCACTTTGGTCCGTATGACAGTCTGTCCGAGACCTATATCACGATGGACGAGGCAATGCGCCGGCTGGCCATAACCGGCGCCCGCGACATCTGGGAAAGTTATAGCGGCAGCCCCGGCACGTCAGCCGACCGCTTCTGCACCGAAGTGATCTGGCCGATTATCCCCGAGGCGGAGTGAGGCGCCGAGGCCCCTTACATCCAGGGGCGAACCGAGATCACCTGAAAGGTATGCATCACGCCGTCGTCCTCGCGGATCGACACATACTCGCCCGGCACGAACCGTTCCTCGCCCAGCCGGAAGCCCTGCTCGTCGTCGAATTCCTGCCGATCGTCGTAGTCGAAGCTCCACTCGTCCTGCCGGCTGCGGTTCACCCGGCCGTCCCGCGGCGCTTCGCCGGGGCGAAAGCGCCTGACGGTGCAGATGTTTCGCCGCTGCTCGAACTCGGCTTCGTCGATCCTGCCATCGTCGGTCAGCGGCAGGTGCAGCAGGTAGCCATGCTGGGCGTCGCCATGCGGATGTCCGGGTTCGCGCGCCAGGTCCATGATGATCTGCTTGAGCCGTGCCATTGGCATCTCCCCTAAACCGACTGGTCTGTCTGCGTGCTCGGTTCCTCAGGTGCGGCCGGCGCGCGCGCGATCTCCAGCTTCAGCTTGCCGGTAAGACCGGCGATGGCGCCTATCACGGCGAGCCACGGCGCCGCGACCACCACGACGCCGCCAGCAACGGCCCCGGCAGTGAGAGGCACCGAAAGGTAGACGTCGCCCTTCTCCGAGCGGATCTGCAGGCGACGGACATTTCCCTCGGCGAGCAGGCGGTTGATCTCCTCGAGCAACTGATGCCCGGCCACCTCGATCTCCTCGGTGAACGTGTCCCAGCTGCTCTTCTTGTCCTCGTCCATGCTGACCTCCATCGGTTTGAGACACTTATGTCCTGGACCAGCGAGGCGCCCTTTGATCGGGATCAAGCTCGCCGGGCTTCACCGCCCTGAACAGCGCGCTATCGGAGGCTGCGCGGCGTCGGGGCGGTCCAGCCGCGGGCTTCGAGCTCGCGGCGGATCGCTTCGGGCATCTCACGGCAGTGACAATTCTCGGCGTGCAGCGCGTGCCAGTTCAGCCGCTCCTCGAGCGTGGCGTCTCGCGGCAGCTTGTGCAGCAGGTGCCATTCGCGGTTCAGCTTCATGACGCACCTACCGCGCGGTGAGCACCGGCACCGGCGACCGGCTCAGGACCTCGCGGGTGACGCCGCCCAGCGCCCACTCGCGCAGGCGCGAGTGTCCGTAGGCGCCAAGCACGACCAGGTCGGCGGCGGATTTCTCCGCCTCGTTGAGGATGGCTGCTGCCGTATCGGTCCAGCCGGCTATCAGGCGGATTTCGGCGTTTATGCCGTGCCGGCTGAGGTAGCGGCCGATATCGTCACCCGCCGCCACACCGCGCTGCTCGCTTGCCCCGCCTTCCTCGATCACCGCCACGCAGACCTCGCTCGCCTGCCGCAGCAATGGCAGCGCGGCGGCAAGTGCGACGGCGGCTTCGCGGGTGTTCTTCCAGGCCACCAGAGCGCTCGCGTGGGGCGCTGCCTTGTGGGCGGGCGGCACGAACAGGCAGGGCCGGCCGGACTCGAACAGCACCGCTTCCTCGATGCGATGCTGCCGCAGCGGATCGCCATAGGGCCGGGTGCCGACGAACAGGTCGGAGAGCCGTACCTCGCTGGCGAGCGTAGTGCCGATCTGGCCGGGGAACAGGTCGAGGCGGCGCAGTTCGTGGTTGATGCCGGTGGCGGCGAACATCGGCACCAGCCGCCTGGTCACCGCAAGCGATTGTTCCACAGACTCCGCGATGAGTTGCTGCAGGTAGGACGAGCCCGTCGGATCGGTGATGGTGAGGACCTCGGGCATTTCGTGCACCTGCAGGCCGGTGAGGTGCGCATCCAGCGCACGGGCCAGCGCTGCCGCATGGGCGAGACGGGTAGCGTCCTCGTCGGAGCCGGTGAGATGGACGGCGATATCCTTGATCATGATGGTCTCCTCAGACAGGTAACGCTACGGGCGCGAAATGCGCACCGATGAAGTACGGCCAGACGATCAGCCCGAAGAGGCCCATCCAGAAGTCGAGCTTCAGGTAGCCGATGGCGAACAGCCAGCCTGTGAACCAGAACGCTCCGAGCGAGGTATGCTGGGTGATGTGAATGCGCTCCATGGCGCCAACCTCCGGTTTTGGCGTCGCTAGACGCCGTTGAAGCGATGATGTGCAGCACGCTCAATGCGACAGCAGGATCGGCAACGCCGCCCCACCCAGCACACTGCGGGTCGCGCCGCCGAGGGCGAACTGGCGGAGCCGGCTATGGCCGTAGCCACCCATCACCAGCAATCCCGCACCGCAGTCCAGCGCTGCATCCTGCAGGACGTCGCCGACCGGCTGCTGGCCGCGTTCGATGCTCACCGATACCGCCGGAACGCCGTGCGCGACCAGGAAGTCGCGCAGGGCTTCGACCGACGCACCATCGATCGGCTTGTCGTCGGAGATCGACAGGATGGTGACATCGCCGGCCTGCCTGAGGATCGGCAGGGCATCGCGCACCGCGCGCGCCGCGGCGCGGCCGCCGTCCCAGGCTATCGCGATGGTTTTCAGATGCGCTGTCGCTTCCTCGGCGGGAAACACCCAGACCGGACCACCGCTGCCAAACAGCACGGCCTCAACAATGTCGCGCTGACTGGCATCGCCAGGCAGGGGTACGAAGAACGTGTGATCGTAGGTCCGCGCAGCACGAGAATAGTGAGCCGGCGCATCGCCGAGGTGGCCGCGCCAGCGCCTGACCTGCAATGGCGCATTGAAGCGGCCGGCAAGCGCTCGAAGCTGTGCGCCGAGCCGGTCAGCGTTCGCGGCGCTCTTCTGCTCGGCCGCCGCAATCATGCCGGACACGTTGATCAGGCTGTTTCCGATGAATGAGTTGGCGGCCGGAATGTCGACCTCGTGCAGCACCGCCGTCATCGTCGCGCCAAGGCTGGCCGCGATGTCGAAGGCGCGCAGCAGCCCGGCGGCCGGGGTCGTGTCAGGCCAGGTGCTGATGGGCAAGAGGATCGCGGGCGTCCCCGGTTTCCGACCTGCGCCAGACTCTGTTGTAACATTCATCCTGCCGACCCCCACGGCGCACTGCCGCAGGAGGATAAGGCGCCGCGCCACCCCCGTCGTCCTTGACGCAGGTCAAGCAGCCGCACGAACGGTTGCAGCGCCCCCGTCGGGGGCCATATCAGTGGGGTGATTTGGTTCGGCCTGGAAACACCCAATGGGTTCTGAAGACAACGCGGCGATCGATCTCGTCGAGGATTTCGACCTCACACCGTGGAACACCATGGGCCTTGCCTCGCGGGCAGCCTTCGGTGCCGTGGTCGCGAGCACCGACCAGCTCGTCGCCCTCGCCGGGCGAGCGCGGGCGGACGGCGTCCCTTTCCACGTCGTCGGCCAGGGCAGCAACCTGCTGCTGCGGCCGCGTATCGACGGGATCGTCGCGGTGATGGCAACGCGCGGCGTCGCGGTTGACGACAGCGCGTCCGATACCGTCCTCGTCACCGCGCAGGCCGGCGAAAACTGGCATGGGCTGGTGGAACGGACGGTCACGCAGGGTCTGCCGGGGCTCGAGAACCTCGCCGGCATTCCAGGCACTGTCGGCGCGGCGCCGGTACAGAACATCGGCGCCTATGGGCTGGAGCTCGCCGACCGGTTCCACTCGCTGCTCGCTTGGGACCTCGACGAGCGCCGCATCTGCCGCTTCGACGGCCCCGACTGTAGATTTGCCTACCGCAACAGCGTGTTCAAGGCATCGGCGGGGCGCTACGTGGTGCTGGAGGTGACCCTGGCCCTGCCCCGCGACTGGCAACCAGTGCTCGGCTATGCCGGGCTACGCGAATTGCCGCCGGATAGCGATGCCGAGACCATCATGCGGCAGGTGGTGGCGATCCGCGCCTCGAAGCTTCCCGACTGGCGGCAGCAAGGCAATGCCGGCTCGTTCTTCCACAACCCCGTGGTCTCACCGGCGGTCGCGGACACCATCGAGGGCGGTCCACGCTTCCCGCATCCGGACGGGGTCAAGCTGTCGGCCGCCTGGCTGATCGATGCCTGTGGCTTCAAGGGCTACCGTCTGGGCAATGCCGGCGTGTCGGACCGGCACGCGCTGGTGCTGGTGAACCGCGGCGGCGCCACCTATGCCGAGATCGCGCAGTTGGCCGCGACCATCCGCGCGGCAGTGAGCGCCCGCTTCGGCGTGACCCTGACCCAGGAGCCGCTGGAGTTCTGACGTCCGCCTTCAGGGCGTGCGGGCGTTGGTCTTGAGCTTGTCGACCGTGAGGCGGGCCGGCGCGACGTAGTCGAAGGCGATTATGTGGTCGCCCGGCGCCAGTGGCCGCTCGCCGCCGTCCCATGCGGCGCCGTCGACGGTGATGTTGGGGGCGCTGAGCTTCAGCACGCCCTTGCTGGCCGCCGGCACGGTCACGCTGTAGCGCACCTTGCCGTCCATTACCGTCCAGCCGGCCCTGATCTGGCCCAGCGGAGAATCGTGCGTGGCGGCGACCGGCGAGAGTTCGGCGATCACCAGCGGCTCGAACACCACCGTGGCAAAGCCCGGGTCGGCCGGGTCAGGCCGGAAGCCGGCGACGGCCTCCAGCAGCCACTGGCACACCGCGCCATAGGCGTAGTGGTTGTACGAGTTCATCTGCGGGTTGTAGATGGTGCCGTCCGGCTGCATCGCATCCCAGCGCTCCCAGATGGTGGTCGCGCCCATCTTCACCTGGTAGAGCCAGCCCGGTACGCCTTCCTGCAGGAACAGGTCGGCAGCGATGCCCGGCTCGCCGATCTTCACCAGCGCCGGCAGCAGGGCCGGGGTACCGATGAAGCCCGTGCCCACCTTGCCTTCGGAGCGCAGGATCGCGGCCTTGAAGTAGCCCTTTGCCGCCTCCCGCTTCGCCTCGGGGATCAGGTCGTGGAGGAACGCCAGCGCGTATGAGGTCTGGTCGTCATAGGCGAGCCGGCCCGAACCGGTGACGAACTCGTTCGCGAACGCGCTCTTCACCTCAGCCGCGATCCCCTCCATCCGCGTCGCGATGTCGGCCTTGCCGGCGATCCGCGCGATCTTCCCCACCAGCGTGGCGGTGATGAAGAGGTAGATTGTCGCCGCAGCATCGTCGCCGATCGTCGGCAGCGGCTTCGCCGACGGCCCGCCCGGCTGCAGCCAGTCGCCGAAGGTGAAGCCGTGGCCGCCCCACTGGCGCGGCGGCGTCACAACAGGACCGTTGCCGATCGACCAGACGAAATCGACCCAGCGCAGCATGGCGGGCAGCGCTTCGGCGAGGATCGCCGTGTCGCCGTAGTGCAGGTAGAGCTGCCACGGAATCACCGCGATGGCGTCGCCCCAGCCGGTCGAGCCGAAAAAGCCCGGATAGTGCTCGGGTTGCATCCGGGTGGGATCGGGTGAGACGTGCGGAATGGCGCCGTTCTCGCGCTGGTCAGCCATCAGGTCGCGAACGTATTTCACGAGGAAACCGTGCGCGTCGCCGAAGTAGCAGGCCGTGCCGGCGAACACCTGCGCATCACCGGTCCAGCCCAGCCGCTCGTCGCGCTGCGGGCAATCGGTGGGCACGTCTATGAAGTTGGAGCGCTGGCTCCAGAGCGTATTCAGCACCAGTCGGTCGACCAGCGGATTGGCGGAAGTGAAGCTCGCCTTCTGCTCGGTGACCGAGGTCACCGGCACCGACTCGATGTGGATGATCGTCGCCTGGCCGGTGATCGTCACCCGCGCGAAGCGATAGCCCTGGAAGGTGAAGATGGGGCGCCAGCTCTCATTCCCCCTGCCGCTCAGGGTGTAGTCGAGCTTCGCCGCTGCCGTGCGGTAGTTGCCGTTGTAGAACTGCTGGTCCTTGTCGAGCACTTCGCCATGCTCGACCACGACCCGGGCCCCTGCCTCGCCGGAGACGGTGAAGGCGACGTAGCCGGCATGGTTCTGGCCGAAATCGTGGACAGTGCGCCCCTCGGCATCGGTCCAGGTCTTCACGGGCGCGATCGGCGCCAGTTCGCGCGGCGGCTTGGTTTCGTGCGGCATGAGGATGCCGGTGTCGAACGGCAGCACCTCGGTGCCCGCCGTCACCTGCTTCTCGAACCGGGCGTCGTACTCCTCGCCGAAATAGATGCCCGACTGGCGCACCGGCAGTTCGCCGCTGACCCAGCTGGCATCGGTGACAAGCAGGAGATCGGCGCTGTCCGCGTCGGCCCGCAATTCGGCGATCGCGGCGATGTCCTTGCCCCAGACGTTGAACAGCGGGGCCTTGCCCCACATCATCTGCGAGCGCAGCCAGCCGTCGGCCAGCCAGATCTCGATATGGTTCTCGCCCGGCTTCAGCAGGCCGCCCACGGCATAGGTCTGGTAGCTCAGCCGCTTGTCATAGGCGGTCCAGCCGGGGGTCAGCAGATCATTGCCGACGCGTACGCCATTGATGAAAGCGCGGTAGAGCCCGAGCGCGCTGATGCGCAACGTTTCGGTGCCCAGCACCTGCTCCAGCGTGAAGCGCTTTCCAACGAACGAGGCGGGCGTGCCGACGCCGCGATCTGAGAGCGGGCGGACCATCCGGGCGGTCCAATGGGCCATACCAGGGCCCTGCGGGCGCGGCGCTACGACGTCGTTCAAGGCTCATCTCCTCGGTCCGCCAACCAGTACGGCTGGCTGTGCGGGTTGTGCGAACATCGTTCTACAGTGGCTGTCGCTGCGCTCAAGCGAGACGATTGGATGCCGGCAGTCGCCGACCTTGACATCGAAGTCGTGCGCAGCGCTTGGCGTGAGGGCTGTTTGATCAGCCCCTTGCACGCAGCCCCTTCCGTAAGCCAGATCGTGCATCTGAAAGCGACCGGATAGGTCCCATCCTTTCGGGAATGCGGGTGCGATCGCAAAGCATGCAACGACACAGCCGGACGCTCCTTGTTTTATTCTCGATAGGAAATCGCGCACGACGCCGGTAGCACTACATGACGGATGGGGAAGTGCTAGAACGCGTCTTGGCTCAATCCCCGCGGCGGCGAAATTTTCGGCCGCTCGCTTCCTGGGATTCTGGGTTGTCATCTCTGTGAGCATGGGTGTGGTGCCGTCCATGCTCATCCCGCTGAACTGCAACCAGTAGCCCACACCATCCAGCGCCAGCGTCACGGGCCGTGGCGTTCGTGCTCTATGCGCTGCTCTGGGTCCGCCTCTTCGGCCGATCGCTCATCCGACGCTCGACGGACGCAGCAACGTGACGTGTCAGGCGCGCTGGCCCGCTGCGGTTCCGACGTGCGGACCTGCAAACCGGTCCAGCAGCAGCAGCACGGCCACCCCGGGAAGCGCTGCGGCCAAGGCAATGCCCGCTGCCGTCGGTTCCAGTGCGCCGCCCGAGAGCTTGGAGAAGAGCAGTGTAGGCAGGGTGACGATCTTTCCCTGTCCCATCAGGAAGGTGAGCAGGAAGAGGTTGGTCGACACCAGGAACGCGAACAGCGCGCCGGCCATCGCCGTGGGCAGGATCAGCGGCAGCGTGATCAGGCGCGTCACCTGCCAGTTGCTGGCGCCGAGCACCCTCGCCTGCTCCTCGACCTCCCGGTCGAGCCCCCGGAATCCCGCGATGAGCATGCGCAGCATGTAGGGGATCGTGGGGATCAGGTGCACCAGCACGATTCCCGCATGCGTTCCGGCGAGGCCAAGTCGAATGAACACCATGGAAAGCGCGATGCCGATCACTGCCTCGGGCAGGATCAGCGGTAGCGCCAGATAGAGCTCCACCAGACGCTTGCCCGCAAAATCCTGTGTGGCCAGCACGCGCGCGGCGGGCAGGCAGATGGCGAGGCACAGCAGAGCGGTCGCGAGGCCGATCGTCACGGTATTGAGCAGCGCCTCGCCCACCCGGCTGTAAGGCGAGATCACGTAGTCCCAGCCCTGTGGCAGCCGTGCGCGCTCCCGCGCCGTGAACCACCATTCGGAGGGCAAGAGGTCCGGCCAGACCCAATGAAACGCCAGCGACTGGATGAGCAGCGGCAGGAAGGGACCAACCAGAAAAGCGAGGACAAGCAGCAGGTACACCCTGCCCAGCGGTCCGACAGGCTGCCGAGAGCTGGTGTCCTTCCCCCCCGCCACGTCAGGCCCTGCCGATGCTGCGCTCATATGCGCGATAGGCGGCGAGATAGGCGAGGACGAGCGCCCCGGTCAACGCGGCGATGGACACCACCACCGCCATGCCGCGCAACTGCATGGTGTAGTCGGCATCGTTGAAAAAGCGCCACGCGAGCACCGGCAGGGTGTCCGGGTAGCCCCCGCCAAGGATGAACGGCGCTTCGAACGCCCCCATGTTGAATGCGAAGCAGATCAGCGTCGCCGACAGGATGCCCGGCGCGATCTGCGGCAGCGTTACGTGACGGAACACATCCCACCGGCTGGCCCCGAGGACGACCGCCGCCTCTGCCTGCTCGCGGTCGGCGCCAACCATGACGGCATGGATGGCCACGACCATGAATGGCAGTTGCTTCCAGACATAAACCGCGATGACGCCCCACCCCGCATGCGTGTTGAGCAGACGCGGAAATTCCGACGGATCGTCGATCCAGCCAATGGCGGCAAAAGCGCGTGACACCAGGCCGCCATTGCCCATCATGATCACAGCCAATGCGATCCCAACGCCGTACGGCACCACGAGGGGCAGCCGATAGAGCGCGCCGAACACCGCTCGCCCGGGAAACGAACGGACCAGCAGCGTCGCGGTTGTCAGTGCCAGGAGCAGCGCCAACAGGGTGGCGGCCAGGCTGTAGTAGAGCGTCAGCCCGACCGACACCCAGAACCCCTTGCTCCCCCACAGGCCGGCGAGGTAGCTCGGGTCGGGAAAGCTGTTGATCCCGTACCAGGGAGCAAAGCCCAGGCTCTGGGCGACGGCCAGCAGCACGGCCCCGCCGAGCATCAGGCCGAGCACGCCGCCGATCGGAACCAGCGATGCGGCAACCTGCCATGGCTCGCCGGTCCGTGCAGTCGATCGGGCGGCAGGTCGAGTCACTGCGTGGCCAGAGCGGGGGCGGCGGCGCGGGCGACGACGGCGGCGAACGGATCGTCCGACTGCCGCTCGATATACTCGAGCCAGACCGCTTCTACGACATCGACCAGTGAGGCGTTGGTGTCGGGCGCAATATTGGCGTCCAGCTCGGCTGCGGTCACACCGAAATGCGGTGGCGCTGCCGCTTCGAGCCTTGCGGCGTCCTCAGGCGACAGCCGCCACGGATCAATGCCCGCCGGATAGCCGACGAGTTCAAGACGGGTCACCTGTGCGTCGACCGACGACATGTAGTTGGCCAGCACCAGGGCCGCTGCAGGATTGGGGGCATTGGCAGGGATGGCGAGGTAGCTCTTGTTCTTGATCATGCTTCCGGCGGGAAAGATGATCTCCTCGGCGGTATCTGGATAGCTGCCATTGGCCCTTTTGGTGGCCACTGCATAAAGGCCAAAGCCACAAGTCAGGTGGATCTCGCTGTTGCGGAACAGTCCATCGGCCGCCGCGCCATCCTCGGGGTAGCGGGTGGCGCCCTGTGGCCCGCCGAGCAGCAGAGGCTCGAGTTCGCGCAGGTAAGCAAAGCCGGGCTCGATCAGCCGCGCCAGTTCTTCGGCGCCGAGTTCGCTGATGCTAGCCTGGAAGGGGCTGGCAGCGGTGCCATCGGGATTAAAGGCATAGAGCACCTGCTGGACGAAGGTGTTGCCCAGATAGTGCGGCGGCTTGACGTAGGCGAACTTGCCTGGATTGGCCTCGAGATAGGCGCGCAGTCCGGCAAGGTCGGACGGGGTCTGGTCAAGGGTCATCAGGGCGCGATTGGCGACGCAGACATACTGCTCGCCGGACCATGGTACCTCCATACCCTCGGTCGTCGTGCCGAAATCGCGGAGGTTGAGGGTCGAGCGCGGATCGGCCTGGCCCCACTCGAAATGCACCGAGTTGGGGAGCGCCTGCGCAAAGCTGCCGAACAGCTGGCCCTGCTGCTTGAGCGTGAAGAAGTTCTCGCCGTTGAGCCAGATCGCATCGACGCTGCCTTCGCCGATGCCTTTGCCGGCGGCAGTCTCGGCGAGCACCAGATCGACCGCGTCCTTGGTGCCGGTTATCCGGTTGGCGCGTAGCGTGACCCCGAGTTCGGCCAGTGCCGGCGCCACGACGCTGTCCATCCAGATGTTGAGATTGTCGCCGCCGCCCCAATAGAAGAAATGCACCTCGCCCTCGGCGCGGGCGGTTTCGAGCACGGTCTCCCAGGCTAGCTTGCCATCGAGGAAATCGGCCTGGAAACGGCTCGCTTCTGTGTCGGGCTGGGCCAGTGCCGTGGTGGCGAGCAGAGTAGAGACCAGCAGGGCTCGGGCAAGACGGATCATCAATGGCTCCTTGATGGGTTTGGCTGGGACGCCAGGGCTGGGAACAGCCACGCGGCGTCGATGTCGCACGCCACGGCGACCCTCTGGCCCAAGGCGAAGCGCGGTTCAGAAGACGGGCGTTCGACGCGCAGTTCCTGTCCTCTGGCGCGCAGGGTGTAGAGCACGGTCTTGCCCAGATAGAGCAGGCCCGAAACGACGGCCGGACCGTCGGCGGGGAGGAGGCGCAGAGCTTCGGGGCGCAGCATCACCGCGACGGTAGCGCCGGCAGGTGCCGCTTGGCCGGCAGCAAACTGCAGGCCAAAGGCCTCGTGGACGAACTCACCATGGGGAGTTGTGCGCCCCTCGAGCAGGTTGGGCGCACCGAACATCCGGGCGACATCGGGACTGCCGGGCCGGTTGTAGATGGCTTCGGGCGTATCGAGCTGAAGCAGCCGGCCGGCCTGCATCACGGCGATACGGTCGGAGAGCTCCATAGCCTCGGCCTGGTCGTGTGTGACGAAGAGGGTCGTCAGGCCCAGTCGCTGCTGTAACTCGCGGAGAAACACCCGCATTCGGGCCCGCAACTCGGCATCGAGCGCCGCGAATGGTTCATCGAGCATCAGCACCCTTGGCCGCGTGACCAGGGTCCGCGCCAGGGCCACGCGTTGCATCTGTCCGCCCGACAACTGATGCGGAAAGCGCGAGGCGAGATCCTCAAGCCCGACCACTGCGAGAATTTCTTCCACCCGACGACCCGCTTCGGCGCGATCGACGCCGCGTACCTTGAGGCCAAAGCCGACATTGGCGCTGACTGTCATGTGCTGAAACAGCGCATAGCGCTGGAAGACCAGGCCGAGATTCCGATCGGGCACGGACTGGCTGGCGACGTCTACTCCGTCGATCCTGATCGAGCCAACATCCGGCGCCTCAAGACCGGCGATCAGCCTCAGTGTTGTCGATTTTCCGCACCCGGACGGCCCGAGCAGGCTGACCAGTTCACCCGGCTCCACCATCAGGCTCACGTCCTGCAAGGCCGGCGTTCCACCAAAGGACTTCGTCAGCCCCCTGATTGCGAGCCGACCGGTACGTTCGTTCCTGAAGGTCATGCGGCGAAAGTCTTCCAACCCCACCACCAGCGCGCCAACGTGGTCAGCAGGGCAAGCACGGCAAATGTGGTGGCAATTGCAGGAAACGCTACTGGAAACAAACAGATCGCCACGAAAAGGGCGATAGTTTCGGCACCTTCCGTTATGCCTCCGAGATAGTACAAGCCCTTCCTGGGCATCGTGACGGACGTCAGGCCCTGCCGCTCTGCGATGACGGAAAAGGCCAGAAAGCTAGAGCCCGTGCCAATGAACGAGAGCAGCAGGAAAGATCCCGCGAGGCCGTTGGCGATCGGATCGAAAAGCACGAAGGCAAAGGGAACGGCCGCATAGAAGAAGAAATCGAGCGCGATATCGAGGAAAGCACCACGATCGGTCGCCTGACCCGCCAGTCGCGCGACCACGCCATCCAGCCCATCGAGGATGCGGTTTATCGCTATCAGCGCCAGCCCGACCATGAAGTGGCCGCTCGCAATGGCGGGAACCGCCGTCAATCCGATGGCAAAGCCCGCGATGGTGATGCGATTGGGTGTAATCCCTCGTCGCAGGCACCACAGCGCCAACGGCCTGAGAAGGCGCTCCTGCGTCGGGATGATGTAGCGGTCGAGCACGCGCCTGCCTCGCCTACCGGTAATCGCCACGCGGCGGCTGCCACCGTGTGAGCCCATAGAACTCTTCCCCGCCCACGAGTGGCGGCCTCAGAGCCGGGACGGGCCGGCGAGGGAACAGTGTCGTCGGAGGGGACAGCATCTGGAGCCTTCAGGGTCGTTGGTGGTGGCGGCCTTCGTCGAGTTCGCAGAACCAGACATATCGTGTCTGCCCGGTGTAACAATCGGTCTCGTCCCGCCGATAGACGTTACAGTGGAATAGTCTACAGCCTCCTCCCGCGCACATTCTCGCGACCCCGGGTTGAAGCAGGGCATTGGGTGATAGTGGACAGCCTAGGGACGGGAGCGGGATGGCGGTGGATGGTTTCGGCGCGAGGCGCGACGAGTGCGCTCTGGTCGCTGCGCTCAAGCGCGGCGATGAGGCGGCGTTTCGGGAGGTTTTTCGAACCCACCAGCCGTCGTTGCTGGCCTTTTCCCGCACGTTCCTCCGCGATGCCTCGGCCGCCGAGGAGGCGGTGCAGGAAACCTGGCTGGCAATGATCTCCGGGATCGGGCGGTTCGAGGGACGCTCGACCCTCAAGAGCTGGCTGTTCTCGGTGCTCGCCAATATCGCGCGCACCAAGGCCAGACGAAACGGGCGGACGATCTCCTTCACCGATGCCGGCTACAACGAGGCCGGCGTCGATGCCGACCGCTTCTCCGGCGACGGCAGTTGGCTGTCGCCCCCCGGCCAGTGGTCCGAGATCAATCCGGAACGCATTCTCGGCGACCGGCAACTGCTCTATATTGCCTTCGCCGAACTGGAACGACTACCGCCCAGCCAGCGCGCCGTTGTAACCTTGCGCGACATCGAAGGACTCAGCTCCGAAGAGACATGCGCGATCCTGGAACTGAGTGAGGGCAATCAGCGCATCCTGCTGCATCGCGGTCGAACCCGGATCCGCGCCGCCATTGACAGTCTGCTTGCCGAAGGTCTGAACGCGAAATAGCGGCAGTGCAGGCATCCTCCCGCGTAACGTATTGAGCGGCTGAGGTACTCCCCCATATGCCCGCCATGTCCGGCAGTATCGTCCATGGGGCGGGACGGCGGCGCCAAGGAGATTTCAAGTGCTCACCTGCAAGGAACTGAGCGAACGGTCCACCGACTACCTCGAGGGGGCGCTGAGCCCAGCTCAAGGCGCCGGATTCAAACTTCACCTGCTCATGTGCAAGCACTGCCGGGCCTATATCGATCAGTTGGCCAAGACCATCAGGCTGCTGAAGGCGGTGGGAAAAACGACAAGCGAGGCTGCACCCGACCCGGCCCTTGTCGCCAGCTTTCGGACCAGTACTTCCGAGCCTCGGGGCTGATCGGGTCGTGCGAGGGGTGCCACGGGAGCCAGCTCCGGTATCGGCCTTGCCGCTGCAAAGACTTTGAGCGCGGAGGGTCATGTGGTGGTCGGCAGCGCCGCACGATCACAAGCAGAGCTGCCGGCCGATTTTCCCGACATCGACTACGTGCAGTCGGACCTGACAGGTGACCTCGACCCGCTGTTCTCCAGTCTCGGAAATGTCGACCGGCTGGTGTTCGCCTCCGGCCTGGGATTCTACCGGCCACTGGAGCACGAAACGCCGCGGTCGGTTGCCGATGTCCTTGCCGTCAACTTCGGCGCCGTCGTGCGGCTTCTGCATCGCCTTCACCCGATTCTCCAGCATAACGCGGGGCGGGTGGCGTTGCTCGGCTCCGTTGCAGCGGACAAGGCGCCCGGCATGCCCGTCTACAGCGCGAGCAAAGGCGCTCTTGCCGGCCTTGCCAGGTCGCTCGGTTCCGAATGGCAGCAGCGCATCACAATCCGCCACTTCGCTCTCTGGCCGGTCCGCACGCCGATGCACGAGCGTGCCGGCTATGACGCGAGCCGCATCGATTTCATGCTGATGGACGCCGAGGCTGTCGCCCGCCACATCCTGTCGGCGCTCGAGCGCAAAGGCCGCTCGAGTGTCTCCGTCAACCCGGCCATCCTCCTGGCACACCGTCTCGGCGGACTATCGCGATGACTGGCAATGCACTGGTTACTGGCGGCTCGGCCGGGCTTGGCGCAGCAATCGTCACGGCCCTGCTGGCTCGCGGCTATCGAGTCACCTGCATCGACCGGCATCCGCCAGCGGCGACCAATGAACGGCTGACTTTTGTTCCGGCCGAACTAGGCGACATGAAGGCGCTCGGTTCCCTTGCCAATGCCCTTTCGGACAGCGTCTTCGATGTTGTCATTCTCAATGCCGGGATCAGCGCCGTCGGCGCCTTCGAAGCCATCGCACCAGAGCACCTGCAGCGTGTCATAAACGTCAACCTGCTGGCGCCTATCGAATTGACCCGGCTGCTCCTCAGCCGGGGTCTCTTGGCACAAAGAGGCAGTTTGATCTTCGTCGCCTCGCTCTCGAACCGGCTAGGGTATCCCGGTGCCGCCGTCTACGCGGCGACCAAACAGGGCCTGGAAGCGTTTGCCCGTTCGCTCCGCCCAGCATTGACGCAACGCGTCCTGTGCGTTCTTCCGGGTCCGCTCGATACGGAGCATGCCCGTCGCTATTCGCCAGCTGGCGGCCCTGCCCGTAGGCGAATGGCTCCAGAGGCGCTCGCCGAACGCCTGCTGTCGCGCCTTGGACAATCAGGCACCGTCTATGGGAGCCTGCCGCAGCAGCTCGCCGCCCTCGCCGGCACACTGCTGCCAGGGGTGATGACCGGGCTGATGCGGCGCGGCCTGTTCGTTCGGCTGATCGCATCGCCGCCCGTGGTTGATGACAGTCGAACATAGTTGGGGGTCGGACTGTAACGACGAGCCCTTTCGCGCGACGTATCGGCAGACACTGAACGTGAAAGCGCCCGCATGCCCGAGAGCCTCCTGCCATTGCCCGAGCCGGTCCTTCGCCTCGGCTCTTTCATCGCCATCTTTGCGGTGCTGGCGGCGCTCGAACTGTTTCACCCGCGGCTGGAGCGCCCCGAAATGCTGGCCGCCCTCAAGACCCGGCGCTGGCTGACTAATGTCGGCCTCCTCGTTGTGTCCTCTATCAGCCTTAGAGTGATCTTTCCGGCCGCTGCGGTCGGCGCCGCTCTTTGGGCGGAGACGCAGGGGTTCGGCCTGTTTCCGCTGCTTGGAATGCCGTCCTGGCTGGCGGGGATACTGGCAATCGTCGTCCTCGACTTTGCCGTCTGGCTCGAACACGTCGTCAGCCATAAGTGGCCCCTGCTCTGGCGCATCCATCGCGTGCATCACGCCGATCCTGGTTTCGACCTCACCACCGCGCTGCGGTTTCACCCGATCGAGATCATCCTATCGATGGTCTGGAAGGCGCTGGTGATCGTTGCACTGGGTGCGCCCGCCTGGGCGGTACTCGTCTTCGAGATCGTCCTCAACGGCGCCGCCATGTTCAATCATGCCAACCTGTCGCTGCCGCCTCGTCTCGAGCGCTGGGTTCGCCTGCTGATCGTCACCCCCGACATGCACCGTATCCACCACTCGACGGACCGGCGGGAGACTGACAGCAACTACGGTTTCAACCTGTCGATCTGGGACCGCGTGTTCCGGACCTACACGCCAGAGCCGGCCCGCGGACAGGACGGGATCGAGATCGGCTTGAGCGAGTACCGCGATGGCAGCCCCGTCCGGTTCGGCTGGTCCTTCCTGTTGCCTTTCGGCCGGCGCTGATCGTGACATCCGAGCAGACGAAGGTCGCCGGCCGCCGCCCGTTGCTGCGCTATCTGCCGATCCTCCTCATCGCGGTGGCGATCGGCACGGGGCTTGCGCTGGGTTGGCACGAGTATTTCACGTTGCAGCACGCCATAGATGCGCGGCAGTCCGTGCGCCAGTTCGCTGCCGATCATGTCCTGATCGCTGCCGTGGTGTATGTGCTAGGCTATGCAATTGCCGTAGCTGTTGCATTCCCAGCGACCTGGCTCTTGACGGTCATGGGCAGCGCCGTGTTCGGTCTTGTCGGCGGCGGGCTCCTCGCCGCTTCGGGGGCAACACTCGGCGCAACGGCGCTATTTCTGGCCGCCCGAACGGCCTTCGGCGACGTACTACGCAAGAGCGCGCAGGGATTCGTCGCCCGGGTCGCGGCCGGCTTCGAACGCAACGCCTTCAGCTATCTGCTGGCGCTGCGTCTCGCGCCGGTACTGCCATTCACCGTCGTCAACGTTCTGCCGGCGCTGTTCAAGGTCAGTATCCCCGTCTTCGTCGGTGCCACCTTGCTTGGCATCCTTCCAGGAACCTTTGTCTACGCCTCCATCGGGGCAGGCCTTGACGACATCATCGCTAACGCCGCGGCCGAAGGGCGTCTGCCGGAGCTCGGCGACCTGATCTCCCCGACCCTGACGCTGGGTTTGTTGGGCCTCGCGGTGCTGGCCGTCCTACCCACAGTGCTGCAGTCTCTTCTTTCCCGCCGCTCAAAGGCGTAACGCCGGCAGGCGGAGCGAGACGAAGCAGCACAGAGATCGAGGTTCTCCCATGGCAGTTTCCACGCACGTTATCGATTGCGACGTGTGCGTCATTGGCGGCGGTTCGGCCGGCTTAAGTGCGGCCGCCGGCGCCGCCCAGCTGGGGGCCAGGGTCGTGCTGATCGAGCGCGGCGAGATGGGAGGCGACTGCCTCAATACGGGCTGCGTTCCATCCAAGTCGCTGATCGCGGCTGCCCATGCTGCCCATGCCTACCGGAGCGCTCTGGCCTTCGGTATCGGCGAGGGCCAAGAGCCGATCGTTGATTTTCCGATCGTCCACCGGCACATCCACGATGTGATCGCGTCCATCGCGCCGCACGATAGCGTGGAGCGCTTCGAGTCTCTGGGCGTGCAGGTGCTGAAGGAGACCGCCCGTTTCGTCAGCCCAACAGAAGTCGAGGCCGGCCCATATCGCATCCGGGCGCGCCGTTTCGCCATCGCGACGGGTTCGCGGGCGGTCGTGCCCCCAGTCCCGGGCTTGCGCGAGCTCGACCCGCTGACCAACGAGTCCATCTTCGACCTCACTGAACGGCCAGACCACCTGCTGATTGTTGGCGGTGGCCCGATCGGGCTCGAAATGGCCCAAGCATTCCGGCGACTAGGCTCACAGGTGACTGTCGTCGATGTCGGCACCATCCTTCTCCGTGATGAACCCGAGGCCGCCGGCCTGGTGCGGACCCGGCTTCGTGACGAAGGCATCGCGCTTTACGAGAACGCCAAGCTGCTGGACCCCGCACGGGGCGAATCTGGTATCTCTGCCACGATTGAAACGGCGATGGCACTGACGCCCGTCATCGCGTCGCATGTGCTCGTGGCGGCCGGCCGTCGCCCGAATATCGAGAACCTCGGGCTTGAGGCGGCGGGCGTCAAGACCGGGCCGAAGGGCATCGAAGTGGACAGCAGGCTCCGCACCAGCAACAGGCGCATCTTCGCGCTCGGCGATGTGGCCGGTGGCCCCCAGTTCACGCATATCGCGGGCTATCACGGCGGCATCTTCATCCGGAACGCGCTGTTCGGTCTGCCAGCCAAGGTCGACTATGCCGCCCTGCCCTGGGTCACCTACCTCGACCCGGAAGTCGCCCATGTCGGGATGACCGAGGCGGAGGCCCGCAAGAACCAGCGCCGCGTCACGACGATCTCCGAGTCCTTCGAAGAAATCGACCGCGCCCGTGCCGAAAAGCGCACCGAGGGGTTCATCAAGTTAGTGCTCGAAGGCTCCAAGGTGCTTGGCGTCACCATTGTCGGGCCGCACGCCGGTGAGATGATAAGCCTCTGGGGTCTGGTGATCTCCGGCAAGGTACCGCTTTCGGCGGTCGCCTCCATGATTGCCCCCTATCCCACCCTGGCCGAAATCTCGAAGCGCGCTGCAGGCGCCTACTACAAGCCGAAGATCTTCGGCAGCCTTCCCAGGGCGCTGGTTGGTCTCGTCCAGAAAGCCCTGCACTAGTGCAGGCGGACATCCCGCTCGGGGATCTCATCGACCAGAGCCACGACCTGCGGCAGAACATCGACAACGATGCGGGCGACACCTTCGGCATTGGGATGGCGCAGGTCCTGCTGATAGAACCCGGCATCGAGTCCGATCGCCTCAAGGTAGAACGGGTAAAATTGCACGCCATGCTTTTCTGCCAGCGCCTGAAACAGCCGACCAAAGGCCTCGACATAGTCCGCACCAAGCCCGCGGTCAGCTTTCATGCCCAGAAGCAGGACCGGAAGATCGGCCGATGTCAGTTCTTGAAGCATCGCATCGAGATTGGCTCGCGTCTCGTCCACCGGGAGCCCGCGCAGCATGTCGTTGGCGCCGAGCCCAAGGATCACGGCATCCGGACGCTCCCCGAGCGTCCAGGCCAGGCGGTCAAGACCATCGGCTGTCGTGTCGCCGGACACGCTGGCATTGACGATGCTGACCTCCTTCCCTTCGGCTGCCAGTGCAGCGCGAAGTTGCCCTTCAAACCCCTCCTCTGCGCCAAGGCCGAGCCCGGCCAGAAGCGAATCACCATAAATCAGGATCGTCGGCTCGTCGGCATAAGCCGCCGCCGCGGAAGCTATAGAGATGAGCAGGGCCATGGCCTGCACCCACGCTGCCTTGAGCACGAGAATGTTCCTGGAGTTATGCGCCATGCCGGGCGACAGGTTGCCGCTCTGTCCGAACCAAAGGATCTCCGTGCATGAACCCGCCTGTTGTCTCGGTTCGCGGAGTCGACCTCTACCTTACGTCAGGCGAACGGTCGCTTCATATCCTTCGTAACATCACATTCGAGCTACAGGCCGGCGAAGTCGTGTCCGTGGTGGGCCCCTCTGGCAGCGGCAAGACTTCGCTGCTCATGCTGCTTGCGGGCCTGGAAACCGCGACGGGAGGAGCCCTGGCCATTGCCGGCAAGGGACTCGGCGCGCTGGGGGAGGACCAGCTTGCAGATATGCGGCGGGGTTCCGTCGGTATCCTGTTCCAGAACTTCCACCTGCTGCCCTCCATGACCGCGCTCGAAAACGTGTCCCTCGCTCTGGAGATTGCCGACGACCTGATGTCATTCTCCGAGATGCGCCGCCGCGCTCGAGAGGCGCTGGCAGAAGTCGGCCTCAGTGACAGAATCGACCACCTTCCGTCGGCCCTGTCCGGCGGTGAACAGCAGCGTGTCGGCCTTGCCCGCGCGCTGGTGACTCGGCCTGCCCTGCTCCTGGCCGACGAGCCCACCGGCAACCTGGATCAGGAGACCGGCGAGGTCGCCGTTGAACTCCTCTTCTCGCTCGCCCGGACCCATGGCACGACCGTCTTGCTGATCACGCACGACCCCAACCTCGCCCGTCGCGCTGACCGACACTTTGCCATGAGGCAGGGCGAGTTGCATGAACTGCAGGCTGTGTCGTCGTGATCCGCGCTTTCGCCTGGCTGCGGGTGGCGCTGATCGATCTGCGCGGCAGCATTCGAAAGTTCCTGGTGCTGATCGCCTGCATGGCGCTCGCGGTCGCAACGATAGGCACGATCGCCACCCTGCGTGTCAGCATCGACGCCGCAGTCGCCGCCGACACGCGGTCCATCCTAGGGGGAGACCTCGAAGTCCTCTCGCGTCGCGCCGATCTTCCAGACGCCGTGCGCGCCGAATTGGGCACGCTGGGTCAGCTCACCCGTGTGGTCGAGCTCAACACACAGGCGCGGGCCGGCGACCGGGTCGCGTTCCTGTCGCTCCGGGCAGTGGACGAAAACTTCCCGCTCGTCGGGACCGTCGAACTCGAACCCGGCGCAGGCGACACGAACATTGCCGCGCTGCTCGCCGAGCGTGACGGCGTATACGGATTGCTGCTCAGCCGTCGTGCGGCACTGCAGCTCGGCATTGAACCGGGGGCGACGGTCCGGATCGGCCTGATCGAGACCCAGTTGCGCGGCGTGATTGTCTCCCTGCCGGATCAGGCGGCGCTGGGCTTCCAGCTCGGCGCGCCCGCATTGATCTCCAGCGAGGCCCTCACCCCAGCTGGCCTTCGGCAGGAAGGCGTTCTGAACCAGTTCCGCTACAAGCTGGTACTCGAAGGGTTGGAATTCGCTGCGGCGCGCGATCAGCTCGAAACCCGCTTCCCCGACGCGGACTGGAGTATCCGCTCGCCCCGCGAGGCGACGGCCGCGCTGGCGCGCTTCATCGATATCTTCAGCAACTTCATGCTGCTGGTGGGGCTGACATCACTCGTGGTAGGCGGCATCGGTGTCGCCAACTCGGCATCGGCCTATCTGGTCGCGCGACAGGATGGCATTGCCACCATGCGCGCGCTCGGCGCCAGTGCGCGCCGCATCACCGCACACTTCCTGATGCAGATCCTCGCCTTTGCAGCTACAGGCGTCGCCCTGGGCCTGATCGCTATCGTCTTGCTTTCGGCGATCTCGGCGCCGGTTCTTGCTACCATGACCAATCTGGAACTCATCGCAGTCTTCGATCCGGGCATCATGGCGTCGACCGCAGCGCTGGCTTTCACGACCGCACTGACCTTCTCCTGGCTGCCGCTCCGTCGCGCCGCAGAGGTTCGTCCGGCTCGGCTCTTCCGTTCTGCTGCGGCGGGAATTCCCGAACCCATGGGCCTCCAAGCCCTGTCGCGCCCCGGCACGGTGCTGCCGCTCCTCGCCGGGGTGGCGACGATCGGCCTGCTGGCGCTCGCCATCGTCGGCGACCTTCGGCTGGTTGCGATCTACCTGGGCGGCGTGCTCGCTGCGCTGCTGGTCCTTCGGCTCGTCGCCAGCGGCCTCGCCAGACTGCTGGCGCGACTGCCCGCTCCCCGCAATCGGATCGCCCGGTTCGCCCTTTCTGCAGTCATCCGGCCCGGCGCACCGACTGGCACAGTTGTCGTGTCGCTGGGCATGGGGCTCGCACTCCTGCTTCTGATCGCCACCAGCCAGGCCAATATCGACGCACAGTTGGCCGGCCAACTGGACGGCGAGGTGCCGGACTTCGTTCTGCTCGACATGCCGCGTTCGGAGTTTGCCGCGGTCGGCACGTTCGTGGCCTCGACGCCGGAGGTGGCTGGCTTTGCCACGGTGCCAATGCTGCGCGGCGTCATTTCTGCGCTCAACGGCGAACCACCACCCCCCGCCGACACACTGGGTCGCGATGTCGCCGACATGTTCCAGGGGGATACCGCCCTGACCTGGTCGGCAGCCATGCCAGACGACACCGTGATCGATCAAGGCAGGTGGTGGGCAGAAGACTACGCAGGACCACCCCTGGTTTCACTGAACACCGAGATGCGCGATGCGCTGGGTCTGGCGATCGGAGACACCATCGAGGTGACGATTTCGGGCCGGGCCCTGACCATGACCGTCGAGAGCTTCCGCCTGGTCGATTGGCGCAGCCCCGCCTTCAATTTCCGCATCATTGTCTCGCCCGGCGCCATCGAAGCTGCGCCGCAATCCTACTTCACCACCATCCAGGTGGCGCCAGGCTCGGAAGACGGCGTCGAGACTCGCCTGCTTGCCGCCTTCCCGTCGCTCAACTTCATTCCGGTGCGCGACGCTATCGAACGGGCGCAGTCGCTTCTCGGCGATATCTCGGCGGCGCTGGCGATCGTCGGAGCGACTTCATTGGTCGCGGGCATTCTGGTGCTCGCCAGCGCGCTCGGCGTCGGCCGGCGCCAGCGAGAATCTGATGCTGTGGTCATGAAGATTCTTGGCGCCCGGCGTGCCACGGTTGTCTCCGCCTTCCTGCTCGAATATGCCGCCATCGGTGCCATCACCGCCATCGTCGCCACAGGTATCGCCGTGAGCGGTTCATGGTCGGTCGCAACCTGGCTGCTCGACATCCCCTTCTCCCTCCGTCTCGACCTGCTCGCCGTCATCTCGATTGCGGTAATCACGATCACGGCTGCAACCGGCGCGGCCGCGACCTGGTCAGCCATGACCCGCAGTCCGGCTGGCTATATCCGTGAAGCCGATCTGGCATAGCTGTGCATTGACCCCCAATGCATAGGTAGACAGGGGCATGTAGGCGATACGGGTCTGCGTCATGTCGGCTTCTCCACTCAATTATGCTTCCGTTGGCGCGAAAAATGAGCGTAGCCGACCAGTGACATCAGTATGCAAAGGTTACCGGAGCAGGATTGACATGAATCAATCCAACCTCGCCAAACGTGACTATTCTGAGACGTAAGCGATTGTGGGGTGCAGGATGCCGCAGGACCGGTATCAGACGGTGCAGGAACTCGCCGACCGGCTGGAGGTCGCCGAGGCGACCGTGCGGCAATGGATCAAGAGCGGAGAGCTTCGCGCCATCGACATCGGCAAGGGCTGGCGCATCGCGGATGCCGATCTGGAGCGTTTCCTGGAAGCCCGCGAGACGGCGCCGCGCAAACAGAACGATACGACAGCCAACCGGGCGGAGCAGAAACCGTGACCAGAAGCGGCGACTTGGCCCAATGACCTTGGCACTTACCGATCCCCACGCCCGTTCCGCCGAGGCCTGCCTTGTCGCGCTCGACACTGCGCCCGAAGGCCTGACCGCAGGGGAGGCTGCGAGCCGGCTGGCCAGGCATGGGCCCAATCGCCTGCCGCAGGCGCAGTCGCGTGGACCGCTGGTACGGTTCCTCGCTCAGTTCAACAACGTGCTGATCTATGTGCTGATCGGGGCCGCCCTAGTAACCGGCGCCCTGCAGCACTGGGTCGATACCGGCGTGATCCTGGCCGTGGTGCTGGCCAATGCGGTGATCGGCTTTGTCCAGGAGGGCAAGGCCGAGGCGGCGATGGCAGCGATCCGAGGCATGCTGGCACCCCGTGCCGCGGTACTGCGCGATGGGCAGCGGGTCACGGTGGATGGCGCCGACCTCGTGCCCGGCGACCTCGTGCTGCTGGAGGCGGGCGACAAGGTGCCCGCTGACCTGCGCGTCCTCGAGGCGCGGGGACTGGCGGCCCAGGAGGCGATCCTGACTGGCGAGTCCGTGCCGGTGGAAAAGACCGTGGAGCCGGTGGCGGCCGCTGCCCCACTTGGTGACCGGCAGTCGATGCTCTGGTCGGGTACGCTGATCACGCAAGGCACGGCGCGCGGGCTGGTGGTGGCAACCGCCGACGCCACCGAGATCGGTCGCATCGGCGGGCTTCTTGCCGGCGTCGAGCAACTGACCACGCCGCTGGTCGCCCAGATGGACCATTTCGCCCGCTGGCTTTCGTTCCTGATCCTGCTCGCGTCAGGCCTTCTACTCGTATACGGCTATTTCGTCGGGCATCGTGATTTTTCCGAAATGTTCATGGCCGTGGTCGGCGTCGCTGTAGCCGCGATCCCCGAAGGCCTGCCCGCGGTGATGACGATCACGCTCGCCATCGGCGTGCAGGCCATGGCACAGCGACACGCCATCGTCCGCCGACTGCCGGCGATCGAGGCGATCGGCTCGGTCTCGGTCATCTGCACAGACAAGACGGGCACGCTGACCCGCAACGAAATGGTCGTCGCCGCTGCCGAGACGCCCGAAGGGGCGTTCGAGATCGCGGGCAAGGGCTATGCCCCGGAGGGCGCGGTCACCCCGGCAGGCGATCTCGCGCGCCTCGCCCGGGCGGCCTTCCTCTGCAACGACGCCGCGCTCCATTGCCGCGACGGACACTGGATGGTCGAGGGCGACCCGATGGAGGGCGCGCTGCTGGCCTTCGCGGGCAAGGTGGGCGGCGGTGATGCGGCGCGGCGCCTCGACGCTATCCCCTTCGATAGCCGACACCGCTTCATGGCGGTTCTGACCGAGGGGTCGGAAGGCCGCGTGACCCATGTGAAGGGCGCACCGGAACGGGTCTTGCGCATGTGCGCTGGGATCGCCCTGCAAGACTGGCACGAGCGGGCCGACGCCCTGGCGCGGCGGGGTCTTCGGGTTCTGGCCCTGGCTGAGCGCTCCGAGACGGACACGCGGATCGGCGCTTCCACGCTGGAGGGCAGCCTGACCTTCCTCGGTCTTGTCGGTCTGATCGACCCGCCCCGTCCCGAGGCCATCGCCGCGGTCGCGGAGTGCCGCGCGGCGGGCATCCGCGTCAAGATGATCACCGGCGACCATGCGGGCACTGCCACCGCCATCGCTGCGCAGATCGGTCTGGAGAACCCTCGCCGCGTGCTGACTGGCGCCGATCTGGACCGGCTCGACGACGCCCAGCTTGCCCTTGAGGTGGCGTCCGTCGACGTCTTCGCCCGCACCACTCCCGAACACAAGCTGCGGCTCGTCACCGCGCTGCAGGCGAACGGCCTTTCGGTCGCCATGACCGGCGACGGGGTGAACGACTCGCCCGCGCTGAAACGTGCCGATGCGGGCATCGCCATGGGGCAGAAGGGGTCCGAGGCCGCCAAGGAGGCCGCCGATCTCGTGCTGACCGACGACAACTTCGCCTCGATTGCAGCCGCGGTGCGCGAGGGGCGGACGGTCTATGACAATCTCAAGAAGGTCATTAGCTGGACGTTGCCCACCAACGCGGGAGAAGCGATGGTTATCGTGTTGGCCCTGCTGATTGGGTTCGCCCTTCCGATAACTGCGGTGCAGATTCTCTGGATCAACCTCATCACCGGCATCACGCTGGGCATCGCGCTCGCTTTCGAACCGACTGAAGCCGGCACGATGGCTCGTCCGCCCCGCCGCCGCGATGCCCCGATCCTGTCGGGTGAACTCGTCTGGCATGTGGTGCTGGTGGCGCTGCTGTTCCTCGCCGCCGTTTTCGGCATCTTTACCTATGCCATCGACAAGGGGCATTCTCTGGCGCTGGCGCAGACCATGGCGATGAACACCTTGGTAGTGCTTGAGATCTTCCACCTCTTCTTCATCCGCAATATCCATGGCACCTCGCTGACATGGCGCGCCGTGCGGGGGACAAAGGTGGTGTGGACGGTGGTCGTCGCCATTACCGCGGCGCAGTTTGCCGTAACCTATCTACCGCCGCTCCAGGCCGTCCTCGGGACGGAACCGGTGCCGCTGGCTGATGGTCTTCTGATCGTCAGTATCGGCGCGGCCTTTTTCGCGATCATCGAGGTGGAAAAGCAGATCCGGTTGGGCTTGAGACGACAGGCTGAAGGGCAGTCGTAGTTGCCCGTGGGAGCCGCGCCAAATCCGGCTCTCACTAAGCCGGTTCCGGATCGAACTACAAGATGGCGCGCCCGGAACGATTCGAACGTCCGACCCTCAGATTCGCAGTCTGATGCAAATCATTGAAAATCAATACTTATTTTCCAAACTGGCACGATTCCGAGGTATTCTGGATCAATGACTTATGACCGTTTTGCAAACCGGCGTGGGTATCAAGTCGCGAAGCAGGACCGAGCGCACGGCCACGGACGTCGCGTCTCCGGTGGTCCTTCGGGGCAGACTTGGTGACGCCACACGGATCATTTAGGCGCGTGCCATTGCGCCCGCTGCCGAGTTCGAGCCTCTTTGCGGGGGAACTGTTGGGCGCCGCGCTCAGGACGCGGGTTGTATGCCGGTAGCGTCAGTCAGGGACCGTTGGAAACGAACCTTTCATGGTCCCCTTCACGGGCCGGGAGATTCCAAGCTAGACTGTTGGAAGTTCGGAGGGAACCTGTGACGAACCTGCTGGAACTGACTGGCCATCAGCCGTCGCGCAGCTTGGCTGACGGCGAAATCCTGATCGTGCAGGGTGAGCATGGCGGCGACCTTTTCATCCTCGAGAAGGGCAAGCTCACGATCGAGCGTGACGGCGTGACTCTCGCCACGGTCAGCATTCCGGGCTCGGTGATCGGCGAAATCTCGGTGCTGACGGGCACAAGCAGCTCCGCGACGGCGAGAGCCTTGGGCAATGCTCGGGTCCGCGTGATCCGTGACGCTGCCCTCGTGCTTGAGCAAGAGCCGCAACTGACCCTGCGGCTCGCCGGACTGGTCGCCAGCCGCCTCGAGGCCACATCCAGCGAACTGGTCGCACTCAGCCGTGACGTTTCGCTCAAGTCCAAGCGCAACGTCCTCGCCCGCCTCGCCGCTGCCCTGCACCCCGAAAGCTGAGCGAACCGGCCGAAGTGCAGACTCTGTCGGCACGAAAAACCCCGACCTCGCGAGAGGCCGGGGTTGATTGGTCGGAGTAGAGTGATTCGAACACTCGACCCCCTGCTCCCGAAGCAGACCACGGTGAGCCGAACCACGCAATTCCGGGCTTTTTCGCGTGGGATCGGAGCCGAAAATCTCGGTTTGTTCCGCCAACCCTGTCGGTGGAAACAGGCCGACGGACCGGGGTCAGTGACCTTCTCTTGACGCCTGCGATGGAAGGCTGTCCCCGTGACTGAGCGTCAGCCAGCACTCCGGTCATGCGGTTAGGTAGAGGGTCTGTCCGTCGAGCCTGGTTGGACGACTGGTGCCAAATCGCGATCGCTACAGGTGTGAGCGGGGCGAGCGTTAGCAAAACACCAGTTCCGGCACGATTGTTTCCCACTCGTCGCGGCGGATACTCTCTCGATACTCCTCCTGGTTGTCGGACCTTCGCCAGCGCACAATGGCGCCTACTTCGCCACGCAAGAAACTGGCTCCAGCAGGCGGCGACCAGCTTCTCGCCATCTTGCCGAGTGTGTGCCCCTGCCTGTTCTTCAGCATCCAGACGCCACCATCGTTGACGACCTCCAGGGGATCTCCCGTTCCTGCCGCAGTGATGGCTGCGATCGACGGATGGCCGCCAGCGAGACGCCCCGCCCAGGAAAGGTCGACCATCCCAAGGTCGGGGACTTGATGGATTTCGCCGGAGCCGGGGAAGTCTCGATCGGGTGGCGGGACTGAGCGGCGCACGACATTGTCGCCGACCGGCGGAGCAAACGGGTTCCGACCGGTCGACATGATGGCAAGGCTGCGCCGAGCACGGGTCATGGCGACATAGAAGAGCCGGCGGGGCGCGTCGACGTCCTCGCCGCCGGACCGCTTGTCCCAGCCGCCGTCGAGAATGACGACATCGTCGAACTCCAGTCCCTTGGCCCTATGTGCGGTGAGTAGGAGCAACCCCCTCTGCTCTGAGCGAGCATCGCGCGCCCACTCCGCGAACCACTCGAGGAGGTCAGGCACCGGTAGCGATCTAGTCTCATCTTCCCGCGTTGACGTGGCGTTCAGTTCTTGCGCGAGCGCTGCGATGCCTTCCGCTATCAGGTCCGTCCAGCGACTCGGGACAATGGTGTTGAGCATCCTGGCCAGGTCGTGGACATCCAGCAGGTGTGTCGGTTCCCCGCGCATCGCGGTGATGAACTGCTGCATCTCGCGCAGGCGCCAGATCCCCGGCAGGGTTTCATTGGCGAACTCTACCGGGATGCCCAGTGCCTTCGCATAGGCGCGCACCGGCGCCAGTCGTCGCCATTCGCGCGCGATGATCGCCGCGCGAGCCCAGTTCCAGTCGGGGTCGAGGCGCGAGAGCCGCACCAGTTCGTCCAGTGCCGACCTGGCCTGTGTCAGGTCATCGCAGGGACCAACGAGGACCTGCACTCGTCCCTGTGCCACCGGGTCGAGCGTTGCCATCCGGCCTCCCGGGTGCTCCTTCAGACGTCGGCGATCAATGGTGATGTCGTGCCCGGTCTTCATCCGGGCAGCGGACGGCGCAATCACTGCGTTGGCAGCAGCGATGATGTGAGCGGTCGAGCGGTAGTTCTCGATCAGAAACTTCGGCTTTGCCTTATAGTCGGCCTCGAAGCGCCGGATGAAATCGACAGACGCGCCCGCGTAGGCATAGATGTTCTGATCGTCGTCGCCGACGGCGAATAGGCTGAGCTGCAGGTCGGTATCCTTGCTCGAGCGGCCCGCCACCGCGGCGATCAGTTGGTAGGCCGCCGGGCCGATGTCCTGATACTCGTCCACTAGGATCCAGCGGTAGCCCTGGATCAGCGTTTCGCGCTGCGCTGCTGCCTCGTCCGCATCGAGGCCCTCACCATTGAGCAGCCGGACCGCCTCCATCACCACGCCGTCGAAGTCGAGATTGTCGTTGCTCTCACCTGCAAAACTTGCCCCAACTAGCCGCATGGCGAGGGCATGGCAGGTCGACACGGTGACGTCGGCTGCGTCATCCCGAACCAGCTGGCGTAGGCGAGACCGGATCTCCACTGCCGCGTGGCGGTTGTAGGTGAGCACCAGGATGTCGCGTGGATCCACCCTCAGCACCCGCACGAGGTAGGCGATGCGATGCACCAGGACGCGCGTCTTGCCGGAGCCAGGCCCTGCAAGGACCAGCACATTGGTTTGCGTTCGATCGTCGTCAACGATCTCCTGCTGCACCGGGTTGGCCAGAGTCTCGACTATGGATTTCCACGATCTGCCGGTGGTTTGCCTGCCCGTCTCCTTCGACCTTCCGGGCATCCAGCGTCGTGCGAAGGTGTCGCGGTCGAGGACGAAGTAGTCCTCGGACAGGCGCACCGCCTCATGCATGGCGACGAGACCGCGTTCGGCATACGTCGACATCACGTGCGTCTGCGCCGTCTGCTCCGCATAGTGCTCCTCGAGCGGTTGGAAGTGCGACTTCGTAAACTGACCTCCCGCCGGATTCAGTTGCACCGTCATCGCCTGCCGGAAGATGGTCAGCCCCTTGCCCAGGCTCGCCACCTCCTGCTCGTGCAGCCAGAGCAAAGCTCGCTCCATCAGCTTGCTCATGTCGCGCACACCGCTGGTGCGAAGCAGAGCGTCACCATTGAGGACGGCGAGCAGATCGCCAAGTGTGGTTTCGACCTGGAGATCCTTCCCCCTCTCGCCTTTGGCGAGACCCACCAGATGGGTCAGCAGCAGCTCGGCGGCCAGTCGGCGGCGGCCCGCCATCTCGTCAAGCGCTTGCCACGGACGTTGCAGCACCACTGCCAGCGTGTTGCTCGAGACCTTGCGCAGGCCGACATTGCCGCGCCCTCCATCAAGGTCTCGTCCGTCCTGGGCCATCGCCCGCACCAGCCGCTCCACAATGTCGGGACGAACTCCCGTATGACCGCGGTCGCGCAGGGTCTGACTGGTGACCTGGAGGTTCAGGGGGAGCCCCACTCCGGCATCGGCGTCAGGAGCACCTTCCCGCATCAATCCGATCAGATCAGCCTCAAGGCCTGCGGCCAGGGCGAAGCGGTCGCGCGACGGGTTTTTGACGCCCACGTGCACAAACACCGTGACCGCGACGTCGTTCCGGGCGATTCGTAGCGCCTCGAGGTCGCCAAGTGCCTTGTTGAGTGCGCCGGCCGTGAGGCCGCTGATGCCGGTCAGCTCGTCAGTGCTAATACCCTGATCGATCGGCGCGTTCATCAGGTGCCGGACAATGCTCCTGAGCTGCCGACGTCGCTCCTCGGTAATGCCAGAGGCGCCGGTGATGATCGCTTCGGCTTCCTCCATCGTGCGCACCAGCAGCGATGAGGGAAACACCTGCACGCTGTTTTCCTCACGCGACAGCAGCACCGCTTCCTCGAGCCAGGATACTGCCGTCTTTACCCGCGTGTCGTCGGTCGCGCTCTCCCGCTCAAACTCGCGCTCGAGCTCGGCTCGGACAATCTCGCCCGGCGTGGCGACCACGGTTCCACTCTGCTTCTTCGCGCGGTCGCCCATGCGGCGCAGGGCCTTCAGGATCGCGGCAATCTCATGCTGGGCGAGCCGCGACCGGGCGGACAGCGAGAATTGCCGCTCCACATCATCTGCGGCAAACAGCAGCACGCAGCTGGCAGGGTTGCGATCGCGCCCCGCCCGCCCTGCCTCCTGCAGGTAGTTCTCGAGCGAGCCGGGGATGTCGCCATGCACCACAAGCCGGATGTCAGGCTTGTCGATGCCCATGCCGAAGGCGTTGGTGGCTGCAATGATCCGAAGCGCTCCCACTCTGAAGCGCTCCTGGATGCTGCGCTTTTCCTCGGGCTTCAGGCCGGCATGGAAGTGCTCGGCCGAAAGGCCCTGCTGCCTGAGAAACGCCGCCACCCGTTCGGTGGCGCTGCGCGTCGCGCAGTAGACAATGGCGCCTGAGACCCCCTCGATCGGCAACTGGGTCTGCAGCACATCGAGAATGTCGGCCAGCTTGGTGCTGCGACTGGTCTCGCGCACCGAAAAGGTAAGGTTGGTGCGAACCGCGCCGCCATCGAGGGGCAGCAAGTCCAGCCCCAGCCTGGAGCGGAAGTGCTCGCTGATATCGCGCACCACCTCGACCTTGGCTGTGGCGGTGAGGCACAGCACAGGCGTCGGCGGAGCGTCGCCCGCACTTTCCTTGATGAAGCGGCCGACATAGCGGTAGTCGGGGCGGAAGTCGTGTCCCCATTTCGAGACACAGTGCGCCTCATCCAGGACCCAAAGCCCGATCTCGCGCTGCTTCAGGACCGCACGCACCGACCTGCTGCGCAACTGTTCTGGCGAGATGAGCAGCATGGCAGCGTCACCCATGCGCACCTTGTCGAGGGCGTCCTGCCGCTCGGGCATGGAGAGTTGACCATTGACAGTGACTGCCGACGATATCCCGGCGCGGGCCATGCCCTGGACCTGGTCAGCCATCAGCGCAACAAGCGGAGAGATCACAACGGTCAGAGCGCCAGTCCGATCGAACTTCGACAGCGCCGGGACCTGGTAACAAACCGACTTGCCCGTGCCGGTAGGAAGGATGCCGAGCACGCTCCTCCCGTGCATCGCCTCGTCGACGATACGCTCCTGCAACGGCCTGCCCATCTCGTCGGCCGGCTTCGGCCGATAGCCGGAGAAGCCAAACCAGCGTTTGAGCCCCTTGACCGGGTCGTTGTTCTCCCGGCACCAGTCACAATCGGGTCGATTGCAGCCAGCATCGCGCAGGTCCTTGACGATCAGCGCCGCATCAGGGAACTGCTTGCGCACCCAGGGTGGCATCACAGAGTCCCCGCCGGCTACGAGGATCCACGAAAGCGCGTATGCAGTCGGCCACCCGAGCCGGGGGCTCCCCAGGCTCACGAGGAGCTTGTCCACCGCTGCTCGGCAGGCGCGGCCGGCCAGCAGGTTGGAGACAGCCGCTCGCGCGGCGGCATATCCAGGCGATCCCGCACCACGGACTTCGTGAAAGACGGCGTCGAAGCCCCCGCCTTCTTCCATCCGCGTGGTGAGGTAGTGGTAGGCGGTGATGGCGTCGGGTTGATGCAACTGTTGCTGCCGGAGCGACTCGAGCTGGTTGCTCAGGACGTCGAACACCAGCCGCGCATCCAGCACCGGATCGTTTACGTGGCCGGACTGCAGGCGGCCGTCGTGATAGTGCTTGACCAGATGGTGGTAGGGGTTGCGAGGAAACGCCAGCGGGTTGAGCCACAGCGTATCGATCGGACTTCGGCAGATTTCTGCGAGGCGGGGTCGCAACGCCGCCAGGTGTGGCAGGTCGTGCCGGATTAAGTTGTGGCCGATAACATGCCTTGCGTTACCGACTTCAGCCTCGAGACGGTCAAGGCCGGCCTCGATCTCGTTCTTCCGGGCGACTATGGCCGGGCCGCCATCGACCCGCACCGCCGCCAAGGCGAAGACCCTCGCGGTCACAGGATCGACCTCGAGATCTACCGATATGCAGCTCCCCAGAAACGCATCAAAGACCGCGGTCATACTCTTTTGACACGCACTTCTTGTTCGCCTGACGTGAGCACGGAGGTCGGTCTGATCCTGCTTAACAACGGTGCTTCCCATGCATCACAGCTCGCTGAGCCATAGCAGACGCAAGGCAATACGCTAACAGCCAGCAAGGCCAAGACATCAATGTATGCAGCTCTGAACTCGGCACGCTATAATCCGCCTGCTCGCGGTCCGAGGCTCAAAACTCTGGTTCTGCTAAGCTTGTCATTTGGGTGGAAATATCGCGGGATCGTTTTCGAGATAGCCATCGAAGGAGCCTTTTACTATCGCCTCTGTGCTAGCTACCTCCTCGTCAGTCAGCTTCGCGAACACACCATCACGCCTCCGCCGGCCCAGCCGACCGTCGTTCTGCCGGATAAACGTGATCAGGCTCTGGGCAAGTTGGTCTGGCATCTCGACCAGGTCCATGATCCGCTGCATGGCCTGGTCATGCCGACGGAGATAGTCGAGCTCGCGCGGCAGGTCGTGTTCCACAGTCCGCTGCACGCAGGCATAGAGAAACTCTGCCTCCGCCGTGCAGTCGAAATAGCGGTAGAGATCGGCGGTGTCGTTGGTGACCTCGACGTTCTGGTCGGCGGTCACCCGCCAGTCGATGAACGGCATCAGTGGGCCGGAATGGGCCTGCAACGTGTCGCGATACGCGTCGATCCGGTCGAGCATCACGGAGGAGACGGGGAACACCATGCCGGGCGGGGTGAACTTGCGTTCGGCCAGGACGTGGTGGATCAGGCAGCGGTGCAATCGGCCGTTGCCATCGGCCAGCGGGTGCACATAGACGAAGCCGAAGGCGATCGCGGCCGCCTGCACCACAGGGTCGATATCGGTCGATCGTAGTCGATCGTTGCAGCCGAGGAGCCCGTCCATCAGTGGCGGAACGTGGGTTACGCGCGCCCCGATGAACTCTGGGATCGGGTCGTTCGTATAGTCCCGCTCGCCCAGGAAGACACCCGCGCTGCGGTAGCCGATTTCGGTGAAGCGGTCGTCGCCAATCAGGATGGTGTGGAGCCGGTAGAGCTCATCCTGGGTCAGCTTGCGCCTGCCGGCCTCGAGCACGGCACGACCCCAGCGTTCCACTCGGCTCTGCGGTGGCCGCTCGCCCTCGATCTCGAAGCTGGCGCGGCTATCGGCGAGCAGCATGAAGCTCGCGGCGCGCGCGACGAGCTTGCTGCCCGTTTTGACGATGACGTCTCGGGCTCGCGCCGCCAGATCGAGGGCGACATAGTTCTCGAGCGTCTCAGTCCTGCGGACAACGGGGCAGAAGGCTGCGTCGCCCAGCAGATTGTCGCGCACGCGGTGGCGCTGCGACAGCTGCGGCGCAGACGTGAAGTAGCGCTCGGGATCGAGGGCATCCACGGCCGCAATATTGCTGGCGTCCTCAAGATCGAGGCGGCGCCCGGTGAGCAGCTCGTAGAAGAACCAGACGCGGCGAGCCACGCCGCCCGTTGGCGTAGCGCGGACCATGTCCTCGACAACGGAGGGCTGCACCGCGTCGAAGGCCCGCTTCATCACCAGCAGGTCGATATTCTCGTGACGTAAGGCGAAGGTAAGGTAGCTAGCGAAGTCGTTCTCGACGCGATAGCGCTTGTCGAAGACTCTCCACTTGCCTTCCCGCCGCTGGCTGCCTCCGACGTGGCGCTCCGAGACGCAGGCGGGTTCTCGCACGGGCGCGCGCAGGCCTAGTGCGTGGGTCAGCGCTGCCCAGCCAGCGAGCTCCGTCGCTTCGGGCAGTTGCTCATCCTGAAAGATCTGGGTCGATAGGTCGAGCTGCATCGAAATCCTCTCTCCAGAGTCGATAAACGCTTCATTTTTGCAACGGTGGTCGAAAACATATCATCGAATATCCATCATCGAAATCGAAAATCCCATCGGAAAGTCGATGCGGATCGAAAACGATCACGTCCCGACCGCATCTCCGACCAGCTGACCGCTATAGACCAGAGTATCAGCGCAGCTGAGCGCTTGTTCTATAACGAGGATCAGAATGAACGCCGCACGACCCTTCGCCGGAACCAGGCTTCCGTCCTTCATCACGACGAGCGTCCTGGCAATGAAGGCCAAGAGCACGCAGGCGGAAATCGCCACGAAAGCCGGCTTCACGAATGCCAACGTGATGTCCATGCTCAAGGCTGGCAGCATCCGTCTTCCGCTCGACCGCGTGCAGCCGCTCGCGCGCGCACTCGAAGTTGACCCGAGCTATCTGATGCTCCTGGCCCTCGAACAGATGGTCGGCGACACCGACGCGCAGGCCATCGTAGCCATCCTCGGCGGAGCCGTCACCGCCACCGAGCACGCGTGGATCGAGGCTCTTCGCGAGGCTTCCGGGATGGCAGACCCGCCGCTCACCAAGCGCGGTCGCACCGCGATCTTCGGGGTATTCGGGAATAGCCGCAGTGATCAACTGAATGACGGCGAATTCGGGTCTTCAATGTTGAACATAGCGCGCTGTCGGCTTGGGACCCCCCAATTGTAGGGTGCGATGCTGTCTCGACGGGTTCTTGGTAAGCTGTCGAGACAGTATCGACGCTGACTTTAGGAACCAACGAAGTGGGAGGGACTTGGAATGACGCTTCTTCGGAATGTGACTTTCGGTATGCTCCTCGCTGCGGCGCTAACCACATCGGCGCAGGCAGCGGAGTTCAAGGCTGAGAGCGGCGTATTCGCGTGGCTGTCGGTAGGGACCGTCTATGCCCTCGAAGAGGGCCACATCCTCTGGATCGGCGAGTTTAGTGGAACCTCGCTGGACAACGGTGCAGGGACTTTCTTGGACCACGCGGGAGTTCAGTGCCCCGGCTACCTAGATGTTTTGGCTTCGGCTGGAACGGCAAAGGGCGCCGGGTCCTGCATCTGGACGCTGACGAGCGGAGACAAGGTCTTCGCCTCCTGGCAGTGCGAGGGGGGAGCGCCAATGTCTGGAAAGGCGTGTGACGGCCCACTCACTGTAACCGGCGGCACTGGCAAGATGGCCGGCATTGCCGGGTCCTGGAATTTCCACGCATACACGGTCGCCTTCCACCCGGACGGCAAGGGGTCCGGCTATTCGGATCTTGACGAGGTCACCTACACGCTGCCCTGAAGGTAAGGCCTCATACCATTGGGCGGCCGCTTGGCTGCGGCCGCCTTCCCCATGCAGAATTCATTATCCGAGCTCGCAAGGAAGGCGACGGCGGGGCAAACGCGGCAGTCATTTCCCCGGACCGATGCTCACGTTCCCGATGCGCAACCGTTAGTTCGACGTGGAACTGCGGTCGGAATAGCCAGGCAAGCCTAAGGTTAGTCGGTCCGGCTGGGCATGATCGTGGACTCGGCCGGTGATCTTGCCCGCAAGGATCTCGCGCAGTCTGCCCGCCAACATCCCGAGCGAACTCTTGCTGGTGCCAACGGCACGGTTCGGAAGCCTGGGACATATCGCGACGTGGGAGTGACGCCGAGCGGGCTGTGCAAGGCTTGCTGCGGATGTCGATCTCTAGTCAGGTTGGGTTGCGGTAACCGAGACCGGAATCACTGGAACCTGCAGCGTCCACAGTGGTCCTTGCATACGCTTCGGCGCTCTATGACCCGCTGACCGTTGCGACATGGATGAAGTTGATGCCATTGCCAACTATCCTCCCCACATATGGAGGGGGCGGGTGCGGAATATCGCGGTATGGTGATCTCAGGTCATAGAATTACATCTAGCCGTGCGGAGGGGGCATGCAACCAAAGTCCGTTACGAGTTCACCATCACCACTGGTGTTGGGTCACAAAGACGGTGGGCCAGAATCCGCTGAGCCGCCCTACCATGTGCGGACCGTAGACGTAATTACCCACCCCCTTGTCAGCGGGGTAAATCCCTGAATCCATGATGCTATGGATCGTGGTGATTTGCAGCAGCTCAGCAAAGAGCAACTGATCGAGTTGGTGCTGCGGCTTCAGCGGCCCG
>Ga0247833_1000805_pt1 | contig 55074 bp, 38 predicted proteins | sample LaCruzMarch2015__7_FD_187117 | JGI IMG/M metagenome (GOLD analysis project Ga0247833, IMG submission 187117) | Freshwater microbial communities from meromictic Lake La Cruz, Castile-La Mancha, Spain - LaCruzMarch2015_8m | ecosystem: Environmental > Aquatic > Freshwater > Lake | place: Spain...
CTTTCGCCGTGTGGCGTACTGGTGGTGCCGACCCCGACGGGGCGAAATTCCAACGCTCGTCGAGCTTCAGCCGATCCCGGCTCCATCCATTCCCTCCCCTCGTGGCGGCAAGTTTTTAACTTGTCCGGGAGTTGACGCTGCGTTCCTCAGGGCCCATATGGAGCCCGCCGCCGGGCCGGCAGAAGTCTCCTTCGCGGTGACTTTCGCCGTTTGGCGTACTGGTGGTGCCGACCCCGACGGGGCGAAATTCCAACGCTCGTCGAGCTTCAGCCGATCCCGGCTCCATCCATTCCCTCCCCTCGTGGCGGCAAGTTTTTAACTTGTCCGAGAGTCGACGCTGCGTGTCTCAGGGCCCATATGGAGCCCGCCGCCGAGGCCGGCAGAAGTCTCCTTCGCGGTCGAGCGGGTCAGGATCACGTGTGCGAAACAGGATCGGGGGCTGCTAGATTCTGGAGAAGCCCACTGCCGTTCAAGCGTCTCAGTTTCTTTTTCGATTGGGCAGGCGGGCGTTCACTGGAACGTGTTGGCTGGAACGTGCTGGTTGAACCTGTTGGCTGGAAGGATAAATCACATGGTGCACCGCCCGGCACGACTGCAGTCATTCGCCATGGCCGCGATTGTGGCCGTCTGGCTGGCCACCCTGGTCCTGCCGCCCGTGATTCTGTTGCGGGTGCGGGAAGGATGGCTCGCGGAACTCAATCGTCCCGAGGCTCAGGCCCACTGGGATGAGTTTCGTCGCGATATGCGCCAGCAATCGGGACGCGACGGACCCGTGCAACGCAAAGTGCGCAAGAGCGTTGAACCCCCCGCGCGGGTCTGGCTCCGGGACTTTTTTCTGATGGCCGTGGTGGCGTGGGTGCTGTTCGCGGGGGTGCTGGGGGGCTTCTTCTGCCTGCTCGTGGCCGGGGTGCTCCGGGGCGCGTCCCGCGTGATCGGCAACGAGCCCGAGCATCCGCCGGCGCCGACGGGCCCGGAGACGGAGCCAAGGGACCGATCACTTGCCCAGGATCAGTCCCGCCGTCAGCACGACGACGACAAACAGCACCAGCGTGATGGCGATGACGCCCAGTAGAGAAAACACGGTTGGCGACCCGTTGAGGGAATGGAATGAGCGGTGACTGCCGCGGCGGTCACCATGTCACTGCGATCGTAAACAGCACCGCCTATGCGAACAAGGCGACTTGTTCGCACAGGCGGCACAACGGACGGGCGGCCCGCGCCCCTGACATGTCGGGCCCCCCGCCGAGAATCATGAACGCATGGACGCAGCGTCATTCCCCTGGTGAACGGCGGAACACGTCCTCGGCAACCGTGCGCTGAGCGACGCGGCCGACGTCGTCGAGCGTTCTGCGTTGGCCCACGGTGTGCCATGGCGTCACATCGGCGAGCTCAGGCATCAGCTCCAGAATCTGTTCGATCAGCATCGACACCATGCGGGACGTCGTTGTGTCATGCGAGCGTTCGCGGATGGCTGCAGCCGTCTTCATCAGTTTCACCATCCGGGATCGCTGCAAGACAGGGCCGGAGAGCTGCCCCTCGCCTTCGACGAGCAGTTCGGCAACCGGCACTTCAAGCACGGCCTGCCACTGCAGCAGATCGGAGAGCCGAAGATCGCAGTCGGGCTCCTCCTGCCTGCGAACCACCGCCAGTGGAGCACCCAGCCGTCGCGAGACGTTGCGGAGCGTCACGCCCTGGAGCCGACGCACGTCGGCGATGCGATGCAGACGCCGTTCGCACCGACTCGAGCGATGCATGCTGTCGTCACCGCTTTCCACCGCCGCACGCAACGCGTCGGAATGCTCGGTGTCGGCGACGGCGAGCGGATCGTCGAGCATGTCGTCCGCATCATCGCCGTTGTACTCACTGCGGCATCCATTTCGGCAATCAACAGTGGCCATGGTTGTATCCCTCTGCAAAGGAGCTGTCGTCAGCGAGCATGCCCCGAATCCGATCATCGACCGCACTGCTGTGGTTCCCAGCGTGCTGCGTAACCCAGTGCGGTGAGTTCCTGTACGGATCGCCACGCCAAAACGTTCGCGCGGCAGGAAATTTTTCGGCGTCGCGGTCCGTCGGCCGCGACGGGAGCCAGCCCACGCATCGATCGGGGGAGAATTGGTAGTCTGCGTCGACTGATTGCCCCGCCCGGTCAACTCCCGTCTGCGAGCAGCCCGCCATGAATGATCCCCGCGAGAAGGATCCCCGTGAGACAGAACACGACCCCCGCCAAGGCAGCCTCCCCGGAGGTCTCGCAACACCCCCGCCCGGCTGGGTCGGCCTGCGGCAGACGCTCGCCTGGGGCGACGCGGGGGAGCGGTCGACGCTGCTGGCCCGCGGGCCCGATGCGGTGCGATTCATCGACAACTTCACGACGGCGGCCATCTCCGGCCTGGCGGTTGGGGCTGGCACCGAGGGATTCTTCACCGACGCCCGTGGATGGGTGCTCGCGTTGGCGAACATTCTGCGAACCGACGAAGGTGTCTGGATCGACGCCCCCGCAGGACTGGCCGAGCGCCTGCGGGAGCATCTGGAGCACTATCACATCCGCGAGCGGGTGGAACTGACCGATGCGTCTGGTGTCCATCGGCACCTGCTCATCGCAGGGCCGCAGTCGGCGGCCTGGTTGGCGTCGCACTGCGGCATGCAGCCGCCGACGGGACTGCTCGAACACGTTCATGGCCTGCTTGGCGATGTGCCTGTCGCGATCGTGCGTGTGGATTGGTACGGAACGACTGGCTTTCTCGTGCAGGCAGATGCGGCCGGCCATCGCGGGCTGGTCGGATGGCTCGAGGCTCAGGGGTTACCCCGCGCGGATTCCTCTGCGTGGGAGACCGCCCGCATCGAGGCGGGATCACCCGAACCGATCGATATTCCGGAGAAGACGCTTCCGCAGGAACTGGCCCGCGACACCCGCGCGATCTCGTTTACCAAAGGGTGTTACCTGGGGCAGGAAACCGTGGCGCGGATCGACGCCCTGGGGCATGTCAATCGCCGGTTCGTCGCGATCGCCATCGACGATGATCCGGCGCCGGGCAGCCTGCAGCGGCCTGCTCCCGGAGCGGTCGTGAGGGCGGACGGCGAGGTCGTTGGCCGGCTGACGTCGGTCTGCGACTCGCCCCTGCTTGGCTGCAGTCTCGGTCTCGGTCTCATGCAGTCAAAGGTGATCGCTGCGGCGCGGCCCCTGGATGTCGAGGGCAGAGAGGCCCGCGTGGTGGGAGTGCCCCTGCCGGTTCCATCCACGCAGCCGGGCGATGCGCAGCCGGGAGATGCACTGCCGGCAGGCGAAGGCGAGGTGCTGCTCGAAACAAAGCGGTTTCGAGTCGTGCGTGTGGAGGAGCCATGCGTGGATGGCAGCCTGCGGCAGCGTGAGGTCGTGCGGCATCCCGGCAGCGTGGTGATCGTGCCGATGGTGTCGGAGCGGGAGGTGTGCCTGGTGGAGGTGGTGCGTGTGGCGGTCGGCCAAACGCTCCTCGAACTCCCGGCGGGGACGCTCGATCGGGTTGAGTCGCTCGAGGAGGCGGCACGGCGGGAACTCGCCGAGGAGACCGGCTATCGTGCCGGCCGGATCGAGCCTGCCGGATCGATGTGGATGTCGCCCGGAATTCTCCGGGAGCGGATGCACCTCTTCGTGGCCGAAGATCTGGTTGCGGGGCCGCAGTCGCTCGAACCGGGGGAGCAGATTCGCACCCGTGTGGTCGCGTGGGACGAGGCCATCGCCATGTGCCTCGATGGCCGCATCGACGACGCCAAGACGATCGCCGGACTCCTGCTTACTGCCGCCCGCCGTCGCTAGACCGCATCGGATGCAGGTGGACCGGCCCATGCCGCGGGCGAGACAGTCTGCTTGCGGTCGAGGAGAAACAGCACTCCGCCGATCAGGCCGGTGATGATCGTGGCGAGAAACCAGAGCAGGCCGATGGCGACTGCGGCATCGGTCGATACCCCGGCAGGCTTCAGCAGCAACGCCAGGCCGCCCTCGCGGACGCCCACTCCGTTGATGCTCAGCGGCACCACCATCGCCAGGGCCACCAGCGGCACCACCGCAAACCACACGGCCAAGGGCAGTGTCACGCCCAATGCCCGGGCGATGAATGCCACGGCCACCGAGCCCCCCATCTGCACAAGCAGGCTCCAGCCGATCGCCCGCGTCATGAGACTGGGCCGCTGTTTGTAGGGCAGCAACTGGGCGATGAACTGCCGGGCGGCATGCTGCTCGGGGATCATCGCCAGAATGCGATCGAGCGAACCAACACCCAGCCAGAAAACCAGCAACGCGGCGGCCATCAACAGGACCCCCAAGGCCAGCGTGGCGGGGGTATTCAGCGACCATTCCTTGGCCGTGAGGGCGGTGCCCGCAAGCACGCCGAGGGCCGCCAGCCCCGTCAGCCGGTCCGCGAGCACGGTGCAGCCCGCCAGCAGCCGGCCCGGCGTCGAGTCGGCGAGACGATAGGCCTTGACCACATCCCCGCCGATCGACGATGGCAGGCAGAGATTGAAAAACAGCCCCTCGAAAAACCGCCAGACGAACGTGGCCACCGAGAACGGAAAGCCGATCGGACGGGCAAGGGCCGCCCAGCGAATGGCGGCGAGCATCTGGACGACCACGCTCACCGCGAACCCCGCAAACCACCAGCGCCAGTCGCAACGCTCGAGCAGGGCGACGAGTTTGCTCCACTCGATCCCTCGGAGCACCAGGGCCATCAGTCCAACCGTGGCCGCCACCCGCAGCACGAGCGTGAGCCAGCCCGGCAGTCGGCGGGGTGGGCGCGGATCAGACGGTGGGGTGGGAGCGTTATCCATTGGGAGCCCGCACGGCGGGTGGTGAATGCTCGGAGAGCCGGTTCCGCGAGAGTGATTTCGGGAAGCGGAGAGAATAGCACGGTATCCGGGGGGTGAGCATGGCATTCAGAGGCGGTCGTGTCAGCGGCAGAAGGATGACGCCCGGAGGGCGTGTTTCGTGTAAGAATGACAGGAACGATGCTGAGATTCTGCATGCAGACCGTTCCCATGCGATCCTCGCCAGACCCCCGGAGCGGTTCGGCAGGCGGGAAGGTATTCCCGCCCAGGATCACCCGGCCGTGAAACTGCCGTCCGAGTCGGATACATTGCAATCTGCGAGCACACCTGAAAGACCCGCCGTGAATACTCCGGTGACCGTTCTGCCTGCGAATCGGCCGCGCTTGTTGCCGCCGACCTCCACTGCACCGCCGGGCGGCCCGGATCTGCGGCGGACCTTTCCTGAGGACTGCTCCCTGTGGGAATCGGTCCGGCTGCGTGGGCTGGCTCTCATCGAGGATCTCCGGCAACCGGAGCAGTCGGGGCCGCTGCGGCTGGTCGCAGTGCTTGCTGGCCTGCTGGTGTTCAGCTACTGGCCGGGCCTGCTCAATGCCAAGGCTTCGTGGAACAACCCGCAGTATTCGCACGGCTGGATCGTGCCGCTCTTCTCCGTGGCGATCCTGTTCTGGTGGAGGCAGCCGATCACTCCGGTGGCTGTTTCGGCGAGGCTTGCGGGTCTCGGTCTCCTGGTAGCAAGCCTGGCCCTCCGCCTTCTCGTGGCCCGCTACCGCATCATTACCATCGACATGTACACCTTCGTGCCGGCACTGGCGGGTGTTGTTCTGATGGGTGGGGGCTGGAGCATGTTTCGCTGGGCCTGGCCGCCGATCGGCTTCCTGATTTTCATGTATCCGCTTCCCGACGAAGCCACGCGGTATCTGCTGGGGCCGCTGCAGACGATGGCCACGATGGTCAGCACGTATGCCATCCAGACGCTCGGCGTGGACGCCATTCGGGAGGGAAACCAGATCGTCGTCGGCGAAAGACACCTCGGCGTCGTCGATGCCTGCAGCGGTCTCCGGATGCTCACCATCTTCATTGCGCTCTCGGTGGCGATCGTCATGCTCGGCAACCTGGAGTGGTATGAGAGCCTCGTGATTATGGGCAGTGCCATCCCTATCGCACTGATCGTCAACGCGATCCGGATCACGTTGACCGGCGTCATGTACACGATCAATCCAGACATCGCGGAGAAGATTTTTCACGATTGGGCCGGCTACTTCATGATGCCCATGGCCTTGGGGCTGCTGTATCTCGTACAGACGCTGCTATCGCTTCTCTTTGTTGTCGATGACACGCAACTGGCCACTGTTGGACCGTTGCAGGGCGTGGCTGGACCGTTACAGGGCATGGCTGGACCGTTGCAGGGCATGGCAGCAAAAGGCCTGAGGGCAGGGGGCCTGGCGGGGCCTGGTGGTCTCAATCCACCGGTCGGCGTGTCTGGCAACGGGGCGGCTGTTCAGGCAAGGCTGCCCGGGGCTGCAGAAGCGGATGTCTTGACCGAGAGGAAGCAGGCCGATCTGGGAACGTCCGATTCCGGGTAGAATCCTGAGGCACGGCAAGGGTGCATGGCACGGACACAACGATGAACGAACCACACGCAGTTCTGGACGAACACGCCACGGCACGGTCTGCGACCGGCGGGCTCGTTGTTCGCGATGGTTCGCTCGCGCCGCTGCAGTCCCCGGCGGGCCCGATGCTGCCCCCGGCCGGAAGCGAACCATCAGCCGGTGGCGTGGACTACGTTCGAGCACTGCATGCGTTTCGCCGCCGCTGGGTACCGGCCACGACCCTGGGGCTGTTGCTGGCGGTGTTGGCAGCCGTCCCCGTGTGGATCTTTCTGCCTCGCGGATTCGAGGCTGTGGCCTGGCTTCGGGTGCGGGACAAGGGCGGCATGCTCAGCCATGGACGCGATACCGCGGAGTATGAGTCGTACAAGAAGACTCAGTTGCAACTCATGAAGAGTCCGTATGTGCTGCAGGCGGCACTCCGAAAGCCGGGTATCGAGGCCCTGGAGACGCTTCGGGTGGAAGAAGGCGACCCGATCGGCTGGCTCTCCAGATCACTCATGGTCACCGCGGCGCCGGAGTCGGAGGTCGTCCAGGTGCGCCTGCGGGGCAAGAAGGCGAGCGATGTCTCCACGATTCTCAATGCGGTGATTGCTTCTTTTCTTGATGACATCGTCAACAAGGAGCGCACGGAGCGGCTTGGCCGTCGGGATGCGCTCGAAAAGAAGTTCAAGGAAAACATGGCGGAGCTGCGATCCCGTCGGGAGACGCTCAACAATCTGGCCCGCACGCTGGGCACCCGGGACAGTGCCGAGGTGGCCAACCAGCGCGGACTTCTGATGGATCACGTGGGTACCCTGCGGGGCCTGCTCGTCCAGACACAGCGAGACATCGCCGCCATCGATGCCGAACTATGGATTGCCGACGCTCGTGAAAGCGGCGAAATCTCCCCCGAAGATTCGCTGCCCGAGGAGATGATCGATTCGACACTCTCACGAGACCCGCAGATCGTTGAACTCAACGACCGGCTTGCCGGCATCGAGGAAGCGATCTCGTTCCAGGAGCAACGCAGCGCCCGAGGTGGCAGCGAGCCGGCCGTGCGGAGGCTCCGGGCGCAGGGGCAGGAGTTGTCTGCGCGGATTGATGCCCGCCGGCGTGAACTCAGGCCGTCGATCGTCGTTCAGCTCATGAGCGACACCATCGGCCGGCGGGTGGAGACACCGGTCGTGCTCAAGAAACGTCGGGAGATGCTGGCCAAGACCCTCGAGGATACCTCCAAGGAATTCGACCTCCTGTCAAAGGAAGTGACGGAACTCGGGAAGGCCAACGCCGACATGGACGCGAGGAAAGTCGAGTTGGAACACCTGCAACGGGTCACCGATCAGATCGGGATCGAGTTGGAGAGTTCGGCGATCGACCTCAACATGCCCAATCGCGTGACGTTGGTCGAGCCGGCGGGTGTGCCCCAGGGCAACGACCGGTTGTTCCGACTCCTGTTCACCATGGTGGCGGGCATGGCAGGGCTGGCGCTTGGGGGCGGATCGATTCTTCTGCGGGAATACCTGAAGGATCACGTCAGTGCGGTCGACGACGTGCCGCGTCGGGTCGGCGTGCGGGTGCTCGGCACGTTTCCGCAGGTGTCGAAGCTGCAGAAACGGGCCGATTCAGGGGCCGTCATGGCGGAGTGTGGCGACACCATTCGGACGCTCATTTCCCAGGTCGGCCGAGACGCGCCCCGGGTGATTCTCGTCACCAGCGCCGTCGAGCGGGAAGGCAAGACGACCTTTGCCTGCCAACTGGCTGCCAGCCTCGCCCGTGCTGACAAACGAACACTTCTCCTGGACGGTGATCTCCGGCATCCGAGCGCCCATGTGCCGCTGCAACTGGAATTGCGGGCGGGCCTGCCCGAATTGCTGCGGGGCGAACTTGGGAACGATGAGGCGGTGCAGCCCACGAGTATCGATGGGCTGTTCGCCGTGACTGGCGGCGTGTGCGACTATGCCGCGATCTCGGCCCTGTCGCGGCCCGAGCTGGGACGGATCGTGCAGGGATTTCGTGATTCCTTCGACCACGTCGTGATCGACGCCGGCCCGGTGCTCGAGGTATCGGATTCGCTACTGCTGGGGCAGCAGAGCGACGCGGTCATCTTGGCTGCCATGCTGGACGTCAGTCGCGTGCCGCAGGTGAATGCCGCCGTCGCACGGCTGCGGTCGGTGGGCGCGCGGTTGATGGGAGTCGTTGTCAACGGCGGCACGGTGGCCCCGCCACGGCGGCGATCGGCGTTGACGGAGCGTGCGTAAGTGCGCGGGGAGCGGTGTGAGGATAGGTTCACGTGTAAGACAGGGTTCACGTAGAAGGCAGGGTTCACATGCAAGACAGAGCCCTTTGGCAACGAGCAAACAAATTCGGGGACGATCGATGAGAGCACCAGGTGGCATGCTGACGGCACTTGCCGCGATCGTGATGGTCGTCGGCACGACCTATCTGCACGGGCGTATGACGGACCGGTGGACGGGTCGGAACATCACATCCGAATTGCAGCGGTCGGCGGAACTGCTGGAAAGCCGGTTTCCCGTCCAGTGCGGCGACTGGGAGGCGGTGGAAGAACTGGACTCCAGCCCCGAGGAATTGGAGCGGGCCGGCGCGGTGGGGCACATTGCGCGTGCCTACCGCAATCGGAGGTCAAAGGCGAGTGTGTCTACCTTCGTGGTCTGCGCCACGCCACACGATGCCTCGGGCCACACGCCCGATCGCTGCTACCCGGGCGCGGGCTTCGAGATCTCGGAGACGGAGCACCGGCAGACCCTGCCGCTCGCCGACGGACGCACGGCCGAGGTGTTCACCGGCACGTTTCGCAAGTCGGGGCAGACGTTGCGGGTGTTTTGGACCTACGGCGTGGATGGCCGCTGGATAGCTCCCCAGATTGCGCGAATTGAATTGGCCAATGCAAAGGCTGTCTACAAGCTCTATGTGATCATCGACGAATCGTCTTTGCCCTCCGGCGCGGGAACAAAGGTCTGCAGCAACTTTATGTCGGTGCTGCTCGCAGATTTTGACGCCGCCCTGCAGCAGCCGAAGCAGCCCGGGTAGCATGGCACAGGCCGGTGGTCTGGTCGTCGAGGCCCCACCGCGGGCGGTCGCTCTGTTTTCGTGCAGTGAAAGGTTGGATATCCAGTGTCGCTGAATTCCCCGCGGGCTTTGATCACCGGCATCACCGGTCAGGACGGCTCCTACCTGGCCGAACTGCTGCTCGACAAGGGCTACGAGGTGCACGGACTCGTGCGGCGTTCGAGCACATTCGGCACGCAGCGAATCGAGCATCTCTACCGCGACATCCACGACGTGCACCGTCCGCTCGTGCTGCATCATGGGGACCTGGCCGACGGCAACGGTCTGGCCCGGCTGATCCGGGAGATCCGTCCGGCGGAGGTCTACAATCTCGCCGCGCAGAGCCATGTGCGAGTGAGCTTTGATCAGCCGACCTACACCGCAGATGTCACCGCCGTCGGCACACTGCGGTTGTTGGAAGCGATCCGTGATTTCCAGGATGCCGTCGGCTGCCGGATCCGCTTCTATCAGGCGTCAAGTTCCGAGATGTTCGGCAAGGTTGTGGAAACGCCACAGCGGGAGACGACCCCCTTCTATCCACGGTCGCCCTACGGCGTCGCAAAACTCTACGCTCATTGGATCACAATCAATTACCGGGAGAGCTACGGCCTGCATGCATCCTGCGGCATCCTTTTCAACCACGAAAGCCCGCGGCGAGGTGAGACGTTTGTGACCCGAAAAATCACGCGGGCCGCCACGCGGATCAAGCTTGGACTGCAGGAAAAGCTCTACCTTGGGAATCTCGATGCACGGCGCGACTGGGGATTTGCCGGTGACTACGTCGAGGCGATGTGGCTGATGCTTCAACAGGATGAGCCCGACGACTATGTCGTGGCGACCGACGAGACCTACTCCGTGCGGGAGTTTTGCGAGAAGACGTTTGGCCGCCTGGGCCTGGACTATCGCGACTTCGTGGAGATCGATCCCCGCTATTTCAGGCCGGCAGAGGTCGATCTCCTGTTGGGCTGCGCGGAAAAAGCGAGGACCAGGCTGGGCTGGAAGCCGAAGGTTTCGTTTGATGAATTGGTCGCCGGCATGGTGGACGCCGATCTCGAACTCGCCAAGAAGGAGCAGGTGCTCCTTGCCGCCGGGCACGATGGCACCCTTCCCAATCGATAGAGAACAGCCCAGGACCCAGGCACGATGACCGCACCGGATAACAGCGCACAGCCCGCACGCTGTCCCCACAGAGGGCGCATGAGCAGGAGAATGGCATGACCGATCTCTCCGGCAAACGGATTGTTGTGACCGGTGGCGCCGGTTTCCTGGGCCGAGCGGTCTTGCGGGTGTTGCGGCAGCGGGGCGTGCCCGAGGATCGGATTGTCGTCCCACGGCGAAACGACTGCGATCTCACGATCGAATCACACGTGGAACAGCTCTACGAGACGGCCCGGCCGGACGTGGTCATTCACCTCGCGGCGGAGGTGGGCGGCATCGGCGCAAATATGGAACACCCGGGACGATTCTTCTACGCGAACATGGCGATGGGGCTGCACCTCGTCGAACACGCCCGGCGGTACGGTCTGGAAAAGTTTGTCCATACCGGCACCGTCTGTGCCTATCCCAAGCACTGTCCGATCCCGTTTCGTGAAGAAGACCTCTGGAACGGCTATCCGGAGGAAACGAATGCCCCCTACGGCGTGGCCAAGAAGGCGATTTTTGTGATGCTCGACGGCTACCGTCGGGAATATGGATTGCGGAGCGCCGTGGTCGTGCCGGTCAACCTGTACGGTCCCGGCGATAATTTTGATCCGCGGTCGAGCCACGTGATTCCTGCGCTGGTCCGCAAGTGTGAGGAAGCCAGGCTGGCGGGGCACGAGCAGATCGTCTGCTGGGGAACCGGCGCCGCAACCCGGGAGTTTCTCTATGTCGACGATGCCGCCGAGGGGATCGTGCGGGCTGCCGAGGTCATGGACGAACCGGTGCCGATCAATCTCGGCGGCGGTGTGGAGATTCCGATTCGTGACCTCGTGACGAGGATTGCAAAGGCCTGCGAGTTCCGGGGACGTATCGACTGGGATGCCTCCAAACCCGACGGACAGCCACGCCGCGGCCTCGACATCTCACGCGCCCGTCGACTCCTCGGCTGGGAGCCGAAGCAGGACTTCGGTACGGGGCTCGACGCCACCGTCGCCTGGTGGCGGGAGCATCACAACGCCACGCCCTCTTCGCCCTGAGCGTGAGCGACGGGATTCCGTGCTGCCGGGGCTTCATACAAGCGCCTTATACAAGCCTTGGGCGTAAGCGACGGGATTCCGTGCTGCCGATCCCCCGGCTTACGCCGGGGGCTTTTATTGGGACGTGAGCGACGGGATTCCGTGCCGGATTTCATACAAGCCCTGAGCGTGAGCGACGGGATTCCTCGCCGAGCCCACCGGTGCTCAGCCGTATGAGAGTGCGGTTGACGGGGAGTCTTATCCCTATTCAGCCGGTTCGAGTGTGCCGTGGCCGAGGATGAACTTCCTGGTGCCGGCAGGGCCGTCGAAGATCACGGTGGCCACGCCGCGGGGGCCGGTGCCGCTAATTCCGGCAATCGTGCCCTCGCCATACTCGGCGTGCCGCACCCGCTGTCCGACCGCATAGGTCCGCTTGACCGGCATTCCACCCGACAAGCGGCTGGCCAGTTCGGTGGCCCGCTCGATGGCAGCCTCGAGTCCGCGTGGTCGGGCTGCGGCGGGGCGCGGCCGGGGTGGCTTGCGGAGCCCTTCGTCGTCCGAGATATCGGAGTCGTCAAGGTCCAACACCAGTCCATCAGGCCGCGGCTTCGTTGCACGCCCTGCCGATGCCGCCGGTGCGGCGTCGCCCGGGTCGTCCGCCGCGACCTGAGCGTAGTCATCGTCCGGTTCCACGCCCCATCTGGCCCATGACGCTCCCAAGGCCGGGGCTTCGGCGCCGGTGACGACCGTCTCCGTGCCGGTCATCTCGGTCAGAAACAGGCTCGGTGCCGAGATGCGACGGGTTCCCCGGTAGTCACGCATGCGGGCGGCACTCGCATGCACCTCCTCCCGTCCCCGCGTGATCCCCACGAATACGAGCCGGCGTTCCTCCTCCATCTGATCAGGATGATCGAGGCTTCGCTCGTGGGGCAGGATGCCGTCTTCCATCGCCACCAGGTAGACCACTGGGAATTCCAGCCCCTTGGCGGCGTGGAGTGTCATCAGCGAGACACGGTTCTCCTGGGAGTCCCAGACGTCCGTGTCGGCCACCAGGGCAGTCGTTTCCAGAAACGCCCCCAGGGCGTCGTCGCCGGGGGTGGTGGCCTGGAATGATTCGTCGCATTGTCGGGCGGCCGTGACGAGTTCCTCGACGTTCGCGAGCCGGTCCTCGCCCCCCTCGTCGCCGCCGTCCTCCGCGAGCATCTGTCGGTAGCCGGTCTTGTCGAGCACCGCATCGAGCAGCGCTGCCACGCTGCCCGTCGGTCCGCCGGCAAGTTCGCCATGGAGCCGCGCGAACTGCACCAGCGCACCGCCGGAGCGTTTTGAAATACCGGGGATGCTCGGCGCCTGGGCCGCGGCATCCAGCAGGCTGGAACGATGATCGGCCGCCCACGACAACAGCCGGTCGAGCGACTGCTTGCCGATACCCCGAGGTGGCACATTCACCACCCGCAGCAACGCCTCATCGTCGCGGGGGTTCTTGAGGAGCCGCAGCCAGGCGACGACGTCGCGGATCTCGCGACGCTTGAAGAACTCGAGCCCGCGGACCAGTTGGTATGGGACGGCCCGGCTGCGCAGCGCCACCTCCAGAGACCGCGAGAGTGCGTTGGTGCGAAAGAGGATCGCGACATCACGCGGAGCGCGGGATCCGGTGGCCATCGCCTGCGCGATCTCGTCAGCGATGCGGTCAGCCTCATCGTGGCTGGATGCGTCGAGCACGATCCGAACCGGGGCCCCGGCCGGGGCATCTGTGATCAGCCGCTTGGGCTTGCGTCGGCTGTTATGGGCGATGAGCCGGTCGGCGGTGCCGAGAATGTTTGATGTGCTGCGGTAATTGTGCTCGAGCGTGACGACGGCGGCCGCGGGATAGTCGCGTTCAAATTCAAGGATGTTGCGAATGCTCGCGCCCCGCCAGCCGTAGATCGCCTGGTCCGGGTCGCCCGTCACGGCAAGGTTTGGATGGTCGATCGAAAGGCCCCGGACGATGCAGTATTGGACCGCATTGGTGTCCTGATATTCATCGACGAGAATCCAACGGTGCTTTGCGTCAAGCATCCGTCTCAAGTCGGGGTTGTCCATCAACATGCGGGCGATGTGCACCAGCAGGTCATCGAAATCGACCGAGTTGGCCTCCAGCATCATCTGCTGATAGACGGGCCATATTCGCTGGGCTACCTCGTCGACAGGACGCCCCCAGCGAGGCTCGAACGAGTCTGGGGTGGCAAGGTCGTTCTTCGCGCGGCTGATAACGCCCGCCACGCGGTCGATCGGGGTGTGGGTCAGCGAAAGGCTGAGTCTCTTGGCGGCACGTTTGAGCAGTCCACCCGCATCATCGGGGGCGAGAATCGAATAGTCGCTGGTCAGACCGACCAGCCGGGCATGGCGTCGGAGGAGGCGGGCGGCGAACCGGTGAAACGTGCCCATCTCCACCGGCTGTGGTCCGACGAGCTCCGACACCCGGCGGCGCATTTCGTCGGCAGCCTTATTGGTGAACGACAGCGCCACAATCTGCTCCGCCGGGACACCGGCCGAAATTAAGTGGGCGATCCGGTGGGTTACGACCCTGGTTTTGCCACTGCCGGGACCTGCTAGCACCAGCAGCGGTCCCTCAACATGCGTGGCCGCCAGCCGCTGCGACGGGTTCAGTGTGTCGAGACAAAGGGCTGATGAATGGGCGGTCACGGGAATTTCGCGGGGTGATCAGGCCATCTATCCTGACCGGCCTATCCTGACCGGCGTCGGGCCTGGGCGGTGCGGCGGTAGCCGGGTTTCGTCTCCATCGAGTATATTGCCGGCGAGAGTATCTCGGGCGCGTTGGCCCGACGGATCGCATAATTCATGTCGCACGGGAGGGACCCCATGCCCCGCATTCCTTATAAGAACCTGACACGATCGGACGAAATGGCGGAGAAGCTCGAAATGAGCACGGCCGAAATCGGCCTCTCCGTACGCACCACCAATTGCCTTGAGGAAAAAGGCATTTTTACGGTGCACGACCTCCTCAACTGCACACGCGCCGATCTGCTCTCGATTTCCAACTTCGGCGAGAAAACGCTTGAAGAGGTCTACAGATCGCTTGAAAAAATCGGTTTCTATCGCACCAGCCCCGCCCTGCCGGCAGGCGTTGCCGGGCCGCGATCCCTTCGGGGCATGGTGGGCAGTGTCGCCGATGACCGGCTGCGGGGGCCTGAAGCCCGTGAACAGACCTGCAGTCAGGCCTGATGGTGTCATCTTTCTCGAGGCGGGCACCGTTGGGCATGCGCTGCTGCGTTATGCCCAACGTTGGTGGACATTGATCTGTCGGCCCGCAGGAGAACGATCGTGAGGCTGCCGCGGCTGTACGCCAAAAAACGTGGCCATCGACGTACGGGTGCCCGGGAATGGGGCGCGTTTGGCGACGGCCTTTTTCATGGCATTCTGCTGGCGGCAGGCCTGTTTTTCGGTGCGCTGCTGTTGTCCGGGGTCGCCGCTCCCGAGTGGCGTATCAACCACGAATTTCGGGAAAGCCGGGGCACGGTCCTCGCCAAGGGGCTGGCCCGAACAACGGTCGTGGATCCAACGGGAACGGTTCTCTCCAGTTGGCGGCCCTGCCTGCTGCTTCGCTACTCCGTGGATGAAACGGTGCAGGAGTCGTGGAGCCACGGCCCGGCCTCCCAGAATACCTCTGACCGCGCGGCGGCATTGCGACGGCTGGCCGCCTGGACGCTTGGGGCTGAAACCATCTGCTGGTACGACCCGGCGGCACCGCAGACGGTCGTGCTCCAGCGTGGTTACAACTGGTGGCTCTGGCTCTTGTCGCTGTTGCTACCGGGTGCGCTGGTGCTCATCGGCGGCTCGGGTCTGGTGCGGGGCCTGAGGGCGTGGGGGCGATCCGAAGAGTATCGGGCTTCGTCTGCCGGACTCTCCGAAATGCTCGATCCGCTGGCTCAGCCGGCGCTGGCAGCGCCCGGCTACCCGGCCGTACCTGTGTGGGATGACCTCGTCAATTCTCCCGGCACGCTGCTGCGATATCGGTTGCCAATCGAGAGTCCCGAGAATTGGACGCTGGTGGGATTCGGTCTGTTTGCCCTGCTCTGGAATGCCGTCGTGGTCGTGCTCGCGGTGGGAGCGGGCCTCGACCTGCTCGGGGGTCGAATCGACTGGTGGCTGTTTGCCCTGCTCGTGCCATTTCTGGGCGTGGGTATCGGCGGCATTGTTCTGTTCGTCCGGAGTCTCGTCTTTGCGACCGCGATCGGCCCAACGCAGCTCGAGATCTCGGATCATCCACTGATTCCTGGGCGGCGGTATGACGTCTTGCTCGCGCAGGGCGGCACTGGAACGTTTCAAACACTCACGCTCACGCTCGAACTTGAGGAACAGGCAACATTCCGGCAGGGCACCGACACCCGCACGGAGCACCTGGTTGTCTGGAAGCAACCCGTGGCAGGCTTTCGTGACGTGACCGTGGCGGCTGATGCCCGGCTGGAAAACCGCGCCTCGATCGAGATCCCCGCGAATGCCATGCATTCCTTCACCTCGGCCCACAATACCGTCCGCTGGCGGCTCGTCGTTCGGGGGAGTCCCACCCGCTGGCCTGCCTTCTGCCGCACATTCCCTGTGGTGGTGTTTCCCCCGGAGGCCCCTGTGACATCCCGTCCAGCGGCGGTGGTAGCGACGCATGACGGATCGGGATCGGCGGAGCTGTCACCATGAACAAGCCATCCGAGCGTGCTCCGGTCATGCCGCGCATCGACGTCCAGTTCGATGGGCCGCACCGCCAGTATGAGCCGGGAGACCGTCTCGGCGTCGAATACCGAATCGAGGGATGCGATGGCGAACCCATCCGGGCGATCGAGCACTCTGTTCTCTGGTACACCGAAGGGAAGGGGGAGGAGGATCTGGGCGTGCATTTTTTCCGTCGGACCACCGACCGTTCCATGATGCCGCCGACCAAGAAAACGGGGGCATTCTCCACCGCGCTGCCGCTGAGCCCGCTCACGTATGAAGGAGTGATCGTCAAGGTCCGCTGGTGTGTCCGCGTGCGGCTCTTCTTCGATGCCTCACGAGACTTTGTCTCCGAGCACGTGTTCGTCATCGGTCGGATTCCACCCGCGCGGCTGCCTCCGTCGAGGACCTGACCATGCCTGCTCCGGTATCCAACCCATTCGCGACGCGGTTCACCCGGCCAGGGCGGATCGAACCGCTCGACGCCATGGGGCGTCCCGTCGATACGGACATACTCCTCACGCGACTCCGCAGCCTGGGCGGGGCGGCGGTGATCGCCGGGCCCCATGGCAGTGGCAAGTCGACGCTGCTGATGCATCTGGCCAACGCGATCGAAGCTCGTGGCGCACGGGCGCCGCGTATTCGCCTGCGTTCGGTGCACGATGTGCTTGCGGCGTGGGTGGCGATCCGTCAGGCGGCGAATGGCGGCACTGCCTGCATTGATAGTTGGGAATGTCTGGGACGTCCCGCCCGTTACGGGCTGCAGGTGGCGGCTCATCTGTCGGGGAGTGGCTTGCTCGTGACATCGCACCACAGCGCCGGTTTGCCGGTGCTCGTGCGGCACGACACCAGTCCCTCGCTTCTGCATGCCATCGTCCGCGGTCTGCCCGATCACGATTCATGGCATGGAAGGCTGATCACGCCCTCCGATATCGAGGAGGCATTTGTGAAACACGGCGGGAACCTCCGTGAATCGCTCTATGAACTCTACGACCGGTTCGAGACACGCGCGGAGCGATTCCGGACGGTTGGTGGTGAGGGTTCTTCCGGCCATGACGGTTCTTCCTTCCGCCAACGCGGAATTCATGAATTCACAGACGGAATTTCTTACGTAGGCGCACCAGAGCGCAACCTAGGCTAGTGAAGATGGTGATCGAGCCGGAGCAACCGGCCGATCGGTCTACCGAGCTTCAGGAGTCTGCGATGAGCATCCGACGTTTTCTCTGTGGCGTGCTGTTGGCGGGTGGTGCGGCATGCACGATGCCGTCCCGGTGCGAGGCCCAGTGCTGCCTGACGGATCTCTTTGCTGGCTGTCGCAAGCCGCCGGCCGCCTATGCCGTGGCGCCGATCCCCGCTCCTGTCATGCCTGTCATGGCGCCGGTCGCTCCTGTCATGCCTGTCATGGCGCCGCCTCCGCCGGTCGTCGTGCCGGTGCAGCAGGTGAGCTACGTGCCCGAGACCACCTACCGCACGCAATACCAGTGCGTGCCGGTCACCAGTTACAAGCCGACCAGTGAGATTGATCCTTGCACGGGATGTCCTCGAGAGTGCATGGAGCAGGTCACGCAATACGTTCAGAAGGCGGTGAATGTGCCCGTGACACAGTATCGGGCGGTGTACTCGACCAAGTACGTACAGATGCAGCCTGGATACGCTGGCGGCGGAGCCTATCCAGCAACGGGAGCGGCGGCCCCGATGATGTCGACTGCTCCCGTCGGTACGGCGCCGAGTCCATTCGCCTCGACGGTCCAGACGACACCGCAGGCATGGGGCTCGGCTGGAACGGACGTCCCGCAGCAGTTGATCCAGCCGGGAATGCCGCAGAATATCGGAGCCCCCGCGCTCGCACCGGCCATGGTGCCACAGCAGGGCTTCCAGCAGCCTGTTTACCAGCAGCCGAACTATCAGCAGCCGGGCCTCCAGCAGCAGGTTGTCCCGCAGGGTGGCACCTACGCCACGCCGGCACCCGCCGCGGCCCAGCCGCAGCCGACCGCTCCGCCGATGCTTTCCCCGACGCCGTCGTTGAAGCCGATTCCGGAACTCCCGCGGACGCCAGCCACCACCGGCGCCGGCTCGGCCGCTACGGCCCCTCCGACAGCGCCGGGAATACCCGGTTCTTCGGTGCCGGCAATGCAGCCCTATCGCTCTCCCATGAACAACACACCGCCGCCGGCGCTCGCGCCAATGGGTGGTTATGGTACCGGCACCACGAACAGCATGAACGGCATGAGCAGTCCGAACGGCGGCACGAGCACCAGCGGCAGCAATGGCATGCCGGTACTTCCGGGTGTCGGTCCCAGTGCCGCGACCGGAGCCTTCCCGAAACTGCTCGAACCGACCGGTCACACGACCTCGTGGCAGCCCGCCAGCGGATGGCATCCGGTGCAAGTGGCACGGCCCTCGGGCTACCCGACCGCCGCCCTGCCTGGCCGAGTTCAATAACGTCCCGCTTGCTACGATACCGGCAGCCCGATCCTGTGCGGCTTCGTGTCCTCGTCCCGAGGCGGTGGTCGCGGGAGCACCATTCCGAGGCGTGCCGTGACGAATGCCGATATCGCAGACACCTTCGAGCACATCGCCGACCTGCTCGAGTATCAGGGGGGCAATGTATTTCGCGTTCGGGCCTACCGCCAGGCGGCCCGCACGATCAGCGGCATGATCGATTCCTTGGCAACCGTGCGGGCGGATCCAGACCGATCGCTGACCGATATCGAGGGAATCGGAACCGACCTCGCTGAGAAGATCGGCGTGCTGCTCGACGCTGGCGAGTTGCCTCTGCTGGCTGAACTGCGGAAGGACGTGCCGCCTGTGGTGTTTGAGCTCATGCGGGTGCCTGGGCTCGGCCCGAAAAAAGTGAAAATCCTCGTCGATCAGCTGGGGATCGACTCCCTCGATGCACTCGAAGCCGCCTGCCGCCAGGGGCGGGTGGAGGCTGTGAAGGGCTTCGGCACCAAGACCCAGGCAGCGATCCTGGAAAACATCGCGTTTGCCAAGGATCCGGAGCATGCCCGTCTTCTCTGGCAGGAAGCCGACGTTGTCGTCCAGGAACTCCTGGGCTGGATGCGAGGATGCCGGGCGGTGCGGCAGATTGAGGGGGCCGGCAGTTGGCGGCGCGGTCGGGAAACGGTGGGCGATATCGATCTCGTTGTCGATAGTGACGACTCCAAGAGTGTCATGGATCGACTGCATGCCTGGAAGGAAACCTCGGCCGTGCTGCTCCGGGGAGACACGAAGACGAGCGTGCGGGGGCCGCGGGGCGTTCAGATCGATCTGCGGGTCGTCGAGCAGGGCTCGTTCGGGGCGGCGCTGCAGTATTTCACCGGGTCGAAAGAACACAACGTGCGGCTGCGATCCCGGGCAAGGGAGCAGGGGCTTTCGATCAACGAATATGGTGTCTCCAGAGTCGGCGAGGAAAAGAATGCCGACAGGAATTCCGTCACGGCGCCGTTCATCGCGGGCGCCACCGAGCAGGAGGTCTACGGGGCCGTTGGGTTGCCGTGGATTCCACCGGAACTCCGCGAAGGTCGGGACGAAATCAACCAGGCCGAACGGGGTGAACTGCCCTCATTGGTGGAACTCGCCGACATCCGTGGTGATCTGCACATGCACACCACCGCCACGGATGGCGAGGACACGCTCGCGGAGATGGTCCGCGCGGCTGTCGCTATTGGCCTCCGCTACATCGCGATCACCGATCACGGCCAGAGGGTGACCATGGCCCGGGGCCTTGACCCGGTCCGGCTGTTGAAACAGTGGAACGAGATCGACCGGCTCAACGAGTCGCTTGCCGAAGATGGCCATCCGCCGATCGTCGTGCTGAAAGGCATCGAGGTCGACATGCTGGAGAAGGGCGGGCTCGACCTGTCAGACGAGGTGCTCGAACAGGCCGACTGGGTGGTGGCGAGCCTCCATTACGGTCAGAACCAGCCCCGTGAGCGGATCACGGCCCGCATCATCGAGGCGATTGAAAACCCGCACGTGAGCGTGATTGGCCATCCCACAGGTCGACTTTTAAACCGCCGTCCTCCGTACGATGTCGACATGGAGGCCGTCATCGCCGCCGCGGCGCGGACCGGCACATTTCTGGAGATCAATGCCAACCCGTGGCGACTCGATCTGAACGAGCTCCACGCCGCAGCGGCGAAGAAAGCGGGCGTGAAGCTCGTGATCTCAACCGATGCGCATTCCACCCGGGGGCTCGATCTGATGCGATGCGGTGTGTTGCAGGCCCGTCGTGCCGGACTGGAGGCTGCCGACATTGCCAATACCCGCAGCCTCACGGGGCTGCGGAAGCTGATGAAACGGTGAAGCCGCCACGCGGAGAAGAAGACTTTTCCGGGCCCGATGCTGAAGTGATTGAGCGTGGCTTCACGCAGCGGAAGCCGATGTGATTGCAACCACTCGAGGGCTCCCCTTTGCCACGCGTGCCCACGATGTAGCGGGCGCAGTATTGTTCGGAGCAGAGAAAAGAACCGCCGCGTAAAACCCGTTTTTGTTCGTGCGGCTCCTGGGGATCGAAGCTGTCGGCCGGTCCGGGTGGGTTTCGCTCGGGTTTCCCTGCGGCGAGGGCCGGGGCGTAGGTGTCGTGCCGATACCAATCGGAGCACCACTCCCAGACGTTTCCCGACATGTCGTGCAGACCGTAGTCGTTGGCGGGAAATGTTCCGACCGGCGCGACGCCGGCGTAGCCGTCGCCTGCGGTGTTCTCGAGCGGAAACCTGCCCTGCCAGGTGTTGGTCATGAATCGGCCCCGGGGCCTGAATTCATTTCCCCAGGGATAGAGATTACCGGCGCGTCCACCCCGGGCGGCGCATTCCCATTCGGCTTCCGTGGGGAGCCGCTTGCCCTCCCAGAGGGCAAACGCGTCGGCATCGGCGTGGGCAATCTGCACGACCGGGTCGTTGTCATGGCCCTCGATTGAGCTTCCGGGGCCGGTGGGATGCCGCCAGTCGGCCCCGGGCACGTAGTTCCACCATGCGTAGTGGTTTTCCAATGGAACAGGGCCCTCCGGCGGTGTGAAAACAAGTGAGCCGGGAACAAGATTTTCGAGCGGCGCCCCGGGGAAATCTTCAGGCTTCGGCGGCCGCTCCGCCACCGTGACGTAGTCCGTGGCGGCCACAAACTCGGCGAAGCGGGCATTCGTGACCTCGGTGCGGTCCATCCAGAAGCCATCGATTGACACTCGGTGGATTGGCCTCGCGTCGCGCATGGGATCGGGGCCACCAAACGGTTGCCCGCGGGGATCGGCGCATCCCATGGAATACTCACCGCCGGGAATCCAGACCATTTCCGCCGGAGATTCCTGCGGTGGTGTGGTGGACTGGGCGGTAGTCGGCTGAAAACCTCCGCTGCCCCTCGGCATGGTGCCACTGAAACCAGTGGGCACCACGGCAGCCACGGCCCAGAGCATGGCCCCTGCGGCAAGGCCAACCAGCAGCGACCGCCAGGGCAGCCGGCGTGGTGGCGGGCCGGGCGATTGTTCCAGCTGGCGTGGCTGGCGTGGTGAGGAGTGTTTCATGCCGAATGACGAAGGGTGCGTCGAAAGCGACGTCGGAGCGACCGGCGCCGGGCGGGATTCCACCATTTGGAAAACATTTTCCGGGCGAGAAGAGCCTGCGTGTTCTCGTCGTCACGGAGCGCGGCGAGCAGCGGCCTGTTGGGCCCAGCGTCCGGGCTGCGGGCCCAGCGTTCGAAACGATCCGCTGCGGCCGCATGATCGGTGCATCGGCCGAGCGTTTTCTGAAGCTGCTCGAGTGACTCCTGGCACCGCGTCCGTACGCGGACTGGAAATACCGTGGCAAAAATCTCCAGTGCATAGCGGAGCTTTTTGCCCTCGATGCGGAGGGCGTGAATCTCGTCGGCGTCACGGAGGGTATGGTCGGCCTGCTCGAAAAACGATGCGATCATCGGCTTGAAGCGCCGCCGGGCGAAGATCCGAAAACCAGTCTGCCGTCGGCGGCCGTGAACCGCTTCAAGCAGTCGATCGACCCGGGACGACCAGTCTGACTCAACGAGCTTCTCGAATTCGGCACGGATGGGCGTCCGTGACTTCTGCCGTTGCTTCGCCAGCATGGCGACAAGCCGGCTCCGTGCCTGTGTCGCGTCATGCTGCGCAAGGCGGCCCGTCAGCACATCGAGGTCGCGGGCCTCGCCTGCGGCACGTCGCAGCCGGCGAAGACGTTTTGCGAACCAATCGCGACGCTTGGCGGGAATCAAGGGATGGAAAGCCTCGACAGCGGCCAGCGTGCGACGCGTTGCTACCCGTAACTGGTGAACGTGTTCGGGTTGGTCCGGACTGGCGCAGACAGCGCGGAGTTCCGCCCAGACCGCGTCAAAGCGTTTTCGGAGCGTCTTGGCAGCCACATGCCCCACGGGCGTGCGGCGGTCGTCGCTCACGATCCATCTATCTGCAGCCGCCATCGCAACCGATCCGCAGGGGGGCGGCACGCCATCAGGACACCATCGCCGGGAGCGCCGTGCCAGGGACGTCTCCACCCCGATACTCTACAGGTTTCGAACGGCCCGATTCCAGCTGACGGGGAAGAGCGGCAGCGTCGACGGCCTCTGCCCAGAATTGGATCCAGAACCGGATCCTGCGTTCTTCCCGGCGGCCTGCACCGAACTCCGCTTAGAGTGGCTTTTTCAGGCCGACCGCATCTGCCCCCGGCTGGGCGGACAGGTTTGGCGGCGTGGTCGCCTTGTTCACGACGATGCGTGATGAGAAGACCGTGCCCGCTCCCTGGCCGCCCTCACCGCTCCAGCGGCGTCCGGTGATTTCCACTTCATCGCCCGGAGCGATCAGGTCGAGTTGGGCAGCATCGACAATCATGACCGCGGCGTCGTCGGCGAGTGGCAGCGACAGACGGCGGATCGAGCCGGCATCGACCTTCAGAAGCAGCATCTTGCCGCGGTTCTGCATGACCGTCCCGACAATCGTGTCGAGCGTGTTGGCTCGAATCGGGTCGGGTTTGAAGTCTGTCGGGAGTGTGACGATGTCGACTGTCCGAACCGGCTCAACGGTCTTGCCTCTGCCGTCCACGGTGGCACGAAGGCGGACCGACATGCCTGGCTTGATCGCTGCTGCCGACGTTCGTCCCCCCACCTGCACATGAGTCACACCAGCCGGATGGAGCTGCGCGATCAGCACCGCAGCGGCAGGGTCGACCCGCGGCCCCTCGGTGAAGGCGATCATGCCGCCGGCCATCGTGCCGGTCGTCGCCCGCACGCGTCCGGTGAAGGACTCCTCGGGAAGGTTGTCGATGACCAGTTTGTTGCGTTCCACTGGCACCGTAATCGCTTTGTTCGTACCACGGCATGCGCCGAGGCTCCAGAGCCGTTCGTAGCTCTTCTGGATGGCGGCGGATTTATAGAAAGCGCCCCAGTGGAGCGTGCCATCGGCTGCGACGGGAGGCAGCGAATCCTGGGAGTCGGCGTAGGGGTTGTAAGGCTGCGCAGCTGCCGGAACGGAGAAGCTGCCCAGAGCCGCGGAGATCGACAGCAACGCTGCCGCCCTCGCGACTGGCCTGAGAAGAAGTTGTAAGGAACGCATGGTTGCAGTGACAGACCGGAAAGGTAGAAAGCTGCGAAGAACCCCCCGGCATCATGCAGATCGCCGAAGGACTCCGCCGGGAACGTTGCCCTTGCGAGAAGGTTACCCGCATGAGCAGGCTGGACTCTCACATTACCTCGGTCGGCGGCCCGGATCAAAATAATCGGCGGACCGAAAAAGCAGACCACGCGGCGTGAAGCGATTGAAACGGTGCCAATCAGGCACCGAACAATCCCTCCGGAGGGCCCGGGACGGGGAATCAAGCAGCCCGACATTCGAGTACGCCTGCAGATTGGGCGTGGCCGCTGTCGGCCACGTTGTGCCGGGTTCTACAGGTCGCCTGACTCCCGGTTCCCACCCGCTGCCACCGGGCTTGCATCGCCGGACAGACCCGCATCACCGCCGGAGGGGGCGGCCTCCAACAGCGGGAATTGTCTGGTCAGCACGTTGTCACGGTCAATCCGAAGAGCATCGAGGGCCTCGGGCCGCACGCGCACCTCGGCAGACTGAAAGGTTTTAAAACCTGTCCCGGCGGGTATCAAGTGCCCGAGGATCACGTTTTCCTTGAGACCTACGAGGTTGTCCACCTTGCCGGCGAGAGCCGCCTCGGTGAGCACCTTCGTGGTTTCCTGGAAGCTCGCAGCGGAGATGAAGCTGGTGCTCTGCACGCTGGCCTTGGTGATGCCAAGCAATTGCGTGCTGGACGAGGCTGGCTTCGGCTTCGCGCCCTTGGCGGGAGTGCCGCCGAGAGTCTCGATCTGGGCGTTCGCCTGCATCAGGACATCCTTCGGCACAACGCTGCCCACCGCAAACTCGCTGTCACCCTTTTCGGTGATTCTCAGTCCGCCGGCAATCTTGTCGTTGGCCTGCTTGAACTCAAATTTATCCATCACGCTCCCGGGCAGCAGATCCGTGTCGCCGACCGTCTCGATCCTAACTTTCCGCAGCATCTGCGACACGATGATCTCGATATGCTTGTCGTCGATGTCGACCCGCTGACTGCGGTAGACGTTTTGAATTTCCCGCACGAGATACCGCTGGACCTCTTCCTCGCCGGAGATGCGAAGAATGTCGTGCGGCACGAGAGGGCCATCGACCAGTGCCTCGCCCGCCTTGACGAGATCCCCGGCATGCACGCGGAGATGCTTGCCATGGGTGACGAGATGCTCGCGCTCAACGCCGCTCTCGTTCTTGACCACAATCGTTCGCTTGCCGCGACGCTTCTCGCCGAGCAATTCCACCTTGCCGTCGATCTCGGCCATGATCGCCGGATCCTTCGGCTTGCGGGCCTCGAAGATTTCCGTGACCCGGGGTAGACCGCCGGTGATGTCCTGCGTGCCTGAAGCCTCGCGAGGCGTTTTGGCGAGCACGTGGCCAGCCGCTACCTTTTCGCCCGGAGATACTTCGATGTAGGCCTTTTCGGGCAGGTAGTAGAAGTCGAGGATCTTGCCGGATTCGTCCTCAAGCACGACCTGGGGGTGATACACGCCCTTGTGCTCCATGACCATCCGCCGCAAGTGACCGCTGGGGTCTTTTTCTACGCGGAGAGTCTCACCCTCGACGACGTCCTCATACCGGACCTTGCCCGCCACCTCGGAGAGGATCGGGATCGAGTGAGGATCCCATTGGACCAGCACCGCGCCTGGCTTGACCTCGTCGTTATCGGCCACCTTCAGGATGGCACCAGCAGGAATCTCGAATTTCTCGAGTTCGCGGCCCTTGGGATCGACGACGGCGATTTCACCGTTTCGGGCGAGCACGATCTGCTGTCCCTGCTCGTTTTGCACCGTCCGCAGCCGTGTGAATTTCACGGTTCCGGCCCGCTTGGAGCGGCTCTCGTTTTCCTCGATCGCCCGTTGTCCGACGCCACCGATGTGGAAGGTCCGCATCGTGAGTTGGGTCCCCGGCTCGCCGATGCTCTGTGCGGCGATGATTCCGACGGCCATGCCCTCTTCGACCATCGAACCAGTCGACAGGTCCATGCCGTAGCAGAGTCTGCAGACGCCCAGAGGAGCTTCGCATGTCAACGCGCTGCGAACCTGGATCTTTTCAAGACCCAGTTCTTCGATCTGCCGAGCGGTCTTTGGCATGATCAGTTCGTCCTCACTGACCACGACTTCATCAGTGATCGGATTCACGATGTTGGCACGACTGATTCGGCCGCGGATGCTGTCGGCCAGACTGACCTCCACCTTCTCGCCGCGGTAGATGACCGTCTTGTCGATGCCCTGCGTTGTGCCGCAGTCGTGCATCGTGACCACGACGTTCTGGGCAACGTCGGCCAGCTTGCGGGTAAGGTATCCGGAGTCGGCCGTCTTGAGGGCGGTGTCGGCCAAGCCCTTGCGTGCACCGTGAGTGGAGCTGAAGTATTCGAGAACCGTCAGACCTTCACGGAAATTCGCCTTGATGGGCGTCTCGATGATCTTGCCCGACGGCTTCGCCATCAGGCCACGCATGCCGGCGAGTTGCCGGATCTGCTCCACACCGCCTCGGGCGCCGGAATGTGCCATCAGGAAGATCGGATTCACATAGCCGGCACGACGTGTGTCGCGGGCGTCTGTGTCCTGCTCGAGTTCATCCATCATCTCCTTCGTGATCTGTTCGCGGGCATGGGTCCAGGCATCGAGCACCTGGTTGTACCGCTCGCCGTCGGTGATCACGCCACGCTGATAGAGCTTCATGATCTTCATGACTTCCTTCTCCGCCGACCCGATGATGCGGCCCTTGTTTCCGGGCGTGATCAGGTCGTCGGTGGCGAAGGACAGGCCGCTCTTCGTGCTCCAGCTGAAGCCGACACGATTCATGTCGTCGAGGAGGTCGATCGTCTTGCGACGCCCAAGTGCCTGGTAGCAATCGGAAATCACGCGGGCCAACTCGCTTGACCGCATCGGAATGTTGTAGAAGAGCATTCCTGCGGGCAGGGTCGAATTGAACAGCACGCGGCCGACGGTCGTTTCGATCAGGGCACCGGGCTTGCCGAGCGCCTCGACATCAGTCTTCAGGCGGCGGCCGATCGGAAGCTTGACCCGAATCTTGGCATGCGTGTCGACCTTGCCGAGCGAGTGGGCCAGTTCCACCTCCTCGAAATTCTTGAAGATCATCCCCTCTCCCTTGCGGCCCGGGAGAAGCATCGTGAGGTAGTAACAACCCATCACCACGTCCTGGGATGGGCTGATGATCGGCGCCCCGTTGGCTGGGCTGAAGATGTTGTTGGTCGACAGCATCAACGTGTGGGCTTCCACCTGCGCTTCGATGGAGAGTGGCAGATGTACCGCCATCTGGTCGCCGTCAAAGTCGGCGTTGAAGCCTTTGCAGACCAGTGGGTGAAGCTTGATGGCGTTGCCCTCGACGAGCATCGGCTCGAACGCCTGGATGCCCATGCGGTGGAGCGTGGGGGCGCGATTCAGAAGCACCGGATGGTTGCGGATGACTTCCTCGAGGATGTCCCACACCTCGGCGTCCTTCCGCTCGAGCATCTTCTTGGCGCTCTTGATGGTATCGGCATGGCCGAGTTCCTTGAGACGCCGGATGATGAACGGTTGGTAGAGTTCCAGAGCAATTTTCTTCGGCAGCCCGCACTGGTGGAGCCGGAGATGCGGTCCGACCACGATCACGCTGCGTGCCGAGTAGTCAACCCGCTTGCCGAGCAGGTTTTCACGAAACCGGCCCTGCTTTCCCTTGATCATGTCCGTAAGGCTCTTCAGCGGACGGTTGCTGGATGCCAGCACGGGCCGCTTGCAGCGATTGTTGTCGAAGAGGGCGTCGACCGACTGCTGGAGCATCCGCTTTTCATTGCGGATGATCACCTCCGGGGCATTGAGGTCGACGAGCTTCTTGAGCCGGTTGTTGCGGTTGATGATCCGGCGGTAGAGGTCGTTGAGATCGCTCGTGGCAAAGTTGCCGGAGTCGAGCATGACCAACGGCCGAAGATCCGGCGGAATCACCGGGATCACGTCGAGCACGATCCATTCGGGCTTGTTCTCACTGTCGCGGATCGCCTCGACAATCTTGAGGCGATTGACGAGATCCTTCTTTTTCTGCTTGCTGTTGGTCGTCGCCAGTTCGACGCGAAGGTCTTTTGAAAGCGTGACGAGATCGAGCGACAAAAGCAGTTTGCGAACGGCCTCGGCTCCCATCTCAGCCTCGAAGGCGCCGTCTCCGTACGTGGCGCGGGCCTCGCGGAACTCCTCCTCGGTCAGCAATTGCTGCTTCTTCAGCGGCGTGTCTTTGGGATCGAGAACCACGTAATCCTGAAAGTAGATCACCTTCTCCAGGCTGGAGGTCTTCATGTCGAGCAAGGCGCCCAAGCGGCTGGGCATCGCCTTGAAGAACCAGATGTGAACCACCGGAGCGGCCAGTTCGATGTGGCCCATCCGCTTGCGACGGACGCGGCTGTGCGTCACCTTCACGCCACAGCGGTCGCAGATCATGCCCTTGTATTTCATGCCGCGGTACTTACCGCAGGAACACTCCCAGTCCTTTTCAGGTCCGAAAATCTTCTCGCACATCAGCCCGTCTTTTTCGGGGCGGTAGGTGCGGTAGTTGATCGTCTCGGGCTTCTTGACCTCGCCAAAGGACCAGCTGCGAATGTCATGCGGACGGGCCAGGCTGATTTTCACGGCCGAGTAGTCGTTGACGCGATCGTAAGTAGATTCGCCGATGCTCACGTGGATGCTCCTCTGGTGAAAACGCAGTCTGTTCGCTTGGTCGTGCAGGAATCAGGAATCGGGACAGAAATAGGGAAGGCTTGGGAATAGGGAATGATCGGGATTGGCAGAAGTTCGTAATCACGGGGGGCCCTGAGGCCCTGGCAATCAAACTTCTAACGCCCCGGACGGGCCGCTCCCATCAACAACTTATACCCGTCGCTTTTCCAGTTGCATGTTGAGTGCCAGGCCCCGAATTTCGTTGGTCAGCACGTCGAAGCTGGCCGGGGTGCCGGCCTCGAGCGTGTTTTCGCCCTTCACCATGCTCTCGTAGATCTTGGTGCGGCCCTCGACATCGTCGCTCTTGACGGTGAGTAGTTCCTGGAGGATGTAGGCGGCCCCATAGGCCTCCAGTGCCCAGACTTCCATCTCGCCGAAACGCTGACCGCCAAACCGCGCCTTTCCGCCCAACGGTTGTTGGGTGATGAGCGAGTATGGACCAGTGGATCGGGCATGAACCTTGTCGTCGACAAGATGATGAAGCTTCAGCATGTAGATGTAGCCGACGGTCGTCTCCTGTTCGAGCCGTTCGCCGGTGCGACCGTCATACAGTTGCGCCTTGCCATGGCGAGGTAGCCCCGCATCGACCAGCAAGTCGTTGATCTCTTCCTCGCTCGCCCCGTCAAACACAGGCGTGATCGCCTGGAAGCCGAGTTTCATCCCAGCCCAGCCGAGGTGGGTTTCCAGAATCTGGCCGACATTCATGCGGCTCGGCACGCCGAGCGGATTGAGCAGGATCTGAACCGGCGTCCCGTCGGCCAGAAACGGCATGTCCTCTTTCGGCAGAATCTTGGCAATCACGCCCTTGTTGCCGTGACGGCCAGCCATCTTGTCGCCAACGGAGATCACCCGACGAGCGGCAACGTATACCTTCACCATCTGGAGCACGCCCGGACGCAACTCATCGCCCCGCTTCATGCTGTTGAGCCGCCGGTCACGGGCGTCGATCGCCGCATCAACGGCCGGCCACAAGGTCTTGAAGAGTTTCTCGATATCTGTCTTCCGCTGGGGCGAGCGAATGTCGAGATCTTCGAGCTTGAAGGCCGCCGCCCGTTCCGACACGGCCTTGTGGTCTTGATTCCGCACCAAAGGACTGCCGTCGGCTGCGGTGAGCGGCTTCTGCAGAACCTTCTCAATCTCCGTGACCAGTTCGGCGAACACCTCGGCCACGTGGGCGTTACCGATGTTTTCAACTTCCTTGAGTTGTTTCTCGAACTCGCGACGCTCCTCTTCGGAGAGACTCATCCGACGAGAAAACTTCTCTGCGGCGATCACGATGCCTTCAACGCCGGAAGGAACCTCGAGCGAGTCGTTCTTCACGTCCTCGCCGGCACGTCCGAAGATGGCGTGGAGCAGTTTCTCTTCAGGCGTCAGTTCGGTCTTGCTCTTCGGCGAGACCTTTCCGACCAGAATATCGCCCGGCCGCACATAGGTGCCGATCCTGACGATCCCACTCTCGTCGAGATTGTGCAGGGCACGCTCGCCGACGTTGGGAATGTCCCGCGTGAATTCCTCGCGGCCCAGTTTGGTGTCGCGGATCTCGATGTCGTATTCCTCGATGTGAATCGAGGTATAGACATCGTTTTCCACCAGCTCCTCACTGATGATGATGGCGTCTTCGAAGTTGAAGCCGTCCCATGCCATGAAGCCCACGAGCACGTTGCGTCCAAGGGCGAGTTCGCCCTTGTAGGTGGCGGCACCGTCGGCCAGCACTTCACCCTTGTCGACTTTTTGGCCGAGCGCCACGATCGGCTTCTGGTTTTGGCAGGTCCTCTCGTTGAGCCCGACGTACTTCCTGAGCTTGTACGCGTCGGCTGCACCGCCACCGGGGGGGCTGACTTCGATGCTTTCGGCATCGACGTAGGTGACGGTGCCCTTCTTGGCTGCGCGGACAATCAGTCCTGAATTGACTGCGACGTCCCGCTCCATGCCCGTGGCCACGATGGGCGGCTCTGTGACCAGCAGCGGAACAGCCTGGCGTTGCATGTTGGAGCCCATCAACGCGCGATTGGCGTCGTCGTGCTCGAGGAACGGAATCAGTCCGGCAGACACGCCCACCATCTGGCTCGGCGCCACGTCGATGTATTCAATGGAGTCCGCTGCCACCAGCACGAAGTCGCCCCGGTAGCGGGCGATGATCGTTTCGCCCATGATTTTGCCGTCGACGACAGTCGCATCGGCCGGAGCGAGGTGAGCGTCATGCTCCTCGTCGGCTCGCAGCCAGACGACATCGTCGGTGAGTTTGCATTTCAAAACCTTGCGGTATGGCGTGACGAGGAATCCGTAGGAATCCACACCCGAGTAGATAGCAAGACTCGAGATCAGGCCGATGTTCGTACCTTCGGGCGTTTCGATCGGGCAGATTCTTCCGTAGTGCGAGATGTGCACGTCTCGCACCTCGAAGCCGGCCCGCTTTCGGTTGAGACCGCCCGGGCCGAGTGCCGAGAGCCGCCGTTCGTGCGTGAGCATCGAAAGGGGATTTGTCTGGTCGACCACTTGAGAGAGTTCGCCGCGGCCGAAGAAGTATTCAATGGCAGCCGAAATGCTCTTGGGATTGATCAGCGTCCGCGGCGACATTTCCGCGACATCCTTGAGGCTCATCCGCTCCTGCACCGTGCGGCGGAGTTTCAGAAAGCCTTTGCGAAGCTCATCGCTGGCGAGTTCGTCAATCGTACGGAGACGGCGGTTTCCCAGGTGGTCGATATCGTCCACCTCGACCTCGCCCTCACCCTCGCTGAGTTGGAGCATGTACCTGATCGCTGCGATCAGATCGTCAGGCCGGAGGGTCATCTCGGTTTCGGGCACAGAGAGCCCCAGCTTCCGGTTGATGCGGAAGCGACCGACGCGACCAAGTCGGTAGCGGTTGGTGTCCTTGAACTTTTCGTCAAAAAGCGTGCGGGCCTTGTCGAGCGCCGGTGGATTACCAGGACGGAGGCGCTGGTAGATCCGGACCAGGGCGTCCTCGTGGCTCGGGGCGACGGCGGTTCGCTTCTTCGACTCGTCGGAGTCTTCCTTCATGCTGTTCATGAGCAGCGGCACCTTCTGCTCCTGCATCACTTCGACAGCCGTCAGGCCCGATGTGCAGATCAGTTCGGCCATGTCGTGCGAGATCTTGGAGCCGGCATCGACGATGATCTCACCGGCCCGCTCGCTCCCCTTGGGATAGACGATGTCATCGACGGCAATCCGTCCTTCGAGCTTGGGCACGCTCCGTGCTCCCGCAACCTTCTCCACCGACGTCTTGTAGAACAGCTTGAGAATTTCGGAATCACGACTGAACTTCGGGTCCATTGCCCGCAGAAGCGTGAGGGCCGAAAACTTGCCGCTCTGGTCGATGCGAACCTGAAGAGTGTCTTTCTTCGAAACGTTGAGCTCGATCCAGCTGCCACGCTCCGGGATGATGCGGCAGTTGTATGTCTTCCGGTCACTCGACTCGGTGTCGGCGACAAAGTCGATGCCTGGTGAGCGATGGAGCTGGCTGACGACGACCCGTTCGGCTCCGTTGATGATGAACTCGCCACCACCGAGCATGATCGGAATGTCGCCGAGGTAGACCTCTTCCTCGATCGGCTGCTCGCGGGTGAGCCGCAGCGTCACTCGCAGAGGACGGCCGTAGGTCATCCGCAGCTGACGGCATTCGTCTGGATCGTACCGGGGCTTCCCCAGTTCGTACTTCAGATATTCGATCTTGACCGTCTTGTCGTAGCTCTCGATCGGGAAGATCTCGCGGAGCACGCCCTCGATGCCGTGATCCTTGCGCTTGTTCGACGCAACGTCATATTGAAGGAACGCGTCGTAGAATCGCGTCTGGATTTCAGTCAGGTCAGGAATCAGATGGCTTGCGCGGCGACTGCCGAAGTGTCGGACCTCGGTGGGCTGGAGACGGCGAACGGCGCGAGTGGCCATAGAAGAAGGGCTCCTAAGCGGGGAGTCTGGGCGGGGCTTCGTGAGCGTGACGTGAGCTGGCTTTGCTTTGAGGCAGAGCGTGAACGGCGTTTGAGAGGGCAAACCGATCGGGGCAGGCACTGTCCCGGGGCATAGTCCAGAAAGAGCCGACGATCAGCCACCATCAAACGCAGCGGTGCCGACAAAACAGAGAAGAAAAAACAGAGGAGAAAACGCCAAGACGAGAAAGGGCGGGAGGGCAAGGGTGCAAATACTATACCAATTGGCAGGCGGAAGACCAAGCCTCCGCCTGCCAACGGCTTGTTTTTGCGGTTTCTACTTGATCGAAACCTTGGCGCCCGAGTCTTCGAGTTCCTTCTTCATCTTCTCGGCATCGGCCTTGGAAATACCTTCCTTGACCTTGGCGGGAGCGCTTTCGACCAGATCCTTGGCCTCTTTCAGGCCAAGACCAGTCGCTGCGCGAACGACCTTGATCACGCCGATCTTGTTGTCGCCGAATGAGTCCAGCACAACGTCGAACTCGGTCTTCTCAACTGCCGCTTCGGCAGCACCAGCACCAGCACCAGGAGCGGCCATCATGACTGCTCCGCCGGCGGCCGGCTTGATGCCATGGACCTCATCGAGGTAGTCGGAGAGTTCCTTCGCTGCCTTCAGGGTCAGCGATACGATCTTGTCGCCAAGATCCTTAGTTTCCTTCGTGAATTCACGCGTTGCTTCAGCCGTTGCCATCTCTCGAGATCCTTTCCCTTCGAAAAAATTGACCGTCGATTGCCAAGACCGGTCAGGTGATATGTGAATTGATTGGAGGCGTTTTCGTAGCCCAGATGTCCGACAAGGGGGAACCCAATGTCATACCATGAACTTCGCCGGAGTGAAGACCACCACGAAATTTCCCGGCGGTTGCCACTCAGGCAGCTGGAGCCTCGTCGCCAGAGGTCTTTTCCAGCTCTTCGATCCGGGAGGAAATCTGACCGGCAAGGGTTCCGCCCATTGCCAGAATCTGTCCGGAAAGGGTGGCTGCCAGTCCGGAAATCTGCCCCGACAGGATCGAGAGTTGTTCAGCGCGGGTCGGCCACTTGGCGACTCGCTTGATGTCGGCCGCATTGAGCCCGGCACCGTCCAGCGCTCCGCCGCGGCACTCCAGCCCTTCGAATTCCTTGAGCAAGGTCAGCCGGTCGAGTTCCTTGGCGAGATCGACGACATCCTCGCCGCCCCAGGCGATCGCCAGCATGCCCTCTGTCTTTGAGAATGCAGGAGCGATTTGCGTTTCGAGAGTGGCCCGGCGGGCCAGGCTGTTTTTCACCATCTGCAGGTGAATTTTCTTCTTTCGCAGGGTGTTGCGGAGCTGTGAGGTTTTCTGGGCATTGAGCCTGCCGAGGCTGACCACGACCGCGTCAGTGACGCTGCCGAGTTTTTTCTTGAGGTCGTCCACCAGCATGTCTTTGACGATTTTGCTCATGTCGTAGTCGCTCTTACCGGAGGGTTATCGGAATTTATGTGGAAGATACGTGTGAAAGACAAAATGACTCGGCGGTTACGCCGCAACCATGATGCCTGGCGTCATCGTGGCTGAAATCGACACGCTTCTCACGAACTGACCGCGAACACTCGACGGCTGCATGGCCTGAATGTGATCCACGAAGGCCTTGATGTTGGCGACGAGCTGGGCGGCATCAAAGCTCGCCTTGCCCACAACGGCATGAACAATGCCTGTCGGATCATTACGAAATTCCACCTTGCCAGCCCGGTATTCACTGACCGTCTTGGAGATGTCTGCAGTCACGGTGCCGGCGCGGGGGCTCGGCATCAGGCCGCGGGGGCCGAGCACCTTTCCCAACGGGCCAACGAGGCCCATCATGTCTGGGGCTGCAATGCAGACATCAAAATCAGTCCAGCCTTCCTTGATCCGCTTGGCAAGTTCATCGCCACCGACAACCTCCGCACCAGCCGCCTTGGCGTCTTCGGCCAGGTTTCCCTTGGCAAACACCACCACGCGTTTTGCCTTGCCGATACCATGGGGCAGAACGAGCGAGCCGCGAATGATCTGATCCGCTTGCTTGGCATCGATTCCAAGCCGCATGTGGACCTCGACGGTCTGATCGAATTTCGTTGGCGGGAAGCTCTTCAGGACACCCACCGCATCGGCAAGCGGAATCGGGTCGTCGGTCTTCGGTTTCAGGGCGATCATCGCCCGCATGCGCTTGGAGAAAGACACGGCAGGAATCCTGGAAGGTGACGAGAACGTGACTGGATGGAGGTCTGACGGACGTCAGAAGGGAAGCTCAGCAAAACCACTGCAGGGAAACGGACTGGACGGATCAGATTGAATTCGTGGGGCAAATCAGGCGGCAACGATACACAGACGGAAACGATGCACAGTCAGAAACGATACACAGAATAGTGGCCCGCTCAACCCTCGACGGTAATGCCCATGCTGCGGGCGGTACCTTCGATCATCCGACGGGCATACTCGCCGTCGCGGGCATTGAGATCGGGGGTCTTCAGACGGACGATCTCGTCGAGTTGGGCTTTGGTGACCTTGCCTACCTTGTTCTTGTTCGGCACGCCCGATCCCTTGGCAAGCCCCGCAGCCTTCTTCAGAAGTGCGGCTGCAGGCGGGCTCTTGGTGACGAATTCAAACGAGCGATCGTTGTAGATCGTGACGACCACCGGAATGGGCATGCCGGCCGCCTCACGGGTGCGGTCGTTGAACTGCGAGACAAACTGTCCCAGGTTGATGCCGAACCGGCCGAGCGATGTGCCCACTGGAGGGGCAGGTGTAGCCTGCCCGCCCGGTACCTGAAACTTCGCCTGCCCAACCATTTGCTTCGCCATCTTCCTGCCCTTTCATCGCCGCGTGTGCGGTCGCCGGTCGCTCTGCTTAAAAAAACGTGTTTTTCGGTTGTTCTGTTCGTCGCGGGGTGAACGGGCACCTGCCCGATCGTCGCCGCCCATCATGCGCTAGACCGACTCGATCTGCCAGTATTCGATGTCTACCGGCGTGGAACGCCCAAAGATGCTGAGCATCACCGTAACCCGGCCGTTGGCTTCGTCGATCTGCTCCACCTCGCCTTCGAAGTTTTCAAAGGTGCCCTCGTTGATCTTGACCCGATCGCCCTTCTTGAAGGCGATCTTGAGACGAGGCGCTTCGTCGGCCTTGACCTCAGCCTTGTTGAGGAGTTTGGCGACGTCCTGCGGGAGCATGGGGCTCGGACGGCCGGCTGAACCGGTGAAGTCACCGATGCCGCCCGTCTCGCGTACGAGGTACCACGTGTCGTCATTGAGCAGCATGTTCACCAGGATGTATCCCGGATAGAGCTTTTTCCAGACGACCCGCTTTTTCCCCCCCTTAAACTCCGTGACCTGCTCCTTCGGCACCACGACATCGCCAAAGTATTTATCGAGACCCTGCATCTGAATTCGACGCATCAACGTTTCGCGGATGGAATCCTCGCGGTTGCTCTGCACCTTGAGGATGTACCACTGACGGTCGCCTGCGGCAATCTGCTCGGCAGCCTCTCCAGACATGGAAATTGGCTTGGCATCTTCGCTTCCTGAAAAAGGATCGGCGAGTTCGGCCGGCGTGCCGTCGTCCTCCTCCTCCTGCATCACAGCCTGATCCGCGGCAGCAGGATGAGCATGCTCGCCAGCCACCGCAGCATGGAGGTCGGCGCCTGCAGGCAGGCTGCTGCCGGCGTCGGTAGCTGCTGCCTCGGAGGAATGAGTCGCGTTGTGTGGTTCGTTCGGGAGGTTCATGAGCTTCGGAATGCCTTCGGGATTCAACGTTGGCCCTGGATGGCTCGGAGGACAAACCACCAAAAGAGATCGTACGCAGCAAGAATCGCCGCGAGCGCAAAGATCAAAAAGATAACGACTGCCGAGCTGCGGACAACCTCGTCGACAGAGGGCCACGAAACCTTGGTCATCTCCGTCTCAACGGCGATGAGGAAATCGGCAAAAGGAGGGTAGTTCACCAGACGAAATACGAACCAGAGGCCGGCTGCCAAGAGGATGCCCGGAACAAGAAATCGCATCACACCCATGTCGGGCAGGCCGGGCGTGAAAGCGGATCCCGATGCGGATCCACCAATCGTCCCCAGAGTCGTCCCCAGAGTCGATTCCCCGAGGCCTGCAAACCAGATCGGCAGGAGTTGGGCCAACCGCCAGACTCCTATGACGAGAGTGAGCGCCAGCACGGCGAATGTCACCTGCCGAGTCACTTTTCCCTGGTTCCGCTTGTAGAGGCCAAAACTCAGGAGATCCCCCCAGAGTGTGCCGCTCACGGATTGATTGTGTTGTGTTCCGGCCATTATTCCTGACGTCCCTGTGTGCTTGAATCCTGTGTGCTTGATTCCTGTGTGCTTGATTCCTGAGCCTGATTCCTGATTGTGCTGAAGCGAGAACGCGGTCCATCGCGTGTTCGACTCTTCGGCCAACTCACACTGCCCAGCATCAACCAGGCCCGGTACTGCAGTTCGTACCGAGACCCTACCAACTGCAGGGGCGGCGGGAATCGAACTCGCAACCTCTGGTTTTGGAGACCAGCGCTCTGCCAGTTGAGCTACGCCCCTGTGGTCGTGGGGCCCCGCGGTGGGGCCCCACTTCCAGAGGATCTATCAATCAGATCTTGTTATCAGTCAAGAATCTTGTTTCAGTCAAGAATCTTGGTGACCACGCCCGAACCAACGGTCTTGCCACCCTCGCGGATGGCGAACCGAACGCCGTCGTCCATGGCGATTGGCACCATCAATTCGACTTCCATCTTGACGTTGTCGCCGGGCGAGCACATCTCCACTCCGCCGAGCAGCTTTGTCGAGCCGGTTACGTCGGTCGTGCGGAAGTAGAACTGCGGGCGGTAGCCGGCGAAGAACGGAGTGTGGCGGCCACCCTCCTCCTTCGAAAGCACGTAGACCTCGCACTCAAACTTCTTGTGGGGCTTGATCGAGCCAGGCTTAGCGAGCACCTGGCCGCGCTCGATGCCCTCGCGGGCCACGCCGCGAAGGAGGCAGCCAACGTTGTCGCCCGCCTGTCCGCTGTCGAGCACCTTCTTGAACATTTCAACGCCCGTGCACGTCGTCTTTTCGGCCTTCTCTTTCAGGCCGATGATCTCGACTTCGTCGCCGACCTTCACCATCCCCCGCTCGATACGGCCCGTGGCGACGGTGCCTCGGCCTTCGATGGAGAATACGTCCTCGATGGCCATCAGGAATGGCTTATCAAGCTCACGCATCGGCTCAGGAATATAGGCATCGACCGCGTCGAGCAGGTCGCCGATGCACTTGTTCTTTTCCGGATCCTTCGGGCTGTCGTAGGCCGGCTTGCCGGCGCCACGAATGATCGGCACGTCGTCTCCCGGGAAGCCATACTTCGTGAGCAACTCGCGGATTTCCATCTCGACGAGGTCGAGCAGCTCCGGGTCGTCAACGAGGTCGACTTTGTTCAGGAAGACAACGAGCGCGGGCACGCCGACCTGCTTGGCCAGCAGGATGTGTTCGCGGGTCTGTGGCATCGGGCCGTCCGCTGCACTCACCACGAGGATCGCACCGTCCATCTGGGCGGCACCCGTGATCATGTTCTTGATGAAGTCGGCGTGGCCCGGGCAGTCGATGTGGGCGTAGTGCCGCTTGGCGGTCTCGTATTCCACGTGACTGACGGCGATGGTGACCGTCTTCGTTTCGTCACGAACGGTTCCACCCTTGGCGATATCGGCGTAGCTTTTGGCTACAGCGAGATTCTTGCCTGCCTGAACAGCAACGAGCGCTCCGGTGAGCGTGGTCTTGCCGTGGTCGATGTGACCAATTGTGCCGACGTTGACGTGCGGCTTGCTCCGCGTGAACGAGTCCTTTGCCATGCTTTACTCCCTCGATCTTCCTCTCTGGTGGCTGCAGGCTGCTGGGCCTGCGTCGGATGTGAGTCTCAAAAACGTTTGGTGGTCAAAACCGACATCGACCGGCCGGAGTCTTCCCGGACGGACGTGTATTGGGTGGAAACAGACCTGCATGTTTCTCAGCAGGTTTTGTACGAAATAAAAAGGGCTTTGTCTTGTGCCGACGGTCTTGAGGCCGTTTGTGCGGTGGATTTCAGCCTTTGGGGGCAACGACACGCGATCTGAATGCGAATTGGGCCGGAATACGAACCGGGCCGGACGGCAAGCTGCTGATGGGACTTGAACCCATGACCTCGTCCTTACCAAGGACGCGCTCTACCAACTGAGCTACAGCAGCGGGAATGGACGGATGAGGCGGGCAATCGTCATGCAGCGAACGCCGACTTGAGGGTTTCGGGTGATAAGCGAGGAATTCCGGGTTGCGTGGCCCTGAAGAGGCCTGAGGGGCTTTGGATGTGTGCCGGACAGAATCGAGGGACGAAAGCGACATAGGAACGGAAGATTTAGGAACGGAAGCGGGTAGAGGGAATCGAACCCTCGTCTTCAGCTTGGAAGGCTATTGCTCTACCATTGAGCTACACCCGCAACGGGCTGCAACCGCGGTGATTTCCTGCCGAATCGAGTCGATCGAGGCGCAGTCGACGGACAGTGGTGACACGTGCCAGTGGGGAGTGCAGGATTCGAACCTGCGAAGGAAAAATCCATCAGATTTACAGTCTGACCCCTTTGACCGCTCGGGAAACTCCCCGTGTGCCTGAGCCAAAACGGCCTCGGCATCAACGGATGCTCTGCTGGTGTGCCTGCCGTCTGGCTGCCTGCGGTGGGCTACCCGCGTGACAGTTTCGTTTGTCTGAGGTCACCTCTGGCTGTAGGGCTGATGGATTGGAGGCAGGCACTGGCGGCTGGCCGGGCATACTGAGCTAGCGGTGGGAGTTGAACCCGCAACCTGCTGATTACAAATCAGCTGCTCTGCCAATTGAGCTACGCTAGCGGTTTGATCCAAACCGCGGGGAACACCACAGTGTACGGATTCGAAAAGACCGTGCAAGACGGCCAAATACACGATTTTCACTTTCCGTGGAGCAGTCTTTCGCCCGCACCTGCCTCGCCCAGAAAGCCCTGCTGAGAAAGCCCTGCCCGGCAAGCCCTGCCCAGAAATCAGGGAAAGGAGAGTTCGACCATTGAAAAGTCGTCGCTGAAGTCATCCCGGGCGGAAATCGTGCGAATGTGGGCAATCAGAGAATCGAGCCGCTGGGAGCCTCCGCTGGGGGGGGATTTGAGCGTCTCGACAAAGTCAGTGAATGCCCACATCGACCCGTTGGGCAGGCTGATTTCAAAGGCCCCGTCGCTATAGATAAACAGCCGACATCCGATGGGGATGTCGGTTTCGGCCGCCGTAAATTCCAGCCCCTCCACCGCGCCGATGAGCGGCCCGTCCGATTCCAGGAGAGTCGCTGCAGTGCTGCCATCAGGCGGGAGCAGGAGGGCCGCCGGATGGCCGCCCCCAGCCCAGCGAATCCTTCTCGCGGAAATGCGGTAGACGCCGTACCAGATGGTGAAAAACATGTCGTTCTGTCTTTCCATCGGAAACGCCTTGTTGAGCGCCGCCAGCACCGCTCCGGGATCGTGGAAGTCGGTGTGCGGCAGGGCCTCGCTGCGGATGGAGTTGAGCGCTGACACGCTCAAGAGCGCCGCCCCCACGCCATGACCGCAAACATCGAGCAGGTAAACGGCGATGTGGTCGTCATCGAGGGCGTGGTAGCCAAAGGCATCCCCCCCGAGTTCTGCCGAAGGAACGAACCGCCAGTCGGCATCAACCGGCCCGATCCGCTGGGGCGGCGGGAGCAGCGACCGCACATAGTGGGCTGCCGTCGCGAGATCGTTGGCGAGCACCTGACGGCTAGCCTGCAGGGCCTGGAATGCCTCGTTCCGCTCGAGCAGTGCGATGTAGCCGCGGGAGTGGTAGCGAAGCCGCGCCAGGAGTTCGAGCCGGTCGGGCAGTTTCACGATGTAATCGTTGGCCCCGATCGCGAAGGCTTCGGCCTTGACGGCCGCCTCCTCCTTGGTCGAAAGCACGATGATCGGCACGTCGCGAAACCGTTCGTCGGCGCGAAACAGCCGCACGAGGTCGAGCCCTTCGATGGCGGGCATCACGAGATCCTGCAGGATCACGGTCGGCCCGATCTGGGCCGCAGTTTCGATCGCAATGCGGGCATCACGGCAAAAGTGGAAGGTGATGCCTTCTTCTCCAGCCAGCATGCGGCGCACCGCCTCGCCGATGATGGGCTGGTCGTCGACGAGCAGCACCGTGATGCCACGCGGGGCCGGAGTGTGAGAGGCAGCCATGGTCAGGGCGTTCATGCCGCGAGCCGTATACGAATAAAAACGTGAGTTGTAAGGCTACCACAGGTCGCTCGGATGGAGTCCGCGGCGTGTCAGGGATGCCGGCCCATGTCGGCTCACACCGGCACGGCTTTCGGCATTGCAAGGCCGAAAGAGCGGCTGCTCGACAGACCCGCCCCGGCTTCACGGTAGTCTGGAGCCAAGCCTCGCATGCCCCTGTGCGGCGCCCCTGCCTTGCCGATTGACAGCATGACGCACCACCACCTGGCCCCCGATCGAGCAGCGGCCAGAGGCGAATCCAATCGCACAGAGTCGATTCGGGCCGCCGTGGAGTCTGCGGCGAGGTTTCTGCCGACTCAGGGCCCGATTGGTGTCTTCATCGCCCAGAATGCGCTGCAGGCCTTCGAATGTGAGCCCTTCGAAGACGCCGTCCTGCATGCGGCCGCACTGTATGGCACCCAGCCGTATCTGTCGGAATCACGGTACCGTGAAGAACTCGCCCGCGGCAGAATCCGGCCGGCCGATCTCGAGGCCGTTCTCGACAGCGACCTCAATGGCACATCAGGCGGGCTGATTGCCGGCGGTCGTTTCTCGCTCCGTGACCTGCAGCTCGCGCTCCTGCTCCATCCGGTGCGGCAGGAGGACGATGCCGCGGTCCGCTGGACGCTCACTGAGCAGGATGTTGTCGAGCGTCTCCGCACCGATCTGAGCCCGGACATTCGCTGGCGGCTGCTCAGCGAGGGCGGGGGTGGAACGGCCGAGGATTCGGATGCAAACCTTGCGGACGTCGAGGATGACACGGCCCGGCAGGCCACCTTTCTCAGGTCGTTTTCCCTGGGCGAGGCGGACGACGAACGGCATGTCTCGAGCGACCTGTGGCATGCGTGTGTCGAGGCTGTCGCACTCACGCGGCCCTCGATCGTGCATCTGCGGCCGCCGGTGCGGCTTCGCGACCTCATGTTGGCTGTCGATTCCGCTGTCGACACCGATGTCGTCGTGCACCCGTTGCTGATCCGGTTCTGCGCGGCATTCTTAGATCAGGGGGTTGCGGCGTGGCCCATGCCGGGCCGCGAGCGGGGATTGCTCGAGGCCGTCGCCCGGCTCTATTCCAGCCGATTCGGCCCCACGGAACCCTGGAGCGGACGGCTGCCGGCGGCGTTGCGGGCGGTCCGTGGCAGGCCCGCCGTCGAGGTCATCGCCTCCGAACTCGGCCTGCTCGGCATTCCGGAAAAAGAATGGGACGAGTTTCTGACCCGCACGGCCCTGGCCCTGCGGGGCTGGGCTGGAATGATCCGTCACTTCGAAGAGCGGCCCGATCGCGCTCCAGTGGAGCCGGTGCCCGCGAGGCTGATCGACTTCATCGCCCTGCGGCTGATCTGTGATCGCGTGGCCGCGGAGTGGGCCTCCCGGCAACTCGGTTTCAAGAAACATGACAGGAACCATGACAAGAACCATGACAAGAACCATGACAATCGCGAAGCCGGCACCGCCGTCCCGATTCCGCCAGGCAGCCGCCTGCAGGGGCTCTGGACGGAACTTCGCGACCGCTATCCACCCAGGCGTGGCCCCGGGAGCCTGGCGCGGGCTTTCCTTCTGCACCAGGTGTCGCAACTGCTCGGCCTCACGGCCCACGGTCTTCGCGGGCTCGATGAAAACGAGCTGCTTCGGTTTGAAGACGCCATTGCGGCATTCGACGGCTCCACACGCCGCCGGCTCTTTCATCTCGCCTACGAGCGACGCCATCGCATCGAGACACTCGACGCGCTGACCGCCCATGGCCGCTTCGCCACGCCGTCCATCGCGACCGCGCCGTTGAGGGCGCCGCGGCCCACGCTTCAGGCGGTGTTCTGCATGGACGATCGGTGCGAGTCATTCCGACGGCATTTCGAGGAACTCGGGGGCGGATTTGAGACCTTCGGCACCGCAGGCTTCTTCGGCGTGCCGATGTATTTCCGGGGCATCGATGACTGGCATGCGGCGCCGCTGTGCCCGATCGTGATGCGACCCAGGCACACCGTCGAGGAGGTGCCCGCGCACGACGCACAGGCACGCCACGCATTTCAGCGGAGCCTACGACGCTGGGCTGGGCACTTGAACGGTGGCGTTTCGGCCGGGAGCCGAACGCTCCTGCGAGGCGGCCTGTTCACGGCCTTTGCCGGTGCGGTGGCGGCGGTGCCGCTGGTGGCCCGGGTCGCCTTTCCCCGGCTGACGGCCCGCCTTGGAAAGACCGCTGCCGAAATCGCCCGCCGTCGCGTGCCCACCCGGCTGGCGTTGGAACGCGAAGGGGATGACTTTCTGCCCGACGGCACACTTGCCGGCTTTAACGTGACCGAGATGGTCGACATCGTTCGCCGCGTCCTCGAAGACATCGGGCTGGGGGGGGGTAGGGGCTTTTCGCGGCTGGTCGCCGTGATCGGCCACGCCTCTTCAAGCCGCAACAATCCGCACGAAAGCGCCTACGACTGCGGTGCCTGTGGCGGTGGCTCGGGCGGCGCGAATGCCCGCGCCTTTGCCATGATGGCCAATGATCCCCGCGTGCGTGGCCGGCTGGCGGCGAGCGGACTGGCGATCCCGGACGACACTTTTTTTCTTGGCGGGATCCTCGACACCTGTGCCGACACCGTGGCCTGGTTCGATGCGGACCGGTTGCCTGAAAGCCATCGCCGCGACGTCGAAGCACTTCGGCAGGCATGCGGGCATGTCTGTATGGCGGATGCCCACGAGCGTTGCCGCCGGTTCGAATCCGCCCCACTCGACATCACTCCCCGTGAGGCAGCCGATCACGTTGAGGCAAGGTCGGTCGACCTCGCCCAGGTCCGTCCGGAGCTCGGCCATGCCACCAACGCCACGGCGATCATCGGCCGGCGGTTTCGGACCCGCGGCCTGTTCCTCGACCGCCGGGCGTTCCTCGTGTCGTACGATCCCACCACGGACGACGACGGCGCGATCCTGGCAAGAACCCTGGCGGCCGTGGTGCCGGTGGCATCCGGCATCAATCTTGCCTATTTCTTTTCAGCGGTCGACCCGCTGGGATACGGCTGCAACACAAAACTCCCCCACAACATCACCGGCCTGATCGGCGTGATGGACGGCCATGCCAGTGATCTCCGGACGGGGCTGCCGTGGCAGACCGTGGAGCTTCACGAACCGCTGCGGCTGCTCGTGGTGATCGAGGCCACGCCGGAGCAGATCATCGCCGCGGCCGCGCCGTTGGCCGCAGTGCGGCAGCTGATCGAGAACCGCTGGATCCAGCTCGTGGCCTGTGATCCGTCGACGGGCATGCTCTCGGTCTACGACCACGGAGTGTTCGTGCCCTACGTGCCGGAGCAGAACGACATTCCCGTGGTCGACCGCTCCGTGTCGTGGTACTCGGGTCGGCGCGACCATCTCGCCCCCGCCCGCGTTCTGGCGGCGCTCGCCACGCGGCAGGCTCCCTTCGGAGACGCCGCCCGATGACCAGCCACGACATCGTCTCCCTGCTCGTCGTCTGCCAGCTCGCCGCTCCGGCGGCCACGCTGTTGCTCGTGGGCGTGCCGACGCTGCTCGGCCGGCCACCCTCCGAAAGGGCCACGTCCCGCATCGTCGGAGGAGGTTTCGCCACCGGGTTCGCGGCCGGCCTTGCGACCCTCGTCGTGCTGGCGGCGCGGAGTTTTCGACCGGAGATCGTCCATCTGGGATCGTGGTTCTCCGTCGGGCATCACGAGGCCACGATCGAGCTGGTGGCCGACGCGCTCTCGGTGCCCTTCGTCTGCTTCTCGACCGGTCTGTGTGCGTTGGTCAACGCCTTCGCCGGCAAGTATCTCCATCGCGAGCCGGGGTTCACCCGGTTTTTCCTGCTGCTGGCGGTCTTCGGCACCGGCATGAATCTGATGGTGCTCGCGGGCAGCATCGACGTGCTCTTCGCGGGCTGGGAACTGCTCGGCATTTCATCGACGCTGTTGATCGGGTTTTTTCTCGAGCGAGGCAATGCCGTGCGGGCGGCCATGCGGGCCTTCGCGACCTACCGTGTGTGCGACGTCGGCCTGCTCGCCGCGGCGGTGGTGGTGCATCGCGCGGTGGGGTCGGGCGACTTCGAGCGGCTCTTCAGCGGGAGCTGGCCCAACGGCACCTGCCTCGTGCCCGCGACAACCGCCACGATCGTGTCGCTCCTGCTCGTCTTTGCAACGCTTGGGAAGAGTGCGCAGGTGCCGTTCTCGGGATGGCTGCCGGAAGCCATGGAGGGGCCGACGCCGTCGAGCGCCATCTTCTACGGCGCTCTCTCGATCCATGCTGGTGCCTATGTGCTGCTGCGGTGCGAGCCGCTGCTGGAGCAGGCGCCGCTTGCGCGGCTGGCGCTGATCATGATCGGTCTGGGCACGGCCCTGCATGCCAATGTGGTGGGCCGCGTGCAGACCGATCTCAAAAGCATGCTCGCCTATGCCTCGATGACGCAGGCCGGGCTGATCTTCGCGGAGATCGGCCTTGGCTGGCGGGTGATCCCTCTGGTGCACGTCGTCAGCCACGCGATCCTGCGGAGCCTGCAGATCCTGCGGTCGCCGTCGGCCCTCCACGACCGCCATGAACTGGAGGCGGCGCTCGGCGGGCACCCCGGTGCCGACCGCTGGTCGGTGGGGCGATGGCTGCCCGAGAGCGTGCAGGTGAGGCTCTATCGAATCGCCCTCGACCGCGGGTTCGATCAGGTGCTGGTGGGCCGCCTGTTCACATCGCCGTTTCTGCGGCTGCTGGAGTTCGCCGCCGCTCTGGAGCGGCGGTGGCTGGCCCTGCTCGGTGGCGGTGCGAACGATCGCGGGAGGCGACCATGACCGCGACGACCGACACCTGCCTCCTCGCCGCGGCCGCGATCACGGTGGTGGTTCCCCTCGTCGGTTCCGCCGCCATGGCAATGGGTTTTCGCCGCGGCAGCCCCCGCGGGTTCGCCGTCGCCGTCGCTGCCGTGTCACTCCTGGCAAGCCTTGCGATCACGCTGTTCTGGAGCCGGAGCGACTCCGCGTCCATGGCCTTCGGTGCTCCGCTCGGTGGCGGCACATTCGTCTGTATCGACGGCATCACGGCCGTGCTTCTCCCCTACGTCGCGCTCGTGGAACTCGCGATTCTGCTCGTGGCGCCGCGGCGATCGCTCGAGCAGTCGGCCGTGACGAGGATCCTATTCGGCGCGGCCGCCACCTACGCACTGTTTCTCACCTCGCATCCGCTGGTGTTGGTCGTGCTGTGGTGTGCGACGGCGCTGCCGACCTGGATTTCGGTGCGGGGCACGCCGGGCGGCAGGACTGCAGCCCGAGTGTTTGCCATCGCCATGGCCGCCGCGACCGTCTGCATGGCGATCGGTTCGGTGCTGCTGCTCGTCGATCCGCCGTGGGCGGTCGCGGGTGGCAGCGAGAGCGTGTCGGGGGGCAGCGCAAGCTTATCGGGGGGATGGTTCGGCGCGGCTGGTGGCTGGCTGGTCGCGGTCTCCGTCATGATCCGCAAGGGCATCTTTCCGTTTCACTCCTGGTATCCGGCGCTCTTCTCCGGCGCGACCATGTCGACGGCCCTCGCGGCCACGATGCCGCAGGTGGCGTCCTACACGGCGGTGCGCCTGCTCATCGGCCACGCCGACCACCCGGAGGGCGTGGCGGCGGAATTGGTCGTGCTCTCCCAGTTGGCGCTGGTCACGGCAGCCTACGGAGCGGCGCTTGCGATCGTGCAACGGGATCTGCGATCGCTGATCGGCACGCTCGCCATGAGCCAGTCGGCACTGGTGCTCGGCGGCCTCGCAGGCACGCTGCCGATGGAACTCAACGGTGCCTTCTGCGTCTGGATCTCCAGCGGGCTCGCGCTCACGGGGATCGGCCTCGTCTCGTGGGCGCTGGAGAGCCGGGCCGGGCCGATCCGGCTCGATTCGCCTCAGGGCCGGTTCTGGGACGCGCCCGAACTGGCGGCGTTTTTCCTGCTCTTTGGTCTGGCCGGCATCGGCCTGCCGGGCACGCTCTCGTTCGTTGCCGACGACCTGATCGTCTCGGGCAGCCTCGACGAGCAGCTGCATGCCGGAATGCTCGTGATCCTCGCCAACGTGTTCGCCGGCATTGCCATGATGGGTGGCTGGTTCCACGTGTTTGGCGGACCAGTGGTGCCCGATGGCCCGCGGCACGCGATCCTGCCGCGGGAGCGGGGGGCGCTGACGGCCCTGCTGGCGACCCTCTTTCTCCTCGGGCTCTGGCCCGGCCCACTCGTGCGGGCACTCGATCGGGCGACGGGGCGGCTGCTGGGTGTGCCCGGCCGGATTGCCGTCGCCCCCGAGTCAGTCCGCCCCGAATCCTTTGGCCCCGAATCCGTTGGCCGAGGAGCCGCCGCTGGTTTGCAGGATTTGCCGCCCGGACGTTGAATGGTGGCTCGGCGAAGTCACGCCGGAGAAGCCAACCTAAACAAGTGAGAACGTGGCATGGCAGCGAAAAAAGCAGCTGGCGGTGGAGTGCGGTCCGGCAAGGCATTTGAGACGCCGGCCGATATCGAAGGACTCGGGGTCTTCTATCTGGGCCGCAAGGTTGCTGCCGCTGGCGACGCCGCTGGCGGCACGCCTCTCCTGCTCGATGCCCGTCGGTTCACCACGCATGCCGTCTGCGTGGGCATGACTGGCAGTGGAAAGACCGGCCTGCTGATCGATCTGATCGAGGAGGCGGCGCTCGACGGCATCCCCACGCTCGTCATCGATCCCAAGGGTGATCTCGCCAACGTGCTGCTGTCGTTTCCCGGACTCGCGGCCGCCGACTTCCTGCCATGGGTCGAGGCCGACGCCGCCAAACGCGACGGCATCACGGTCGAAGAACTCGCCGGTCGAACGGCGAAGAAGTGGTCTGACGGGCTCGCTGCGAGCGGCCAGTCGGCCGACCGGATCCGCCGCCTGCACGAGGCCGTCGAGATGGCGGTCTACACGCCGGGCAGCCGTACGGGCCGACCGTTGGCGATGCTCGAGAGCCTCGACCCGCCCGCGGCGCATGTGCTCGACGACGTCGAGGCCCGCCGCGAGCGGATCGAATCGCTGGTGTCGGGCATCCTGGCGTTGGTCGGCATCGATGCGGAGCCGGGGAAGAACCGGGAGCACGTGCTGCTCTCCACGATCATCGACGCGATCTGGCGGAGCGGTCAGAAGCTCGACTTCGGGTCGCTGGTGCGAGCGATTCCGGCGCCCCCGATCGAACGCGTCGGATTTCTTGACCTCGAGAATTTCTATCCCGCCGGCGAACGCTTCCAGTTGGCCAGCCGTCTCAACACCGTCGCTGCCGCGCCCGGCTTCGAGGCCTGGCTCGAGGGTGAACCACTCGACGTGGGCCGGCTGCTCTGGACGCCCGCCGGCAAGCCTCGCGTCGCTGTCGTCTCGATCTCGCACCTCAGCGACGCGCAGCGGATGGCATTCGTAACGCTCCTCGCCGGTCAGACGGTGGCCTGGATGCGGAGCCAGGGGGGCACCTCCTCGCTCAAGGCGATGTTTCTCATGGACGAGGTCTTCGGCTACCTGCCGCCCACCGCCAACCCGCCCAGCAAGACGCCGCTCCTCACGCTTCTGAAGCAGGCCCGCGCCTACGGCCTGGGGATCGTGCTCGCCACGCAAAACCCCGTCGATCTTGATTACAAGGGTCTTTCCAACGCCGGCATCTGGTTTCTGGGCCGCCTGCAGACCGCCCGCGACAAGGCCCGCGTGCTCGACGGCCTGGAGGGGGCGGCCTCTTCGGCCGGGAAGTCGTTCGACCGGGCCAAGGTCGACCGCCTGCTGTCGGGGCTGGAGCAGCGGATGTTTCTGCTGCACAGCGTGCACGACGACGAGGAGACGGTCTTTCAGTCGCGATGGACGATGGCCTATCTTCGCGGGCCGCTTCTCCGCGAGGAGATTCGGCGACTCACGCACGGGGTGCCGCCGAACAGGGCTGATCAACTGCCTGGCCCGCCGCCGTTTGGTGCTGGCCCAACGCCATTCGGTGCTGGCTTTGCGGCAACGGCTCGCGCTGGCGGAGGGAGCGCGGCTCTCGACCGCGGCATGCATCATGGCGGTGGTGCCCGTCCGCTGTTGCCGCCGGGGATCCGCGAGGTGTTTCTCGCGCCGCGCCGGGCGATCCCGCTCGATGGCATGGTGCACTACCGTCCCGCGATTCTCGGCCGCGGGCGGGTGCGTTTTGTGAAGCCGACGGCCAGGATCGACATCACCCGGGAGGTGTTCTGCCTCGCACCGGCCGGCGACTCGCTCGGTGAGTCGGCGTGGGAGCAGGCCGATCAGTTCGCGGAAGTCCCGGAGGTGGAGCCGGCGCCACGGGCCGGTTCGTTTGCCTCACTGCCGTCGGCGTTGGCCGGACCGAAGGGCTATGTGTCGCTGGCATCGGCGCTCAAGAGCCATCTCGGCCGCTCGTCGCGGCTGGTGCTCTGGACCGCGAGCGAGGTCGATGCGGTGTCGCGGCCGGATGAGACCGAGGCAGACTTCCGCGTGCGGATCGCGCAGCGTGTGAAGGAATGGCGCGACGCTGAAATCGACCGGGTCCGCGACCGGCATGCGGTCAAGCTCGCCTCGCTGGCCGATCGCATCGATCGGGCCCGTCAGAAGGTGGAGCGGGAGCGGGCCGAGGCGAAGAACCAGTCGCTGCAGACCTATGTGTCGATCGGTTCGGCGGTGCTCGGGGCGCTCCTGGGCCGGAAGGCGGCCAGTTCCACGAATATTGGCCGGGCTGCCACGTCGATGCGGTCGGCGAGCCGGACGGCGCGGCAGCAGGCCGACGTCGTGCATGCCGAGGAGAGTCTGGCGACGCTGGAAGAGCGGCGGCAGGCGCTCGAAGACGAGGTGGCCGGGGAATTGGAGCGGATCCGTCTGGAGTCGAGCCCGGAGCGGATCCAGTTGGAGCCCTTGGAAATCCCGGCCCGCAAGACCGACATCGCGGTCGACGACGTCGTGCTCGCCTGGGTGCCCCATGAGCCAGCCCCGGCCCCGGCCCCGGCCCCGGCGGCGCGGGCGGATCATGGAGTGGGGCGAGTGGATGGCGGAGCCTGGAAGGCGGAAAGCGGGATCTGGTGATGGAAGCCGCTTCAGCGTCTCGGGAGATCGTGCTTGTCGACTGCCCTGACGAGGTGGGGCTGATCCATCGGATCACGGGCGTGCTCGGCGGGCATCGGCTCAACATCGAGAGCAATCACGAATTCGTCGACACCGCCGCCCGGCACTTTTTCTTTCGTGCCGAGGTGACTCCGACCGCCGGGTCGGAGCCCGCGGGGCCATCGGGGCCGTCGGCTGGGGTCTTGTCTGAAGAATTGGCCAGGGTGCTGCCGGCGGCTGCCCGGGTGCGGGTAACGCGTGCGGAGCGGCGGCCGATCGTGGTCTGCGTGACCCGCGAGCCCCACTGTCTCGGCGAACTGCTGTTGCTGGACGCTGTCGGCGATCTGCCGGGAAGAATCGCGGCGGTGGTGGGCAACCACGACACCCTCCGCGGACTCGTCGAACGGTTTGGCCTGCCGTTTCATCACGTTCCCCACGTCGATGCAGGAAACGCGGATGTGTCTCGTGAATCGCACGAGACGGAACTGGCCCGGGTCATCGACGGCTACGCGCCCGACTATGTCGTCCTGGCCCGTTATATGCGGGTCCTCTCCGAGGGCTTCGTCCGCCGGTATCCCGACCGCATCGTGAACATCCACCATTCGTTCCTGCCGGCGTTCGCGGGCGCCGGCCCCTACCGCCAGGCGTTTGCGCGGGGCGTGAAGATCATCGGAGCGACGGCGCATGTCGTGACTGCCGAACTCGACGACGGGCCGATCATCGCGCAGGACGTGATCCACGTCGATCACACGTTCACGCCAGAGCGGATGGCGCAGGCGGGCCGTGACGTGGAGAAGCTCGTGCTGGCGAAGGCGGTGCGGCTCGTGCTTGAGGAGCGTGTGTTTTTGCACGGCCGCCGCACGGTGGTGTTTGGGTAGGACGTGGCCGTCGGTCTGCCCTCCCCTCCCCCGTGGCGGCAAGTTTGTAACTTGTCCGTGGTGCTGGAGAAAGGACCCGCAAGTTAAAAACTCGCGGCCACAATTCCAAACTCGCGGCCACAATTCCAAACTCGCAGCCACGCCCGCCGTGCTCCTCCCCTCCCCTCCCCCGTGGCGGCAAGTTTTCAACTTGTCCGTGAGTTGACGATGCCCCTTCGTAGGCTCCGATGATCCCGCACCCTGCCCCGGGTCATGACCCTGCTCAAGATCGTCTCACTCTGCCATGAGTGCCCGTAGCTTTGCCGTGGCCCGCGACCGCAGCCGCGACGCGGTGCCCTCGCACACGCCGATCATGTGTGAGATGACCGCCTGGCTTTTGCCTTCGAGTAAGAGTTCGATCACCATCCTCTCGCGGGACGGGAACATCCCGATCGCCTCGTGCAGTTAAGTGCAGAGGTCAACCGGAGATGCCGTCGTGTCTCCCGAAACGCAGTGTCGGTCGAACCCACCGCCGCACATCACTCGACGAGGCCAAGATCCTCGTTGTAGCCCTCCTGCACGACCGTGTTTTCGCTCCGCTCGTGGGCCGCCATATGGGCTGAAAAAACATCGAAGGCATGGTTCGCGTCGGACCATGACACAGTGCAATCGATGCCTGACCCGAGTGTGTCGATTAGGCTGTCCAATTCAGCCAACAAACCAGGGTGTTGCCGCAGGATCGAACGCACAGCAGCCGATAGTCGGGGCATCCGCGACACTGCCTCTTCCAGAAAGCCGCCCTCCTCTTCCTGGGCGAAATGATCGTGCAGGTGGTCCCGCAACTGGTGCAGCATGGAAAGTAGAACAGCCTGGCCATCGGGCGTCGACGCAGTCTCTGCGGCAAACGCCGATCGGACGGAAGACATGAGGTTGAAGAGATCACGGTGCTCGACGAGCACGTGTCCAAGGATCACCGGGTCGGAGCGATCGATCGATGCCATGGCTGCGATACTCCCTTGAAAGGACAGGGACTCAAGAAGCAAACAGGGCCACACGGCGAAACAGGGCCACACAGAAAGACCCTTGCTCACGATTCTTGGTGGGCTCGCATCCATGCGTCAGGACACATGGAAAGAGTATGCTCATGTGAGTCCGTCGGCATGTGTCCGATGGTCGGCTGCGGCCCTTATGTGGGTTGCAACGAGGAGACACTTGGTAGCACGAGCACTGGGATCGAAGCGACATGACACTCGGAGCCAATGCCCTGTCAGGTGAGGTGGTCGTCGGGCTGCCGAGCCGCGGCCAGGCTGTCTTCCGGGCTCAGGCCGTGCTGGCCGGAACTGGCATCGACCTGGCCTCACTTGGATCGACCGATCGCACCGGTGCTACGCCTCTGGCGGTCGAACTCATCGGTTCGTTGACCGGCGGCTCCCTGGCGGCCAATTCCACGGCTGGCGGCGGAGTGGCCTTTCTCTTCCGCTACGGTGCCGTGGTCTTTTTTGACGCCGCCCCGGCCGGTGTCACCGAGTATCTCCGGCAGATCACCCCCCAGATTCGCCAGCCCTTTCCCCAGGGCGAGTGCGAGACCGAGGTGCTCGACATCCGTCTGGATCCGGCCGGCCGGGAGACGATCGAGCACAACACGCTCGTGCTGGCCGATGCCTCGCTTGAGAAGCTGCAACTGGTCGCCGACGTCATGGCCAAGAGCGTGTCTTTGGCGCACCATGAAAAGGGGATCGAGCGGCAGTTTGAGAGGATCGAGCCGTTTGCCGTGAACCTCGACCACTGGGGCCGCGGCGGTCGGGCTGCCCGCGAACTCTTGCACAATCTCGGCGGTGCGTTGCTCGCCGAGCACCGCGTCGTGGCCGGCACCCGCGTGGAAGACTCGCCGGAATTGCTCTGGGACCACCCGGAACTCGAGCGGCTCTGGGCGCGGCTCCGCGACGAGTTTGAGATCCGGGAGCGGTTCGCGGCCCTGCATGGCAAGCTCAGCCTGATCTCACGGACGGCCGAGACGGCGCTCGAGCTGATGCAGAACCGACGCTCTTTGCGGGTGGAGTGGGCGATCGTCGGGCTGATTGTCTTCGAGATCGTCGTGACACTGGTGCAGTGGGCGTTGGGGGTCGGGCAGTAGGGGGGCACGAGGCCCGCGGCTGTTGTGCACGCAGCCGGAGCTGGCAGGTTTTGAGGGGTGGAAGGTATAACGCTGGGCTGTGTCGTCTTCTGTCGCGAGGGAGTCACTCCATGTCAGCATCCGCCCGTTTCGTTGCCGTGATGGCAACGGTGCTCGTGTCATTCGGCGTCGTGTCGGGGACGCTTCCGGAGGCACGCGGACAGCAGGTCGCCGTCGAGGAGTTCACGCTCGAAAACGGCATGCGGTTTCTGCTCGTGCCCCGTCGCGACCAGCCGAATGTCGTCAGTGCGGGCTGGGTGGCCCGGGTGGGAAGCGTCAACGAGCGGCCGGGCATCACCGGTCTCAGCCATTTCTTCGAACACATGATGTTCAAGGGGACCGACACGATCGGCACCCGCGACGCCAAACGCGACGCGACGTATCGGGCCGAGCAGAAGGCCGTTCGGGACGAGATCAACCGGATCGTCTGGACGAAACAGTATGAACGGCTCAAACGCGGTGAGATCGCCGACGCGTGGGATCCTGCCAACGACACGCAGGAGTTGCGTGTGCTCCGAGGTCGGCTCGATGCCCTCATCCGGGCCCAGCAGGGCCGCGGCGAGGGAGGGGGCGAAACGGCCACGATCGTCAAGGACGAATTCGACCAGGTCTACACCAAGGCCGGTGGCAGCGGCATGAACGCCTTCACCAGCCACGACCTGACCTGCTACTTCATCACCGTGCCGGCCAACAAGCTCGAGCTCTGGGCCTGGATGGAGAGTGATCGGCTGCACGACAGCGTGTTTCGGGAGTTTTATTCCGAACGTGATGTGGTGCACGAAGAGCGCCGGCTGCGGACCGACAGCACGCCGACGGGCCGCTTCCAGGAGCAGTTTGACGCCATGTTCTGGGAGTCGTGCGGCTATTCGTGGCCTGTCATCGGCTGGCCCAGCGATTTGAACAGCTACACCTTCGAGCAGGCGATGGACTATTGGAATGTCTACTACCGCCCCGGAAACATCTTCGGCATCGTGGTGGGCGACTTCGATCCCGCCGCGGCCAAGGCCTTCATCACGCGTTATTTCTCGCGGCTCGACCCGGGGACCAAAGCACCGCCGCCGGTGGTGACGCTCGAGGTCGACCAGATCGCCGAGCAGAGAATGAATGCGGAGGGAAACGTGCCGCCGGCAGTCGAGGTCCGCTACCACACGGTGCCGGCTGGCCATGTCGACAGCTATCCGCTCGACATGCTCTCGGAAATCCTCAACGACCGCACCGGCCGGCTCTATGCGGGCCTGGTGGAGGGGCGGGCCATCGCGGGGTCGGCCCGAACGGCCTCCGACACCCGCAGATATGCCGGGCTGTTTTCCTTCGAGGCCGAGACCCGCGGTGAGGCCACCCCGGAGCAGCTCGAGCAGGCCTGGTACGAGGAGCTGGCGAAACTGCAGGCGGAAGACGTGCCTGACCGGGAGCTCCGCAAGGTGAAGAACAGGGTGGCCGCCGGTAACTACCGCCGGCTCGAGAACAACATGTCGCTGCTGGTGCAGCTGGCCTTCTTCGAGACGCTGCTCGACTGGCAGGAGATCAACGCGGGCCCCAAGAAGTATGAGGCGGTCACGGCCGCCGACATCAGGCGCGTGGCCAAGAAGTATTTTTTGCCGGCCAATCGCAGCGTGGCGGTCTACCGTCGGGTGGCCCCGGTCTCACAGTAGTCACGGGTTCGAACGGGACCGGTTTGGAATCAGGGATAGGTTCGACATCAGAACCTCAACATCAGAACAGAGAATGGCACAACCATGAACATGCGGGTCTTGGCAATCCTTCTGGCGGTCGGCGTGGTTGGGGTGGTGTTTCTGTCGCCACGACGCGGGGCGAACTCGGCGCAGCCGCCGGCTACCGTAGCCGCCAAGGCTCCGGCAGGAGTTGCTGCTCCTGCTACGGCGACTGCTGCTAAGGCGGCCAGTGGAGCTCCGGCAGCGGCGGCGGCAACTGTGGTGGCACCGGCCGCCGTGGCTGACATCCCAACGCGACCCGAGCAGATTGCGTTTGCGCCACTCGCATTCGATCCGCCCGAGGCGGAGGCGTTTCGTCGCGTGCTGCCCGACGGGACCGTGGTCTATCTGGCACCATCGCGGGAGTTTCCCCTCGTCAACCTCGTGATCACCTTCAAGGGGGGCGTATCGCTCGATCCGCCCGACAGCCCCGGCCTTGCCTCGATGACAGCACGGCTGGTGCGGGAAGGCGGAACGGCCAAGATGTCGCCGGCCGAACTGGATGAGTCGCTCGACTTTCTTGCGACCGAGGTCAGTGTCGGGGCAAGCGATGCCTTCACCGCCGCCTCGATGAACTGCCTCA
>Ga0247833_1000807_pt1 | contig 55010 bp, 44 predicted proteins | sample LaCruzMarch2015__7_FD_187117 | JGI IMG/M metagenome (GOLD analysis project Ga0247833, IMG submission 187117) | Freshwater microbial communities from meromictic Lake La Cruz, Castile-La Mancha, Spain - LaCruzMarch2015_8m | ecosystem: Environmental > Aquatic > Freshwater > Lake | place: Spain...
AATATCTGAGTATGCTAGAAATTTTAGCCAGTAATCGTGATATTAATTTCGACATAAAGCAGGAGTTTGAAATGTTACAAATAGAAATAGAAAAGCTGCCCAGCTTTATGATGGGGCAAGAAAAAGGCATGGAGAAAGGAATGGAAAAAGGCATTGTCGCAGGTGAAAGAAAAAAAGCTTTAATGATTGCCAGACAATTACTGAAAAAGAATTTTTCCATGCAAGACATAGCGCAAATGACCGGACTTGATATTACTGAGTTAGAAACACTCGATCAGCATTGACATTTGAATATCCTAAACATAATTTTAGCCAAGCGACACACGCCTAGTTATTAGGTGCTAGGGTAGATTCGCGAGCGAAGGGCGGAGATATTGATCTAAATATTAAGCCGAAAATAATAAAACAGAAATTTATAGCATCACATGGGACAAAAAGACATTATCTCTAAGCAGATTTTTAAACGCATCTTGATTGATGTGGCAACCCATATTTTCAATTTACACTTAGATGCCGTTGAGCTTATTGAAACCGAGCAGCAGCGTATAGAAGATCGACGTGCTGATTTAACCGCGCGTGTTAAAGACCGTGAGGGCAAGTCATTTATATTGCATATTGAAATTCAAAACCAGAATCAAAAAGATATGCCCGATAGAATGTTGCGTTATTTAACCGATATTCGATTAAATTATCCTGGTGAAGAGGTTTTTCAGTATTTGTTGTACATAGGCAAAGCGTCGTTAACCATGCCTGCTACGATACAAACCGCGCAATTACATTATGCCTACACGGTAATTGATATGCACACTATGGATTATCACTTTTTCATCAATCAAAACAGCCCAGATGCGATTGTGATGGCGTTGTTGTGTGATATTAAAGACATGGATATAAAAGCAGTTGTTCATGACATAGTGACAAAGCTAACGGCCATGATGCCAGGAGACAGTAAAAAGTTAAGAGAATATCTGAGTATGCTAGAAATTTTAGCCAGTAATCGTGATATTAATTTCGACATAAAGCAGGAGTTTGAAATGTTACAAATAGAAATAGAAAAGCTGCCCAGCTTTATGATGGGGCAAGAAAAAGGTATAGAAAAAGGCATTGCCACAGGTGAAAGAAAAAGAGCTTTAATGATTGCCAGACAATTACTGAAAAAGAATTTTTCTATGCAAGAAGTAGCGCAAATGACCGGACTTGATATTACGGAGCTAGACTCATTGGATCAGCATTGACATTTGAATATTCTAAACATAATTTTAGCCAGTAATCGTGATATTAATTTCGACATAAAGCAGGAGTTTGAAATGTTACAAATAGAAATAGAAAAGCTACCTAGCTTTATGATGGGGCAAGAAAAAGGAATAGAAGAAGGTATAGAACGAGGCATGGAAAAAGGTATAGAAAAAGGCATTGCCACAGGTGAAAGAAAAAGAGCTTTAATGATTGCCAGACAATTACTGAAAAAGAACTTTTCCATGCAAGAAATAGCGCAAGTGACTGGACTTGATATTACTGAGTTAGAAACACTCGATCAGCATTGACATTCGTTTGTGGAATAAACAACTCCATGCGTTTAGCAAACGTCCGAAAACAAAGCATGTTTGAAACCTGCCACACATCCATTTTGGCAAAGCGACATACGTCTGATTATTGGTTTTTAGGGTAGATGAGCGAGCGAAGGGCTGTGCTATTGATCTATATTGAGCCGCACATTGATTTTGACCGATGATTATTGGATAACAAAAAGCGTTTGTTCAATCTACATGATTAATGCAGACACCCAAACCACTGTATTTAGGGTAGTTAATAAAAAAGGACAAACTGATCAATTGGCGTATTTAACTCTACAACTTAGAGAGCTAGCGAGATCGATTGTTAAAGATCAGCACGATTTTAAACAGGCCGACAAACAATTAAAACTGGCAATAATTGTCCAACTCCTTAGTGAAGTAGATTAACCTAGTGGTTAGCCTATTATTTAAAAATAACAAGGCCTTTGATTGTAAATAAACGTATAAAAAGCTATGGACAATAATAAACCCATTAGACATTTATTAGGTATCTCTGGAGGTAAGGATAGTGCGGCATAAGCTATCTATACGCGTGATAATATTCTTGGAATCTTTTTAAGATGCGTATTCGGCAGTAAATTAAGTAGTTTATTTTTTAACAGCAATTTTATTCATTTATAGCAAAGGTAAAACGTATGCACACAATTGTTCCAGTGATTCTTTGTGGTGGTTCAGGGACGCGCTTATGGCCGTTGTCGCGGTCAGGCTTTCCCAAGCAATTTTTAGTGCTTTCTGGCACGCAAAGTTTGTTTCAACAAGCCATTTTACGGGTTAATGATTTAGTGGCAGACGATATTCAGAGTGGCGACACCTTAATCGTTACCAACGAAGAGCATCGTTTTTTAGCATTAGATCAATTACGTGAATTAACCACCATTTCAGCGACGTTATTATTAGAACCCTGTGGGCGTAATACCGCACCAGCACTTACTTTAGCAGCTTTGCAAGCCACCGAAAATGGTGCTGATCCTATTTTAGTGGTTACGCCCGCTGATCAGACTGTGCAAGATTCGGCCGCGTTCACTGCCGCCTTGCAACAGGCAATTCGTGCCGCAGCTAATGATGCTATTGTTATTTTAGGAATCACCCCAACTAGCCCTGAAACAGGTTATGGCTACATTCAACGTCAAGGTGTAAAGGCTGAATATGGGCAGTATCTGGTTGCCCAGTTTGCAGAAAAACCCTCGCTGGACACGGCACTGGCTTACCTAGCCAGCGGGGATTATAGTTGGAACAGTGGTATGTTTGTGTTACGCGCCAGTGTGTGGCTGAAGGCGTTAGCACATTTTCGTAGTGATATTGCTACGGCTACGCAAACGGCGTGGACGGCTAAAACCTCGGATAGTCCTTTTATTCGTCCAGATAAAGTGTTATTTAGCGCTATTCCTAGTGAGTCGATTGATTTTGCCGTGATGGAACATTGCCCAGCGTCAGTATTTCCAATCAGCATGGTGCCATTGGATGCAGGGTGGAATGATTTAGGTGCGTGGGATGCCGTCTGGCAATTAGGGCCTGCTGATGCGCAAGGCAATGTTAGTCATGGCGATACTTTGTTAATCGATAGCACAGAGTGTTTAGTTCATGCCAGCACGCGTTTGGTGAGTACGGTGGGCGTAGAAAATTTGGTGATCATTGAAACTGCCGATGCGGTACTGGTGGCAGATAAAACGCGTAGCCAAGATGTTAAAAAAATCGTGTCGTTATTAAATGAGCAGCATCGCGAAGAACATAACTTACATCGTAAAGTTAATCGACCTTGGGGCTGGTACAACGGTATTGATGATGATCAGCGCTTTAAAGTAAAACGTATTCAAGTCAAGCCAGGGGCGAGTTTAAGTTTGCAAAAACATTATCACCGTGCCGAACATTGGATTGTGGTTAAAGGCACGGCCGAAGTTACTTGTGATAATAAAACGTTTTTAGTAACCGAAAATCAGTCAACGTATATTCCCTTAGGTCATACGCATCGTTTGGCTAATCCTGGAAAAATTCCTTTAGAAATTATTGAAGTACAGTCAGGCAGTTATTTAGGGGAAGATGATATTGTGCGCTATGAAGATACCTATAAGCGCACGTAATTATTCACCCTCTTTGAAAAAAAGGGGAACGATGACTTCATCACAAATTTTATTAAACAGACAGTAATCAGGTGTACTTATGTGTGGAATCGTTGCAGCCGCAGCCAATCAAAATATCATCCCCGTCTTACTTGAAGGGCTTAATAAACTAGAATATCGTGGTTATGACTCCGCCGGCTTAGCGTTTCTTGGCGAGCATGCTGTAGAGCGTTATCGCGCTGTGGGGCGCGTTTCTGAATTAATCAAGTTAGCCCAGCACTGTAGGGCTTATACGGGTGTTGCCCATACCCGTTGGGCGACACACGGCGTACCCAGTGAACGTAATGCACATCCTCATACCTCTGGGAATGTTGCTGTTGTTCATAATGGCATCATCGAAAATTATCAAGTGTTGCGTGCCGAATTGCACACCCAAGGCTATGTGTTTAGTTCAGAAACGGACACCGAAACTATCGCCCATCTTATTGACGCAATGCTTAAAATTACCCCTGATTTAGGGGCGGCGGTGCAGGCAGCTTGTAAGAAATTACAGGGTGCTTATGCCATTGCGGTCATCGATCAGAATACTCCTGACTGCGTTATCGTTGCCCGTGAAGGCTCGCCATTGTTAATAGGGCTGACCGAGCACGGGATGTATGCCGCCTCAGATGCGTCGGCCTTATTGCAAGTAACGCGACAATTTATTTACTTAGAAAATGGTGATGTGGCAAGGCTTACCCCCGCAAGCGTTAATATTGTTGATCACTTAGGACAGTCCGTTACCAGAGCCGTGGTGTTATCGGAGCTTTCGGCTGATGCAGTAGATTTAAGTGGGTATCGGCATTTCATGCAAAAAGAAATTTTTGAACAAGCTGATGCATTGGCGAATACCTTGGAAATAATCGGCATGACACAGCATCTTCCTGCTGAAATTTTGGGTGTTAATGCCAGCACGATTCTAAAAGACATCACTAAAGTGCTTATTTTAGCCTGCGGAACTAGCTATCATGCTGGACAGGTGGCACGTTTTTGGCTGGAAGAAATTGCCAAGATACCCACTAACGTAGAAATTGCCAGTGAATATCGCTACCGCGTGTCAGTACCCGATCCACAGCAGTTAATTGTGGTCATTTCGCAGTCAGGTGAAACGGCGGATACATTGGCGGCCTTACGTCATGCTAAAGCCTTGGGTCATACTAAAACCTTAGCGTTATGTAACGTGCCAGAGTCGGCCATTATCCGCGACTGTGCGTTACGATTTATTACCCGAGCAGGCCCAGAAATTGGCGTAGCAAGCACTAAAGCCTTCACTACGCAATTGGCAGGGCTTTTTTTATTGACGCTGATTATTGCTAAACAACGCCATACGCTTACTGACCAACAAGAAGCTGAATATTTAACGGCGTTGCGACATTTGCCCGCTGCGGTTGGGCAGGTCTTGGCATTAGAGCCTGCAATTAAAGCCTGGGCAGAGTTATTTGCTGATAAACAGCACGCAATTTTTTTAGGTCGTGGGCGACATTATCCCATTGCAGCTGAAGGCGCCTTAAAACTGAAAGAAATCTCGTATATTCATGCCGAAGCTTATCCCGCAGGCGAGCTAAAACACGGACCGTTGGCTTTAATAGATCGTGCTATGCCAGTGATTGCAGTGGCGCCCAATGATCAATTATTAGAAAAACTGAAAGCCAATCTGCAAGAGGTAAAAGCACGTGGTGGTGAGTTGTATGTGTTTGCTGATGCAGATAGTCAATTAGATGAGCACGAGGAAAACAATGTTCATATTATTAGATTACCCGAACATTATGGTCAGCTGTCAGCAATCATGCACAGTATTCCCCTGCAATTATTGGCCTATCACGTTGCTTTAATTAAAGGTACTGACGTTGATAAGCCTAGAAATTTAGCTAAATCAGTAACCGTAGAATAGTTTTTTGGCATTTGTGTGCAGGATTAAGCCTCTGGGTTATGTCTGAAAACATAAGCTTCGTTAGTTAAGCGTGCTAGCAAAAATTAGGCTATGTCACGCAAGTGTCTTATTTGCCATGATAAGATTAAAAAATAATTTAGTTATGTTTAAGGAGTATGCGGTGAGCAATAATCAAATGATGAGGTCGTTATGTTAAAAAAAATTCAAGTGCAAGATCTTGTTATTGGGATGTACATACATGAGATTTGTGCAAGTTGGATGGATAATCCATTTTGGAAAAAATCATTTAGGCTTTCCAATGAAAAAGATTTACGGACGTTCCATGAATATCGCATTAAAGAGGTGTGGATTGATACCAGCAAGGGCTTAGATGTTAGCTTTAAAGCTAAAACAGTGTCTTTGGAAGAAGAAAAACAACAAATTAATGAAACCTTGGAGCAGATTGCAGTTGAAGAGCATAAAATTCAGCGCAGAGTGCCCTTGCATGATGAGTTGGAGCGTTTTAAAAAGGTCATGCCAGAAATCAAACGTGGCGTTATTTCATTATTTGATGATGTGCGTGATGGCAATCCTTTAGATATTGACTTAGTTTCTAAAATGGTCGATGACATTAGTTTTTCTAATGATCGCAATCCAGATGCAATGCTGACCATGGTGCGGCAGAAATCAGCTAATGACTACAATTATATGCATTCCATTGCCGTTAGTGGGCTGATGATGGCCTTAGGTAAAGAATTGGATTTAGATCGAGGAACGATTAAAGAAGTCGGCGTGGCGGGCTTATTATTAGATATAGGAAAAGTTAAAATTCCTAAAGAAATTATTAATAAGGCGGGGAAATTAACCACCCAAGAGTTCGATAAAATAAAAACCCATCCAATGTTGGGTTTTGAGGCGTTAAAACTGTCTAATGACTTAAGCGATATTGTTCTTGATGTCTGTTTGCATCATCATGAGCGTATCGATGGGAATGGTTATCCACATCGCTTAGCAGGTGACAATATTGGTTATTACGCACGTATGGCGTCAATTTGTGATGTCTATGACGCTATTTCCTCAACCCGATCTTATCAAGCAAGTTGGGAGCCGGCAGAATCTTTACGTAAAATGACGGAATGGAAAAAAGGGCAGTTTGATGAAAAGATGTTTGGCTCTTTTGTAAAAGCAGTGGGTATTTATCCTTCAGGAACCTTAGTAAAACTAAAGTCTGGACGTTTGGCGATAGTCATGGAGCAAACCGAAGCCAGTTTATTAAAACCTATTGTAAAAGTATTCTTTTCAGTGCATTCCAATGCCCATATTTACCCAGAACTACTGGATCTTTCAACTTCACCAGACAGTATTGTCACGCGTGAAGAGCCTAAGCAATGGGGCTTTGATTTGAAAAAAATCAGTCAAATCTAAGTAGTAAAGTAGTTAATTATCTGCGCAGTGCACAGCAAGGTTATGCTTAACTACCAAGAGCAATGTGGTCAACTGTTGCGAAATAAAAACGATCATCGTATACTTTCAATTGGCTTACTTGATCAAGCTATGAATAACACTAATACTAATAGAGGGTAATATCATGAAATGGGAAACACCAAGCTACACCGACTTACGTTTTGGTTTTGAAGTCACTATGTATATTTACAACCGTTAATTCTAGCGTGTTGTTGTTAAAAAAGGGGTTCTTAATGAACCCCTTTTTTTTGCCTATTAATTTAGGATGTCTGATTTTATCAGTGTTTTTGGAGAAAAAAGATGAAAATAAGAGTGCTAGGTTCAGCTGCAGGAGGCGGGTCACCACAATGGAATTGTAATTGTGATAATTGTTTTAGACTGCGTAATAAAACGCTTCATGGTCAGCCAAGAACGCAATCGTCTATTGCGGTAAGTACCGATAATAACAATTGGTTGCTTCTTAATGCGTCCCCTGATATTCGTACTCAGCTTGAAGCCTTCCCTGAAAGCTGGCCAAAAGAAGGCGTACGCGATACAGGTATTAAAGCCATTATGTTAATTGATAGTCAGATTGATCATTGCACGGGCTTGTTAATTTTACGCGAAGGTAAGCCTTTACAGGTGTACTGCTCAGAGATGGTTAAGCAGGACTTAAGCAGTGGTTTTCCCATTTTTACCATGCTGGAGCATTACTGTTCCGTGCATTATCATGCTATTCCGGTGGAGGGTCAGTATTTTGAGATCCCTGAAATAGATGATTTGCGTTTTTCAACGCACGCCTTAAAAAGTAAAGCGCCACCGTATTCACCACATCGTTATGATCCGCATGAAGGCGATAATGTCGGGGTGATGATTGAACAAATGAGTACGGGCAAAAAAGTATTTTATTCGCCCGGTCTTGGAGAAATTGAGCCGCATGTCATGGCGGCTTTAACTGATGCAGATTGTGTGCTGGTGGATGGCACTTTTTGGACCAATGATGAAATGTGTACGCAAGGCATCAGTGATAAAAAAGCTAGGGAGATTGGGCATTTGCCACAGTCTGGCGAAGGCGGCATGATTGAAGTATTGAATAGCCTTGGTGAAAAACGTAAGATTTTGATTCATATAAATAATACTAATCCAATTTTAGATGAAAGCTCAGCACAAAGAAAACAACTTGAGGCCGTAGGTATTGAGGTTGCTTACGATGGAATGGAAATCATGGTGTAGACAGGTATACTGCACAATTTAATTAGGTTTAGTGGTGCGTTGAGTTAACAAATTTTGGCGTTTTAAGAAATCGTGTTAAGCCGTAAATACGCACTAATAGCAGTTATAGGAGACTAAGTATGAGCAGCACAATAGATCAAGCATGGACACGGGAAGAATTTGAAGCCGCGTTGCGTGGCATGGAAACTTATTATCATATTCATCATCCCTATCATCTCTTAATGAATGAAGGCAAGTTAAGCAAGCAGCAATTACAAGGCTGGGTGGCTAATCGGTTTTATTATCAAGTGTGTATTCCTCTTAAAGATGCCAATATTTTGGCTAATTGTCCCGATCGAGAAACGCGTGCCTTATGGATTCAGCGTATTTTAGATCACGATGGTCATCCTGGCGATCCAGGTGGCATTGAAGCGTGGATACAATTGGGCATTGCCGTAGGCTTAACGCGTGAAGAAATTACTTCATTGCAGCATGTGTTGCCAGGCGTACGTTTTGCTGTGGATGCTTACGTTAACTTTGCACGACGTGCAGAGTGGCATGAAGCGGCAAGTTCGTCTTTAACAGAGTTATTTGCGCCAAAAATTCATCAACAACGCCTAGATAATTGGCCAGAGCATTATCCGTGGGTGGATGTAGAAGGTTATCGGTATTTTCGAAAGCGTTTATCTGAAGCGCGGCGTGATGTTGATCATGGTTTAGCGATTACCTTAGATTGGTATAAAACACGTGAGCAGCAAGATCGTATGATTCAAATTTTGCAATTTAAATTAGATGTGTTGTGGAGCATGGCCGACGCAATGTACCTGGCGTATATCAATGCAATGCCGCCGTATTTTAATGTTAACAATAGCACTCTGTAGTGAGCGGGGTTCTTATTATCATGGTTTTATTTTTATGACGTTACATCCTGACTTAGCGATTACATTTTCGCCCTTGCATCGTTTGCAATGGGAAGAAGCACAGCAAAAATATATTATTTTATATCCTGAGGGTATGGTTGAGCTTAATCAGAGCTCGGCAGAAATTTTAAAATGTTGCAATGGAGAGCGAAATTTACAACAGATTATTGAGGAGTTAGAAACTAAATTTGCAACGTCTGGCTTAGCTAATGATATTGCTGCGTTTTTACAGATTGCTTTAGAAAACTCATGGATTCAACAACAGGTAAAATGAAATGACGACACTGATTACGCCGCCGCGTTGGTTATTGGCTGAATTAACTTATGCGTGTCCATTGCAATGCCCTTATTGTTCTAATCCTCTTGATTATGCCAATTATAAAAATGAGCTAGCCACCGAAGACTGGTTGCGCGTCTTGACACAGGCGCGGAAAATGGGGGCGGTGCAACTGGGCTTTTCTGGTGGCGAGCCCTTATTGCGCAACGATTTGACCGAGTTAGTTGCGCATGCCAAAGACTTAGGTTACTACTCAAATCTTATTACCTCTGGTTATGGGCTAACAGAAGAAAAAATAATTCAGTTAAAACATGCAGGGCTTGATCATATTCAAGTGAGTATCCAAGCCAGTAGTCAAGAATTGAATGATTATTTAGCGGGCACGTCCTCTTTTGAAGATAAAAAACAAGTAGCACGTTGGGTAAAAAAGCAAGGTTATCCGATGGTATTGTGCGTGGTGTTGCATCGAGAAAATATTCATCAAATGGCTGATATTTTGGCGATGGCTGAAGAGTTAGGGGCAGATTATCTGGAATTAGCCAACACCCAATATTATGGCTGGGCGCATTTAAATCGTGATTTATTATTGCCTACTAAAGCCCAATTTACAAAGGCTGAAGCTTTAGCGCAGGCCTTTAAAGAAAAAGTAGCGGGTAAAATGAAGGTGTATTATGTGGTGCCTGATTTTTATGAAGACCGTCCTAAAGCTTGTATGAATGGTTGGGGAACCACTTTTTTAACGATTGCTCCTGATGGGGTCGCCTTGCCTTGTCATTCAGCGCGTCAGTTGCCCGGACTTGAATGTCCAAATGTTAAGGACTTTAGTATTGAATCTATCTGGAAAGAATCCAGGGCATTTAATTTGTTTAGAGGCGATGAGTGGATGCAGGAACCATGTCGCAGTTGTGATGAAAAAGCCAAAGACTTTGGCGGCTGTCATTGCCAAGCCTATTTATTAACGGGCAACATGCAGCAAGCCGATCCCGTGTGCAGTAAATCGCCACATCATGGTGTTATTCAGGACGCAATTGACGCGGCAAGTAATGCGGCGGGTGCCGAAAAACCGTTAGTGTTTCGTAATTCTAAAAACTCACGGTTAGTGTCGAAATAAGCCGTTGCAGCAACCCTTTATTCATTATTATTTGTCTAGCTTACTATGATTGATTCTTCAGGTTTTTCTGAAACCACACTTACCTCCGCAGCACATAATCATCAAACGTGTGTCAACAATGCTTTAGCCACCGCAGAACAGCTGTGTGAGCAGCGTGGTGTGCAATTAACAGCTATTCGTCAGCAAGTTTTAGCGTTGATTTGGGAAACCCATAAGGCCGTTAAAGCTTATGATTTGCTGGATAAAATTAGACCTTATCAACACTCTGCAAAGCCTGCCACGATTTATCGCGCTTTAGATTTTTTAATTGAACAAGGCTTAATTCATCGTGTTGAAAGTTTAAATGCTTTTGTGGGCTGTCGTTGTTCGGGCTTGCAACACGAACAATTATTGTTAATCTGCAAGCACTGCCTTGAGGTGGAGGAGCGCACCGCAACACAAGTAATGCACGCAGTATCAACAGAGTGTTTAAGTGCAGAGTTTGTGGTGTCTAGTCAGGCGCTTGAAATTCATGGCACATGTAAAAAATGTTCGGCTGAATAACAGTGTTGGTTAAACGCGTTATCTTTGATTTATATGAACATCTAAAATGCTAACACCTACTGATTTCTTTAAATGCCTTGCCGATGACACACGTTTGCGTTGTATGGTCTTATTACATCAAGAAACACGCTTATGCGTGTGTGAGTTAACCTATGCTTTAGCGATGTCCCAACCTAAAATTTCAAGGCATTTAGCACTGCTACGACAAATGAAAGTGGTACAGGATAGTAGGGAAGGGCAATGGGTGTATTATCAAATTAACGCAGACTTACCTGCATGGGTTAATAAAATTATTGAGGTGATTGCTCAAGAAACAAATCAACTTGCGCATATTCAAGAAGACAAGGTACGACTACAGGCTATGGCAAGTCGACCGTGGCTAAATAAGTGTTGAAGTTTTTTATTGTATCTATAATATATGGAAATTCGAATATAAGCATATAGGTGAGCAATGATTAACATTTTAATTTTATGTACAGGTAATTCATGTCGAAGTATTTTGGCGGAAGCATTAATTAATCAAAAAGGTCAGGGGCGTGTCCACGCTTATTCGGCCGGAAGCCATCCAACAGGTAAAGTAAACGCACACGCGCTAGCATGCTTGGTGCGCAATGGTTTGCCTGCAACAGGGTATAGCAGTCAATCATGGGATGCCTTTGCACAGATGGGCATAGATATTGCCATTACAGTGTGCGATCAAGCCGCTGGAGAGGTGTGTCCAATTTTTTTAAATTCCATCGTGAAAGGGCATTGGGGCGTGCCAGATCCTGCTCATGTAACGGGTTCGGAGGAGTTTTGTGCAAATGCCTTTCAGCAAACGTTTAACGCTTTAGCCGAGCGGGTTGATAACTTATTGGCCTTACCTATCGAGACCTTAAGCGCTGAACAATTAACTCAGGAAATTAATAGCATTGGTGAGCGAGCGCAGTTGCGAGGAGGCTTTGATGGCTGACGTAAGCACTGATTTACCAATGAAACGCTTAGGTTTTATTGAGCGATTTTTAACCGTATGGATTTTGTTAGCGATGGGGGTGGGTGTCGCCATAGGCTATGTTAATCCTGGTTTTACTCAGGGTTTAAGTGAGTTTCAGCTTGGTACAACGTCTATTCCTATTGCTATAGGTTTAATACTCATGATGTATCCACCGTTAGCTAAGGTTAATTATCAAGCCTTACCTAAAGTGTTTAAGCACACAAAAGTGCTGGTGTTATCGTTAATTCAAAATTGGCTGATTGGTCCATTATTAATGTTTGGCTTGGCGATTGTTTTTTTACACGATTATCCAGAATACATGACTGGTTTAATTATCATCGGTTTGGCGCGTTGTATAGCCATGGTGTTGGTCTGGAATGATTTAGCCGCTGGAGATAATGATTATTGTGCAGCATTAGTGGCGTTTAATTCATTATTTCAAATGCTCTTTTTTTCGCTGTATGCCTATTTATTTGTTACCGTGTTGCCGCCGTTTTTTGGTTTAGAGATGTTGCCAAGTGTTCAAGTGACTATTTGGGAAGTAGCCAAAAGTGTCTTAATTTATTTAGGTATTCCTTTTTTAGCAGGCTTTTTAAGTCGTGTTATTTTAGTTAAAAATAAAGGTTTAGAATGGTATGAGCAGGTGTTTATTCCGGCAATAAGCCCGATTACTTTGGTGGCCTTACTGTTAACAATATTATTAATGTTTTCATTAAAAGGTGAGGTTATTGTCGCGTTGCCTTTCGATGTATTACAGCTTGCCATACCGTTAGTGATTTATTTTGTGGTTATGTTTTTAACTACCTTTGTTTTGTCTGCAAAAGTAGGGGCTAGTTATCCTATTAGTGCAAGTTTAGCGTTTACCGCTTCAGGTAATAATTTTGAATTAGCCATTGCCGTTGCGATAGGTGTATTTGGCTTACAATCAGGTCAAGCGTTTGCGGCAGTGATTGGGCCGTTAGTAGAGGTGCCAGTGTTACTTGCTTTAGTGAAGGTGGCGTTATATTTTAAATCTCATTATTTTGCACAGCTGAAAGCAGTTGAATGAGGAATAATAGGCAAAAAAAACGGCTCATAGTGAGCCGTTGGAGAGAAGGATAAAAAACTCTAAAATTCCGAAGAATGGTTTGCATCTCAAGAGTTGCAGCTATTCTAATGTTATCCTCCAATAAAGAAAATGTGACACATTGTCGCGTGACAGATTGTCGCAGTTAGCTCGTTTAGTTAACTGAGGGTGTATTTTGTAATGCGGCAATGCGTTCTGTTAAAGGTGGATGGCTCATAAACCATTTGCTAATCCCCCCACCATGAATACCAAATGCAGCTAATTGACCTGGTAAAGCGGGTTGTTCATGCGCGTGTTGTAAGGCTTGTAACGCTGCAATCATTTTTTGTCGTCCAGCTAGTTTAGCGCCGCCAGCGTCCGCTTTAAATTCACGGTAACGGGAAAACCACATCACTATTATTGAGGCTAACATGCCTAAGGCTAGTTGTGCGCTAAATTGCACAAGGTAATATGCTGGCCCATAGCCACGTTCTGTTTTAAAAATTGCACGATCAACAATATAGCCTATTAAGGTGGCAAAGAAGTAAACAAAAGTATTCATTACACCTTGAATTAATGCCATGGTTACCATATCACCATTGCTAATGTGGGTCATTTCATGACCAATAACAGCTTCAATTTCATGGCTGTTCATGCGCTCTAACAAGCCTGTACTTACCGCAACTAGGGCATTGTTTTTATCCATTCCAGTAGCAAATGCGTTTGCTTCGGGGGTGTCAAAAATACCAATTTCAGGGGTTTTGATACCTAATTGCTGAGCTTGTTGAGTAATCGTAGTGACTAACCAGTGTTCAGTTTCATTATGTGGTTGGTCAATGATAATAACGCCCATCGCTCGTTTGGCAGACCATTTGGACATTGCTAAGGAAATAATAGACCCAGTCATGCCGATAGTGGCAGACATGATGAGTAATTGATTGAAATTAATACCTTGTTCATCAAGAGTGCTGCTTAATCCAAAGACTGTAAAAATAATGCTGATAACAATCAAGATTGCTGCATTAGTTGCTAAAAATAGAACGATACGTAACATAAATATCTCCAGTAAATGCTTTTGTCAGGGGGTATTAAAACCAATTCAGAAAAAGTTTTCTAGCAAATTAATTGCGTTAAAAAAGGAAAGGGTTTTTTATTAAATATAAAATTGTCTAGTTTTTTAAAGATGGCATATTGAACCTTGAGTGATCAAAAAATCACTGATTTCACGTTTAGCTATAGTCAAATATTTACAAGCACCTCGCCTCTTGGGAAGAAGTCACTTAGTGAACGTAGCAATAAAATAACAAACTAACGGATCTGTTGATTAGGTATGCGTTAGCTTAATTTACGTCTTTTGCTTATGGGGGGTGTTTTGTACAAATATTGTCAAGCTATTGTAGAGCTATGTTAGCATAACCCTTATTTTTTAAATGTTGAAGAAAATGACTAATATGATTGACGAATCATCGCGCTATTTAATCAGTACGGTTTCTAAACGTTCTGGGGTTAAATCTGATCTAGTTCGAGCATGGGAGAGGCGTTACCAAGCAGTAATACCAACACGGACTACAGGAGGTCATCGAGTTTACACTGATCAAGATATTGCACGGTTAAAGCTGTTAAATCAAGCCACCAGTAATGGTCATAGCATCAGTCAAATTGCACAGTTTTCTCTTGAAGAGCTTAAGCAGCTTTTAAAAGCTGATCTGTGTCCAGAGCTTATTGTTACACCCACACTTAAAACCAGTGATCGCGTGTATTTGGCAGAAGATTATATTGAAAAATGTTATGCCGCTGTATTAGCGTTTGATGCTCGAGCACTTGAAGCGCATTTTGAAAATGCCTTAGTAGAATTAGGAATTGAACCCTTTATCGAGCATTTATTAACACCATTATTGACAGTGATCGGCGAGCGTTGGCGTTTGGGTGAGTTAAGACCCGTGCATGAGCACATGGCGTCTTCAATTATTCGTTCATTAACCTATTTATTACGAAACAACAATCCGTGTCCGAAAGGCGCACCTCGAATGATTGTGAGTACACCTATTGGCCAGTTGCATGAATTAGGCGCGTTATTGGCAGCCGTTATTGCCGAATTAAAAGGCTGGCAGGTCACCTATTTAGGCGCCAATTTACCCGCTGAAGAAATTGCCGCAGCGGTTAAATTTACTAATGCCAGTGCTGTCACTATCAGTATTAGTTTTACTACTGATGATTTGCAACTACCCAGAGAAATCAGGCGCTTAAAAAAATTAATAGGTCATGACGTGGCGTTGATTGTGGGCGGTAAGGCAGCAGAACATTATCAGGCGCTTTTTTCTGAAGTCGGCGTAGTAAATATTTTAGGCTATGACCACTTTAGAGAGATTTTAGATAAGTTAGCTGCACAGCAAAAAGCTGAGATGACTTCGCTTAATAGCTGAGAGTAATTGATTGTGGTGACACTTTTATTGGTGAGAGCTGCCCTCATTGACGGGCGTTAGTGCTGACAACTCTGAGAGGCGGGTGTGTTTAATTAAATACCTAGCGCATTGATTAAGTTAATTTCAAGTACTAAGTTGTCGTCTTTGCCTTGAAGGCAATCAGCTAATGGCACCATGACTAAATCGCCTTTTTTTATTGCAGTAACATGTGCGTATAAGCCATCTTTTAATGCATGCACCGCAGCATATCCCATCTTTGATGCAATTAATCTATCCAATGCCGAGGGTGTTCCTCCGCGTTGGATATGCCCCAATACACAGGCATGGACATTGATATTAAAGTCTTTCATAAGAACATCTTTAATTTGGTAAGACAAACCTGCTTTTTCGCCTTCAGCAACAATGATAATGGATGATGTTTTGCCTCGCTCAAGCCCTTTTTTTATATCACTGGCTATTTTTTCATAATCAATCACTTCATTTGCTAAAACAACATGCTCTGCACCGGTACACACCCCTACCTGTAACGCAATCCATGAAGAGCGATGCCCCATGACTTCCACTAAAAAAGTGCGGGCATGAGCTGAGGCTGTGTCGCGAATTTTATCTACAGCATCCATTGCAGTTTGTACGGCAGTATTAAAACCGATAGTGTATTCAGTGCCGGAAATATCATTATCAATAGTGCCAGGAATGCCAATGACAGGAATGCCATGTTCACGATGTAAATCCATCGCGCCTTGAAATGAACCATTACCACCAATGACAATCAGTCCATCTATTTGCTTTCTGAATAAAATGTGTGCAGCTTCTTGGCGAATTTCTGGAGTAAAAAATTCCAAGCACCGAGAAGTGTCTAAAATAGTCCCGCCACGTTGAACAATATTACTGACCGAAGCGACTTGCATTTTTTGTACGTTACCCTCTAATAGTCCCGCGTAGCCTTTATAAATGCCATAGACATCAATGTTTAAGCCGATAGCGGTTCTTACGACGGCGCGGACAGCAGCGTTCATGCCAGGGCTATCGCCGCCACTGCACATAACGCCTAACGATTTTATAGTTTTATATGGTGAATTCATTGGGCTTATAGTTATTATTATTAATGAAATGAGAATAAGATAAAGAAATCATAATCGAAGTAAATAGTAAGTGACTTACAAGAAAATAACTATAGGTAATGAATTTTATTTATGGATGTAGAGGTGCAAATTTTGGCAACTGCTTTAAGTCGCCTTAAATTGGTGGCCTGATTTTTTAACAAGTAAACGAATGGGTTTTATCGAAAGGCTGTATCAAGTAACACATAAAGCGCACCAGTGCCGCCGTCTTTTTGTGGAGCAGAGCAGAACGCCTGAACATTGTGGTGTTGCCGTAACCAGAGATTGACATTATTTTTTAAGATTGGAAAGTCAGCACTTGAGCGATAACCCTTTCCATGCACGATATGAATGCACTGGCAGCCTTCAGTAACACATTCTTCAATAAACTTAAGTAAGTGATGTTTGGCTTCTTGACTGTTTAGGCCGTGTAAATCTAACTCTGCATCGACTGGAAAATAGCCCTGTTGTAATTTAGTTAAAAGTGTCTTGGGTAAAGAGGTATTAACAAAATGAACGGCATCTTCTTTGCCCAAAAGTAGCAGTTGTTCCGTTAAGTCATTAGATACAGCTAAAATCTTAGATGATTTTTTTTTGGGGTAAGGTAAAGGTTTGCTTGCCTCTAACGCTACCATGTTATTGTTTTTTATTGGTTGGATTATGCCAATGGTTTGGCGGAATAAATCACAATCTGATGTGTCTGCGTTTTTTTTTGTCACGAGAGGCTGATTTTGTAAGGTATTGTTGCTAATATGTTTGATTTTATAGCGTAATCTGTATTAAGGCGACTCAAAAATGCATATTTTATTAAGTAATGATGACGGTTATTTTGCTGAAGGCTTAGTAACATTGGCTAGCGCAATGCGAGAGTTAGCTGAGATTTCAGTGGTTGCGCCAGATAAAAATCGTAGTGGCGCAAGTAATTCATTAACCTTAGAAAGGCCGTTACGAGCCACTACAACAGAAAATGGCTTTGTAAAAGTCGATGGAACACCAACTGATTGTGTGCATTTAGCTATTTCTGGTTTACTCCACAAAGAGCCTGATATGGTATTTGCTGGAATTAATCACGGCGCAAATTTAGGTGATGATGTTTTATATTCAGGCACTGTTGCCGCAGCAACCGAAGGTAGATTTTTAGGCTTACCAGCGGTTGCAATTTCCTTAGCGGGTAGTCATCCTGTCCATTTTGCTACAGCCGCACATGTTGCGGTAACATTGTTTAAGCAATTGATTGCAAATCCTTTGCCTAAAGATACGCTATTAAACGTGAATGTGCCTGATGTTGCTTTAGCCGATTTAAAAGGTTTTCAAGCCACGCGCTTAGGTCAGCGTCATAAATCAGAATCGGTTATTAAATCAGCAGACCCACGTGGACGAATTATTTACTGGGTGGGTCCTGCAGGGGCGGAACAAGATGCGGGTCCAGGGACAGATTTTTATGCTATTAATACGGGATATGTATCGGTAACGCCATTGCAATTAGACTTAACTTGGTACGATCGTATCAATGCTTTAAACACTTGGTTACCTAGGGAGTAATGCTTATGGTAAATAGGCAAGGGATTGGTATGACTTCTTTGCGAACCCGTGAGCGTATGTTGACACGCTTAGCCGATCAGGGCATTTGTTCGCATCAAGTGTTGGAAGCAATGCGTAATGTGCCGCGTCATATTTTTATGGATGAAGCGTTAGCAAGTCGTGCCTATGAAGATACCGCATTACCGATTGGGTTTAATCAAACAATTTCCCAGCCGTTTAGTGTGGCACGAATGACCGAGCTATTAAGTGGAACAGGTAAATTAGCAAGTGTATTGGAGATTGGTACAGGATGTGGTTATCAAACGGCGGTGCTGGCTCATATTTTTAAAAAAGTATATTCAGTTGAACGAATTTTAGCTCTACATAAAAAAGCCCAAATACATTTGTGGGATTTGAAATTAACAAATGTTAGTTTAATGTATGGAGATGGGCATTTAGGGTGGTCTGATTATGCTCCGTTTGATGCTATTATCGTCACCGCTGCACCGGTCGAGGTTCCGCAACAATTATTAGTGCAATTAGCAATAGGCGGCAGCATGGTTATTCCTGTGGGCATAAGTGGAAAGCAGGTGTTACAGCGCATTACCCGAACAGTAAACCGTTATGAATATGAAGACTTAGAAGAGGTTAGTTTTGTGCCCTTTCAAACAGGCAAAGAATAGATTTAAGTGATTGTTTTTATTTAAAAAATTTTGTTTTTTTGGGGGGCAATCTTGCTCGTAATGATGAGGCGTGATAGACTGAACGCTTAATTCAATAGCCAAGCATGTTGTATTTTTTAACACTAAAATAAGTGTATTGAGTGACGTGTGATTTTAGGCTACACCATGCTATATAGGTTCCTTTATTACTGTATATGCAACGCATTTAAGTCATTAAATATATCTTAGTCGCTGCATTATGGTTTGTATAAACAGTAACATAATGTGTCAAATGCATCGGTATATCAAACAGACTTCTGCACTTAATCGATTCTTCTTAGTGGTTCGCTATTTCAAAGTAACAATGGTTTATCTCTTATGCTTTCAGTCATTATCCTGAAACAACTATGACAATTCATACTGAATTTTTACCTGCAAGAACTCCCCTTTCAATCACCTTATCGGTCTGGAATGCCCTTTTTTTACGAGAAGCCGTGTCGCGTTTAGCGACGGGTAGAATCGCGTGGCTATGGTTGCTGGCTGAGCCTATTTTACATATCAGCATGATGTTATTTATGTTTACCGTGATCCGTATGCGGGTGGTGGAGGGCATGACCACCGAGGCTTGGTTAATCATTGGTTTAGTTTTTTTTCTCATGTTTAAGCGTGTGTCCACCCAAGTGCAAAATGGCTTAGGAGCAAATCGCGCATTATTTACCTATCGTCAAGTTAAACCTATTGATGCTTTATTAGTTCGTGCAGCCTTAGAGTCATTTTTGGCATGCTTAATTGCTATTATTTTCTGGTTAGGCAGTCTTTTCTTTAATATTCCTCTATATCCAGCTGATCCTCTTATCGTAATAGTGGTTTTTTTGGGCATGGGGTTAATGGGCTTGGGTTATGGCTTAATTACCTCGGTTGCGGTGGAGTTGATTCCAAAAATGAGCACCGTATTAGGTATATTTTCGACTGCTTTATATTTAACTTCTGGAGTTATTTTTCCTATTTCAAATATTCCTCAACCTTATCGTGAGTGGTTACTTATTAATCCTTTATTGCATGGTACTGAAGCCGCTCGCGTGGGCATGTCGCATTTCTATCATGGCATGTCTGGCGTGAATGTGAGTTATCTTTACAACTGTGCCATCGTAGCTATTTTTTTAGGCTTAGCACTACATCGACGTTTTGAAACTAAATTAACGTCCTTATGATTATTGTTGACAATATACATAAACGTTACCAAACAACCCATGGCTTAGGTAAATGGGTATTGCAAGGCGCCTCATTTGTTATTCCACCTAAGGTTAGTGTGGGTTTAGTTGGGCGCAATGGTGCAGGTAAATCCACCTTATTACGAATTATTGGTGGTATTGATCAACCCACCAAAGGTCATGTTGAACGTCATTGTCGCGTATCTTGGCCAATGGGTTATGGCGGTGGTTTACAAGGTTCATTAACAGGACGTCAGAATGCTAAATTTGTGTGTCGAATTCATGGTCATGAACAGGATATAGAAGAACGCTTAGCCTTCATTGAAGATTATGCAGAAATTGGTGCGGCATTTGATGAACCAATAAAAACGTATTCATCAGGTATGCGCTCGCGTTTACAATTTGGATTATCTTTTGCTTTTGATTTTGATGTCTATATTTCTGATGAAGCAACCGCTGCGGGTGATGCTTCCTTTAAGAAAAAAGCCGCGACAGCTTTTAAAAACTTAACTGATCGCGCCAGTTTAATTATGGTGTCGCATGGCGAAAGCACCCTAAAAGAATTTTGCAGTGCAGGTGTATGGTTAAATAATGGTAAAGCCTATTGGTTTGATGATATTAACGACGCTTTAAAAGCCTATAAGGAAAGCTGTTTAAAATGAAAAAAACTTCTGTTTCCCCGTCTTTACTGATGCGAGTAAAAAAGCATCGTTTTTTTACTAGCATTATTCTTGCACTAGCCTGTAGTTTTATCTATTGGGGATTAGTCGCGTCAGATCGTTATATTTCTGAAGCACATATCATTATCGAAAATACCGATATGATGGCAAAAAGTCAGACCCTTGATATTGCTGGAATGTTAGGGGGAAAAACCATGGGCATACCTTCTGAACAGCTATTGCTTCGTGATTATCTGCTGTCAGTAGATATGCTAAAAAAATTAGAAGCTAAATTTGCTTTGCGTAGCCATTACAGCGATCACTCGCATGATATTATTTCGCGCTTGTGGTTTAAAGATGCGTCTTTAGAAGTCTTTTATGATTATTATCGAACGCGGGTCAGTGTTGAATTAGATCAATATGCCAGTGTTTTGGTCGTAAAAGTCCAAGCCTATGATTCTGTGATGGCGCATGCTATAGCTGAGTTTATGGTCGATGAAGGCGAGCATTACATGAATAATCTGGCGCGAAGTTTGGCGCAAGAACAAGTGGAGTTTTTAAATAAAGATATTGAAGCCGTGCGTACTAAAGTTATGGAGACGCGTCAGGACTTATTAAATTTTCAAAATAAATATGGCTTAGTTTCGCCGCAAGGCACTACGGATAATATTGTTGCTACCATCAACCGCATGGACGCACAGTTGACCGATTTGCAAACCAAGCGTGCAGCAATGTTGGGGTATTTGATGCCAGGAAGTGCCAATATTGTCGAATTAGATTTGCAAATTAATGCCATTGAAAAACAGATCGCTCAAGAAAAAGAACGGCTCGCATCACCAAAAGGAAAAAGTCTAAATAAAACAGTTGAGGCGTATCAGCGCTTAGAAATGCATGCTCAATTTGCGCAGGACGTGTACAAGGCGTCATTAACAGCGATGGAACAAGTACGCATTGAAGCGTCCAGAACCTTGAAAAAAGTTTCTATTTTACAACAACCTACAGTTCCAGAGTTATCATTAGAGCCCCGTCGTTTGTATAACAGTGTAGTCTCTACTCTGCTTATTTTAATCATTGCCGGCATAGTGCATTTGCTTAGTGCCATTATTCGCGATCATCAGGATTAAAAAATTATGAATATGTTTTCATTTGTTAGCGTAAAAAAAGTATGTCGTGCAACGTTAGCGCTGTTGATAATTTTTTCCGTAACTGGGCAAACAGCCAGTACTGATCCTTTTGGCGTCAATCAAACGGTTAATATGGCGGTTGATCCTTTAGCCAATACCTCTCCTGAGAGTGCGATGCCGGCAATCAACGCGCCCGCTGCGCCCGTTGTTGCGTCTCCGTCGTCAGCCGTGCCTGCCATTACCACCAATACGCCACAATTTTTTGATTATTCAGTTAATTTAAAAAGTGATGTTTTTGGTGCAAATTTATTTACTGGTGCGTTTGCTAGAGAGGGTGCAACTTCGTTTAATCCAGATTATGTGGTGGCTAATGGGGATAATATACAAGTACGTTTTTGGGGTGCTTTTGATTATGACGCGCCATTAACTGTTGATCCGCAAGGTAATATTTTTGTGCCTCATGTAGGGCCGGTGCACGTGTTAGGGGTGCGAAATCAAGATTTGCAGCAAGTGGTGGATATCGCCGTTCGGCATGTTTTTCGGGCTAATGTATTCAGCTATGCCAGTCTTGCTGCGGCTCAGCCAGTGCGAATTTTTGTCGGTGGCTTTGTTAATCGACCAGGCTTATACAGTGGCACCAGCATGGATAGCTTATTGCATTATTTAGATCAAGCAGGCGGTATTGATGTTGAGCGAGGTTCTTTTTTACATGTTGAAGTGAAGCGTGGAGCACTGACGCGTGCGACCTTAAGTCTGTATGATTTTATTCTTGAAGGACAAATGCCTTTAATTCAACTCTCTGACGGTGATGTTATTTTCGTCGCTCCCCGTCAGTACACAGTTAAAGTCAATGGCTTAGCAGGTAATGCAAAACGCTTTGAATTTACTGATGATGCGCGCACCGTGGCTAATGTAATGAAAGTAGCAAAACCGCAGGCGCAAGTGACTCATGTTCGGGTGACTAGAAATACTGGCACCACAAAAAATGTCGAGTATTACCCGCTAAGTGAAGCCAGTCAGGTTAACTTAATAAATGGTGACGAGATTGAATTTACTGCTGATAAAAAACAAGGCACGATAACCGTGCGTGTAGAAGGTGAGCATTTAAGTGCTCAAGAATATGTAGTGCCTTATGGTACGAGATTAGGGAGTTTGTTGCAGAAAGTGCGTTTTTCTGAGCGTGCAGACACTAAAAGTTTACAGTTATTTCGCCAAAGCGTGATTGCACGTCAACGCGACATGTTAAAAACCGCCTTGCAGCATTTAGAAGCTGCCGTCTTAACCGTGCGTTCTGGCACTTTAGAAGAATCTCAGTTACGCAAAGAAGAAGCTAGCATGATGCTGCAATGGGTGGAACGGGCTAAAGCTATCCAACCTTCAGGACAGGTTATGTTAGCGGAGGCTGATGATAGTAATGCCTTGCTGCTTGAAAATGGTGATCGAATCAATATTCCAGCGATAGATAATTTAATTTTAGTCAGTGGTGAAGTGATGTTTCCTAATACTGTTGCGCTTGATACCAGTAAATCAGTGCAAGATTATATTCAGACTTCAGGGGGATTCTCACAAAATGCAGACACGTCACGTATTATTCTTGCGCATCGAGATGGCAGTTTTGAAGATACTCAAGAACATGTCGGCTGGCTATTTGGTGATGGTACGCACATTCGACCAGGTGATGAGATTATGGTGTTACCAAAAGTAGATGCTAAATATCGTCAGTTATTTAAAGAAGTATCAACGATGATTTATCAAATGGCATTGGGAGCGCGTGTTATTCTTAAATAGCAATGACGATTATTGAACAATAACGTGCGGTATCGTTCAATAGGTGAGCTTTAACTAATACTTTAATCACATCAATAATTAGGTGTTCAGGTAACGAATGCAATTCCACGAAAAATTAAAAGCATGGCGCGGCTCAGGCTTACTAATGGCTTTATGGCTATTTAAGCAAGTTTGTCGACCATTAGGTTTATTGGTGTTTTATCGAACGATTATTACCTATTTGATAAAACGTCGAGGCTTATTTGAACGTAGTTTTTATCTTGAGGTCAATAACGATGTTGCTCAAAGTGGACTGTTACCGTTAAGGCATTATGTCATCAGTGGTGATCGTGAAGGTCGCCAACCTATGCCGTTATTTGATCCTGTTTATTATCAAACGCAAACCACAGACCGCACCGCGCAGGTCAATGCGTTATTGCATTATGCTTATGTAGGCAGATACCGAAAAATTTCACCAAGCCCTTGGTTTGATCTGCATTTTTATCTTAGTAATAACAAAGATATTGCACGGTCAAATATTGATCCATTGCAGCATTATATTCATTGGGGTGGTTTCGAAGGGCGCTCACCTTGTGCGCAATTTGATGCATCCTATTATTTGCGCAGTAATCCAGATGTTGTGGATATGCGCATGAATCCACTGTTACATTATCTATTTATTGGTCGTTTGGAGGGCAGGCATACCTTACCTGATCAAGCGCATCAATCAGCACAGTTAGTCGAGCAGGATACTGTGTGGTGTCCACCTATCGATGATGAGGTATGGGACGCGGTGTTGCCCAGAGAGCATCAAACCGCTAACATTGATGTCATTATTCCTGTTTATAAGGGACGCGTTGAGACCTTGCGCTGTTTATACAGCGTCTTAACCGCCACAACTCAGGTCACTTTTGAACTTATTGTCATTAATGATGCCAGTCCCGATGACGTCTTAACCGCTGACTTGCAGCGTTTAGCCGCTAAAGGCTTGTTTACCTTGCTGAGTAACGAAAGCAATAAAGGCTTTGTTTATACGGTCAATCGTGGCATGGCGGTTCATTTAACGCGCGATGTTGTCTTATTAAATGCAGATACTGAAGTCTATGACGGGTGGTTAGATCGCTTAGCTCAAGCCGCAGCGCGAAATCCCCGTACTGGCAGCATTACACCTTTATCTAATAATGCAACGATATGCAGTTATCCTGAATTTTTGCATGATAATCCCTATCCTTTAGAAATAAGTTATGCCGAATTAGCCGCACTCACTGCGACAGTTAATGCAGGCATTGAAGTAGAAACGCCTACGGGTGTGGGTTTTTGTTTGTACATCAAACGTGCTTGTTTAGAGGCGGTTGGGATGTTTGATGAAAAAACGTTTGGTAAGGGCTATGGCGAAGAAAATGACTTTTGTCAGCAGGCGATAAAAAAAGGTTGGCGTAATATTATTATTGCTGATGTTTTTGTGCGTCATTTAGGTGCGGCTTCTTTTCAGGGCGAGAAAGCCAAGCGTGTGCAAGCCGCACTAAAGATCTTAATCAAGCGTTATCCCTTTTATCAAAAAGAGATTAATGCCTTTATTGATGCTGACCCTTTAAAAACTGCGCGTTGTCAACTAGATGCCGCGCGTTTGCAGTATCGCTGTCGTGACAACAACGTTTTGGTTGTTTGTCATAATCGTGGTGGGGGTTCAGAGCGTCGTATGCAAGAAGAGGTGGCGACGTTAGTGGCTCAAGGAGTTGGCGTCTTTACCTTGCGTCCTATGGCAAAAAAGCCTACGCATGTAGTATTAGGACAAGCCGCAATTAAGTCTTTACCCAATATCAATCCATTTTTATTAGCCGATACCACAAGTTTACTTGCCGCTTTACGGCAATTGAATATCGTGGCAGTGTACACCCACAGCTTAGTTGATTTTGAAACCCATGCCCCTGAGTTTTTAGCAGAAATAGTGCAGTCTCTGGCAGCCAAATGGACGATTAATTTGCATGATTATAAAGTGCTTTGTCCACGTATAAATTTAGCAGATGAACACGGTGTTTATTGCGGCGAACCTGATGAAGATGCCTGTAATCGGTGCTTAGCGGAACGGGGGTCAGATTTTGGTGTGGTTGATATACAGGAATGGCGAAATCTTCATCAGCGGGCATTAGCCACAGCGGATAGCATCATCGTTCCTGATCAAGATGTCGCCGAGCGTTTACTTCGGTATTTACCAGCCTTACGTTTTACCGTGCAGCCGCATGAAACAATTGACGTCAGTGACGCACGTTGGAAAAATCCTGTCATCTATCCAAATGAAAAATTAAAAATTGTTATTATTGGTGCAATTGGCAAGCTGAAAGGCTATCAAGCCTTGCTTGCCTGTGCCAAGCGGGTTAAGCAAGAGCAATTACCTATTGAATTTGTCGTGATGGGTTACACAATGAATGATAAATTAATGACCGAACAAGGCGTGCGAGTCACCGGCAAATATTTAGAGCATGAAGCGGTAGATAAATTAATTGCCTTAGCACCTCATGCCGTTTGGTTACCGTCCCTTTGGCCAGAAACGTATAGCTACACATTTTCTTTAGCCTTGCGGGTACAGTGTCCCGTCTTTGCGTTTGATATAGGCGCATTAGCGCGACGTGCCAAAGCCAAGGGTATGACTGATTTTATTATGCCGTTAGCATGGCTAGATTCTCCCAGTAAGATAATTGAGCAATTTGACGCGTTTAGATTAGCCAACATCTTGCCTCAACAACCCTCTAATTTAGTGTAAGAAAAAGATTATGGTGCAGAAAAAACTCTCATTGAAAAACTTAACCGCGAGTCAATTTTTAGGCGGTAAGAAAAAAGACAGTATTGAAGGGTATCTTGAAAGAATCAGCGAGACTGAAATTCAAGGTTGGGTAGTGAGTAAAACAGGACAGTCATTGCAGCTTTCTTTAGTGTTATCTGCTCGGCATTATCCTGTAAACATAACGTGGCATGAGCGCGCCGATGTGGCAATGCGTTTTGGTGCCGATTATCGTCAATCAGGCTTTACTCTTATTATTCCAGACGCGTTACGTGCGCAATATCTTAGTGCGGTGGAGGCGGGGCAATTAATTGAGGTCTTTGCTAATGACGTACGCTTAGTTAATAACGCCATATTTACTAAGCAAGCGGTCTTTTTAGAGAGTATTGAGCTTAGCCCAGCCAGTCCAATTGATATTCAACGAGCAATACCAGCAATACTTGGCTTTATTGAAGACGTCGATGAGTTTTTGGTGTGTGGCTGGGTATTGAGTGTCGATCATGCCCCGTTAAGCTTTACGTTACGCATTGGTGATACAGAAGAAGTTATAGATTCTTTAACTTGGCATGAGCGCCCAGATGTTGTGGCAATTCATGGTGAAGAATTTAAGCGCTCGGGTTTTAGTTTTACAGTACCCGATGCGTTAGTGGACGCATACTTAGCAAGCTTATCAAGCAATACTATGCGCTTAGGTGGACAACAAAAAGCAAATTCAGTGCTTAGTATTTTGGTAAATGGCGTCTGTTTAGGGAGCAAGCCACAAACGGCAAGTAAGCTGGCTAAGTTGTTACCCGAGCATTTTTCTTTTGCAACTATGGTGGAAATCAATGCTGAATATGGTGTGTATTTTACGTCCAAAGAGCTTGTGCAGTTATTTAAAAATCAACATAATTACGCTTTGCGTATTAGTCGAATTGAGGCCGTTAATGCTAAATTTTACAGTGATTTAGCTAAATTTCATTTAATTCAGCATAAAGTTGAAGCAGGTCAAACCTATTTAAAAACCAGTTTGTTTTTTGAGCAACGTACAGAAGCCTTTGAGTTGTTAGGTAATACCTATTTCGAACAAAAAAAATATTACCTAGCCTATGCTTATTATCACTATGCTACGCAAGCTCATGGCGTGCAAAGTCGCTGGTTATACGCAAATTTAATTAATTGTAAAAAAAATACTATTGATGTTGAAGCGATCTTACGTATTCAAGTTGCGGCCCTTAATGCGCAACCAAGTGCAACCTATCTTAATGACCGCCTTGACGAGTTAGTACAGAATTATTGGTTAGCACAACAAGGTCTTTTAGAGTCATTATGTCTTGTTAACAATCGACAGACGTTATTAACCTCATTGGGTGAAATCTCAGCGTTTATTTACTCAGTATATTTACGCAGTTTTGGTGCGACAGAGCCAGTTAAAACGTTAGGTCAGTGTGATCTTAATCGCGTACTAATCATTGCAGATTTAAATATCCCTCAATGTGTTCGTTATCGTGTAACCCAAAAAATTGAACAATTGGAATTAATAGGGAAAAAAGTAAGCTTAATATCATGGTTAGATCTGGCTAAAAAGTTTTCGACATTGTTATTGCATGATGTGGTTATTTTTTATCGTGTACCAGCCGAACCCCTTATTCTTAAAGCCATGGCGCATGTTAATGCAACAGGTAAACTAGGTTTTTATGAAATAGATGATTATCTCTTTGACAGTGAATTTCCACCGCCAATAGAAACCTATGGTGGATATTTAGAGTTAACAAATTATTTCGCTATTTTAAAAGGTATGGCAATGTTCAACGCGGCAGCAAAGTATTGTCGTTTTGGTATTGCATCGACTCAGTTATTAGCAGACAAGTTAGCCACATTGGTTTTTAGTCAGCACTGCTTTGTGCATAGAAATGGTGTTGATTCTAACAACACATTTAAAACCAAAGTATTGTCTGAAGTGCTTGCGAACAACACTATTGAGATTTTTTATGGTAGTGGCACGATGGCACACAATAGTGATTTTAATGACTTAGCATTGCCTGCGCTTATCCGTATTTTTGATGAATACTCTAAGGTGAGACTCACTATTGTGGGCTATTTAAAATTACCCCATGCTGTAGTGAAGCATTATGCAGATAAAATTAAGCAAATTCCGCCAGTAAAAAATATTAATGCCTATTGGCGTTTATTAGATCGTGCGGATATAAATCTTGCCGTGTTGCTTGATGATGAAATCAATGGGTGTAAAAGTGAATTAAAATGGTTTGAAGCCGCATGTTTAGGGATTCCATCAGTGTTGAGTGCCACAGCGAATTATCGCGATGTAATTCAGCATGGTCAAGATGGTTTAATTGCGATAACTACCGAAGATTGGTATCAGCATTTAAAAATATTAGTGGAGCAACCAGAAACACGCTTACAGATAGCCGCCCAAGCGCTAGTGAGGGTGCAACAGGAGTACAGCCAAACGGCTTTAGCCAATAATATGGCTATTATTTTACAAGAAGCATTACAGGCTGCTCAGCCTCTTATGCAGCCGTTGCGTAAAAAAATTGCCTTAGTGAATGTATTTTTCCCTCCACAATCAATTGGTGGGGGCACGCGTGTGGTGGTTGATAATTTTGATACCTTGCAGATGCATTATGGTAATCAATTTGAATTATGTGTGTTTACCAGTGATGCAGAGCAACGTGATAAAGCGCATCAATTATCGGTATATCAGTACCAAGGTGCGCGTGTCTATCGAGCAACTATCCAATGGCGAGAGCACATGGATTGGTATCCTCGTGATGAAAAAATAGGTGCGTTATTTGCTCAATTTTTAACCATAGAACAGCCTGATGTAATTCATTTTCATTGCGTACAACGCTTAAGTGGCTCGATGCTAGAACATGCTTTTGATGCAGGGATTCCTTATGTGGTGACTGTTCATGATGCTTGGTGGATTTCAGATTATCAGTTCTTAGTGGATGCAAATAACAAGGTCTATCCAGACGGACATCCTGATTTATATCAACACTATACGCCACCCAGCTTTACTGATGTGAGTGCGTCCTTAGAACGTATTATTTATTTACAAGACCTGTTAAAAAAAGCTGCGGCCGTGTTAACCGTATCAGAGTGTTTTGCAGATATTTATCGTAAAAATGAGATTACCGACATTCAAGTGAATAAAAACGGCATTGCAGAAACCTTGCCGTGGGCAGTAAAAGATACTCGTTACACGGATAAAGTTGTGTGCGGACATGTCGGCGGAATGGCGGAACACAAAGGCTATTTTTTGCTAAAAAATGCCGTCATGTCATGTCAACCAACAACTGTTCACATGTTGATTGTTGATCATGCGTATGACGAAGATTATCGATTAGACACGTTTTGGGGGAATGTTCCTGTCACCTTTATTGGTCGGATGAGCCAAACACGCGTGGTTGAGTTGTATCGTCAAATTGATGTGCTATGGGCGCCTTCAATTTGGCCAGAAAGTTATGGGCTGGTGACGCGAGAAGCTGCCGCCTGTGGTTGCTGGGTGGTTGCCAGTGCCATGGGCGGCATTGGTGAAGATGTTATTGAAGATCGCACTGGTCACGTCATTGCACCCACTATCGAAAATATTATTGAGGTATTAATGAACATAGCGAGCGACCCCACTCGCTACAAAGCCTTGCCAGAAATCAGTCCTATTCGTAGCGTTTATGAGCAAGTAAAAGAATTAGTAGAAATTTATCATACGGTACAGGAGTGTAAAAAATGACTAAGTTTGTAATTGGAATTGGTTCTCAGCGCGCAGGATCTACTTTGTTGTACACAATTTTAGAACAATGTACGCCTATTTACATGAATCCAGTAAAAGAGCTACATTATTTTGATACACTTTTTGGTGTGCGACATCCTAATGTGTTGCAGAAATTTTCTACCAATCAACTAAATCAAGATATCGAGCATATTGTTAAAGCGAAAGAGTTAAATTTTATTAATCGACGCTTTAAAAATTCGTTACGAACAAATTTTCTGTTGTCCTCAAAAAAAGTTCAACATATTAACTATCTTGATCTTTATCGCCCTTGCGTCTCCAGCAATAAGTTCTTGGGAGAAATTACCCCTGAATATATGATTTTGCCCCCCAATGGAATCAGTACGATGGCAACCATGCTGGGGGCAGATACAAAAATTATTTTGTTGGCACGCAATCCAGTTAAACGTTTTATTTCTGCCTTTAAATTATTTATGCATGGCAAGGATGACAGTGATAAAATCTTGTTTGAAGAAGAAATGCTGCGCGTGTTAACCCAGCCAGGCCATGAAGAATGGTTACGCGTTCACGATGCTTTTAATGATTACGAACATGCGCTTACACAATATCAACAACATTTTAAACATGTTTTGATGATTAGTTATGATGAATTATTTGGTTCAGTTGAAGATACCGCAGAAATCTTGTCGGTTTTTTTAGAGCTGGAGCTTTCTTTACCGAAGTATCAAAAAATTGTGCAAACCAAAATTAATGCACTTGAAGAAACTAGCCAACTATCTGAAGAAACCTTAGCGTTACTTGACGCCAGATATAGCACCAACCAAGCGTATTTAGATAAGGTCTTTGGCAAAGATAAGTGTAAAGCGTAACAGCAAGGAAAAGAGATGATTGAAAATTTGCTGATTGGCGCGGGCGCAATGAAGGCAGGAACTACCTGGTTATATAAACAACTGGCTGGACACCCTCTGATTCATTTTACTCCAGAAAAAGAGCTCCATTATTTTTCATATCAACAATCAATTGGAAATAAGTTAGCGTATCAAACTCGACAGTTAAAACTAAAAAAAGCCATTAAAAGACAATGTAACGAAAAGGTTTTAGCGTGGTACAGCCAGTATGCAGAACCTGAAGAAATTACTGATGATTGGTATTGTTCGTTGTTTGAAGGCGTTCAGCCACGCGTGTATTGTGCTGATTTTTCTAATCAATATGCCTTGATTGATGACGATGGCTTGAACAAAATAAAAGCAGTAGCCAAGACAATTAAGGTGATGTATACCTTACGCGATCCGCTTGAACGCTTATGGTCTCATGTTAAATTTAATTATAAGTTTAATGGTCAGGAAGAGCGTATTCATTCTATTGATGTAAAAGAATTTAGACAGTTTTTAAATAAAGATTGGTTTTGGAAAAATACCCAATATCTCGACAATTATGATCGCTTAGTGCGCGTGTTGGGCAAAGAACATGTGCGATTATTTTATTTAGAAGACTTTACTGCTTTTCCAGAGGGCTCATTATGGAATATTGAGAAATTTTTAAACATTCGACACATTGACTATAAGCAAGATTTATTAACTAGCAAGTTTAATCAATCAAAAGAGTTAGATATGCCTGAACGCTGGCAAAGGTTGGCGATGATTCGATTGCGTCCTGAATACGACCAACTTTATGCTCGAAGTTTAAATCATCCTTCTTGGCGTTATGAGTAATATGTTATGAAGATAAGCGTGGCGTGCCTTAATTTCAAGGCTAAAGCCTTCGCCCATATAATTTAAAAGCAAAGAGATAAAAAAACACCAACGCTTTTTTTGCCAATTTCTAATTTCATGAGTTTCTTATGACAACCAATACCGCGCCTATATTCACTAGCACTATTTTCAATAACAAAGCCATCACTAATTTCGGCTCTGCCTTATCGTCCACCGTTGCAACCAATGATTTTAGTTATTCACTTCTTGCTTTAGCAGATGGCGATTGGATGGTGGCAGGAGCAAGCAACAGTAATATTACCTTAATGCGTTACGATAATAATGGTTTTTTGGATAATACCTTTGGCAGCAATGGCAAGGTGCTTACGGATTTGAGTAATACAGATACCAGTGCCAGAGCCCTTGCACTTACGGTTGACGGTAAACTGCTTGTTGCAGGTTATAGTGATGTCGATGGCAATTCCATAAATGACTTTACGTTACTGCGCTACAACCCAGACGGTGGACTTGATCCTACCTTCAATGCAAACACAGGGCGTGTTAGCACAGCTATTAATAATCAAGATAGTAAGGCCTACACCCTAAATATTATTAAAGATTATCTTGATCAAGATAAATTGCTGGTCACAGGGTCAAGTGTCAATAGCAGTGGAAGCTTAGATTTTGCCTTGGTGCGGTACAATCTTGATGGTAGTGTCGATGAAAGTTTTGGTAGCAACGGTAGCGTTATTTTAAAGATTAACCAACTTTACGGGGTTGCCAATTCGGTGATTATTCAGCCAGATAAAAAAATAGTGGTGGCTGGTTATAGTGATACGGGCAGTGCGACTAACTTTATCTTGGCACGCTTTGATTCTGAGGGTGTAATTGATACTAGTTTTGGTGCGGGTAATGATGGCATTGTTACGCAAACCAATGACGCATCATTTGCATCAGTAACTGAAGTGTGTTCGACCGCTATTCAGGCAGATGGAAAATTACTCGTTGCAGGTTCAAGCTATAAAGGCACCAATCAGGGCTACGACTTCACCCTCATGCGTTATGATCAATTTGGTGTGCTCGATCCTACTTTTGGGACAGGCGGCGTGGTAACAACGGATTTTAATTCATCAACGGATATTGCACGCTCAATTATTGTGCAGCATGATGGCAAATTAGTTGTGGCAGGCTATAGCCACAATGGTGACCTTGGTTATGATGCAGCGTTAGCGAGGTATACCACGGAGGGAAATTTAGATACCAGTTTTGGTAATAATGGCAAAGTACTCACCGACTTTGGTTCTGCTAATGATTATGCTTATGCGCTCACGGAAGCTACCGATAATACAAAACTTGCGCTCACTGGGTGGCTAGAAAATGGCAATACTGGCTATGATAGCGTGTTAGCGCAGTATGATATTAGCACGGGCACATTAATGACGGGGCTTACGTCAACGCCCAAGTATATCGAAGATTTAATTCCTATAAAATTAGATTCCAGCGTGCAATTAATCGATGATTATTTAACAAGCATTAATAATTATGCGGGCGCTTCGGTTAGTTTATCTCGCCATAATGGCGCTAATAAAACAGATATCTTTAGCTTTGATAGCACCGGAGCATTATTTACTTTTTATGATAATTATCTTTTTACCCTTGAAAAAATAATGTTTGCTGACATCAGTATCCTTAATGGCACACTGACAATTAATTTTCAAGACAATGCTACACAAGCCTTAGTTAATGATGTTTTACAACATATTAGCTATAAAAATGAGGTAACACCCTTACCCAAGCAAATCCAAATTGATTGGTTAGCGACTGATGGTAATACAGGGCTTCAAGGCACAGGATTGGCCTTGTCTACTTTATATTCAAATTCAGTCGCGCTAATAAGTGTCAATGATGCACCGATTGGTCAAGATAAAACCTTATCTACCGCACTTAACACGCCTTATACTTTTTCGTTAAATGATTTTGGTTTTACTGATCCCAATGATGTGCCAGCCAATGCCCTTAAAAATGTAATCATTACAAGTATACCTGCAGAAGGTAGTTTGAAATACATGGGTAATGATGTGGTTGCTGGAGACATTCTGAGTGCCGCTAATATTAATCTTAAGCAATTAAAATACACTCCTAGCAATGCCTTTAGTGGCGAAACAGTTCTAAGTTTTCAGCTTCAAGATGATGGTGGCATTGGTGATGCCGCAATAAATCCAGGCGTTGATATTGATAGCACTGAACGCTTTTTAACCATTAAGGTTAATAGCACTAATCACGCGCCCTCAGGTGTAGTCATGCTGAGTGGCAATCCTTTTATTGGTGAAACTTTAAGCGTTAGCCATACACTTACCGATCCTGATGGACTGGGCACTGTCAGCTATCGTTGGCAAGCAAATGGCAATACTATTGTCCCTAATCCGCACAGCACTAAGTACATATTAACAGCCAAGGATATTGGAAAAGTCATTAGTGTCACCGCAAAATACACGGACGGCACCGGCGCACAGGAAAGCGTAAATAGTTTAAATACCTTGCTAGTAGCTGGCGTGCCCATTAGCAAACTGGCAAATGTGAGTATCACGGGCAGTGATTTAATCACGAGTGAAAAGGGCGATAGTGCAAAATTAACGGTTAAACTAAGCTCAGCACCGCTGCGTGACGTTGTTATTCGTTTTACTAGCAGCGATGCTTCGGAATGCCTCATTAAAACACCCACCCTTAGCTTTACGCCTGCAAATTGGAAAATAGCGCAACAGTTAATCATTACGGGCAATGCCGATACCTTAAAAGATGGTGATGTGTCTTATGTTGTTAATGCTCAAATCAATACCATTGATGTCAATTATAAGAATCTACCTATTGAAAGCATAAAATTAACTAACCTAGACATACTTTATGTGGAGCCAAATCAATATACAGGCGATCAGAATGGCAATGCAAAAAAAGATAGTTTAATAGGCTCTGACATGCCAGATTTATTGAAAGGCTTGCTATTAGATGATGATTTATCGGGTCGCAAAGGTAACGATACCTTGTACGGTGGCAGTGGCGATGACGTGTTATTTGGTGAACAAAATAATGATGTATTATCGGGAGACGAAGGGAATGACTACCTAGACGGTGGTAGTAACAATGATAGGTTATACGGCGGTACGGGTAACGATACTTTGTTAGGTGGCGATGGCAACGATAAATTATTTGGTGGTCTAAATGATGACTCATTAGAGGGCGGAACAGGCAACGACACTTTAAATGGTGGTGCAGGCGAAAATACCTTAAGCGGTGGCGTAGGTAAGGATACGCTAGTGTGTAGTGAAGGCAGTACGGTAAGCAGTGGCGGATCAGGCGCTGATGTTTTTTTATTTAATGGCCTATTAGGGCAGTATATTTGTACGATTAATGACTTTAATTCATCCGAAGATAGTATTAAATTGGAAAATAAATTTTTTAAATCATTAATGCCAAAAATACTCAGCGCAGATAATTTTGTTAGTAAGATTGGAGCGCTAGCCGTAGATGCCAATGATTATATTATTTACGATACCAACACAGGAAAATTATCTTACGATGCCGATGGCAATGCCACAGCAATAACACCAATTACCATTGCAACCTTAGGCACCATTACAACATTAGGCACCACTACGCATCCTGATATGAATGCTAATGATTTTTTAATTATTTAACTGAACAGTGTAGCCAATACAGAAAAGTGTTCTCATGAATGCTAATGAGCTGAGGGTAAAATGCTCAATACACTTAATTTTACAATGGATTTAATAATATTTAGTATGATAGTGTGGTTTATTACGATAACAATAAGGCGTGACATTGTAGATTTTTTTTATAAGAGTCTTAGATGTTTAATCATTAAAAACTGTTTATAGGGTTTTATTATGTGTTTTAGTGCAACTATGTCATTGGGATTAGGGGTCGTTGGCGTTATTGCTTCAGGAATAACGTTTATGGATAAAGATGAAGCTTTGTGGGTACGTGTTGCACGTGCGTATGCAATTTTTCATTTTGCATTAATGGAGATTATTCAATATCTTGCTTATCCTGTTGCGGATCAATGTGGTTTTGGGACTAATCTGTTGTTAAGTCAAATGTCCACCTATCATGTTAGTTTACAAGCCTTAGCGATTATGCCGGCGTTAGCGACCTACTCAACAGATAAAACGGCTTTAAAAAAAGCTGCTTTCATTGGCTTAGGCTTAAGTTCTACGTTTTTAATTTTTAATTTCTTACCCAGTCAATGGCAGTTTTTTGATGCAAAATTATTCGAACATACCCCTAATTTTGTTGGTGATATTGTTGCCTGTTTGAAAAAAGGGCGTTATCACATTGCTTACTCTATAACGAGTGCATTTGGATCATTTATCACTCATGGTTCACTGTTTGCCTTAGCGATAAGTGGCTTTTTATGGAAAAATAATCAAAAAATGGCGAGTTACCATTTTGTCATGGCGATTATGACTTTATTTGTACCGCAGTGGTTTTTTGGTGTGTCAACAGGTGAAGCAGCCGCTATTTATTGTTTTTATTCCATTCCAATCACGATGAGTTTCATGCCGGTCTTTAAAGATTATTTTATGGGACAGTTATCTAAAGAAGAAGACGATAATGGTTCGTCTCATTATGATCATAATTTTGATCATCTTCATTAGCATGATACTGAGACTGCTCATGATGATGCAACGCATCATGCGTAACGTAAACCTTTTGTTGAATTAACGGCGTGCGGGTATGTTCCAATACATTCAGCACACGTTGTTCAAAAGACTAAGAAAGCGGTAAGCGAGCCTCAGCAGTAAATAATTTTGCTAAATAAAAGCCGGTATGCGAGGCAGGATTTTTAGCAATCTCTCTGGGTGTTCCTTCCGCAACGACCATGCCGCCACCATCACCGCCTTCTGGGCCCATATCAATAAGCCAATCAGCGGTTTTGATGACATCAAGATTATGTTCAATGATGATTACCGTATTGCCATGATTACGGAGGGTATGAAGAATGCTCAGTAATTGTTTTATGTCATGGAAATGTAAACCTGTGGTGGGTTCATCAAGAATATATAAGGTTTTTCCAGTATCGCGTTTGGACAGTTCTTTGGCAAGCTTCACTCGCTGCGCTTCACCGCCTGATAACGTGGTGGCATTTTGTCCTAAGGTAATATAGCTTAAACCCACATCTAATAAGGTCTGTAGTTTTTTTGCTAAACTGGGAACGACAGTAAAAAAATCAGCCGCACGCTCTATGGTCATGTTTAGAATATCATCGATGGTCTGCCCTTTATAACGCACTTCCAGCGTTTCGCGGTTATAGCGTTTACCTTGACAATGATCACAATGAACAAAAATATCGGGTAAAAAGTGCATCTCAACTTTAATGACGCCATCGCCTTTACAGGCCTCGCAACGACCGCCTTTAACATTAAAACTAAAGCGCCCAGGAGTATAACCTCTGGAGCGCGCTTCTGGTGTTGCCGCAAATAAATCGCGAATAATAGTAAATAATCCTGTGTAAGTGGCTGGATTAGAGCGCGGTGTGCGCCCAATAGGATGTTGATCAATCGCGACAATTTTATCAAAATAAGCTAAGCCTTCGATGCGTTCGCACGGTGCTGGCGTTAAACTGTTCTGATTAATAAAGCGTGCCGCATGACTGTATAACGTGTCATTAACTAATGTCGATTTGCCCGATCCAGACACGCCCGTCACACAGGTTAATAAGCCAATTGGGAAGTTAACGCTGATATTTTTTAAATTATTACCCGACGCCTTATGCACTGAAATTTGTTTTTTTGGATCATTGCTGGTTAGAGTTTCAGGAATAGCAATAAATGTTTGTCCAGAAAGATAACGTCCTGTTAGCGACGCTGATTGGTTAATAATATCCTGTACACTGCCTTCAGCAACAATATTACCGCCATGGATACCTGCGCCAGGCCCCATATCCACAATATAATCTGCAGCACGAATAGCATCTTCATCGTGTTCAACAACAATCACCGTATTGCCTAAATCACGTAAATGAAAAAGTGTCTGCAATAAGCGATCATTATCGCGTTGATGTAAGCCAATGGAAGGCTCATCAAGAACATACATAACCCCCACTAAGCCTGCTCCAATTTGACTAGCCAAACGAATGCGCTGAGCTTCACCGCCAGATAAAGTATCTGCACTTCGGGACAGGGTTAAATAATTCAAACCTACATTAACTAAAAATATTAAACGATCCTGAATTTCTTTAACAATTTTTTGCGCGATAGCACCGCGTTGACCGGTTAATTCAAGGTGTTCAAAAAAATTTAAGGCGTGTTGGATAGAGTAGGCGGTTAAGGTATGAATAGGAATGTCGTTGATATACACGTGTCTGGCACTTAAGCATAAACGCGAACCTGCGCAGTCAGGACACTCTTGCTGTGATAAATACTGTGCTAATTCTTCACGGACATACGAGGATTCTGTTTCATGATACCGACGTTGCATGGTGGCAATAATGCCTTCAAAGCAATGCGTTTTGTTACGAAAAGTGCCTTGTGAGCTTTGATAGCTAAAGGTAATTTGCTCGTTGCCACTGCCATATAACAGGCAGTCTTGGATGCTTTTGGGTAGTTCAATAAAGGGACGTTCAGGATCAAAGTGATAATGTTCGGCTAAGGAACGGATGATCTGATAATACGTGACATTATGTTTATCCCAGCCACGCACAGCACCATTAGCTAAACTTATATTAGGATTGGGAATAATTAATTGCGGATCGAAATGTTGCCGCACCCCTAAGCCATCACAATGCTGACAAGCGCCTTTTGGATTATTAAAGGAAAATAATCGTGGTTCTAATTCACTGAGATTGTATCCACACTGAGGGCAGGCATAGTGTTCAGAAAATAGTAACTCAGTGGCATCCTCCTCAAGACTGACAGCAATGGCATTACCGTTAGCAATGCGTAAGGCGGTCTCAAATGATTCAGCTAAACGCTGAGTTAAATCTGGACGAATTTTAAAACGATCAACAATTACTTCAATGGTATGTTGTTTTTTTATATCCAGTGGCGGTGGCGCCTCTAATTCATAAACAACACCATCGATACGAGCACGGATAAATCCTTGCGTTCGGCAATCATCAAGTAATTGAAGGTATTCACCTTTGCGTTGATTAACAACGGGCGCAAGCAGCATCCAACGCTGTTCTTGCGGCTGTGACAATACCTGATCAACCATTTGGGTAATGGTTTGTGCCGCAAGAGATATTTGGTGCTGTGGGCATTTGGGAATACCTGCACGAGCATATAACAAGCGCAGATAATCATAAATTTCAGTAATGGTGCCTACGGTTGAACGAGGATTATGCGAAGTAGATTTTTGTTCAATTGAAATAGCGGGAGATAAGCCTTCGATATGGTCGACATCAGGTTTTTCCATTAAGGATAAAAATTGTCGCGCATACGCGGATAAGGATTCAACATAGCGACGTTGCCCTTCTGCATATAAAGTATCAAACGCTAATGAAGATTTTCCTGATCCAGACAAGCCAGTGATAACAATGAGCTTATTTCTAGGTAAGTCGAGGTTAATATTTTTTAAATTATGGGTTCTAGCGCCGCGTATGCTAAGTGTATTCATGGCATATTCATTAATTTTAAACAAAACAGAGTGTTCAGCGTGTAAGTATTCAGTTCCCCTCATTCGACCTGCTCATGACAGGCTTACTCCCCCTTTTTCAAAAGGGGGGGGCTATGTTTACATCATTAGTTTGGCAGGGGGCTGAATAATTACTTCAGCTTTAAATGCTTAGTGTGCCGATTTTTGGGCTATGGGTAGTAAATAATTATTTAATTCAAGTAATTCAACAGCAATTAATTTTCCTGTTAAGTGGTATAAGCTGCTGCGTGCTTTGAAGTAACGATAACGTGCTTCACGTTGTGATTTACGTGCTTCAGATAATAGTTTCTCGGCGTTAAGGACATCGATAATGGTACTGACCCCTAATTCATAGCCTTTTTTCATCGCATCTCTGGACTTTTCACTGGCGCTTAATTGGCGATCAGTCGCTTGGTTGCGCGCTTGAGCACTGCTCATATCCAAATAAGCCGCACGGGTTAATTGTTCAAATTCGCGTGATTTTTGTTCTAATTGACTTTCAGTGAGTTTTTTTCGCGCTTCATTTTCTCTAATTTTTGCTGAAGTCATGCCGCCTTCATAAATAGGAACTGTAGCTTGAATAGCCGCAGTGCCAACCTCAAAAGGCGGGGATTGTTGGTTATTGAAAGACGTATCGCTGTACGTTTCACTGAGTTGCAATTGCACCGTGGGCAAAAAGCCTGCTTGTGCGGCATAAATGTTTTGTTGAGCTGCCGCAACCGCATGTTTAAGTGCTTGTAATTCAGGATTGCCTTTTCCAGCTAATTTAACCCATTCTTCCAGTGTTCCTGTCGGTGCAGCTTGTTGAGCATCAAGACGAGCAGCTTGAATCTGGGTGACGGCATCGCCCGTTAACTCACGCAGTTTTTCTAAGGCAATGCGGGCTTCATTATCACTATCAATTAAGGTGGCACGTAGGGTTTCAGTGCGCGCCTGTAATTCATATAAATCCGTTACTTTTGCCATTTGTCGAGCATGCATCGCTTGAACACGTTGGTATTGTTGTTCAGTAGACGTCAGTTCTGTAGTGATAATGTTACTTTTATCCGCAGCTTCTAAGGCATTCATATAGCGCTCAACAAGATTAGCAATAAGTTTTTGATGCGCAGCTAATAATTCTTCTTCACCTTGTGAGGTTAAGGCTTGTTGACTTTTAAAATATAAATACGCTTGAAGATCGAGTAGAGGTTGTTGCAAGTTGACGCTGGCACGAGTACCAGGGTAATCAATACTGCCTACGCGCGAGCTATGAAACTGATTAAGTGAGTAGTTTCCAGATAAACTAATTTGTGGCAATAACTTTCCAAAACTTTGTGTTTCTCGGGCTTTGGCAACCTCTAAGGCGTACTCACTACCTTGCAGCTCAGGAGATGCGTTGAGTGCGCGTTGGTAAAGAGTGAGTAAATCATCTTGCTGTGCTTGAGCAAACATAGGACAGCAAAGCAGCCAAAGAGAACAAATAACAGTGCGACGCATGGCTTTAGTCCTCAATTAATGAACGAGCAAAAATATTACTGATGGGTTGCATCAGATACTCAAAGAAGGTTCGATCACCCGTATTAATTAACACTTCTGCAGGCATGCCTGGGAGTAAAATTAAGCCGCGATCAGCTAATTCTTTTAAGCCTGTTTGCTCTACTTCTATCCGCGCTAAGTAATAGCTATTTTGTGTTTTTTCATCCACTAAGCGATCAGCAGATAAGCGAATTAAACGACCATCAATTTTAGGGGTAATGGCATTTTTAAAGGCACTGAAACGAACGTTAGTGGTTTGACCAATATGAACGCGGTCGATGTCATTAGGAGATACTTGTGCTTCAACGATAAGCGATTCTTTTTGGGGAACAATGTCTAATAGATGCCCTCCAGGTGGAATAACGGCACCGATGGTGTGCACAGTTAAGCCTAAAATCATCCCTGCTTCAGGTGCTTTAATAATAGTTCGTGTAACCGTGTCAGTTAACCATTGGGTTTTTTCGCGTAGTTCTGATAATTCATTCTGAGTTTTACTAAGCTCATCAATGACTTCGCGCTGAAAATCTTTATCAATCTGAAGGATTTTTAATGCAATTTCACTGATTTGCGTTTGTGCCGTTGCAATATTAGCGGTGAAATCGCCCTCATCGCCTTGGGCTTGTGCTAAGCGACGTTCAAGTTCCGTTACGGTTTGTTTTTCAACATAGCCTTCTTTAAGCATGGCACGAAAATCAGTTAATTCTTTAGTAAAGGAATTGGCGAGATTATTGCGGCTGTCTTTTTGGGCTTTAATGCCTTCAATTTTGGCAAGTAACTGACTGCGTTGTTCCTTTAGAATGCCAATTTCACCATAGCGAGAACGATTTCTAATGGTAAAGGATTGATTTTGGACACGGATATTTTCAGCGGCACGCTTGTCTTCAGGGGCTTGCGTAAGTAATTCAGGATAGCTTACGTTATTTTTGTTATCGCGTTCGGCAATCAGTCGTGCTTCTTTTGCTAACGCTGAAAATAATTGTCCGCGTAATGTTTCAAGTTGGGCTCTGGACGAGGTGTCTTCTAATTCAAGTAAGATTTGACCTTTGCTGATGTTATCGCCATCACGAACATGAATGGACTTAACGATACCGCCTTCCAAATGTTGAACTGTTTTACGATAGCCTTCAACCGTGACACTGCCAGGCGCTAACGCGGCACTGCCAAGGGGGGCTAATAACGACCATGCGCCAAAAAAACCGAACATAACAATCACTAAAAAATAGCCAATATTCCGAATGGGGGTGTCATCAGCAAATTTGTTGATGTCAACGACGTCAGTCATGTCGGTGCTTGTGGGGGACTGTTTAGAAAATAAACTCATGCGTTTGTTCCTCGTACAGCTGGCATTGCAGCAGGTTGTGAGCGTTGGTTTAGTTTTGCCAAGATTTCATCGCGTGGACCATCTAATACCAGTGAGCCTTCGTTTAATACCATGATTCTATCTACCAAACTTAAGATGCCTACGCGGTGGGTAATAACAATGATGGTACAGCCGCGTTGTTTAAAGGCCGCTAAAGCTTGAGCTAAGGCTTGTTCGCCTTGATCATCTAAATTGGAGTTGGGTTCGTCTAACACAATTAACACGGGATTTCCGTACAAAGCGCGTGCTAAACCAATGCGTTGACGTTGACCTGCGGATAAAACACCACCAGTACTGCCAATTTCTGTATCGTAGCCTTGGGGTAAATGCAAAATCATGTCATGAACACCCGCTGCTTGAGCGGCATCCACCACTTTATTAGCATCCACTTCACCAAAGCGTGCAATATTTTCTGCAATGCTGCCGTCAAATAACTCAACATCTTGGGGTAAATAGCCAATGTGATGACCAATGGCTGCACGTTCGAGCTGATTGACATCTGCGCCATCAAGTCGAATTGCCCCATTTGCAGCCGGCCAAATACCTAAAATTGCGCGCGCTAAGGTGGATTTGCCCGAGGCACTGGCACCAATTAGCGCAACAAACGAGCCCGCTTCAATGGTGAAATTAAGTCCTTTTAGGACGGCAGTTTTAGCGCCAGGTGGTGCGACAACAACTTGTTCAGCTTGAATTTTTCCGGTAGGAAAAGGTAAGGGCATGTGTTCCGCTTCGGGAGGGAATTGAGCTAATAAAGTATTTAAGCGTTCGTAAGAGGTGCGTGCAGATAAAAATTGTTTCCAGCTACCAATCATTAAATCAATAGGGGCTAAGGCTCGACCTAATAAAATAGATCCACCAATCATTAAGCCTGGGCTAATTTGTTTTTCAATGGCGAGCCACGCGCCTAAGCCTAAGATTAATGATTGGATAGTGAGGCGATAGGTTTTTGATAAGGCTGCAATTAAGCCTGCTTTTTCGGAGGCTTGGGCTTGTAACATGATTAAGCGTTGCTGTTTGTCTTTCCAGCGACCCATTAAATTAGGCAACATGCCTAAGGCATGAACAATTTCAGCATTGCGTAGATTTCGTGCGGTGATATTAGAGCTTTCAATGGATACTTTATTTGCCTTATCGAGGTCGTCGTGGGTTGCTCGTTCATTCCAGATGGCAAGTAAAATCAGTAAGATGGCAGAGATTACGGCGACTACGCCAAAGGTGTAATGGAATAAAAACAATAAGCCAATATACACAGGTAACCACGGCGCATCAAAGAAGGCAAACAAGCCATTACCAGTTAAAAATTGTCTTAAGGCTAATAAATCACCAATTGCTTGGGTGCTGCTTTTACCACCGCTCATTAGCGATTGGCGAAACATTACGCGATACAAGCGTTCATTGAGTAAAACATCAAAACGTGCGCTGACGCGAATAAGAATTTGCGAACGAACCCATTCTAAGGCACCTAACATGGCAAATAAAACGACGGCTAACAGGGTCAGCATTAATAAGGTTGAGGTGCTACTACTTCCTAACACGCGATCATAGACTTGCATCATGTAAATCGAGGGAAAGAGCATTAATAAATTGATAAATAAGCTAAAAATAGCGGCCGACTGAAAGGACTGTCGGCAATGATGAATGGCTTGTGCGAGTTCTGAAGCGGGTAAGCGCATAGTTGACTTCCGAGTTAATGAATAATAGTTGCTATAGCGAGATGTATTGAAGGAGTTTCAATGTATAGAGCTTAAAACGCTATGATATTTTATTAATAAGAAAAAACAGGGGGGATGTGTGAAGTCCACAGATCATAACCTGCATTGGTTTGCTGTGCTGTGCGTAGAGTCGACTTCAGCAATCAGTAAATAACCTGTTTTAATCCATTATCTTAAAATATTATGGGTACGAATATGCGTAATGCAACAGGTAAGTAGTCATGCTGACGATTGAAAAGGCTCGCCCCGCGTTTGTTCGGCGGGGCGAGCACTCACAAATTAATTAGCAGACCAAATTAATTCAACACGACGATTTAACTCTTTGCCCATTACTGTGTTGTTATCAGCGATAGGTTGATTTTCACCATAACCTTGAGCGGTTAAGTGATTTTTTACGCCTCTTATTTGTAAATAGTCAACGACAGACTGAGAACGTTTTTGTGATAACTTCATATTGTGCGTATTGCTGCCTTCACTGCTAGTATGGCCACGTACTTCAATCGCATTGTGTTGTGGATAATTAATCAAGCTTAACGCTACTGTATCAAGGATGTGCAAGGCAGTATCGGTTAATTCAGCTGAGTCATATTTAAAGTTAACGCCTTTTAGCTCTAAGCTTACTGAACAACCTTGTGCGTCCACTTTGCTGTTGGCTAAGGTGTTTGGGCACTGATCTACACAATCATTAACGCCATCAGCATCTGAATCCACGGTTGCGCAATCAGTTGCCGCCGCAACAGGCGTAGGTACGGCTGGCGTTGGAATAGTTAATTTGACTGCACTAGGTTTTGCTCCCAATGGAATCACAACGCCAACATTGACCACCATATCGTGAAATTCATCAGTTGAACGTCCAAACGTGGTGTCAAAATTATTGTTATAGCGATAACGCACATCGCTGCGTAATAATAAATTATCATGTACTTCGTAAGTGAAGCCAGCGCCTGCTTCGCCAACAAATGACGGCGCTTCAGTACCATTCACGCGTGTATTCATGCCACCTATGCCAATAACCGTGTAAGGTGCAAAGGCATTGCGAGAGAAGAAATACTGTGCGTCAGCCGTGGCACCAGCTAATTGCCATTCATTACCTAAGGCACCTGGATTTTTATCAAATCCTTGATAAAAGCCTTTTAATTCAAGGTTGAAATGTTGGTTAATTATTTTTCCAATACCTAAGCCACCGCCCCAACCATCTTGAGCACCACGATCACCTGCGGTGTTAATAAAATTAGCTGTTGGTGCAAGGTACCAGCGATTATCTTGCGTTTCTTCTGCATAAGCGGCAGGTACAGTGAGTAAAGTGACTAAAGCTGTCAGAGTTAATACAGTATTTTTCTGCATAGAGTTTTTCCTATTTGTTGTGGTAAAAGTGTGGGTATTTGTTTAAAAGTATAGTTATTATTTTTATTTTAAGGATGTAGCGTTGTTATATTTTATGCGCTTTATTACTGCTTTTATAGAATAATAGTAGGCCGCTTGCAGCAATGCTGGCACCGATTGTATCGGCAAGCCAATCCATAGTATCTGAGGATCTATGTTCTACAAACGATTGATGCCATTCATCGCTGATGCCATAAATACTACAAAACAGCACACTTAATGGTGCTAGCAGTAGAGGTGAGCTTAACCAATAGGCTAATGTGCGCCAAACTAATAACGCCATAATGAAATAGGCTCCAGCATGATGGACTTTATCTTGGTGCTCAAACCACATAGGTGCGGGTAACGAAGGCTGTGCCGACAGCCAGTAAATAAATAAGCAATAACTTATTAATGTTAATATTATCAGTAATTTAATCATGAAAAATATATTTGAAATTGCAGCAAGCTGTTTGCACAGTGCTGATGTAAAGGAAAAACTTAGGTTGACGCATCAAGCGCGATTTTATTTAGAACAAGGTGAGTTAAGTTTCAATAATTCTTGCGCGGTTGCAGATATTGCCTGTGTGAAATTTCCAGCCCAACCAGAGTGGCTTGCGCCACGCTTTGTGCCCAAACGAAAGTTAACTGCGCCAGGTGGTGTTGCGGCCTTTTTTCATGCAATTGCGCATATTGAATTTGTGGCGATTTATTTAGCATGGGATATTTTATATCGATTTCGTGGTTTGCCCGATGAATTTTATCAGGATTGGCTGCGTATTGCAGACGAAGAGGCCCAGCATTTTGAATTAATCTGCCAGCACATGGCTGATTTGGGGATGGCTTATGGTGATTTGCCTGCGCATGGTGGCTTATGGGAGTTAGCCCAAGCCACTGCTGATGATTTATTGGCACGTTTAGCCTTAGTGCCGCGCTGCATGGAGGCACGAGGTCTTGATGTCACGCCAGGTTTGATTAGCAAATTTGAAAAATTGCAGGATACTGCCAGTATTGCTGTCTTAGAACGTATCTTAACCGATGAAGTTGGGCATGTAGAGCGAGGTTCGTACTGGTTTAGGTGGGTGTGTACGCAGCAAGATAAAGCCCCTGAAGACAGTTACCGAAATCTATTATTAGCCTACTATGAAGGCGGTAAACCCAAAGGGCCCTTTAATCGAGAAATGCGTATAATTGCTGGTTTTTCAGCATCAGAGTTAGATTGGTTGGAAGCTGCACTATGAAATCATCACTTAGTACCCCCGTTCAACAGAGCCTAAATTACCCATTATTCAATATGGGGTTTCGGGTTTTTTTTGTGCTCGCCAGTGCCTCAGCATTAGTGCTGATTTTGGTGTGGAACGCGCTGTTTAACGCTGAGCTTAGGTTTAGTTATTATTTTTCTGCTACGGTTTGGCATGCGCATGAAATGCTTTTAGGGTATGCCGTTGCGGTCATTGCTGGTTTTTTATTAACCGCAGTAAAAAATTGGACAGGTACGGCAAGCCTTGAGGGCAATCACTTAGCAGGGCTTGCCTTGCTTTGGGTGTACGGAAGAATTTTACCGTTTTACTCAGGATTACTTCCCGACGCGATGATTGCCTTAGTTGATATGGCTTTTCTTCCTTTATTAATGATCCCCATTGGCAAATCAATGCTGCAAGCCAAATACTATCAAGGCAGCATTTACTTGCTGATGTTGGCGTTAATGGCTATCGGCAATGGGTTGATTCATGGGCAGCAATTAGGCCTTTTCATGCACACTGCAAATACTGGCTTGCAGTTGATTGTTGCTACACTGGTGATGATGATTTTAGTCATCACCGGTAAAATCGTGCCTTTCTTTATTGAGCGAGGCTTGTCAGGCACCTTAATTTTACGTCGACCACTGCTCGACGGGTGTGCGCTGAGCAGTGCTGGGCTGCTGTTTATCACGCAACTTGTTGGCGGTGCGCCGACATTAATCGCCTTATTTGCCCTGATTGCCGTGGGCGTGCATAGCCTGCGCTTAGCAGGATGGTATGTGCCAAGAATTCGTTATGTGCCCTTGCTTTGGGTTTTATGTGTTGGCTATGCTTGGCTAATTATAGGTTTTTTATTAACGGCGATTGCCGCGCTGGGCGGATGTTCTGCAAGCTTAGCCCTGCATGCCTTTACTGTTGGTGGTATTGGTGTGTTATCGATAGGCATGATGGCAAGAGTTGCTCTAGGACATACTGGACGAGCGTTACGGTTATCTAATGCCATTACTTTGGCGTTTGTGTTCGTTAATCTTGCCGCATTATGCCGTGTGTTGTTACCCTTAACCTGGCTTAATGGCTACAGTTATTTTATCTATGCAGCCACATTATGTTGGTTGGCAGCGTTTGCATTATTCGTCGTTATTTATTGGCCAATATTGGTTAAGCCGCGTGCCGATGGACAGCCTGGTTAATAACCTTCATGGGCATAAACATCGTCTCGGTTAGTGGCATATTTTGATTTTATTAGTGATGAAAGGCACCTTAATGAGTGAGTATCTTAGCCGTCGTAGAGAAAAAATTGCCCAGCAATGTGCAGGTTTTTTCTGCCTATTTTTTCTGGTATTTCCCGTCTCAGCGCAAGAAGAGGTCGTGCAAAATGAAAATACGTTGCCGCCTACCTTATCGGCGTGGATGCATGTTAAGCAACATCCAGACTTACAATTACATGACTTTTCAAATCGTGCTGAAGATTTGCAGCACTTGTATGCACTGTTTAATGATCAATTATTATGGGTTAATACAGACAATAGCGCGCTTTCAGAGGTATTACAATTACTGGATAATGCGGCTGAAAATGGCTTAAATAAGGCTGATTATGATAGCGAGAGCTTAACGAAGCGTTGGCAGCAGTTAAATGCACATGGAACTGAGGTTTCCGAAGAGCAGTTAGCGCGTTTAGATACAGCGGTGAGCATTTCATTGTTGCGTTATTTGCATGATTTGCATTACGGACGCGTCAATCCTAAGGGCATTAATTACAACTTAAAGTTAAGAGAAAAAAAGATACTTGATTTGCCAGTGCTCATCAAAGAGCATGTCATTAAGCATGAGGTGCTTTCCTTACAGCAACGCATTGAACCTCAATTAGCTCAATATCAACTTCTTAAGCGTGCGTTAGTGCAATATAGAAAACTCGCTAGCGTTACGCCACAGTATCACTTTGCACTTCAGTCGCCAGTGCATCCTGGTGAGCTGTATCCTCAGTTAGCAGAATTGCGCATGTTATTAATGACCTTAGCAGATTTAGCCGTTACGCCCACTAACCCTAACGAGACTAAAGATAATCGCTATCAAAATGAAGACGTGGCGGCGGTAAAGAAATTTCAATATCGCCATGGCTTGGCGGCAGATGGGGTTATTGGTGCGTCGACTATTGCAGAATTAAATACGCCGTTAGCGCGACGCGTTATGCAGCTTGAATTAGCCATGGAACGGTTGCGTTGGTTGCCAAGTTTAAGTTCAGACCCCTCCATTTTGGTTAATATTCCAGCATTTGAATTATTAGCTTATGAAAATGTGAATGATCCCCAGGCCAGTGTGCTGAAAATGCCAGTCGTGGTGGGTAAAGCAATGAAAAATCAAACGCCCGTGCTTATGGCCTCGATGAGTTTTATAGATTTTGCGCCGTATTGGAACGTGCCTTATAAAATTGTAAAAGAGGAGTTGTTACCTAAATTACAACAAAATCCAGGTTTTTTAGCCCACGAAAACATGGAATTAGTCTCTAGTAACGGTGTGGTGGAATTTGATTTTTCGTCCCTTAGTTTATTAAAGCAAGGCAGCATAAGGATTCGGCAACGGCCAGGTAAGAAAAATGCCTTAGGAAAAGTAAAATTTTTATTTCCAAATAAAGACGATGTTTATTTGCATGACACGCCAGCAAATGCCTTGTTTGGACGTTCGCGGCGAGATTTTAGTCATGGCTGCGTAAGAGTTTCTGATCCTGAAGCTTTGGCTCTTTTTGCTCTTCGTAATCAACCAAAATGGGATCAAGAAAGTATTCGTAAGGCAATGACTTCGCCTAAAATGCAGCGCGTGTTTTTAAAAACCCCTATTCCTGTTTTGTTTTTTTACGTCACCGCTTTTTTTGATCAACAAAACGAACTCATCTTTTATCCAGATATTTATGAACAGGATGTGGTATTGCAGGAAGCTTTAAAACATGCTGAAGACTTATCTGATCAATTACTCTTTGCAAGTAAATCAGCCGTTACAATTGATAAAACAGCAACCGATTTTACTGAATAAGCGCATTAAACGTTAAGCAGTAATTTTTCATTATGACTGTAAACAGTCCCTCTGTAATTAACTACCAGCTGCGCACAGGCCCTGTATCAAGATGCACAAACTGTGTGGCAGGATAATAGCCTACGCCTCCTTGTTGCATAGATAAGGCAGCATTTTTTATATGCTCTAGCGCCAGTCCTTCAATCCTAATATCGATAGCACGCCCTTCCATGTGAAAGCTATGTTTAGCCACTCCTTTGCGTTGAAAATGCATGGCTAAATTGGTTAAGGGCGAGCGATACGCAGAAATAACTTGAAAAGGCTTATGAGTATTTAAGTGAAATTGAAGGCTGTGCAGCTGATCGAGTAGTTTTAAATCGATGGGATGAATGCTGCCAGTGTGATAATCACGAGCAAAGTAATTAATTTCATGCAGTGCGTCATGAAGGTAATTGCCGTGTTCAAAATAGGTTAGGGTGATTTTATCGCCAGTATTGATGTTATGTAAGGCAATGCTTTTATGGTAAGGAGAGAAGCGCGAGTTAGTATGAATTGCGGGAGACGTTTTAGAGGTTGATTGTATAGAGCTACTGCGTTTACTGGTGGGGGGGGTCTTACGGTAAGGTGCGGGTCGCTTTGAGGTATGTGAACTGGCGTGCTTTTTGGGGTGTTTATGTGGCTTAACAAGGTGTGTTGTTGCACTTAACACCTCGGTACTACACAGTGCAAGCAATGACCCATAAGCACAGTGCTTTAAAAACTTTCGTCGTGCTAAACGTGTGGCGTCGTTGTCAATATCAATCGATGTCATAACTTAGGGCATCAAGGCAAAGTAGAGGTTTTAGAGACGTATTTGCTGTTAATACTGCCAGTTAATTGCTTAATGAAATCTTAAATCATCGCATCGATGTTAAAAATTTTTTATATTATGAAGGTGTTTATTTGCTATTCATTTGATTTTGAATGGCTAAGGCGGTTTGATAAAGAATTTTTTTCTTTCCTCCAGTTATCTCAACGGCCATCGCCACTGCTGATTTTATGGTGCATTCTTTAAGTAAGATGCGCAGGATTTTTTCATCTTCTTCGGAAAGTTCAGTGGCCTGTTCTGTTTTAGGCGCACCTTCAACGATTACAACAAATTCACCTTTACGCATCATTTCATTGTTTCTGACTAATGCCAGCATCTCGTTGAGACTGGCTTTAATGATGGTTTCATGCAATTTTGTTATTTCTCGGGCAATAACAAGGTTGCGGTCGGGCGTAAGCACGTCAGCCAAATCTTCAATGGAAGCTAAAATACGATGACTGGATTCATAGAAAATCCAGGTGATTGGGTTACACATTTGCTCAGTAAAAAAGGTTTTGCGTGCCGACGAGGTGCGTGGTGAAAAGCCAGCAAAGTAAAACGGTGAAACGGGTAAGCCCGCCACCGATAATGCGGCAATTAATGCACATGCCCCTGGAATGGGCACAACGTCTAAGCCCATTTCTTTAACGTGTTTAACCAAGGGCAAGCCAGGATCACTTAATAATGGCGTGCCGGCATCGGAAACTAAGGCAATCGACAATCCTGCTTGAAGTTTTTCAATCAATCCAGCACAGGCACGTTCTTCATTATGTTGATGTAAGGCCATTAAAGCGTTATTAATACCATAATGATTCAATAGCATTTTAATGTGACGGGTATCTTCTGCAGCAATTAAATCAACGTTTTTTAAGGTGTCGAGTGCCCGAAAACTTAAATCTGCTAAATTACCGATAGGCGTGGCAACAACGTATAATTTACCGGGCTCAATGGTCATGTCGCTTTATTCCTTGTTAGGTGATGTATTAAAGTAACGCTTGTTAAGCATTACTATTGCGAGGGCTTTGCTTAGTGGGTGAACAGTACTGTAACCTTAGGTTCATCGTGATACTTCGCGATGCTTACGATAGTTTTTTGTTGATTATAAGTGTTCATGTGGTGACTATGGTAATAAAACAGAGTAAAGCGCAAGCCGCGCATCTGCTTCAAGGGATTAAAGGCGAGCAGTGTGCACAAGCTTATTTAGAGAAGGCTGGCTTGCGCTTACTGAATAAAAATTACCGGTGTCGTTTTGGTGAGCTTGATTTAGTTATGTTAGAAGGCGCAACCTTAGTGATTGTTGAAGTCAGATATCGAAAGTCTGATCGCTATGGCAGTGCTGCAGAAAGTGTTACTCAGCAAAAACAAGCGCGACTTATTGCCGCAACACATCATTACTTAGCTCAAGCACGCCATGATGGCCCAATTCGCTTTGATGTTGTGGCTATTTCTGGCAATGATGAACTTAATTGGATAAAAAATGCGTTTTAATCAACGCATGTAGCTTTTTCAGGAATTATGAATTTACAAGACAAAATTAGTCAGCATTTTGCCGACAGCATTAAAACGCAACAAGATTCCGAGCAGGGTTTAAGTGAATTAATTAGTTACGCTTCCCAGCGCATAGTCTTTGCATTACTAAATGATAAAAAAATTCTTGCCTGCGGTAATGGCAGATCGGCAACGGCGGTGCAGTTATTGTCTTCAGCCATGTTAAATCAATATGAGCGCGAGCGTCCCGCCTTGCCAGTGATGGCATTAACAACCGATCAGGCCACATTAACTGCCATAGCCAGCGATTATCATTTTGATGAGGTGTATGCCAAGCAAGTGCGAGCCTTAGGTCAAAGTGGGGATATTTTAGTGGTTATTTCAGATGGCTACCATTGCGCTAATCTTGTTAAAGTCATTAATGCTGCGCATGATAAAGATATTTCAGTGCTTGCGTTAACGGGGAACAAAGGTGACATGATTTCACCTTTATTAAGTGAAACTGATATTGAAATCTGTGTACCTTCACAATCAGCGATTCATATTCATGAGGTGCATGTGTTAATTGTCCATTGCTTGTGTCATTTGATCGATCAGCAATTATTTGGTTAATCTTTTTTGGTGATCAATTTAGGACGAGTAAATCAGGCGTGCTGGTTTTGACTCTTTACGTCAAACTGGTTTTTTCTGTCCAGACTTAAGTTGTTAGCCTCTTTTTTTAAACGGAAGGTGTTATGAAAATAAAACAATGTTGGTTGATGGTCGTTTTTATCAGTGCTTTAATCGGTTGTGCACGCTACACGCCCGATCCTATTGAAGTGACTGCAATTGCTCAGCATGATCGGCGTACAGAGCTAGCAATCAGTACCGATATGGTGATTGAAGCCGCAGCTAAAGCAGCACTAATGGAGAAAGAAGCGTGGCAAGCTGAGGCGCACATTGTCGTCAATGCCTACAACGGAGCCGTATTGGTTTCTGGACAGGCGCAAACTGAGCTGCTTAAACAAGATATTATTGAAATGATTAGACGACTTGATCATGTCAGCATGGTTCATGATCACGTACTTAAAGATTACCCAAGTAATTATGTCGAACGTAATGCTGATGCAGCGTTATTACAGCAATTACACGCGGCATTAATGCAAATTCGTACCATACCTAACTTTGACTCTAGCATGGTTAAAGTGATTGTCGAAAAATCTGTTGTGTACTTAATGGGCACAGTGCATCGCAATGAAGGCGCTGTCGTTGTTAATGTGATTCAACATCAAGCCAATGTAAAACAAATTGTGATGCTGTTTGAATACCTAGACTAAGCCCACGCAAGTAAATAACAAGAGTAAAAACTCGATGTTCAAGTTTTTACTTATTGATTTTAGAGAACCAAGCTACCAATTTGAGACGGGGCACGTTGCTAGGCTTAACCGTTCGCCCTGAGCCCTTCGATACCTTAGATTGCCCCGTCTTAAATTGTTAGCCGAGAACCCACTCTCACTAAATCAATGCTTGCCGTCATGATTACGATCATGTGGCGCGTGTAACTTTTGATAAAAACACCTTGTTTTATCTATATTTTGTTGACACTTTCTCTTAGCCATAATGAGCGTTGCTTATTTTTCAGCGGGTTTGTCATCATCTTAAAACAAACATCTTGTACTGTAATGGGTAACCGTTTTCATTCACTTAGGTGAGAAAACTCGCCTTCTTGCTACTTAAGTTTTTACCATAAAAGGGTCGCGTAAATGAATAATCAAGACACTGTCATACAAACACGCTCACGCAATAAAACATTAACTACAGGTAATGATACATTTGTAAATTATGAAGGGAGTTGGTTTTTCGGCTATGTTAATTATGATGTTGTTGACGGCAATAACGGCAATGACAAATTGATTGGCAGTCTGTACGCTGAAACTTTTCTGGGGTCGGCAGGTAATGACACCTTAGCGGGCTGGTTAGGTGATGATGTCTTAAATGGTGGCATTGGTAATGACGTACTTTATGGTAATGGCAGCGAAGAGAATTGGTTTACCACCTTAGTAACCGATTTTTTAAGTCTATTTTTTGCTAGCACTGATGACGATGAATTGTATGGTGGCAGTGGTGTAGATACCTTAAAAGGTGGTAATGGTGATGATTGGTTAGACGGTGGTTTTGATGGTTCTGTCGATTCCTTAAGTGGTGGAGATGGCAATGACATTTATATTATTGACGAAAATATAGATGTCATTGCAGAAGCTTTATCAAAGGGCAATCAAGATACCGTGTTAGCCTCAATAACTTTTGGGTTGCCACAAAATGTTGAAAACTTAATCTTGACAGGCGCAGCGACGATTAACGGTACGGGCAATGTTCTCAATAATTTTATGCGTGGCAATGACGCACATAACAGCTTAAATGGTAAAGATGGGGTTGATAATATTTATGGTAATGCTGGCAATGACACCTTAGTTGGTGGAATGCATGAAGATATGTTAAATGGTGGTGACGGTGATGATAGCTTAGCTGGAGGTGATCAATTCACCGCTGAAACGCTGAGCTTTAATGGTAATGATAAAGATACCTTAAGCGGTGGCTTGGGTAATGATCAGTTGTATGGCGGTGCAGATGGTGATGTTCTATATGGAGATAATAGTGGCGACACTGTAAACGGAGGCAACGATACGCTTGTTGGTGGCATAGGTAAAGACAGTTTATACGGCGGTGCGGGCAATGATGCCTTGTTAGGCGGCAAAGATGTTGATTTACTTGATGGCGGCAATGGTAACGATAATTTAGATGGCGGTAGCGATATTGATGTATTGCTAGGCGGAGCAGGCAATGACAGCTTATTTGGCGGCAACGATGCCGATACGGGGCAAGATGATGGCAGAGCGGACACCTTAACCGGCGGTGATGGTGATGATGTTTATCAAATCAATAGCACGGCTGATGTGGTCACCGAAGTTGCCAATCAAGGTGCTGCCGACAGGGTAGACGCGAGTATTACTTACATTTTACCTGCCAACGTAGAGCAGTTAGTGTTAACGGGCAATGCAGCAAGCAACGGCACGGGTAACGTCTTAGATAATCGACTTACAGGTAACACGGCAGAT
>Ga0247833_1000827_pt1 | contig 54560 bp, 37 predicted proteins | sample LaCruzMarch2015__7_FD_187117 | JGI IMG/M metagenome (GOLD analysis project Ga0247833, IMG submission 187117) | Freshwater microbial communities from meromictic Lake La Cruz, Castile-La Mancha, Spain - LaCruzMarch2015_8m | ecosystem: Environmental > Aquatic > Freshwater > Lake | place: Spain...
ACGGGACAAAGCAGAGCGAAAGCAATACGACCGGGCCAAGCGACTGCTTGCCGCAAAGGAAAAGCGGAACGCGACCGCCTAGGCCGACGCGAGCCCAAAAACCGACTGGCTGTCGTGTGCGCTTACCTTAAAACTACAACGTCAAATTGCTTGGAAAGATCGATGACCTCGAAAAAGCAAAAACCGACGAAATCCACAACTTGTGTTCTGCGATAAATGGCTTGAAACGCATTCACTCGCTCGAGTATGTTAAGGAAGTCAACAAGCAGTTTGAGGCTGCTGTGAAAGCAGCGACAAAAAATGGAAAGGTCGACAAAGATCTTGCGACGCAAAAGATCATCGAAGCGTTAGGAAAAATGAAAGAGAAACTTGAGGAAGGAAAAGCATTTTGGCCACCCCACAACAAAACACGAACCTAGAACAACTCGACGAAGACCTTCTTTGGACATTCAATGATAATGATCTCGGTGAATTGATTCGTTTATGCACTGCTTATCCTGAGTTAAAGAGGGACTCCTTTCCTGTCAGAGGCGGAAGTGTTTTGGAATACGCGGTCGGATCGGAAAGAACGGAGATGATCAAATGGATGCTCGATAACGGGTTTACTGCCAATCCCGAAGAATGCGACTCAACACCACTGGAAGAGGCCATTAGAAAGGGTAATTTGTCTATTTGCGAATTACTTCTTCGCCATGGAGCTGACGTGAATATAGCGAGACCGATGATCACGGCACTCAATCGAAAAGATGACCTAGTTGCCTTAGAATTCGCAAGCAAACTCATGCAACATGGTTGCAACATCAACAAGATCTATGACCTCTACGGAGACATAGAACGTGGATTTACGGCTCTCGATTTTGCCTCCGAACGTCCAAAACTCGCAGAGTACATCCGGTCGAATGGTGGTCTCTCCGCAGTGGAAGTGCGAGCAGGCAAAGTATCTTCGTCCAAGGTCACAACCGAATCTAACCAAAGAGGTGACGCGATCGTCCATCCAAATGACGAGGTGATCGCATATTTCGAGAAGGCTATTGGCCCGGCGAGCAAGAAGTCTCTCATCCAGATCGTTCCAACGGGTATTCCTATCGCGATCCATACGATAGCGCCTGCAGGGAATCGTAAACACATGACGCTTTTCACAAACGGTCTGTCCACCGAGCCGATGAACGTTCCTGAAGGAGGCGAGGACTACCGTTATGCCGAAATCTACATCGACTTGCCCGGTGATTGGAAGATTCGCGAAGTGAAAGACATGCAGTGGGCCTGGCCATTGCACTGGCTCCGCAAAATGGCGCAGTATCCTCACAATGGGGACACTTGGTTAGGCGCACCCGTGACGTTGATTGCAGACGAAGAACCGCCCAAACCGCTTTACAAAGGCTGTCCGTTTTCGGCGTTGTTTCTTTTCGCAGACAGTTCGTTCAAAAGATCCGATGGCAACACGGTCCAACTCTATCGCATGATCCCGCTGTACGCATCCGAACGGGCCTACGAGATCAAGCAAGGCTTAAAGAAATTCATGCAAGCAATGGATAAGCACGAAGTTCCCACTATTGTTGACATGAACCGAAAACCATTCGCGTAGTGCCGATGGTAGATTCGCTCTTTGAGCATAGTGACGTTTCGGGGCTCAAGTACAATTGACTTTTATCCGGATGAATGGAAACGTCAGGAGTTTGGACGCGCGGACGGCATATCCGCAGAAGATGGTACGTTTAATGCAGATTGGGGAAATGAGGTGCATGGTCGTGTCGAAGGATGAATACCGAGAACAGATTCAGCTCGTCAAGGGCTTAGGGCCAGACACCACCGTCGAATTCGCTCCGGTTTGACACGCCGGAGCGCCCGCGGGGCTGCCGTTCTATCATTTTGACTTTGCAGATGAGTTAAATCCAGGCCGACTGCGGTCGTCGATCGTACCTAAGGACGAACCGTCCTGAGCCAACAAGATGCTCTATCGCTGCCCATAGAAAAAAACATCGTTTTGGCTAACTCGCGCCGGTTTGAGACACGTTCGACACACCGGAGCTCCGACTGGCTACGATTTAGGTCATCTCGAGAAGCTAGACGTCAAACCCATGTCCTGGTTGGGCCAGTAGAACCAGTGGCGACCGAATGACAAACGAGTTTGGGCGAATCATAGCTTGATCAGCTTTCGAGTTGGAGACGCATTAACGTCATGATGTTTGAACGTATGTGTTCCGGCAATTGCTTCCACGAGTGAACCAGGAATTGCAATTCCGTGTCGTCAACTAACGACATGAAGGGACAGGATTGGTCAGCGAGATACTCCCCATTTACTCCCAGCGATGAGGGGTCAAATAGCAAACCATTGCAGATACAAGACTTAAAACTTTCGCCATTCGGTCTCCAAAGCCGATGGACAGTGTTCGAATCACTGCGTTCCTGCTGACCTGCCGATGTGGCTCGACTGAGAAAGGCACCTGTCTTGTAAACAGGTACATGCTGGTGCGAATCCAGTCGTCGGCTCTGTAGTTTGAACTGCCTGTTCGGATTCCATCATTGCAACCGTAACGTCTGAACTAACACTTCGTTCAAACGATTTTGTTTTGACTCGCCCGTTGTCTCGCGGGCGAAGCGAGTCAATTTTTTGATTCGAAGTATTTTGATCCTGAAGGAGCTCCTATCATGCGCAACGAAACTTTTGAAGATTCCTTTTTTCGAACCTATGAGTAAACGGCGACGAGGTTTCCCATCGGAAACCAAAGTCAAACGCGGTGTTCGCATCGTGCATGGCGCTGGGTAGCTCCGTCTTAACGAGTTTCTACGTGCTGATGCGTTGATTTACCATTTACAGCTTCTCTTTGCCTATCTTCCACAAATGACGCTCACTGCGAACATAAAGAGATCCATTCGAAATTGCGGGACTTGCTTGCACAAGTTCGTCCAACATATTCGTGGCGATTATTTCGTAACTGTCATTGTTTCGAATGACTGTGCACAAACCTGTGTCATCAAAGAGGTATACTTTGTCCCCGATTCCTACCGGTGAACTGTACGTGTTTCCACCTTTACGCAACGTCTTGAGCACGTCACCGCTTACCGGCTCCACGCAGGAATAGATTCCTGCATCGTTCACAATATGCAAGTATTTGCCCATAAGCAGCGGCGTTGGGACGTACGGCATACTTCGTTCTTTTGTCCAAACAACGTTGGTTTTCGTTAGATCACCTTGGCCTCCTTGTCGAATTGCACAAGCTCGCTCGCTTGGCGACCCGCCAAAACTAAATATGTGCCCAAGGCCAATCGATGGAGTGCAAACGAATTTCTCTGTTGGACCGTCCACCCACCAAATCTTTTCTCCCGATTCCGGATCTAAGCCCACGGTCTGCTTCGCACCGGATAGGATCAGTTGCCTTGAACCTTTTATGTTAGCCAAGACTGGCGTTGAAAAGGATCGCAGATCGGTATCTGGTTTGTATCGCCATTTCTCATCGCCTATCGCTCCGTCAAGCAAGACAACAAACGCTCCTCCATCCTGATGTCCATTGACCAACACTCCACCGTCGCAAAGGACTGGTGATGCGGCAAAACCGTGCGAGGCATAAAAGCCGCCAGGACTCACGCTCCAAGCTACTTTTCCGTCCCAATCGACGGCGGACACCACCATCTTCTTGTCGTCCACGAAGACGCAATAGATTCGTGTCCCATCGGTTGCTGGAGTACTTGAAGCACAGGTGTTAAACTTGTGCTGCTTCTCGATTGCACCCGAATGCACTTCTACATCCCAAATAATCGAACCGGAATTGCGATCCAATCGAATCAGTCGGCGGCTTAGCGACTCATTTTGCGAGGTTGTTACAAAAACGCTGTCGCCGCATACGATGGGTGATGATCGTCCGTCACCTGGAATGGGTGTCTTCCAGGAAATGTTTTCTGTAGTGGTCCAAGATGTTGGAGCCTCGTCCCCAATGCCAATACCGTCCCCACGAGGCCCTCGCCACATCGGCCAATCCTCGCCTCGGGATTCGACATTGAAGAACAGAAGCGCCGAAATTATACCCAGGTATCCTAGTCTCATTTTTTACTTCTCGACTCGAGTTGCGATTTTTCCGAATTAGATGGTTTTGGCCACGCCAAGTGGATGCCTAAAGTCCAGAGAGACTGTCTCAACAACTCTGGAGTGAGTACGGACTTGCCAGACTTGGATTGGATAGGCAAGTCAATAGAAGAGTTGAGGCCAAACTGATCCTCTCGAGTCAGCGATCACAACTGATTCAGTGACTTTTGTGAGCTACCTCGTCGATACTCGATTCAAGTGCTATCCAGATTGCTCGGCGTTAGACATAGAACCTATTGAAGCAACTTTAAGACAAGGAGAAGCAATCATTAGTTTCGGGTTAAGATGATGGATGATTGCACACACCACACACGCTACAGATTGGATTCCTATGAATTTTGCGGCGGGCAAAAGTCATGCTGGCCAAGTCCATCGTTAACATGCTCCCCGCGATGGACTCCCCAACACCCGTGATCAACTTGATCACTTCCATCGCGGCTAAACAACCGACCGTGCCGGCGACTGCACCCAACACGGGGAACTCGCGGCGCCATGCCGCCGGTGCAACAGGCGACAAGCACGCGAGGCACGCCGTAATGCCAGGAAAAATCGTAGTGAGACTCCCTTCAAACTCATACATGGCGCATTCCACCATCGGCTTGCCCTGCTGAACGATTGCACGGTTCATTGCGAACCGCTCTGCAAACAAAGGTGCACAATCGACAACCACATCGGCTTTGCCAACCAAAGCGTCTGCATTCGCTTCGCTTATGTTCTCAGCGAACAGCTCTAGTTTCAAACGCGGATTGAGTCCGAGCAATCGGACCTTTGCCGATTCAATGCGAGATTGGCCGATTCCATCGTGCGTCATCAACAACTGCCGATTCAAGTCACTCGGCTTGATTGCTCCAGCATGGGCAAGAATAAGCTTCCCTACACCGGCGGCAGCAAGCTGATATGCTACTGTCCCGCCCACACCGCCGATGCGTGATATTAAAACCGACGCCCCCTTCAGCTTCCTCTGCCCCAGCTCATCAATGCCATCTGCCCACATCTGCCATTCATAGATTGCACGATCCGAATCATCCAACTCCGGTAACTCTCCGACCTCCTCGCGTCCAATCTCGCTCCCCGACATTTCAACCACCCGATATAGAAACTTGGTTGCATCCCGCAAGCTTCCGGACTTGAGAGTCAAACTGGATATGAACAATCACTCTAATTGCCCCCTATTTTTTGAGAATCGTCTTCTATCGCGTAAACGAGACTGGTCACGTCAATCTTACCGTTGACCATGCGAAAGATCTTGTCGGCGAGCCGTTCCGCCTCGCCTAAATCATGCGTTACATGCAAAATCGTGACGTTGTTCATCCGTTTAATCGTCGTGAGGAGTTGCAGAATCTGTTCGCGCGTCTCCGAATCGAGTGCACTAAGCGGTTCGTCTAAACAGAGAATCGATGGTTCAAAGGCCATCGCCCTGCCCAAAGCAACACGTTGTCGCTCCCCTCCACTTAGACCATGCGTTCGACGTTTCAAGAGATGTCCAATTCCCATCAATTCAGCTAGGTCACTTACTCGAGTAGCCATTCGCTTACTGTTCTCTCCGCGAATTTTTAGCGCAAACGCAAGATTCTCTTCAACCGAGAGGGTCGAAAACAGCGCTCCGTCCTGCGGCAGATACCCGATACCTCGTACTGCTGGATTCATATGGGTGACGTCCCGACCTGCTAGACAAATGGAACCGGCAACTACGGACCTGAACCCGATAATTGCCTCGAGGAGCGAAGTCTTTCCGGCTCCCGTCTTTCCCATCAAGATTCCATATTCCCCCGTTTGGAGCATTAGATGAATCCCCTCCAAACGAAACACACCAGCCCGAATGGACACGTCGTCTAACCTGATCATGGCTTAGGGTAAACCGTTCCATCGGCTGAACGAACGCTGGCCCAACGCGTGATGATCATGACAACAATCGACACAAAAATCATCAATAACGAAACCGCCACCGCACCCTCTATGTTTCCGACATTCATCTCCAAGAAAACGCTAGTCGAAAGCACTTCGGTTTTCATTCGTGTCGCTCCTGCAAAAATCAAAAGCGGCCCAAACTCTCCCAAGGACCGAGCCCACGCAAGGGTAAACGCGGTAAGCAATCCGAGTTTTGCCTCTGGAAACGTGACCAACGAAAACGCTTGGAATCGCGAGCATCCCAATGATATTGCGACTTGCTCGCAACGCGGATCGATCTGATCATACGTCATCTTCATTGTTCGAACAGCGTAGGCGCAGGAGACTGCCCATTGCGCGAGAATCACCGCCGGCACTTGATAGACAATACTGCGAGCAACCCAACGGAACGGCGCAAACTGAAACAAAATCAACAAACTCAATCCGACAATCAACGGCGGCAAAACAATCGGGATGTCTAAGGTTGCATCTACCAAATTCCGACCCCGAAACGGTATTCGAGACAACAGATACCCGAACGGTACCGCAACCAGAACGCTAAGGATTGCCGCCAAAGTGCACGAAATCATGCTCAACCAAATCGAATACTGAATCTTGGGGTCACGAAGCGAAACCGAAATCGGATTGTCCACAAAAATCGAGACCCAAAATGATGTCCCGTCTTTCGCTTTGCGAACGGATTGCTCCAGAGCATACGCGAAGTCCGCCGCCAACATCCCCAAAATCAAAACGAGATACGTCGACCCAATCAAAACAAACGATGCCACAAACAACCGATTCGAATTTGTTATCCGCGAATTTCGCCTAGCAAAATCGTCGCGCTCCTTCGTTGCTTTAGAAGAATCACGCATTACAAAGCGTTCCGTTGTCCAATCGAAACGGTTGCACCCTTGCCGTCGCTTCTACGGTTGCTGGCCTTGCTGCCATCATCCTTGCCATCACCACCGTTGCCATCGGTGCTACCGTTTCCGCGAAAGTGAAAGCCCTTCGCTTCAAATGAGGATCCTTCGCAGTACACCGCATCATAAAAGCGGCGGAGCAACTGCTTGTGGCGACTGTTCCTCGCAACACTCAAAGGCTGGATCGCAACGTTGTCGCCAGCCACAAAATGGACTACATCAACTTTCTCACGACTCGCAATGACATCCGAAAGATACGCGATAGCCACGTCAACATGTCCAGTTAGCACATCCGGAACAAGCATCGCCGATGAAGCCTTCTCGACCACCGTTTCACTCGCCTCTAGCTGCTTGCGCATCAATGCATCGTACGTGCCGTCTCGGCTGAGCAGACGCTTTGTTAACGCACCGATCGTACACTGGTCAGGTTGGCCGATCGCCACTCGAACTCCAGGCTTTAACAGATCACTCGGCTGAGAAACGGAGGTAGCTCCTTTTGGGACTACCATCACTATCTCTACATCCGAGATATCTACGTCATCTTGAAACCATTGCTTGACGTTATCCAAGTAGTAACGATCGCATGCCATATAAAGATCAGGAAACCCCAGCGACTGATTTTGGTTTTGGATCGTTTTCATGCGACCCGTCAAAATGCCACAGCCATCGTAGACCGTGTTAATGGTGATGCCCTCTCGTTGCTGGAATTTATCGAGGATCGATTCGATGACTCGACGGTTAACCGCTCCGCAAAAAAAATGAATCTCTGGCTTTTCGGCCCAGTCATCACCGTCCCTTACCTCCATTCCATAAGCCTGAAAAACTTTAAGGCCACGATCCTGAGCCGACGCATACCTCGCAAACTTCAATGCCGCCGTGGGCTGAAGGGAACAAGTCAACACGGCCATGCTGACGACCTCCCTTTGGTCAGCAAGCTCGGGAAGCTCTATCATTCGAAGGGTATCTCGGTAAGCCGGTGATGCAAGCGTTGCATTCCACACAATGCCGGCGTCAACCGCACCGATGCGGACATCGTTGGCAACCTCATTCACCGTAGGCTTGAATACTCCATACTTGGAAACCTGAGACTCAAGCCGATCCCAGGCGTTACCCGGCAATCGCCGCATTGCGTCCCGAACCGACTTGCCTATCGCCGCTTGATCCGGATTCCCTAACGATAACCTTCGACCATCCACCATCAGATCGTCTACTGACCGAATCGAAATCTCGGATTCTTTCTTTACGACAACGCAAGGTCTCTGAACAGCGATATCAAAAGTCTCCACGGCAAGCTTCTTCTCAGCTGCTTGCTCTGTAAAGAATTCGTCCGCCGCAAGGAACAAGTCGGGAGTGCCCAACTTGTCCACTTGGAGCTGACTCAGCAGAGTATTTGACCCTCCGAATTGAATATCCACCTTGATTCCATATTCTGCTTCGTAACGCTTCACAATCTCCTCGATCGGCTCGCGAAGCCCCGCAGCAGCCAAAAGCCGAATTGTCGGTGCGGGCTGCGCGGCAGTTGGTCTCAACGTTGTTCTAGATGGCGCGCCGAAAAAGAGCATTACGACCAAAGCACTCATCGCCAACAAAGCTAAGACGACACATACTTGGAAACTGAGACTCGCGTTTCTCTTTGGATAACTTAGCACGAGAGCACTCCACGGTTCATGTGAACGACTCGATCTGCGGCCTTTGCTGCACGTGAATCGTGTGTAACTAACAAGACTGCTCCACCGCTCTGTGAAAATCGGCGTAGTTCCTGCAATACGATATCCGAATTGGCCTCGTCGAGACTTCCGCTGGGCTCATCCGCCAGCAAGATCTTCGGTCCATTCAACAACGCGCGTGCAATACTGCAGCGTTGACGTTCGCCAACACTCAACTGACATGGATAATGACGACTCCTGTCCGTGAGACCAAATTGCTCCAACAACATTGTCACCCGAGAGTTGTCCGCTCTATCGGATCCCTTAAGCCCCAGTGCAGCCGCTTGAACATTTTCAAACACATTCAAATACGGAATCAAATGGAACTGTTGGAAAACAAATCCAATATGCGATGCTCGAAAAGTAGCCCTAGCGTTGGCAGTCATCGAAAACGGCGTCGTCCCCACGACCGACACGCTCCCCGAGTCCGGATTCAGCATGGTTCCAGCCGTCAGCAACAAAGTCGACTTCCCACTACCGCTTGGACCTTGAACCGCGACGAACTCCCCTTCACCCAAATTCAACGAGACGTTTGAAAGCGCTTGTACCTTCGTGGCGTTTGATGAGTAAACTTTGTTCAGTCCCTCTAGCGTCAACAGCATAGCTACTCTCCCTGCAGAACGATCGCGGCGTCCTGCCGAATCGCGTTGTAAGCAGCCAACCAACTTGCCAGGACTGTTAACAACACCATCAGGATCGGGATCCACAGCGCTGTCCATGTCAACGAGGCCGAAGACCAAGTATCCGTCAAGGATATCGATGGACTCATGTTCAATACGCGAACCTCAATTATCGCGATTCCTATCGCCATTCCAAGCATCCCGCCGAAAATCCCAACAATCATCGCCTTGCCGAGAAATGCTCCCAAAATGCTCATCGATCCAAGCCCAATTGCACGCATGAGCCCTATCTCCGATTTGCGCTGACGAAAGTTATGGAAAGCGAGCGCTGCCACGATGAAGCAAGTCAGCACGATGACCGTTGGCTCCAGGATATTGTTGAGGTTCTGCTGCTTTTCCAATAGCGTCGTGCGTTCCATGATGACTCGTTCGAGCGTATCCTTTCCATCGGCCTTGGCGATCGCCAACGACTCTTCTGCGGCCCGTTTCGATTCTGTGCGAGCTTCGGCCCTCGTCAGTGCTTGACTATAGCGTTCGATCACCTGCGTCCCAGGTAGAATGTCAGCAATCTCGCGACGAATCTCCGAAATACGATCACCGGTACACTCGCATTCCAGCGCAAGAATTGCATGAATCAAATTCTGCATGCCCAACATTTCCTGCGCTTTCGTTAAATCCACCCACACCGACATATCATCAACGGAACCCCGTTGTGGTTGAATCTTCGAAATGGAAAATTCATGCCCCATCAAAGTCACTTTCTGGCCAAGTTCCAACTTGAGCTTCTCCTGAATCGCCGCCCCAATCACCACTTGGCCCGGAGCAACAGCGTCCAACATCGGTTGCTTGAGTGCGCGATGCATGATCGGGATCTCACCTCGCGTTCCATTAAGAACGATATCGAGATCCTGTTCTGGCCAATGCACTCGTTTAGTGACACTCGGCAAGAGGTGATTGACCGTGATGATGTTCGAGTTTGCGAGCTTTTCAGCGTAGCTATACGGCATGGTCTCCGTAACCGTCGCGTCCAAATGCAGTTTTGCAAGATCCACGTCTTTGGGCAAAATCAAGATATTGAAACCGAGGGTCAACATCTGCTTTCGGACAGTATCCTGCAACTGAGCACCTGCCGCAGCCACTCGTTCTTGGTGGGCTTGAATCGAACTCTCCGTCTCCGTTTGAATTTGCTTGAGAAATCGTTCCGTCATGGTCTGCTCGACTCGCAACAAGGCCTCCGCGCCGAAAATCATGGCCGACGCAGCAGCAACAGCAAGCGTTGCCAGCAAAAAACTCCATTTGCGAAATCGAATCTCGCGAAAAATGAGTCCTGTCAAAGTGAGGCGGCTACGCGTTGGTTGGCTAGCAGCGTTATGCATGATTTCTAACCAAAGTTAAGGCTTCGTTCCGAATAAAAATTTCCAGCCCACCGTTGCCATTCCAACAATTGCGGCCAATACACCAAACGTTATTAAGACCGAAGAAGAAGTTGATGGGGGCTTTGGCAGCGCATAAAAAAGTTCAGAGTCGTCGACAATTGACTTTGGCACTTTTGCGGGCTCAGGCTTGTGATCCTTATGCTCCAGCGTGTCGGCTCTCTTGGGATGCTCTTTCGCCGTGAGCAATGACGATTGCTCAGAAGGTAAGGTCTTTGCTCCGTCCACAATAGATTCCGGCGCTGGAATTGCGACGGGTTTTGCAAACGAGCCCAAACCGGTAAAGGGCAAGTCGTCCGCTTTCTTCGGTTCCGTGATTTGAACATGGGCATTCCAGTCGAACGACATTACCAAATCGACTCCAGGGTTGTCCGCTTTGACCGTGCACTGACAAGCACCGGCCAAGAATCGACATGCCTCCTCAATCGTGGAAGTGCTAATTCCATCCCCCAACAGTGCATACAAAACTCGACCTCGACCGAAAATCGGGAAAGCCATCGGTGTCCCATTTTCAAATTCCTCCTGCAAATCGGATTCGGTAGCCAATAGCATCGAAATGAAAGCTGCCTCAGACTCATCTGATCTCGAAAGCCGATGAGCCGAAAATTTTACCTTCAGCTCTTCCGGACGCTTTGACAGATCTTTCAAATCGGCCTCTTCGATGACAGGCAGTTTGATGACTCCCTCAAGCCGACGGAGTTCCGATTCGAGTTTCGCAAACTTGGCATCGTCTAACGCAGGTTTTCCTGATTCCAGAAATACCCATGCAACCGAATCTTTGTCGACAAGGCCTTGACAAACACGATCGCGAACGGGACTACTCATCAAATGCGATCCCGCCTCTTTCGTAAAGGGCGCTTTCCAAACTAGCTGCTTGGAACCACCACCTTTTTTGGTCGACTCCACCGCCAACCAGACTCTATTGGACGCAATGGCTTTTTCCACTACCTCTTTCATCTCTTCAGAAACTAAACTTGTACCGTCGCTCACCACCCACTTTACGTTCGCATTCCCGCTCGATGTTTCCAACTGATGCAGAAGCGATTTTTGGTCTGCATCCAACGGCGAGGACGCGATCACATGAACTAAGAAAAGCTCCGGATGCCAATGCTCCAGCGCGTATCGGAACACAGGAATCGAGCAGCCAAACGAGACTGCTGCCACGCAAATGATAAAGGCAACAGCAAGACTCCCTCGAGCAATGTTCCTGACTGCCGCGATCTTAACTCGCTTAAAAAAGCGACCTAAAGAGATTTGCGTGATTCTTGGTTTCATCGACTTGTTTCTCTATTCACTGATTTTGGATATTTCTACTCCAGACAATATCGGTTGTCCCGACTCTGGTTTGAAATTCAATTCAAGTATGTCGGCTAACATTACGCGATCAATAGTCTTTACAACCTCTGGGGATTTGGCTGGGTCCAGTTCTACTTCCACGGATGTCGGATTACCTTTGACGGCGACTGAGAAGCGACGCATCGACGTTCCAACACTCTTGGGCAAACCAAAGATCAGTTTAACCCGATAAGCGTTGGCAGGGGAGTTTAGATCGGATTCAATTTCAACTTCGTCAGCATCCACCGTAAGTGTTGCTGCACCCTCTTTCCCTGAAAACGCTTTCGCCACGCGTTTCCCTTTGCCTTCGATGATAAAGGCGATCGCATTGCCTGGTTTCCACTCGGGGTGTCGAACGACTTCTTGAATCAAAGGTGCCAAGTTTGGCGTTTGCTGCAGTTCAGTGCTTTCCCGGGCTTTAGTCCATGCAGCCGGATTCCATCGAATGCTTTGCTTGGTTCTCGTCCTGGCTGAGATGTTTCTGGTGGCTTGCTCGAAAGGAGCAGATGAACCTGCCAACTCGGCGAAAATCTCTAATTCGGTTGCTTCTTCGTTGGCAGCGTTCGATGTGAACTGAATCGATGCAGATCGAATCTCACTGGTGTTCCCGATTGGGATACGATCGAAACGAAAACCTATGATCTGTTCTGATTCCTCTTGGACCATTTCCAAACTGCTGCTCGTGGCATCAACTTTTCCATCGGCGGCCTCCTCGGCGTCGTCGCTGGCTTCTACAATCGGTAGCCCCGTTTTCAGTTTGTACGGGTTGGCAGGTTTTAAGCCGACTCGAAACTGCGTTAGTCCTTGAACACCGGAAGAAGAAATCCAAGGTGTTTCAGCGCCCGTCATCGACGCGGGGTAGTCTTGAAATGTCGTGTAGTCGCCGGCAATCGCAACATCAAAACTCGGAGAATCGCCACCCACTACTGGGAATTCGAACCACGTTACTCCGTTCGCATCGCGTCGATCCCCAGGTGCTCCCAGATTGATGCCCAGTTGTTCCACACGATCCGAGCTTTGCTGAACGATTGCGGCATTGTCAATGCTCCATGTGTCCAACTCCGGCATATGCACCAATCCGATCGAGCTTTGGTTTTGGTAGGAACAACTGCATGTGCGAGTCAAATCGGGTGCGTTCAAAACTCCGTTGGCAGCGATGAGATTGTTCGTGCAACCAGACCGGAACCCCCCAAGATTGCCTGTGCCACTCTCGGTATTCAAATCATAATAGCTTGCCGCCCCAGATCGAAACGTCAACAGATTCTCGCTTGCCGAAATCGTATTGCATCCATAGGCACGGGTAATCTTCCAAGGTTGCAATCTACCAGAGATGGGGTTCTTCACCATTTTTTGAGATCCATCTCGAAGATAAAAAGCGCCTGCCGATTCGGTGTACGAGTTCGCATTGGTGATGATCAAATCGTTGTGCAATATACATGGCCCCGAGTAGACCAGCGAAGGTTTCGTCCATGCGACAGAGCCATCCGTTGCATTGTAGACTGTCATACCTTGACCGACCTCCGTGGCCAAGCGGTCGCTGGCCGCCGCTCCGGCTTGCAGCAACATGTCATGCGACGCGGAATACCCCAACCAAGTCCCAAAGATTCCTTCGTTGGTCTCCCATTTTTTGTTACCGGTCCGAACGTCAAAAGCAAGGATTCGGTAGGTCGTCGGTGGCTCACGTCCGCGGCGCTTTAGCATGTCTTCTACCGTCTTAGGGTTTCGGTCCAGAGCGTATACCTTTCCATTGCCCGCGACGATACCGTTGTGCCAAAAACTATGCAACGCATCGACTTGCCACAACTGCTCACCTGTATGCCGATCAAAGCCGACAAGAGACATGCTAGCAGCTCGATCTAAACTCTTGGTTCCGAAACCGGCCTTGCTGACACTCAGCTTGGCGTCATCGTCATCCGACTTGAGATCGAGCCGCGAACGATACTTGGCATAGCCAACGCCACCGATGAGAATGTTTTCAAAAACACCGATGAAGCCCCACTCCTGCGGCTCGTTTTGATTCTTCTGGGGCAAATCGATATCGCGAACGGACTCGCCGGTTGCCGTGCTCAAAACGCGACACACGTTTCCTTCGACAATATAGATCAAGTCTTCGGTGACAACGTAGTTCGTTCCCCGTCCATTCGCGCCAGGGATATGTACTTGGTTGTAAGCAGGATCCAAAGGCGTGTCGGTATATGTTGCGTCATAGTAGACGTCGTAGGTCCCAAGATTTCCAAAGGAACGGCTCCAAAGCACTCGCCCAGTGTAAACATCACGGGCCGTTAACGAGTTCATACCCTCCAAAATGAGGCGGCCACCAACGACTTGCTCTGGAGGTCCGTGACCGTGGCGCGGCAAAACGTCGGCGTTGCTATTGCCCCCGAACCACAACACGCCCAACGGCAATTTTACGAGTCGATCATCGGATTTGATCGTGTTCGCTACGTTGCCGTATTGATGGGTCCAATCGGCGGACCCGGGCAACGCTCCAACGCGTTTGACAACGATTCCATATGGAGTCTGCGTGACTTCCGCTTGATCAAGCTGCATCGTTTTGACTTGAGCCATAATGTCGTTGGCTTGCTCTGGCGAAGTAAGTAAATGCAAAACACCACCGTAAGGCCGAATTGAATTGTAAATTTGCCGAAAGCCCTTAGGGTCCTTCACAACAAGTGCGACAAGTTCGTCACTAACAAAAATCATGTTCGCAATATAGGGAGGAGCGCGAAACGCTATAGGCGAAGAAACAAACGCGGAAGCTCGTACCCCATACCAACCACGATCGTCCCATGCACTGCGGACGTTTTGAACCCGAACGGCGTCCGAGTCCACGACTGCGACTTGATCGAACGGATAGTATTCAACGATTTTTTCGAGCACTTGGCTATCGCTAGCGCCAAACCAAATGGCATAACCTGACGCGTCGCTTTGCTTTAGCACCTCCTTTGCTCTGGTTGCAAATGAATCATCAGCAAGGGCTTTGTCAATTGTCGATTTGTTCTTAGCCGCATTTCCACTTTGCTGTTGGGTCTTGTCCATCGCTGAATCACCCAGGATCGCAACGTTTCCTTCGAGCGAAACGGCTACCAGTTTGCCATTACCTGCAATCAGACGTTCGATCTGCCCATCGATGGGCAGCGACCAGATCGTTTCTGCCGGAGCGTCTGCAGAGGGCAAGCGAATCGCCGTGAGTATGCTTTTGGCTTCCTTCGATTCTGCTTGGGGACCAGCCGCATAGAGCACCCCTCCAGCCAAGATGAGATCACCTCGTCCATCGCCGAGTACTTCCCAAAGTTTGGTGCCATCCTGCTTCCAAGCGCAGATCTTTGCAACGTTGTCATCAAACTCGGCCGAGTAAAGGATGTCGCCAACCAAAACCGGCTCATTGGGCATAAATGCCGTCTTGACCCCATTTTTCAGGGCAAACTGTCGAGTCCCTTTCATGCGTGTATGCACGTAGAAATAATCGTCGTTCGCAGTGATGAACGATCCGCCTGTCCCTTTGCCACCGGCATTGAGTTCGAAATAAAGCTGTTTACCAGTCAGTCGATCAAACACAGCAGGAACAGAGCGTCCCCCGGGAACGATGAGCGTCTCCTTGGTTGCCAGCAATGCACCCTGCGGCGCGACGCCTGCAAACGATGGTGCGCTATGCGGTTGCTTGATGTACTCGGAACCGGTTTCATCGTTAAGCCAAATAACATCGCCTGTATCCTTGTTGAGCGAATACACAAAAGTCCCCATGAATGGCCAAATGCTTGCAGCAAAATAGACTCGGTCGCCGTAAACAACTGGTCCGCCACGAGCTGGCCAAGCTGAAATCAATCTGCGATTTCCTATGGCTAAATGGTCGAGCGGTGCACCTCGAAAACGCCATCGCAACGCGCCGGACTTGGCATCCAAACAGTAAAGGCCACCATCGTCACTTGCGAAGTAAACGGCTCCATCTGCGGCAGCCAAAGGAAGTCTTACGGGACCGTCGGCAAAAAAACTCCAGACCTTCTCTCCGGTCTCCAAGTGGTAACTGACTACCTTGTTGGAATCACTAAAACCTACGAAAAGCTGTGTTCCCACGATGATCGGCTCGAACAAGCGATCGTAGGCCATCACGTCCATATTGAGCGGATCTTCCCAAGCCTGCTTCCGGGCTGCTCCAGCGATCGTGCGCTCGATCCGCAATGCCTTGCTTAGCGATTCTTTTGAGGAAGCGCTTCGCATCGAGTCCCCCCGCCACATCGGCCAGTCCTCGCAGCGTGCGGTGTTCGGAAAAACTCCGATTGCAAGAATCAATGCGAAAACAAAGGAAAAATCAGACCGTCGCGGTAAAGCGGAAACAAAGAATTCCATAGAACTTGCTCACTGTATATCGGTCACGCGACGGTTGCTCAGTACAAGCAGAGATTGTAGGCCGACGCCGATCCTTGCGTAGCGCATCCAAGGAAAGTTAACGTTAGCTTCATTTTGAGCAACTTCGGGATCTGCTAACCAACGAACTCTCTAATGCGTTGGCGAAGCTTGGGGGCCATGCCTTCGCGAATCACGATCTCCAACTTTCAAGCAGACTTTATTCAATCTTAACGGTAAGAAGTGTTTGCCAATGGTCGATTAGCTGTACAACAAGGGCTAATCGAATCGAGCAGGCCTTGAAGACGCTTTTGCCGAGTGGGTAAATCATGAAGAGTGCAATGCGATATTTTTGGTTGGCGAGCGCGTTATTCACAGTGGCGTTCCTTTTCGAAATAAATTTAATCGCGGACGATGGACCGCAAGATTCGGGACCACGAGATTGGCCGACCTATCGCAACGGTAACGACAGGTTAAGCTCAACCGCAGAAAGCATTATCCCTGGCTTGAAAGCGAGTTGGGTCTACACTTCTCCAGCGGCTCCCAAAATGTCTTGGGGGAGCGCCGAAGGTCGAGTCATTGAAAACCATTTGATCGGCAATCGCAACAAATATGACGACGCATTGCAACCCGTTGTCGTTGGCGACCAACTTTTCTTTGGCTCTTCTGTTGATCACCATTTGCACTGCCTTGACTTGAACACCGGCGAAGAGCGGTGGTCGTATGCAGTGGGCGGTCCTATACGTTTGGCGCCTACGGTTTCCAACGGGAAAGTTTACTTCGGTGCAGATGATGGTTATGCACACTGCATCTCTGCGACAGATGGATCGCTGGTTTGGAAGGTCTGTGGCTCGAACTCCGACAACAATTGGCTGCTGGCTCGCGGTGAAATGATCTCGCGGTGGCCGATCCGAACCGGTGTGACAGTCGAAGACGGCAAGGCCTACTTTGGAGCAGGTATATTTCCGCACGAAGAGATTTTTGTTCATTGCGTGAACGCCGAGACAGGAAACGTCATTTGGAAACAAGACCACATTAGCGAAACCGACGCTGGTAGAAATAGCCTCTCGCCGCAAGGCTACTTATTAACCAGCAAGGACGTGCTATTCGTACCCTCGGGCGGTTCTTTGCCAGCCGCATTTGACAAGAAAACTGGGGAGTTTCTCCACAAACGTACCTTCTCCTGGCGAACCACAGCAGGCGGCGTTGTCGGCGGGTTTCAAGCATTGCTCGCCGATGGTCAGCTTTATTCCAGCGGGGCTCATCATTGGCTCGCGATGGACCAAACCGAAGGCGAAGTCGGTTACGGGTGGTTTCAAGGCAGGCAACTTGCCGTGCAGGGCGATCAAGCGTTTGTAACCACTGGTGAGTATGTAGCTTGCCTAGATCGATCGCTTTACGCCGTCAACAGTCGACGCAGACACGATTTGGAAATGTTGATCAAAGAGCTCGCTCCAAAGCTGCGAGCTCCGTTACCTACTGCAGAGACGACCGAACTTAAGGCCAAGCTGAAACAAGCTGAGAGGGAACTTCTCGCAATCGCTGATATTGGAGTGGAGTGGAAACAACCAACCAAGGACGACGATGTTGTTGTATCAACAGGTAATTTGGTCTTCGTCGGTGGTGAAGGACGCGTCACGGCTTACAACCGAAAAGATGGCTCGCAAGCTTGGCAGTCGGCAGTCGATGGAACGGCAGGCGGACTTGTCATAGGGCAGAAGCACTTGATCGTCAGCACCACTACCGGCAAGATCTATGCGTTTGCGTCGTCGGATGTGGCAACAAAACCTCTTACGAATAGCACCGCCTCTCAAATAGACGCTTCGCGCATTCCAAGCCCCTATTCTGCCGATGAATGGACGGAAAAGTACGCCGCTGCGGCGGAAGCGATATTGAAGCAACTGCCGCGTCGATCCGGATTCTGCCTGGTACTGGACAATAATTTTGGGCGGCTCGCGTTCGAGATTGCAAAGCATAGCGATTTGAAAATCTACGCCGTTGAATCTGACCAAGCGAAAGTTGTTGAGGCTAGGAAGCTGCTTTCGAAGACCGGACTTTATGGAAACCGCATTGTTGTTCACCACTTCGCAATCAACGAACTCCCCTATTCCAATTACTTCGCAGACCTGATCGTTTCTGACGAGAATGTAAAATCAGGCAAGATGCCACTTTCCCCAGAGTCGATCCAGCGACACGTGAAACCGCTGGGAGGAACGATCGTTTTGAAAGATGGCAATTCGAACGGTCAAGCCAATGAAAACGGATGGTTTCAGAAGCTTGGCCTGAGTACCGACGCCCCGGAGAAGAAAGGGGATTGGTCGATTTTAGTGCGCGAGGCGTTGCCCGGCGCAGGGAATTGGTCACACCAGTACGGCAATCCAGCCAACACCGCGATCGGCACGGATACCTTGGTGAAAGGGGATTTAAGTGTACTTTGGTACGGTGATCCAGGACCAGGCGATATGGTTAATCGTCACGAAGGAGCTGTTGGTCCGCTTTCCACCAATGGCCGCCTATTCGTTCAAGGGGAGACCGAGATCCTCGCCTATGATGCTTACAATGGCAAATTTTTGTGGAAGTACAGCAATCCGGCCGCCATACGCACGGGTGTCTACCAGAACCAGAACCCCGCAAACCTAGCGGCAGATGACGATCACCTTTTTCATTTCGTTAAAGACGAATGCCTCGAATTGGATGCTGCAACAGGGCGAGTCCTGCGTACCCATCGATTGCCTAAGGAGCTAGACGATGGACAGCATGAATGGGGATATGTCGCGACACAAAATGGATTGCTGTTTGGAGCTGCAACCATTCGCAAAGAGATCGAACTCAAGCAACGACGACGGGGCAAACAAACCAACGATGCGACCGATATCCTGTTTGCCATCGATTTGGAAACGGGCAACTTCAAGTGGACCTACCAAGGACACAGTATCTCGCACCACACCATTGCGATCGGACCTGATAAGGTATTCTTCATAGACAGTTCAATTACTAGCGAACAGCGTGAACAATTGCTCCGGGCCGACAAGTCCGGTCTTGATAGTTTGACTGGAGAAGAAAAAGCTTTGGCAGAAGAACGAGCTTTACGCGCGGACATACGACGGGCTATCGCGTTGGATATTCAAACCGGGAAAAGCCTCTGGGAACAATCCGTCGATGTCACGGATTGTAGCGACATCGGAGCAGGTGGCGGGAAGCTCACGCTTATGTACTCAAACGGCACCTTGATCCTAGGCGGCGCCAATGCGAACGGGCACTATTGGAAACAGTTCGTCGCTGGTGAGTTCACCAAACGTCGACTGGTCGCCCTTTCCGCGAACGAAGGCTACAAAAAATGGGCTCTCGATGCCAACTACAAAGGGCGTCCAATCATCATCGGTGACAAGGTCCTCGCAGAGCCATGGTCGTTTGAAATGCAGAGCGGCAATCAAATTTCGAGAACCCATCCAATCACAGGAAAAGAAGTCCCATGGAGCTTGATGCGAACGGGTCACCACTGCGGCATCTTAACCGGTTGTGATTCGGGAATGTTGATGTTTCGGTCCGGCGATACCGCGTTTTATGACCTCAACGAGGATGTCGGTACAAAGCACTTTGCTGGCCACAGGCTTGGTTGCTGGGTCAATGCCATTCCTGCGAACGGACTGGTGATGATTCCCGAAGCGAGTGCGGGTTGTGTGTGTCAATTCTCGATTTCGTCGACGATTGTGATGGAACCGCGCAATCTAGATCGACAATGGTTGATCCATGGGACATCGGGATCGCTATTACCCGTCACCAACATGTCGCTCAATCTGGGTGGTCCCGGTGATCGAAAGGATGATCAAGGTAAACTTTGGTTGTCGTATCCACGTCGTGCTGCATACAAAGAAACGTCGCTTGATATTGCTCTCGATTTGAAGCCCGTTTTTGGGCCGGATGGAAAGTTTAGAAGCATTCGAGAAACTTCGAACGGCAAAATTGTCGACGCTTGGCTCTATTCCTCATGGGCAGACGGAATTGAGCAACTTCAGTTACCACTTTTAGGAAAAGAGGACGCGCCAGCCAACTACCGCGTCAAACTTTACTTCGGCAAATTTGTGACCGAAACCGTTGCTCCAGGGCCTGTCGTTTTCGATGTTTTGATGCAAGGAAAAGTAGTCCTAGATTCCGTCACTCTCAACCCAACCGCAGGCGAGGAACTTGAAGCGATCACCAAAGAAGTGCCATCAGTGGCCGTGACCGATAATCTGATCATCGACTTCAAGGCTAAGGTAGGAAAAGCTCGACTGAACGCCATCGAAGTATCAAAGGTAGATTGAGTTTAGTTGCACCCAGTTCAGGATGTAAAGATTTGGTTAGCACAACTGAATTCGCCTACCGGTAAGCGTCGTTTGTCTTACAACATCCGACTGAACTTCATTCGCTCGGCGGAGAACATCAATGCATCGCTCTCAGTTGTTTTTATGGTTCGTAGGGTTACTGATCCTAGTTGTCGGAATCTTTTGGCTTTCAGAGCGAAAGGAAGATTCCGGCGGATTGACTTTCGCTGTTGCTGAGCTTGATGGATTAGAATCGCTGCAACGCGAATTCGGGAAGTTTCGAGACTTGCTGGTTAACAAGTCCGGAGTTCCGATTAAATTCTATTCGGTTCCCAATCGGGTTGCGGCAACCGAAGCGCTCGCTGCGTCCCAGATCGACCTTTTGGTTGCTGGCCCCGCAGAATATGTGACGATTGCTGCACGATCTCCTGTTGAGATTGTCGTCGGATTACAACGAGCCAACTATTTCTGCGTTGTCGTCACTCGCAAGAACTCCGGCATCCATTCGCTATCGGACTTCGTCGGACGAAAATTGGCGATCGGCGATCCTGGTTCTACTTCCAAACACCTAGCTCCCCTTCTGCTGCTGAAACAGGCTGGCGTGAAGCCGTCCGAAGTCAAATTGATTCACACCTCGAGCGTTCAAATGGGATGGGAAGCTTTGCTGGCAGGCGATGTGGATGGGTTCGCAACCACCTCTGACAAGTACGAAACATTGCTTGGCAAAAGCTCCAGCGATGTTCAATCCAAGATTCAATTGCTTAAACGTAGCGACGATCTTCCAGGGGATGTGATTTTGGCTCGCAGCGATATCAAGCCAGATGTTTTGAATCGAATTCGAAGTGCCATCATGGCAGACTCACAGTTGTTCGTCGATGCAATATGCACCGGGGTCGATAACCAAAAGTATCTTGGTATGCAGTTATCCGATGCGATTTCAGATAAAGACTACGACTCAACCCGCGATATGTTTGCCGTGGCTGATATGTCCTATTTGCTCACTCCAAAGCGTTGATCATCCAATTGGACACTCCAACGGACAGCAACATTTCAGACAGCAACATCTCATGCAGTGCGGTGATCGAAGTCGCTCATTTGACCAAACGTTACGGCAAGCAAACGAGCGCTACGTTGGAGGATATCTCTTTCAAGATCCTGTCAGGTCAGCGAGTTGCTCTGTTGGGTGCAAACGGTGCAGGCAAGTCCACTCTTTTCCGCATCTTGCTTGGACTGATCCCGTTTGATACGGGCGAGATCAAGCGATTTGGTGTTGAGACCTCGGGTCAGCGTGGCCACAAATCCTTGCGGTGGTTTCGTTGCCAAGTTGGTTTCATTCCACAAAATCACGGTCTGTCGCCGACATTGTGTGTCCTTAGCAATGTCCTGCATGGTCGATTGGGGAAAGGGAAAACATGGCGTCGCTGCTTTCAGTCGTTCGCTTCCGAAGGTGAACGCAATGAAGCGATTCAGTGCCTAGATCGATTTGGGCTGGTGTCGAAAGCCCTTTCACTTTGCGGCCAACTTTCCGGTGGAGAGAGCCAACGCGTCACCTTGGCTCGCGCGTTCTTTGGTCGCCCTAGGCTGTTTATTGCGGACGAGCCTGTAGCAAGCCTCGACCCGAGTATTGCCAACGAGATGATGGAAGCGCTAAGCCAACAAGCGGCCGAGACTTCAGCCACGCTACTCTTTGCAACTCATAATCTCGAACACGCCATGAAGTTTAGCGATCGAATCCTTGCAATCGGCGATCGACGCATCGTTATGGACCAGGCTACGCAGGGGCTGACGCTTGAGGAGTTGCGAGCCATCTATGACTGATGCGTCTAGTAGCCTGTCAACAGCGCCCAAGCTATCAAGATTCGAGAAGCCTCCGTTGGTTGGATGGTTGATCTTGGTCGCTGTTTTGACGTTTGCTATCGGTTCGTTTCGCACTGTCGAAATTGCGCCTGATCGGGTCGCACGCGGGTTTTCGCGAGTGCTTCAAATTGGTCGTGAAATGATACCGCCGCGCGTCGACCGTATCGTTCCATTGATCCAGCAAACCTTAATCACTTTGCAAATCGCAATGCTCGGCACACTCATCGGAATCGGTCTGAGTTTAGTGGCGGGCAAGTACGCTTGTCGACATCTTGCTAGCCGCGGGATGGCGACGGCTATTCGCTCATTCGTCGCAGTCGTGAGAACCGTTCCCGAGTTGATTTGGGGATTGCTCTTTGTCGCCTGTTTTGGGCTAGGTCCCTTAGCGGGAGTACTCGCTGTAGCCGCCGACACTTTTGGATTCTGCGGTCGCTTCTTTACCGAAGCGTTTGATGACGTCGAGGATCGAGACTTGGAAGGACTGCGAGGTTTAGGCGCATCCCCGTTTGGCCAATTTCTTGCGTTGATCGTGCCTCAGTCGTTGCCCAACTTGATTCATACATCGCTCTACGCACTGGAACGAGCTGTGCGAGCGTCCATCGTATTGGGGTTGGTCGGCGCGGGCGGAATCGGTGTCGAACTGGATGTGGCGATGCGACTCTTTCGATACGATGAAGCCAGCACTATCATGCTGTTGATTTTAGTCTTGGTATTATTGATCGAACGAATTAGCGAGTCGGTGCGGCGTCGAATTCGTCCTTACTCTCAAGCATCGTAATGGAATAGGAAAATAGCAATGAGTCCAAGAGCTCAACGTATCGTGGTAGGAATGATGGATGGATTGGGACCCGAGTATGTAGCCCATTCCGAGATGCCCAACTGGTTACGTATGGAAAGCGCCGGATTCGCTCGTCACGTTTCGGCGGTGATGCCCAGCGTAACGAACGTCAATAACGTTTCGATCGCTTGCGGTTGCTTTCCGGATGAGCACGGAATTTCTGGAAATTCGTACTACGACGCAGAAAGCAATCTGCCGGTGTACATGAACTCGGCCGAACTCATTCGTGTTCCAACCATTTTTGAGCGGGCTGCAAAAATGGGCATCGCGTCAGGACTACTAACGAGCAAACGCAAGACGGTCGAGCTTTTTTCGAAGCACACTTCGGTTGCGATTGCAGCCGAGCAACCACCGACGGATTACATTGAAAAATTTGGGCAGCCAGCGAACATTTATAGCAGCGAGATCAATTGGTGGCTTTGGAACGTTGCGGTAGATTGGCTTACGAACCGGCCTGAGCTGGGGCTTATCTATGTGCACACGACCGATTATCCGATGCATGCATGGCCAGCCGATGCTCGCGAATCGAAGGAGCATTTAGCAGGGGTCGATCGATTGATTGGCGAAGCGGTTGCGGCAGCACCTGACGCGGCCTTCTTCATGACCGCCGACCATGGCATGAACTTCAAGACTCGCTGTTGGGATCTCGTACGAGCTTGCGAAGACGCGGGAACTCCAATCAAGTTCTCTTTGTCCCCAGAACGCGACTATTACGTCAAGCATCACAACAACTACGCGGGTTGTGCATTTGTCTACTTGAACAGCCAAGACGATGAATCTAATGTGCGCAAGACGCTGATGGGTCTGGTGGGGGTGGCTGAGATTTTGACGCGAACCGAGGCAGCGACCAGGTTCCATCTTCCTCCTGCAACGATTGGGGAGTTGGTCATCCTGGCGGACGAAACGACGATGTTCGGCGAAATGGACCAACCGTTTCGCGATCTTCCGAAAGAGTATCGCAATCACGGATCGACGTTTGAGATGGAGGTTCCGCTGATCATCTACAATTGTCAGCCACCAAGGCCCGCTGAGGAGTATCGATACAACAAAGACCTTACATGCGGACTATGGTAGCAGGCACATCCCTTGTGCCGTCCGCCGCATGCCAAGGCACATGGATCATGCCGGCTACTTTGGCATCTTCGAATCTGCCGGTCGCCCTCAACCTGGGTCATTGAAGTCCAGCGCTATATCGCGCCTTCGCTTTCGAGCCAGTCTCGAAGCTGTACTGCATCCAAAAGGTCTTTTGGGCGTCCACTTGCCAATTTGTTTCGAAGTAACAATTGCGGAGAAATTACAGGGACAGAAAGTTCGTCGAATTGTATGAAAATGCAATTCATTTCAACTTCTTCAAATGTAACGCCATCTATTCGTGTCAAAATGTCGATACGCATGGGGCTCCGTCCAAGCATGAGAACTTTTCCGTCCACAAGCAACGGATTTGATTCTTCGGGTAACGTGCTTCCGAATCCAAATTCAGTAAATGCTCGACGCAGCCGTTTTTCGTTGTCGTCCGTCAACGCGACAATGAAATCGATATCACCCGTTGCTCGCGGGTTTCGGTAGAGGTTGTACGCGTACCCCCCAATCATCACAAACCGTACGCTGGCGGTAATCATCGACTCGATAAACTCTTTGAAGTCTGGGGGAAGCTGCATAGTAGGGTGCCATTAGCTGCATGAATGAGTCGAACCTTTCCTGGTAACTTAGCTCCCGATCATCCAAGTTGGCGGCCCGATCGGCAGCTTCTTGCGAATCGAATATTCGTAAGATCTTTTCCATGCGGCCCCCTTTTAATGAAACGTTGCGACGAGAAATCTTTTTGTAGCTGCTTAGCCCGAGTCATGCAACTTGCATCTGGTGCTTTATGAAGAACCGCTATCGTCGTCAGGCATAAGTACTCGCATTCTATCACGGATCGCGTAAGCATCTTCGATATCGAGGACCAAACCGTACTGATTGAGAGCCATTTACTCATGAGATCACAACCCCGGCTGCGGAAGGCAAGACTACGGATTCGAACTCCGCTGCAATAAGATTTCGCGAAGTCGGGCGGCGCTTTCTCGTAGCTTTGTCAGCGACTCTTCCGCTCGCTTGACAGCTTCTTCCGCTTCGATCACAGCCTGTAGTAACCCGTCTTCGGTTGAAGCCGCCACCGATTCTTTCGAAGCTGGAATCGATACTTCCTTCACCGGGCGAGTCCGCACCGGCCAAGGCATTTCGGCCCGAGCAACCGAAGCAGCAATCGGCAATGAAAACGCTTGCGACGATGTTCCATCACCAACCGCAAACGGAGTGATGCGACCGCTCGCGTCCGCGATCAGCACCTGTGAGCCATCTGGTGTAATTGAGACTTCGGTCGCTTCGTCCTCGAGCGGCAATTCATGAAGTTGATTCCCTCGAGAATCGATCAGCATGGCTTTCTTGTTGCGGCCACCAATTGCGATGACATCCGACTTGTGCCAGTCTACCGACCATAAGCCGCCAATACTCAACGGCCAAACCGATGTCTGCTCGGCGGTGTGCAAGTCCCAAATACCAACGGTTGCGTCCTCACCGACGGAAAGCAAATGATCAGAAAGCGGCGACCAAACGACACTCGGAATGGCTCCAGTATGACCTCGCAAATTCATGAACTCTTTCGAGTCGTGTAGGCTCCAAACTCTCAGGCCACCAAATCGATCGCTTCCAGCAACCAGTCGTCCGTCCGGGCTGAAGCGAACCGAAAGAATCCAGTCGGTCGGTCCGGTTAAAGTTGCGGTCACTTTCCTGGTATCCATGTTCATAACCCTGACGGATCGCGAAGGGCCACCCCATGCAAGCCGCTTGCCGTCAGGTGAGATGTCAACGCTGAGAACGGTATCGCGATCTTCGGGTGTCTCAAGCAAACGTACTCCGGTCGTCGCGTCGAACAAGACTACTTTTCCACTCGCACCCCCTTTCCCACCACCTGCAGCCAACCACTTTCCGTCCCGCGAAAATCGTAGCGAGAATACTTCACCTTCAGGAAAGGGGAATGCCTTTAGCGGCTCTTTTGTCTTGGCATCCACCAAGACGATTTGCTCCACGCCAGATACAGCCACAATTTCGCCGCGAGGACTAATCGCGAGTGCGGTCACCGCCGTTGATTGTCGCAGTGGAGTTACCGACACGATGGGAGATAATGCGATCGTTGGCACAATCGGCGTTGATTCTGTCGATTCGCCGCCGCTCATCGCTGGGTTCTGTGCGGACTGACGCTCGAGCATTCCGCCCGCGATCCAGTCGTAAAACAATTTCAATTCGGAAGACTGGATTCGCTCTTTTCCAGGTGGCATCTTTGGTCCATCCACATGCGCGACAACGTTGTACAAGATGCTCTCTTCAGGTTTGCCCGCAATCGCGACCGGCCCCGAATCGGAACCAGCCTTGAGTGCAACCAAAGTCGACAGATCCAAGCCCGCTTTGGTTTCATTGCGTCCGTGACACGATCCGCAACGCTTTTTCATTACCGGCTGAAGTTTGTCGAACGTAACCACGGCAGTCTTTTCATTTGACGCTTGGCCAAATGAAACGCCGCACAGCAATTGAATCGCGGCAATCGATGCAGTAACTAAGCTTGCAGACCGACTCAAATTTTTTCTTGATAACATGTTGATTTGGCCGAGTGTGCTAATGATTGAAGATGAATTCGCTGGAGTTGAGCATCGCCCAAAACAAATCCGTAAGTGTCTCCTTAGGGTCCGAATGGGCGCTCAACTTTTTCGAGAGGCTGGTCCGTTCCTTCGATGTCGGTTGACGACCGAAACATCGCAGATATAAGTCTTCAACAACAGACATCGGCTCCTTGTTTTTAGCAAGGAGAGCATCAATGACACCTCCTTCGTTAATCTTGCCAGATGTAACTTCGCCATTGAGCAAGTGCAGTGCTTGCGAAAGTGTCGGTGACGTCGAAACCTCGCAACTGCAAGCGGTCTCGCGAGTCGATCGACCGAAGGCGGTGAGGAAGTAGTCGCGAGTTCGACCGTCCGCCAGCTGCACAGCGCGACTTCCTGGAGGCAATCCCGGCCATTCATTCGTCGCACCGGTCACTTGATTGATGCAATCCAAAAGCACTTCCGCTCGCATTCTGCGAATCTTGCTATGTGAAAAATGCCTCTCGTCCCATTCATTCTCTTTGGTTCGATCGGATGTCAATTGGTAGACTCGCGATTTGCAGATGTCTCGCACAAGCTCCTTGATATCGAAATTGGAAGCAGCAATGCGGTTTCCAAGCTCGTCGAGAAGTGTTGGGTTCGAAGGTGGATTGCTGATTCGGACATCATCGAACGGTTCAACGATTCCAACTCCAAACATGTGAGCCCAAACAATATTGGCGATGTTGCGCGAAAATCCAGGGTTGTCCTTCGATGCGAGCCACGCTGCTAGCGACTTGCGATAATCTTCTTCTTCGCCAAATTTAGGTGAATCGCCACCCAAAAACTTCGGAGCAACCGAGCGATCGTCTAGCGGATGTCGCATCTCACCTTCCCCTGCATTGTACACAGCTAGTTCGCGAGGATCGACTGTCGTTTTGTATCCGACTTGACTAAAGAACGCCGCGAACCCATAGTAGTCGTCCATCGTCCATCGATCGAAAGGATGATTATGGCAAGCAGCGCATTGGATTCGCATTCCTAAAAACGCTTGCGAGACGTTTTCCGCGAGCAACTGCGGGGAAGTCTCGGTTTGAAAGTAATTGCTGGCAGGATTCTCAAACGTTCCACCGCTTGCCGGTATCACGTCATGCAGAACATCCGCAACGGTAGCCCCTCCACGAATTCGTTCTCGCAGCCATTTGTCGTACAAGTCCAAGCCTTTCGGACTCATTCCGCTCACGGTGCGAATCTGAAGCGTCTCTGCCCACTTCATGACCCACATGTCCATAAACTCTGGACGGTTCAAGAGAGTGTCGACGACCACTGCGCGTTTGTCATTGGATTTGTCGGCTACAAAGCGTTGCAGTTCCTCAGGGGTCGGCAACAGCCCCAACAGATCGATCGAGACGCGTCGTAGAAATTCTTCATCGCTTGACAACCCAGATGGAGCCAAGTGAAGATTTTTCCAATGCTCGTAAACGAACTCGTCGATGTAGTTGTTCGCCGGAATCTCGGGAAACACAAATGGCTTGTTAGGTCGAACGATGATGTTCGTGCCCGCCGTGAACTGGTCGAACCTGGCGAGAATGAACGCTGTCCCTGGCCCTACGCTGCTCACAAGCCCCTGCTGGGTTACCGAAGCGGCCCCTTCGTTGTTGCTGAGGAACACTGCGTCATCGGTCACGTCGCGGTCGCTGCCATCGCTGTAATGAGCGAGAACCACCAACGTTTGGCTCGCATCGGCAGCATTTGTAAAGATGGCTTTCTTTGGGAAGACTTCGATCCCGACAGGCAATGGCATCGCTTTGGGGTCTGGATTGGAGCCTGTCGACAACCAGTCGATCAAGATTCGATACTCGCGGCTTTCTTCTTCGATGCGTTGACCACCGGTGTGTGGCACTTTGCCAAGCGCCTTGTTCATCATCAAGCAATCTTCGGGTGTAGCTAGATTGATTCGCCTGCCCGCAAATTCACGCGTCAGGCGCTGGTAGTCGCCTGCTGGGTCATAACCGAAGAGACTTAATTTGAATCCATCTTTGCCAGCAGCCTGGCCGTGACATCTGCCCGTGTTGCAACCCGCGCGTGTCAACACAGGGAGCACGTCATTGCGAAATGTCAACGTCGGAGACTTGTCAGCGCCTGATACTGAAACCTTGATGCGTTGGTTTAGGTCTTCGGTTGAAATGATGAGTTCCGTTTCACCATCCGCAATCGGCTCAATGATCCCTTCATGGACACGGATCAAACCATCTCGCGCTGCCGTCACGCTTGCGATGGCAGACACATCTGTCGTACTCCCATCGGGATGAACAATCACCGCAACGATTGCTTGGGAATCTCGAGCGGAAGTGAGCGTTATCTCCGATGGGGAAACAATCAATTGCCGACCCGAAGTTGCATCGGCACCTTGCAAGACTGAATGCGCGAACGTCATTTCCAAGATTGCGAGGAACACAGCGGCTAACCGTAGTTTGAACATAACGATTTTTGGACCTCGAATTGGAAGTGTTGCTTCGCAGGATAAACTATTATTTCGAATTTGCATCGACCGAATCGACTCCGTCTGGAGGTAGAGTGCGAAGGATCTCCAGTTGAGTTAGTGGCCGACCGTTCGCATCGATAACCAACTCACCTGGTCGAACGATCTTCACGCTCCCACCACGCCCAACTCGGTAAGTGATCTTTTGTCCGTTCCAGTCCCCGGTGAGTTCGCAAATCAAGTTTGCGAAAAAGCCGAGCGGTGCATCCTCAGCGAGTCGGACCTTGAAGACTGCAGACTCGCTCGTCTCAGTTATCGCGATCGAATCGGCTGAGACTCGCGAAGGCAAACCAACCAAGGCTGCCTTCAAATCTGCAGGTAGCTCACCGGATCGCGTCAAGGGAATCGTTACTTGGATTTCCGTTCCAGGCGTTGCCATCAGGCTTCCAATCTCGCCCTGAATCGGGGATTCGGCGACAACCAAATCAATGAGTTGGCTGGCAACCTCAGCGCTCCCTTTTGGTCCTCCGCGTCGTCCACCACGATTTCGACGCATTGGACCTGCTGCGGCCTGCGGTGGTGCTGCTGCTTGTCCCGTTGCAGCGGCCATCGCCGCCTCAGGACGTGGGGCAGCAACCGCCGGCTTTGCCTCAGCAACGGTAGGCCAAGTACAAGCTTCCACGTCAGGATGGGCTCGCAATTCAAACACGCCTGAGGTTTTATCAGCCTCAATCGTGATCTTCTCTGGACCATCGACCCAAGTAGGCAGGAAGGGAATCGTCACATCGATCGCACCTTCGAAGCCTTGTTCTCGTTCGACATGAACGAGCAACTCTAGCGATCCATCTCGTGGAAGCTCCGTTGGTGGTTGCTCGAATCGAATCTTGTACGGTGCTGGCTCAACAACTGCCATCGCAAGCCGATTGACGTTTACACCTTGGTATAGCCTATCCGCTGATTCGGCAATGAGATCGATGGGCTGTTCGAAGGTACCGACTATGGTTGCACTTGGCAAATAAGCACGCGCGAAGACTGGAACAAGTTCAGCCCCAATCGGTGCATCGGCATCCGCTTCAAACACGACAGGAATCACATATTCATCCTCGTTGACTCGTCCGTATTTTGCTTTGGTTCCCTTTGGCAACCTAGGGAAATCGATTTCCGCGTCACCCGTCCAACGCTGCCGCCGAACTCCAATGAACCCGAGCACTCGGTTTCCTTGAGGGATACTGACGGACTGACGACTTTGGTTGCGTCGATCGCGACGCGGCAAAAAGGCGGCTATTGTGGGTTCGACTTTTCGGACTTCCATTCGATAGACATAACGTTCACCACCCGAACGTCTCTTGTCTGTAACTTGTAGGACGTATTGTCCTGTGGACGGGCAATCCCAAACCAACCCGCTGTCTTGTCCGGTCGAATCATCGGCTGTGGTAAGAACTACGCCGTCCGCCGTAAGGATTCGAATCACGGTGTCGGACTGTGAACCCAATTGTGCAGCAAACGCAGCAATCTCGATCGTCCAACCTGCTTCCGCTTGGAAGCGGAAATGGTCTTTATCTCCCGGATGAGAGATAATCCCATTGAATGCAATAGGCAGAGTCTTCCCAACGGAGCTGGCATTAATCAAAGAATCGTTTGGTTCTACCTCCAATGCATTCTCGAAAGGGGAAACGCGGAACGGGATGGGCGTGGGAGGACTCAATCCGTCTCGGGTTGGGTAGAAATCTACGGTTCCGAGCTCCTTAAAGGTTTGTTTTTCGGTCCACTGAACCGTTGAGTCACCACCGATGATTAACGTAGTCAGTTGATCGACCTGGGCACCCAACGGAAACACAAAATCAGGTCGCGGGAAGCTCCCCAAGTGGAGCGCATATCTCGAATTGTCATTTCCATCGATCCCTGACGCTTCGACCTTGATGACGAAGTCTGCATCCTCATCTGCAATCAAGGTCACGTAAGGATCTTGCTTTCCGAGAGGCGTGTCGTCTGCACTCGCGATGACTTTACCTTGCGAGTTTAGAATCGAGAGCTTCATGTCGGTCAAACGGGAAGCCAAACGAACGCTTTCAATTTCAGCTGACAGTCGTTGACCTCGCTTTACAGACATCTTGTAGCAATCTATGTCGCCGCTCGCCAACACGCCAACGGCGGAATTGCCAGCCGAAATGAGTTGCGACTGCGCGGGGCTATCGTTAGGTTCGATCTCGGGAGTGAGGGGCAAAGGCACAACCCGAACAACCTGCAACTCAGAAACCCCTTGCTTGCTCTGAATTCGAAAAGGATAACTACCTAGGCCGCAATCGTCAGTCGACGTAAGCGTTGCGGACAGAACGCTATCCGATTCGATTCGTAGATTGTTGCAGGTCAAGCCCGATCTATAGAAGAGAAAGCTACTCCCATCAACAAAGCCTGATCCCGATAGCTTGATATCGAAACTTGTGCCTCGTTGGCCAATGCCAGCAGCGATCTCTTCCACTCTCGGCCCGTCAGCCAAGGCGTTGATCATCAAACTTGCGTCTGCAAATAGTACCGGTCCAAGAAAAATCATTACCGCAATAAACGGACTGCGTTTGCTGCTCATAAACAACTGTACTTTCATTGATTTACCGTTGGGCGTTCGCCTAGCCACTCACATCTTTTTGACTTTGCTGACCTCGCCCCTTTTTTATTGGGGAGAGAGGGGCCGGGGGTGAGGGGTTTTGATTGACTTCAAACAAGTCCTCTCGACGAGCCTAAACCAAAAGACCTTTTACAACCTTACCATCCATCACAATTCTTTGCGGACGATCACCGGGCGACATCAAGTAGTCCTCACCATTGATTCCCAATAGGTGAAAGACCGTTTGACTGTAGTCTTCAACATTCAACGGCGAATCAGCGGGCTCACCCGCGAGGCTATCAGATGCCCCATAGATGTTGCCACGTTTGACTCCGCCTCCTGCCATGACGATGCTGAACACGCGAGGCCAGTGATCGCGACCACCGCCAGCGTTGATTTTTGGTGTGCGTCCAAATTCGCTAGTCACCAAGACAAGAGTCGAGTCGAGCAGGCCGCGTTGATCTAAATCTTGAATAAGCCCCGCAAACGCTTTGTCAAAGTCAGGCAATTGCAATTCGATTCCTCGGTAATGGAATGAGTGCGTGTCCCATGCTCCATAGGTTGCAGTCACGCACCGCACTCCCGCCTCGACCAAACGCCGTGCGATCATCAAGCGTGGTCCGGCTGAGGAACGTCCACCCTTGCCCATCCCATACAGAGCCTTCGTCTCTTCTGTTTCGCCTTCGAGCGAAAAAGCTTCGCGAGCTTCTTTGGAAGCCAGCATGTCGTAAGCTCGTTGGTAGAACGAATTCATAGTCACTATAGAATCGTCTTTTGATTTGGATCGGAAGTGATCATCCACCAAAGCCTTTAGATTCTTTCGAGCTTCGAACCTCGATTCGTCGATCCCTTCGGCCATTCCCAAATCGCGCACTTTGAAACCTGGTCTTGCTGGATCCGTTCCTAATGCAAAAGGTCCGCAAGCGTTGCTCAAATATCCGCTGCCCAAGTACTGACTGCCTTGAGTGGGCACGCAGACGTAAGGCGGCACGGAGCCGCGTTGCCCGAGTTCGGAAGCGATGACACTACCCATGCTTGGGTAAACGAGCGCGGGACTGGGACGGTAGCCAGTAAACATACTGTGTTGTCCTCGACCGTGATCGACCTCGGCGTGGGTGAAGCTGCGAACGACGGTGATCTTGTCGGCAATCTTTGCGGTTCGCTCCATGTGAGCACTGAACCGAACTCCGGTCAGCGAAGTTGGAATCGTTCCAACGACATCGCCGCGATATTCGACGGGAGAGTCAGGTTTTGGATCAAAGCTATCCATGTGAGGAAAGCCACCGGACAAGTAGATATGAATCACGGATTTGGCTTTCGCCACGGGACGGCTTACAGCGGGTCCAGCCGCGTTGCCTTCGGCTTGAAGCAATTGCCCCAAGGAAAGACCGAGACCACCAACCCAACCAGCATACAAGACTTCGCGTCGACTCGGTCGCGCAAAGTGAGCTGGGTCCGCCAACCAAGTACCAGGAGTAGCAATCTTAGCCATTCGATTTCCTAACGATAAAAAAGGTAAAGCGGATCCGTCAAATTTGAATGTTCGTGAACGATTGAATCACTTCTTAGAGTCGTCGACAGTGAGTACGCTCTCTTGTTTGGCAATCGGCTTTGTAGGAGGAGAAAACTTCACGATGAGCCTAGGTCGCTGAGCAACTTTATCAAAGTCAGACGAGTAAAAGTCCCAACCATTGCCACCGGTATTGGTAAACACCCATCCGTGATTTTTCGCTCCATTGGACCAGGCTTGCACCGTCTCCGTGACTTCAAAACGAACCGAAGAAGCAGCAGCCGAAATCTTTCCAAAAGTAAAGGTTTCTGTAACTCGCAACGACTCTAAATCGTCAGCCGAAACCCCCGAAATCATCTTGTTCCAGGTAGGCGCTTTGCCAAACGGTACCAGCATGCGATGCAAGTGGACCGTGTCTCCTTGATCAAACGCACCGACTTCGAGACGGGCCGAGCCAATTGAAGAGCCCAGAGGAATCTGATTCTCCCCCTCGCCAAAGATCCCATCAAACCGCATCAGCACTTGACTTTCGGCGCCGCCGTTGTTTTCGTCAACAGTAACTTGTGGATTTGAATTAAGAATGGTCGTGGGAGCGAGCGCCCAGATCTCGACATCAGTGGTTCCCTTGTAACCATCTTTGCCGTTACAAAACGTGACCGTTTTGAAGTTTGGTGTTTCGAATGCAAAAACCACTACGGACTCAATGGAGAAAAGGATTGCAATCCCAACCGGTAGTCCGATGAGTTTTCGAATAGCTCTCGCCCACAATTCCAATCCGATCGTCGTAGTTTCCACTTGATGGTCCTAAATGCTCAGAATCATTCTTACCAAGACTCAACGTCAGTACGATAGCATGCGTTTGTTAAAGTCGGATGAAGCATGCGACTTTTTCAGCAGTTAAAGCAGAAGTAACCGTTAATTAAACATGATGAAACGAAGCATTTCCCACTTCGGAGTTCGCCGTAGCGACACCTTTAATGGATGACCTTGGTATTTTTGATGTAAGCAAACTGGGGGCGGACAGGATTTGATCCGGTACGGCTTTGGATCGTAGGTAAGTTTTTGCGTTCGGCCATCAATTCGCTCCGCATGGATTTCATGGTACGGTAAAGACGCATGTTGGAAAGCGGTTCGTCGAAGTCGAGAAGCAGGCACTTGGACCAAGTTCGCCGGCGTTGTTCTCGTTAGCGATAACGAGAGCTAGGTTCGACCGGTGTGATGACGTGTGTTTGGCAATACTCAACAACTGCTTGGGCGAGGATATCTTTATCAAGTGAGCAGAGGTACTGCGACGAGGAAAGGATGGCGGTCTCAACAACTGGATCATCATTTATGTCGCGAGTTACTTGCGGGGCGGACTGAGCATCGACTTCGACAACGATTGATGCCTGCTGAATTGAACGGACAAAAGCAGCGATCTTCTGGTCATCAAGTCGATGACGTTTTTGAAGTCGCGGATAGCTTAGGACTCGAACAAGTTCGGCAAGCATGAAATCCGAAGTGCAGATTTGGTGCTCGGACTTGACTAATTGGGACAAAAGGTCGGCAGCCAGTCCATTCGGGGACATAACCGCACGAGCTATTACGTGCGAATCAAGAACAACTCGGAACATCTACTTTTTGCTTGCTTTGATTGCCTCGTCCAACGCATCGGACCACTCAGTCTCCGTGGCCCCAGAATTTCGGATGTTTTCGTGTGATTCAGCAAGCAGTCCGAGAAGATTATTTGCGGCTTGTTCCTTTTCGAGTGGTGACGGAGCGAGACCCGGCGAATAGGTCATGATAAAAAGCTTCTGGTCGGTCGCAATCGGAGGCCCAACCAGTTCGGATATCACTTCTCGTCGCATGGAAGTGATGGCGGAAACGTTTTTTGCGGCTGAGTGGGTTGTGGTGGTCGTTGGGTGCTCGCGCCTTGGTAAATGGACGAACTGCATTCTAGCTTTTCTGGATCCGTAAGGCCAAACAATTTTTGTTTTAGGTCTTGGTCGTGAAAGCATAGAGAATCCGGGCACCGCATGTCTTCATGAGTTTGCAAGCGTTCTTACAACCATCAGCATGGTAGTTTGCTGGGTTTGGCTTGCACCTTGAAAAAGGGCCACAAGCTCATCAAGTTCCGAAAAGTGCCCCCGATTATGCCCCTGGTCGGAGGAGCAATTTGTGGATATACTGTGTTTTTCCACGCAGAATGGCGAAATACGCGGGACTGTTAATCCGTGTGTCGGTGGTTCGAGCCCACCCGGGGGAGCTTGCGTCAAAGTTCTAACTTTGACGACCAAAAGACTTAACGCCCGGCGTCGAGAAATCGACTGCCGGGCGTTTTTCGTTTCTACCCAGTTATTCGTGGGTTTCCTGCGCTTTTCGCGTTTCGCCGGCCCAAACCGCCGCGCTCTCTGTTTGCAGAGAGATTTCTGTCTCTCGAACGAAACCTTCAAGGTTACGTCCGTCCGTGCGAAAAAACGGCCCCGAACTCTCTGACTCTCTCTTTTTCGGTCCCTCCAGAGTTAACACAGAGTTCTCGTTCGCACACCGGATGAGAATGGATTCGAACGAACAGGTCCAAGCATGACTGACGCACATTCCTACCCCCGATAGAATGGTAAATCTGATTCTAAAATTTTGCGAAGAAGTCGTTATTCGAATTTCGAGTCCCCAATGCCAGTGCCAGATTTTCAGTCGATTATGCTTCCATTCCTTCAAGTGCTTGAAGACGGTGGCGAGCGCTCGATGCGTGATATGGTCGACCTGCTGGCCGCTAGGTTTTCGTTATCGGAAGATGAACTTCAAGAATTGCTGCCAAGCGGTCAGTCGAAAGTTTTTAGCAATAGAGTTGCCTGGGCCAAGACGCATTTAAAAAATGCTGGACTTGTAGACAATCCGTCACGCGGGCGAGTCCGTATTTCTGTGTTGGGCCGAAGCGTGCTGACACAACAGCCCGCCGCAATCGACATTCGCTTCCTTCGCCAGTACGAGAGCTACCAAAGATTCACCGGACAGATTGCAGATTCCGCAACAGTAGAAACGGAACCTAGCAGCGAGGAAGCGATCGTTGACGAACGAACGCCGCTCGAACTCTTTGAATCGTCGTATGCCAAGTTGAAAGCGGCGCTCGCGGAAGAGCTTCTGAGTAGACTCATCGAATGCAGTCCAAAGTTCTTTGAGCATATCGTCGTCAAGCTTTTACATGCGATGGGCTATGGAGGACAGTTCGGTGAAGGCCGAGTAACCAACTATTCACATGACGGTGGAATCGACGGCGTAATTAGCGAGGACAAGCTTGGACTAGACGTTGTTTGTGTCCAAGCCAAACGCTGGCAGGGTACCGTTGGCCGACCCACTGTGCAGTCATTCGTTGGCAGCATGGATCTTATTCGTGCCAAAAAGGGTGTTGTAATTACTACATCCGATTTCTCACGAGACGCGTATGAATTCGTTGATCGTATCGAAGGCAAACGCGTTGTGCTGATAAACGGTAAGCAGCTTGCGCAGTTCATGATCGATCATGACGTTGGCGTGTCAGTAACCGGAACATATAAGATCAAAGAAGTCTCGAATGACTTCTTTGAAGAAGACGCTTTCTGAATTTTCACGCCATGGGCCGTTCTCGTTGCATTCCCAATCGGAAATGCGACCTGAGACTATGACGGTTTCATCCATCCAAAATGAGAGTTACGGTTATGGGCTATTCCAAATTCAACTACGAAAACTATCTCGATCAAAATAAGCTCAGAGAAGCCCATCGATTTCAGCCGTTGTTTGAGGCGATTGAGAACGCGTTCAATTCAATAGAAGAGAGAATACTTGAGGAGCCAAGCTTAAATGACGGTAGAATCGAGATTCAAATCCAAAGGGTAAAACAACGCACCTTCGCCGAGATTCTGAAAACCTCGCTACAACCACCTGAGGTAATCGGATTCTCTGTAATCGACAATGGAGTTGGATTTCGGCCGTCAAACTGGTCAGCGTATCAAGAGGTCTATACGTCATACAAAAAGGCGAAAGGAGGCAAAGGCGTTGGAAGACTCAGCTACCTACAAGCGTTCGATCATGCTGACGTTAGAAGTGTCTACCTTTCTGAAGGCAAATGCTACTGTCGGACTTTTAAGATCGTACGCTCGCATGATGGTACTGCTCGCGAAACGAACAAAGAGGTTGAGAAACAAGAGCAGCTTACAATCCTGAATCTGCATTCATTCAACTTGCGGTTGCGTAGGAAGGCCCCGAAGGCTCTTGACGCGATTGCAAGACAAATTGCTGAACATTTTTTCAAGAGACTGTCCGTTGGTTCTCAGATCTCTATTCACTTGAAGGACGACTGGGATGGTCGCGCGATCGATCTTCGGAAGTTCTGCAATGAAGAAATGGTTATCGATAAGGCGGAGGCATCTCTAGAAATAGGCACTCATGTTTTTCGAGTTACACACACTAAGTGTCGCACCCGAGTTTCAGACAAGCATCAAGTACATCTATGTGCGAACAACAGAGTTGTTACTTCGCATGCGCTGAATACCTTTCACTTGCCAGCCAAAGGTGCACTCGCATGTGGCGAAGATAAGTACTTTTATGTTGCATTCGTTGAGGGTGACATACTTGACAGCGAAGCAACACAAGATCGTTTAGGGTTTACGTTGCCACATGAGGAAGAAGGCGATAGGGAAGGCGAATTGAAGCTTGGGGATGATGCCCTACCCTCCATCGAAAAAATTGTTACTGCTGTTGGAGGAGCCGCGAAGGAGTTCCTAAAGACGGATATTGATCCGCTTCTTAAGCAACATCGTGAGCGGATTGAAGTTTTCTGCCGCTCAGATGTAGTCTATCTGCCGCTACTGAAGCATAGGATGGACAAGCTTATGTTAATTCCAATTAACCTGACCGATTCTGAGTTCGAGCAGGCGATCTGGAAGATCTATCACGAGTGGAAGTTCGATGTGCGCCAGAAGTTTAATCAGATGGCGAAGACCATAAGGGATAATGTTCAGGATTTCAGGATTTATCGCGAAGGCTACCGAGAAGCACTGCGAGACCTCAATCAAATGGCGATGCATGAACTCGCGATGTACGTTACCGATCGGCGTGCAGTAATCGATTTCCTTTGGGATAGGCTTGCGGCTAGCACCAATGGCAAATTTCAGGACGAAGATGCAATTCACGATATATTCTTTCCCAGGAAGGAAACCAGTATGGATATCGCTTGGGACGAATCAAACCTGTGGTTAATCGACGAGAGACTTGCCTTTCAGCAATTTGCTGCATCGGATCTGCCGTTTTCTGAACAAATGGTCGATTCAGATTCGAAGCAGCGTCCTGACGTCAATGTCCTATATGACCGGGTCTTTGATCAGACATTTGCTTTCACAGATTCGGAGGTCACTCCTTTCAACTCGGTGACGCTCATTGAGTTTAAGAAGCCCGAACGCAAGAACTACGACGAAAAAGAGAACCCTGTCGCGCAAGCTGTTCGTTACATAAAAGAGATGAGGGCAAAAAAGGTGTTTACGCACAGTCGGCATGTCTTTCGAATTTCGGACAATGCTCCGATCCATATTCATGTTATCTGCCACATTGTCGATGAACTACGTGGGCACTTAGACATCTACAATCCCATAGAGACGCCGGACGGTGAGGGATTGATTATCTATTTGAATCCCTACAAGGCGTACATTCAAATCTCGAGCTTTGAGAAGCTCATTGCAGATGCGAGGAAACGCAATGAGGGATTCTTTCGTAAGCTCGGGATAGATCGGACGGACTGGCGAGACGCCAAGACCGATATCGTCAGTAACACGAAAAATGGTAACGAATTAGTTGTAAACGCAATTGATTCGGATGCGATGCCGCCCGCTACCTAGAGGCTTTGAGAGATTTCTGCTGATATCGTGTCGCGCTTCTACCGAAAATGCATTTTCACTCGCACCCTAATCCGTCATTTCGAACTCGCGCCGGGTATTCCTACAGATAGACGCGGCTGTCGTGGCTGCGAATGTCTGTCTTCGAGCCGCCAATTATAGCGGCGTTGATCATGGAGGTGCGACTTGATCTCGACTGTTCCCCCTTCTTTTCTATCCGCGCCGGCTCGGCGATCGGAAATCGCTGGGATTCTGGCGGCCGGCATCGTTCGAATGAAATCGCGTGTGGCGATTGCGGATCCTGAAATCGACGACGGTCCAGCGGAATTGCCAACAGCTTGCCTTGAGGTTTCTTCGGAAAGCGTGCTCTCTGTGACCAACGTGGTTAACGACCAGTGAGTCCGTTTTTTTAAGGAGAAATCAATGCTGATCGACATCGAGAAAGAGGTCGCTCTGCTCCAACGCATGACGGTGGGGCAGCTGCGAGAGAAATTCGAAGAGACTTGGGGCGAGCCGACCAACACTCGCAACAAGCAGTGGCTCGTCAAACGCATCGCTTGGAAGATGCAGGCCAATATCGAAGGCGACATTTCACAGCGAGCCAGGCGTCGCGCCGCTGAACTCGCTCGCGGTACCGACATCCGTACGACTGCCCCCAAGGCCATCAAGCCAGTACCGAGGCCGTCGGGCGACACCGTTACAGGATTCGTCCAGCCCGAAGAAGACAATCGTCTCCCGCCGCCGAGATCAGAGATCGAGCGAGTCTACAAAGGCGAGAAAATCGTGGTGCTCGTTCTGGATAACGGCTTCGAATACGAAGGGGCGATCTACAAGACGCTCAGCGCTGTGGCCAAGAAGATAACGGGCCAACACTGCAACGGGTACCACTTTTTCAACCTCAATAAGAAAGGAGGCAAATGATGAGCAAGCAAGCCAACAATCGCCAATTGAACTGTGCCATCTACACTCGCAAGTCAACAGACGAGGGACTCGACAAGGAATTTAACTCGCTTGACGCTCAACGTGAGTGCGCCGAGGCGTATATCAAGAGCCAGACGCAAGAAGGATGGCATTGCGTGCCTGATCGATACGACGATGGTGGATTCACTGGTGGTAACATGGATCGTCCGGCCCTTAGGCAACTGCTGGCGGACATTGAAGCCGGCAAAGTGAATTGCGTGGTGGTCTACAAGGTCGACCGACTGAGTCGCTCGTTGATGGACTTCGCTCGGATGCTCGAAGTCTTCGAACGCAACCAGGTGGCTTTCGTAAGCGTGACGCAGCAGTTTAACACGACCAACTCAATGGGTAGGTTGATGCTCAACGTGCTGCTATCGTTTGCACAATTCGAACGTGAGCTGATTTCGGAACGAACCCGTGACAAGATCGCGGCAGCGCGACGCAAAGGCAAATGGTCGGGTGGCATGCCACTGCTCGGATATGATATCGATGGCCAAGGCGGCAAGCTAAAGATCAACGAGGTCGAAGCCAACAAGGTACGAGCCATCTACGAACTCTACCTCGAGAAGCAATCGATCATGGCGACGATCGCTGAGTTGGACGAACGCGGCTGGACAAACAAGACATGGAAAACGCGGAAGGGAACACAACGAGGCGGCTCGCAGTTCACCAAAGCAACGCTATTCCGACTACTCACCAACGTGACCTACATCGGCAAGCTTGGCTACAAGGACGAAATCAACGAAGGTGAGCAGGACGCGATTGTCGACGCGGACGTTTGGCAAAAGGTGCAATCGCTTCTCCGGAGAAACGGCCGCACTGGCGGTGTCGAAGCGAGGAACAAATTCGGTGCGTTGCTCAAAGGAATCCTTCGTTGCGCTTGCTGCGACTGTTCGATGACGCCGACGCATACGACCAAGAATGGTACCAAACGCTATCGTTACTACGTCTGCATGAAGGCTCAGAAGCGCGGTTGGAAAAACTGCAAATCGAAGTCGGTGCCGGCCGCTGAGATCGAGAAGTTTGTCGTGGACAAAATACGCCACGTTGGCCACGACGCGGCGATGGTCGACGAAGTCGTAGAACAAGCCACGATTCAATTTGAACGCGAACTAGGCGTACTTGTGGCCGAACGGGACGGGCTTGTGAAAGAGCTGGAATATTGGAATGAAGCGATCCGGATTGCAGCTCCGACGATCAACCCTGGTGATCCAAGTTCAAAGTCGCTCGAGCAATTGGCTGATTGGCACGAAAGCCTTCATCGGGCAGACTATCGACACGCGATCGTCACCGAAAAAGTGCAAGCGCTGCAGGCCCAGACGCTGACACGCGACGATGTTGTGAAGGCGCTCACCAGTTTCATACCGATCTGGGAATCGCTCACAGTTCGCGAGCAATCGCGGATCGTACAGCTGATCGTCAAGCAGATCGATTACGACGGCTCGACCGGTCGCGTGACGATCACCTTTCATCCTGACGGAATCAAGACGATTGCCATGGAAAACCGTCCAGCGTTACACGAGGCTGCATCATGAATAAGCCAGTAAGTGTCGATTTTCAGTTCTCCGTGCAGCAACGCGGGCGTGGAGCCAAGAAGCAAATGGTTGAGGGAGCACGCCAATTGGACGAATCCAAAACAGCACTTGAGCGCATTCCTCGCATCTCACGATACATGGCTCTTGCGATCCACTTTGAGGATCTCATCAGGCAAGGTATCGTCACCGACTACGCCGAGCTCGCCCGGCTCGGTCATGTCACAAGAGCGCGAGTAACCCAGATCATGAATTTACGGCTGCTCGCACCTGAAATTCAGGAAGAGCTTTTGTTCCTTGCTGAAGATAAAGTTATGCTACCCCAAACGCATCTCAGGTGCTTGAATTTATTGGCCTTAAGCACTAGTTGGCAACTTCAAAGGAGGTCTTGGAAGCACAATTCGGCAGATGCTGCGAGTTTGCTAGCAAATCGCTCTTGTTAAGCTCTTGGTTGCAACAGCAGTAAAGGTTCCTGACTGGGAATCGACCTCTGAGAAGCGTATATTGAATGTGACGGCATACTAAGACCGAAGTTTATCGCAGGAGTTGCAGGGCTCTACAATGGAAAACGCTGAGTTTTTGAAACAACTCTTACTAAGATGCTGGTCGGAACGGACATCAGCGGACCCGTTGAACTGGCAAGAATCTAACCCAGCTTGGGGACAGTGTGCCATTACTGCTTGTATTGCTCAAGACTGCTTAGGGGGGGACATCCGTTGGGTCGAAGCGAGGACTCCAGATCGAAAAGTTTACTCCCACTACTACAATATCTTGCCCGATGGTACCGTTTTCGACGCAACTCGGGAACAGTTTCCCCAAGGGACTATTTTCGCTCCGGAAAACGGGACTCAACGCACTACCAGCGAAACTGGAAGTTCCTTTCCTTGCACTCGCAGTTACATACTTTCATTCCCAGCCACTCAGATGCGGTACATGCGGCTGATGGAAAGAGTCGAGAAAGTTATGGGAACTCGCAATTTACCAGGCCTTTTTCAGGCCAAAAACTGCGAATGCACCAGCCAAGATTGCGCATACGACTGATATAAGGGTCGCGGAAACTGCACGTTCTGCTGTGATACTCGAATTCAGCCACACTGCAAAAATTTGAGGGCCCGCTAAAAGTATTGCTACCCCTATTGTGTAGCAGAGTGACAGCAAAAATCTCCCTTCTATCTTGATTGGGAGATCGAAAAGCCATTGTATTTCTTGATCGCTCTCCCGCGATATCGTCAGGAACCCGTATTGGTTGGTTGGCGATTGAGCAATGTGAAAACGTATGTACTTTTGGTCATATCGGGAATCAATCGGTATCGTTGGGTTCGAGAGCATGGAGACGCTGATGCCGTCTGTCATCGCAATCTTGAGGCTAACTTTTTCAGTGAACGTTGAAGGATGATAGTGATAAAGTCGAAGCTCGCAATTCCGCCCGCTTTTGAGGCTAAACACTCCCTTTGATGCAGAAATCAGATCAGATCCTTGCTTCAATTCTCTTAACGCAAAAAAGCAATTTGAATCATGAAAATCTTGTCGGAGTGCGATCTGACAGACGATTTTCTCCCAATCACACAATTGACTCGTTCTCTTCAATCCGGAAGGAAATTTCGTAGTACCTAAAAAGTACTTTCCCACTATTTTGCTGGCGGTGGAAATTGGGATATCAGGCGATAAGCTCTCTCTAAGCCATCCTGAGAACGCTTCAAGGTCCTCCGCCAGGGCAAAATCATCCACCAAGAGTTCTATGCTAACGGTGGTCCCATGCTCTTCAATTTTTTGTACTGTGGCATACCGGCAGGGAACGAATTCAGGATCCTTGGACGAGTCAAATTGATCAACAAATACAATCAACGCCTCCTCGCCGAAAAAGGTCTGCGTGTTAACGTTGGCAGTGACTGCATTGCTTAGGTATTGTTTGTCATACCTAAATTGAATGAGCGCTCCAGGCGGCAACGCAAGGGTTCTGAAAATGTCGTCCCGATACTGACGTCGAGAACCAGATGACAAGCAAATGAACATGCTAACCTCTTCTATTGCGAGATATTCAGAATCGATGAACGCAGGCAAATAGCCATCCGTTAAATTTCATATTACGAAACGCCATTACTTTGCTCCTTCAGTTTTCGCTCTGCATCTGCTAATGCCTCTTCTACTTGCGCACGAATGCTTCCTGCTTGGCAAATAATAAACAGTCGATGACGTGCTCGAGTCCATGCTACGTAAAGGTCAACTGGGGTAAACAACGCCCCGAATTCACTTAATCCATACACGATGACAATATCGGCTTCCAAACCTTTGAATGCACGAGCAGTTGTTACGAGGAAGCCCGCACCGCATCTCCAGTCGATTGCGTCATCAACAAATGCAATTCCTTCGATGCTCTTGTGCCGCGACAAGGTTCCCTTCGCATGTGAAGCAGGACCGATCAAGGCAATTTGACTAGGCTTTATCCCATCCTGCAACATTTTTCGCACCTCTGCGAAAATCAGGCCTGCTTCCGCCGCAGACGAAATGGCTCGTCGTGCGGATGGCATTTCGCCTGCGGGCGATCCAGGAAGCAAGCAAACATCCACCCTTGCAAGTGAAGCCCCACTTCGTGCTATGGCTCTCGTATTTCTGCAATTCGTCGTAAGTCGGAATCGAGATGGGAGCGGTACCGGAGGATACTGAGCCTTACCCCGCAAACTCTGGTTCATATCTAGAAATGCGTAGAGTCTGGCCTCTTGTCCCGTTTGAGAAAGTGATTCGATGGTTAACCACCAATCAGGGGCAAAGTCCTGAGCTTCGTCAACGACGACTGCATCGAATATTTGTTCTTGCCGTCTTGCGCGAAGAACCTCAATGGCTTGCTCCAAAATTAGCGGGACTTCATCATCCCAAAAAGATTGATCTGATGAACTCGGAACACAAAAGTCTACATGTGCTTTCTGAGCTAATCGTCTTGCATATGCGTGAAATGTTGAGATCTCAAGTAGCAATCGAATTCGTTGGGCTCTGGGATCGTACTTTAATTGCTCTTGGAGCCAAGCGCAGAGGTGGCGATTGTAGCAAAGGAATAGTACTCGTTCACCGCGATCAGCGAGATTTATCGCAAATTCGAGCGCGAGCAAAGTCTTTCCAGAGCCCGCAGTTCCCTCAACTAGTACACGGTTATTCTCTAGAAGGCCCAATAGTGTCATCCGCTGGTCCAAGGTAACTTGAACAATGCGATGTTGTTCCGCTTTCACTTCAGCGCTAGCGCATCGAATCAATCGCAATTTAGGCATTAGAGCATCTAGTAAATCTGAAAACAGCTTTGGATTTAAGTGCGTCTCGAAGCGAGCCCATGCTCTGAATGCATCCTCGATCCTTGAAGGAAGCATTGAAATATCAGATGCATCGAAGACTATGCGTGGATCGCTGTTGATCGGCAAGTTTCCTGTAAATCGAATATGCGGAAAAACCACTGCATCGCCGTGCGTAAATTGATTGCGATTCACTACCATTCGCGTACGTTCTTCAATTGCATCTAACAGTGCGTAGCGACTACGCCGCGCTTGATCGAACGGATCTCGAATCTCTTTTTTACTGCGTATCCACGTTCTGCCTATCAATTCGGGACTACCGCCTTTGACCTCTAGTACCAACAGGCCGCGGCTTGGGTGTAGAATAACAAAATCAGCTTCGCCTTCACGAAGAGGCTCATCAATCTGATCACGCATTGGTCGGAGCCAAGGAAATGAATGCAGAACGACGTATTCGTTTGGTAGAGAACCAAGTGCCAGATATACCACTCGCTCCGAGTCATGGTTAATGTTTTCCACGTCGACATTAGGAATAAACCTTGCCATTAATCAGCCTCATCAGCGTGACTTAATATCGTTGCGATGAGTGAGATCTCGGTACATTCGATTCTCTCAGGACGAAACTCTTTTCCTGTTGCACTGCCGTAGGAAACTTGGAGTTTTGGTGCCGAGTCTTCATCAACTGGCATTTGCTTCACGTGGGCAATGGTCCAATCAGCCGACGTCGCACCAAACTTTCCACGTGTTCGAAGTACGACTAGCCACGTGTTGGGATTTAGGTCGGTCGGTAGAACGGGCCTAACAACGAGCCAACCACCAGTTGCGAAACCAACGGTTCTGAGACCGGGGTTGGGTATTCGAACGGCAAACGCATTTGGATCGAATTCGACATCAACCCATAATCTCACTTTGCCGTGTGTTTTGCTATCTTCGGACTTCCTGAACTCTTTGACTGGGAGTTCTACGACATGCCCCTTGGATCGAAGTACTGGTTGTGCATGTGAATCTGATGTTGGTACAGATGAGTTCTGTTCAAGGGCATGTTTGTATGCAGATGGCAAATCACGCTCTATCAAGTAATCAGGAAGTAGTACTGGTTTCATGTCACTTGTTATTGCCAGTGGATGATCCTTTCGTGCGACATCGCTTGCAAGTAGAGCCGGATAAGCACCAATTTTCAAATTTCGGGGCCCTTCACAACGAATTGCACCAGACTGGTCCGACGAAACCGTCCAACCTTCAAGTTCAAAAAAACGAGCAAGAGGTCTGAGTGTTTTTGATTGCTCGCCAGCAGAAGAAAACGGCGGCGCCTCACCTTCTCGGAAAAAACGAATTAGTTGATAGGCAAGGCGCCTATCAAGACGATCGTGCAAAAAACGATTCCCATAGTGCCGGAGGCACTTTGTACACGACCGTTCGCAGTTTCCGGGACAATTCTGCAGCAGGGTTTCCGTACGTTCAAGAACTTGTGTAAGTTGTTCGCCTGCTTCTGCAGCGTATCCTGCTCCACCAGAAGATGTGTCGAAAAGGTAGATTTCCGCAAGACCTTCATCCTCTTCATTCAAGGCTGGTAGGAGCCGAAAACCTGCTGAAAGTTCACCTGGATCTATATCAAGATGAAGGCTTGCACCCAGTGCGAGAGCTTCAGCTAATGTCGCCAGTCCGTCATAAATCCATGGTTGCTTTGTCTGAAACCCAAGTGGATTTCGAAATGCTCCACGCAACAAGAGTAGGTCTGTGTGAAAATCGTGGACCAAAAACAGACCACGACGCAATTCGCCATTGCACTTATTTCCGGCGTTATCTCGCTCTAGAATATGCCTTGACACAAGAAACGGGCGAGTGTGCGAGCCATGTGGTTCCTCGCCATCGATCCATGCGCCTCCGCAACTCTGACAAACACTAAAACCCGCTGCATCCTTTCCCTTATTCGCAACGACGAGCAGTACATCCTCTCCGTAAGCATGACTAAAGTTCATGCCTGGTCCACTTATCCAATTGAACTCATCCTGACCAGCGATCTCAGGAAGTTGCGCCGACGAAGCGAAAGTCACATCTTGCTCGCGATCTCCCTCGCGTAAAGCGCGACCTGCCTCAGGAGAGAACGATGGAGGGTCCAAGTAATCTCGAACAAAAAGCGGAGTCCGACAAACTGGGCAAGGCGATCCCTCCATTGTTCGATTCAAAGAATTACCATTCTCAATTGAAATAAAGGAACAAAGCGGGCAACCAACGTACCGACTGAGCGGCCGGGAAAAAAGACCACCTGCAGGCGATGCAGAGGGAACGCCGTCGATGAATAAACCTCCAACGCGGTATGTTTGCTTGTTAACTACCAACAATCGCCCAGGAGCGTATTCACTAAGCGCTTGGGCTTTGGCTAGTTGTGGGCGTTCTGAAACGCGGACGTTGCTGCCATCCCATTCCTGAATCACGAAACTACAAAGATCAGTCGGAAACGCATATGACGGTAAAAGTCCGTTGTCGAACAAAGAATCGAGCAGTCCGCCAGATTCTTCAGTTGAGGAACTTGTGTCACTAGAAGTAGCTTTGTCAGATGGTACTTTTAGATGCTCGCTACGAATTTGTTCAAGCTTGTGAAGAAGTGAATCTGCAATCCTATGTACGAAGGTACGCTTGTTTTCGATGGTTCCGTTAGGAAAAATAGCGGTCGGAAGCCAGTTTGCTACTTCTGAAACTACTTCACTTTTGGCAACTAATACCGTGTCTGCCATCCATTCTTTAAACTTTGAAAACGAGAATTCGCTTGTACCTTCAAAGAAATCGTTTGCTTCACCAAATGCACTCATGAGATCTGGGCGACTCTTCGCAATCTCTTTCTGCTCATGCACAGTTAGTGCATCCAATCGAGAGTGAAAGAATGTCTGGAGTAAGTAGGAATTTACGTGCCGACGTGCAAGACGGGGGTTGTTCACCTTAAGTCGTGGCTCGCGAGGTGGACCACTAATGATTGTGTGAGGATTGGCAAAATAGAATGCGTCGTGTGCGCCTCCTTGTGCGAACATGAGAACAGACGAAACAGACGTGCCACGCCGTCCAGCGCGGCCAGCTCGCTGTTGATAGTTTTCTCGTTGAGGCGGAACGGTTCTGAGACCAACCGCAGTAAGTGAACCGATATCAATCCCAACTTCCATTGTTGTCGTGCAACTCAGAATGTCGACGCTTGGCAATGGCTCACCGCTTTGCGGGTCTCGCAACGGCACATCCTGAAATCGCAATTCAAACTGTTCAGTTGTGGCGTACACTACACCAGCATCGCGTTGGGAGAGCTGTGCGGTATGCTCTTCCGCAGTGATGTGTACCGGTCTTTCGCCACGGAGCACTGCGAGAAGCGGCTCTCGAAAAAAGCCTTTTCGAGATTGCATATATTCGTGCTCGGGTGGACGGGATTCAAGACGGGTACCGTAGCAGTTGCCACAAGCACCAAAGAAGGGCTTCAATTGTAGGTTGCCACATACTACGCATTGCAACCAAGTTGCATCAAGCGATAGTCGCATGTATAGTCCGTCATTCACCAACAATCGTCCGGAATCGTCGCTTGCTTCGCGGGTCAATACATCAAAGAGTTCATTTCTCAAGCGAACCAAGTTTTCGGCACCAATGTTGGCTTTGACACCAATTCGTTCAAAGAATTGCTTGAAAGCATCTGCGGCCCTAACTTGCTGAAAATACTCGAACTCGTCAAGCCTGGTGTCCTTTCCAAGATTTGGGTCGAACGCATTGTGACTCAGCATCTCTCGGACCCAAGCGGATGACACATCTTCGATAATTGCAGGTGTCCCCACTCCTGAAAGTCGCTTTTGAATAAGCCGAAGTTTTGGAGGTGCAATTTCAATAACCGCTGCACATGCTGCAACAAGCGAGTAGTAAGGGTCGCTGATTTGTCGCAATAGCGCGGTTCGAAATCGATTTGGAGGTAGCGGACGCCATTTGTCGGCAAGAGCTATATCTAAGTCATCATAATCTTTGCGAAAGCGTGCACACTCCTCGAGTAATACCTTCTGGTCATGGCCGTCAAAGAAATGCAAATGATAACGGGCGCAAACCGCCACAAACGCTGCATAAATAGTCTCGTCGAGTACTGCGAGTTGAGGACTTGGCAATTGAGAAAGTTCGTTGCACGCAAGAACCAAGGCTTCGCGGAATGAGTCACGTTCTACCTCACGAGGTAGGTCACGTGCGAGGCGGGCTGCTTTCTGGCGACCATCACTAAACAGCAGAGCCTTTCTACCTTCATTTGGATGTTGCTCACATAGTGGCTTTGTCGCAAGTTGAGAGACAAACTGTTCCCGCACAAGATTTGCAAACGGTTGCTCACCTTTTGTTGCAAGATCCATAATCTTCAGAGTCCCACCAGACTGAGTCCGACGCGTACACGCTGGGCAAATGCTAAACGTTGTTGTGTTTTTCACATTGTCAGCGGGGGCGTTCGCTCGCCAAAAAAGTCGCGTCCCCGACGCAGTACTAGCGTTCGCAAGAACTCTTCCGGTCTGCACATCAACAAGCATTGGCAAAGAAGATCCGCGTTGGTCTGGGTGTGGCTCTTCTAGGAACAAATGTAACTCATGGAGAGGCGTTCCGAATTCTGTCAGCAATCCTCCGCGTTCATGCCAGAGAAAAGTTGGGACACCGCTGGTCGCGAACACGCGTACGAACGCGGCGCCACAATCGCGATGGGTAAGAACCTCGAATACCCGCCCTCCACAATCACATTGCGATCTAGGCTCCGTATACAAATGCCCTAGAAACTTCCGTTCGGAATTACATCGACGCGTCGAGCAATCAGGATTTATACATGCGTAAAGTGGAGGCAAACCTCGAAATAATAAGTGGACACGGGTTGGAAGCAATGGCTGCTCCTCACGACTTGGTTCAGTCCGTCTAGCGAAAGTTCCAAGTGCCAGCAATCCGTCCGTGGCTCGCTCAGCAACTTCACGGTCGCTGTCAGGAAACAGTATTTGTGAGAGTTCGGCAAAGCCGATAGCGTTTCCTGAACATTGTTCCAGTAGCAACTCGAGTGGGCCAAACCCAGTTAGCGAACGGCAGACGTTTTGACGCGTCGCTAAATCCATGCTTCCATTTATTTCCGGCGGACGTTCCCAGCCAAGCCGCGATGCCAAGTTGGCAAGTAAATTGTTTGCTTCAGCCGCGGCAAAACCAGCTGCGGCGAGAATAGTTGGGCTTACCTCCGCCAGTGAGTTTGCCTCGTGTTTAGAGCCTGGCATCGCTCCCATTCGCTTCTCACGAGTGCCTCGCACTATGGTAAAGCTCCTACTTGACTCACCTGTTAGGTCTTTAGCAAAATCACGACCTGCGCGGTCTCCGTTCGTCCCACCGTCAGGTAAACTCGCCGTCGTTAGAATGCACCGAAGGCGATCACGGCCAATTCCTAAACGTGATAGAAGGCGACGAATTAGCAATCCAACCTCTGCTCCGGCTACGCCACGATACATGTGCGCCTCATCGAGAACCAGCATTAGTTGGTTTCGCTTGTCAGCTGCGAGCCATGAACGAGTTTGCTGAAATAGCGGCCGCTCGATTGGTCGCAAAAGCATGTACTCGAGCATCGAATAGTTGGTAATTAAAAGGTCTGGTGCGTGCTCGTGCATTTCATGCCGAGTTAACAACTCGCGATCATCGGGTTGCGTTAGGAATCTCAAGTCCCAATGATGGCGGGTCATCTCTTTGCCAGCCCGCTTTCCAGTTTTCCAAGTTGCCTTTTCTTCAAGATCACGCCCGTAAAAACTCACGACGTCCTTAGCAGGCCAGCGTCCTCGCTTTTTCAATTCGGCAACTAGGCTAAGTTCTTCTGCCGAATCAGAGGTCTCTAGTCTTTCGTAGTATCCTAGTAGAGCGTCCAAGTGACGCTGGTCTTTTGATCCAGTTCTAACTCCGGGATATGGAGTTCGACTTGTATACATCCCGAATCGTACGCGACGTCCCCAATTTCGTTCCATTAGGCTGGACAATCGCTCGTCTCCGAGAAGACGTCGCATACGCGATGTTTGATCACTAACGAGTGCATTCATCGGATAGAGCAATAGTGCACGGATTCCGCTTTGAGCGAATGACTCTTTTCGCTCTAAGCCTTCGAGTGCAAGGGCACCAAGTATGGCGTATAAGAACGTCTCCGTCTTACCGGATCCAGTGCCTGTTGCAACGAGCAAGTCATCGCTTTCCTCGCCCTTTGCAAAAAAATGCTCAAGGGCATCGGCTTGGTGGCGATACGGGGGATAGACGCCAACGCCCGGCCTCCACTCGACCAGTTGCTGCAAAAGCTCCTTTATTGAACTTGGAATGCTTAGTTCGGTAAATCCCTTCGCAACTGCGTAGGATGGTGTGACTTCAATGAAAGGTCGTTGAGAAATGCCGCCAGGTTCCTCCAACAGCATTCTTCGCTCAGCGATTAAGGACGAATTCCTTATGTGATACTGCGCTTCAAGGTATCTCCTCAACCGCATATGAGTCCTACTCGCGATTTCGTTAATTCCTATATCCAACTGATCGCTCATTTTCGCTACTTTATGGGTTGAGGACTGATTTCAATCCCGAGTGATCGTGTCATGTTGGTAACCATGTCGTCTCGTTGCACAAAGTTCCATCTTCTTTCGTACGGACGATCCTCCGGGACCGTCAATTTACCAAATGCGGCAAACAAGCGTTGTTCTGCGCGGGGGAGTTCGCTAGCAAAAATCCATTCCGAGGATATTCCAGACCTTGCGACTTTGACTCGTACCGGGTTTTTTGCGTTAAGATCAAACGCATACATGAGCCGCCGCACGTCAACATCGATTAGTTCGCAAGATTTCGTTATTTTCCCAGAACGCAAGTTAACAAGTCTATATTCTTTGGCACCGTAGATTCGTCTTCGACGAGCGAGAATGGTACCTGTCTTTGTTTTTGCGTCTACGAACCAACGTTTAAATTGAGAAGCGAATCTCCTTGAGAATTCTGGAAGATAGAACTCGAAGGAATCGGTGGTTAGTGGTGAGTAAGGCCGTCGCTCAAGTGAATCAAGCAACTCTATTGCCCAATCTTTGAGTGACATAGTAGGTTTCGATACCCAAGAACTAAAGGAGTCCGATGGAACGACCGACGCGAGATCGGGCGGGAGTCTCGTGATGTGTCGGTGAGGTCCATGAAACTGAAGTGTTTCCGGCGAGAGTTGCAATAGTGCAGTCGGGACTCCACCTATGAGCAGCTTTCCCAGTTGATCTGGAAGTTCTACAGTTCGAGTTGTTGAGGGAACCCAAAATCCTCTGTTCAAAGCAACAAGATCTCCTGTATCTTCCAATATTGCCATCGACTCCCTTATTTCAGCGCGCAATCTCTCGTCGGAAAAGTCACCACAATCTGAAAGAAGTCGCCACGTTGAAATCACTAAGTTTATGATACGGTTGATATGAACTTTTGAATTTGGTGCGGCTATGCTCCAAATAGCTGTACGTAGTAGCTCAAAGCGACACTCTACCAAAGTGCTTGAGACACTCATGCCCATCATCTGCTCAATGGAATTGATCGCATGCAAATGAGACTGGAGAATTGAAAACCCCACTAGGCAAGCCTCCGTCTGAGGCGACGCAATGAAAATCCAAGCATCCCATCTTTATCATTCACCTTACCCAAGGCTTCTGCTTGCTCTTCTGCGCTTAGCGCGGTTACAACAAATGGAAGCACCAGTCCGTTGAGAAGTGAATCTGCAATTCTGGGTTCATCGTCGTAAATCCGAGTGAGCGCAGAACCATAACGACACATCGTCGTACGCAGTTCCCGGCAGTCTGGCCAAATGTCGAGTAACTCATCGACGACTCCGGTCGGTTCCTCGCCAGGAGCAAGTAACTCGCTTGACAAAGACAATTCGCCCTCGCTTATGATTTGTGGGGTGGGGCAAATAGGCTCAGCATACAATGCAACCGCGTGACGCCATAAATCTGATGTCACGGGGACTGTCGTCACTCCTGCTACCAATGAAGCAGCTAGTCGTAGTCCGTTGGTGGCGGAGAGAGATGAACTACCGATATCAATCAATTGCAATAGCGGTAACAAAGTTGCCTCAAGTGGTGAACGGTTTGCTCCCTCGAGGACGACAAGCGAGATCCCTTCAACATCTTTCGCGGCTTCAGCAGCAGCGAGGATTCCGCCTTCTGGTATAGTTTCAAAATCGCGAGGCTGGATACTGCTTGGCGATACATTAATGATGTGCAGTCGTCCCCCACATGTAGCACGTGCGTAAGCAAAGAACGCTGCAATTGCAACTGGCCCAAACGTGACGGGTAATAGCCTTGCGGAGATCGCGGAATGGATTTGTATCATTAGTGATAGTTCCACGCCTAAGGATCTCGATGTAGATGTCAGTAAGCGCCTTAGTGCCACTTTGTCATTAACATTTTGGCCTCCCTTTCTCAACCAATTAAGACTCGCGGGTTTCTGATGAGAATCCAACGAATTCGATATGTGGTTAGCATCAGCTTGAAGGAATGGCCTAAGCACACTCACATCTGCGAGTAGTTGCTGCGGGCTGTGGACGGCAGCTAGCAAACGCGAGTTGACCGCATCTTCCGCTTGTTTGACTTGACTATCTAGTCGACTTTGAAATTCCGCAAACTGTCGTTCAGCTTCAAGCAATCTCTCTGCAGTCGAAGCGAGTTCCAGCTTTAGTCTCTCATGCGCATTTGCCGTTTCATTCAAGAGGTCTCGCTCCGTCGTCAGTCTTCTTTCTAGATCTTCACGAACACAACGTTCAACTTCGGTACTTACCGTTGTCCTTAATTCATCCAACGATGCCTTTACTGACGGATGATCGCGAAGCGAATCTGAAAATGAGGAAGCTGTCTGTGAGATAAGTTGGGTGTTCTCGAGCAGTTGCACCGCTCGTTCAAGTCTGTATAGGTCTAATTCTGTACTAGAGCCAATTCCCAGAGTTGTAAGTGCGTTTACCGCCTCTTCGATTTGCTTTTTGGATTGGCCGGCATCTTGCCCAGACAGTTTCGCAACCTTCACTGCAGTCTCTAATGCTCGACGGAGGACTGCCGTATCTTCGTCCCAATCCACATGGCTCGAAGCAGGCCTATCATCCACTCGTAAGAGTCGTTCAGTGCGCCCCGCATTGTCGAGATTTACGGCTCGTATCTGTGGACTGGCGAAGGCGTTCACACGATGTAAGTTTTTCAGAGCTAAGGTAGCAATACCGTTTTGCCGTATTAGTTCAACTGGCCCCACAAGCAAGTCAGGTTTGCACCAGGCAAACACTCGCACAGTTCCAATTGGTATCAATCGCAACTAAGAATCAGCCATTTTCGCAGGTTGGCTGGGGTGGCTGCGATTCTTTGATCGCAACTATCAGTCTTTCTGATTAAAGTTGGACACTCGATTCCAATTTAAAAAACGCCTCGC
>Ga0247833_1000832_pt1 | contig 54379 bp, 49 predicted proteins | sample LaCruzMarch2015__7_FD_187117 | JGI IMG/M metagenome (GOLD analysis project Ga0247833, IMG submission 187117) | Freshwater microbial communities from meromictic Lake La Cruz, Castile-La Mancha, Spain - LaCruzMarch2015_8m | ecosystem: Environmental > Aquatic > Freshwater > Lake | place: Spain...
GGACGATCGACGTGGCGCCATGTGTGGGTTCCGATCCCCCGGCTCACGCCGGGGGCTTGTATGGGACGGGGCATAGAAGCCCGGAGCGTGAGCGATGGGATCGGCAGGACGATCGACCTGGCGGCATGTGTGGCTTCCGATCCCCCGGCTTACGCCGGGGGCTTGTATGGGACGGGTGAGCGATTGTGTATCGGGTGATCGGCAGCGATTGCTCCCGGCCGACTGGCGGACCCACCTGCCGCAGGGTATGAAAAGAACCATGCGTCTTCCTGTGTTAACGCTTGTCGTGTCGCTGCTCTCTGCGCTGCATATGCTGTGTGCAACGGCGACGGCCCTCGCCGCGGTGCCGCTCCGCGTGGGCATGGAACTGTCCTACCCTCCTTTCGAAATGACCGATCCGCAGGGTCGTCCCACGGGCGTGAGCGTGAAGCTCGCCGAGGCGCTCGGGCGGCACCTTGGACGCGAGGTCGTGATCGAGAATATCGCCTTCGACGGGCTGATTCCGGCGCTCAAAACCGGCAAGATCGATTGCATCGTCTCCTCGATGACGGCCACGCCGGAACGCAGCCGGTCGATCGCGTTCTCCGATCCCTATCTGAAGACCGGGCTGGCGCTGCTCGTCGGTAGCGGGTCACCCGTGCAGTCGGCCACCGATCTCGACATGCCCGGTCGGAGGATCGCCGTCAAAAAAGGGACCACGGGCCATCAGTTTGCATCCACGACGTTCAAGCGGGCCCGGCTGCTCGTGCTCGACAAGGAGTCGGCTGCCGTGCTGGAGGTCGTGCAGGGTAAGGCCGACGCCTTCATCTACGACTCCCTGTCGGTGTACCAGAATCACAAACGACATCCTGACACGACCCGTGGTCTGCTGCAGCCGTTTCGCGAGGAGACCTGGGCGGTGGGAATGCGGCCCGGCGACACGCACCTCCGGGACGACGTCAACGCATTCCTGAAACAGTTCCGTGCTGAAGGTGGCTTCGAGTCCCTGGGCGACGAGTTTCTGCCCGAGGAAAAAGCCGCGTTCAAGGCGCAGGGCATCCCCTTCTATTTCTGAACTGCATGTCCCGCGGACTCGCCCACACCATCGTCGTCGCCGTGTTCGCCGCCCTGATCGCATGGGCGTTTTCGCGGGTGAACTATGCCTGGAACTGGGCCGGCGTCTGGGAATACCGGCAGAAGTTTCTGACGGGTTTTGGCGTCACGGTGGGCCTGAGCCTTGCGGCGCTCGTCGCCAGCACGCTGATCGGCATGCTGGCAGCGATGCTGCTGGGCTCGAAGCATGTGCTGCTCGAGGCCGTCGGTCGCGTATACGTCGAGCTGATCCGCGGCACGCCGCTCTTGGTGCAACTGCTGATCGGTTTTTACGTGGTGGCCAGTGCCGTCGGCCTCGACAATCGCTATGTCGTGGGCGTGCTCGTGCTCGCGCTCTTCAGCGGCGCCTACATGGCGGAGATTTTCCGCGGCGGACTCGCCGCCATCCCGCAGACGCAGCGGGATTCCGCCCGGGCCATCGGGCTCACCCCCTGGCAGTCGTTCCGTCTCGTGATCCTACCGCAGGCGGTCCGCCTCGTGCTGCCCGCGGTGGCGGGGCAGTTCGTGTCGCTCATCAAGGATTCATCCCTGCTCTCGGTCATCGCGGTCTCCGAGTTCACGCTCGCCGCGCAGGAGGTGAATTCTTTCACCTACTCGACGCTCGAAAGCTATCTACCCCTGGCAGCAGGCTACCTCCTGCTGACGCTCCCTCTGTCGGCCGTGTCGCGGCTGCTCGAACGCCGCTACCGGTATGAAACGTGACGCGCCGCGGCCCGGCGGCCGGCATTCCGACAGCCAGCATGAAGCCCGACAGCCAGCATGAATCGCGATAGCCAGCATGAATCTTGACATCCAATACCTCGTGCAGCGATTCGGCACGACCACCGTGCTCGATGGCCTTGAACTATCGACCGGCGACGTGCGATCGCTCGTGCTGGTGGGGCCGTCGGGCGGCGGCAAGTCGACGCTGCTGAGAATCCTCGCCGGGCTCGACCTGCCCGTATCCGGCCGTGTGGCCTTCGATGGCGAACCGCTGCCGCGGGACGAAACCTCTCTGCGCGGGTATCGTCGCACTGTGGGCACGGTCTTTCAGGCCTACAATTTATTTCCACACCTGACCGCCATGCAAAACCTGCTGCTCCCACTGATGCACGTGCAAGGAATGTCTGAGACCGCAGCCCGGGCCCGTGTCCGGGAGCCGCTCGAGCGGTTCCAACTGGCCGATCAGGCCCACAAGCGGCCGGCCGAACTCTCCGGGGGACAAAAGCAGCGAATCGCCATCATGAGGGCGCTTGTCGTGCAGCCCCGGCGGCTATTTCTCGACGAGCCCACCTCCGCCCTCGATCCGGAAATGACGGCGGAGGTGCTGGAGATGATTGGGGAACTCAAAGACTCGGGCACGCAGTTTGTGCTCGTCACCCACGAGATGGGATTCGCCCGCCGCGTGGCCGACCTCGTGGCCTTCGTCGGTGAGGGCCGGGTCGTGGCTCATGGTCCGCCGGGCGAGATCATCGACCGCTGCACGGTGCCGCGGGTGCGGGGCTTTTTCGAAAGGATTCTGCCATGAATGAAACGCAATCGCCGGTCGATACGTCGCTTCAGGCCTTTCTCGGCTCGCTGATCGCCGATGCCGTGGCGATGCCCGTCCATTGGTATTACGACCGGCAGGCGTTGGCACGGGATTACGGCGTGATCGACGGGTTTCTCGCGGCGAAGAACCCCCACCCCGACAGCATTCTCTGGCGGTCGAGCTACACCGCCGCCAGTCCGAAGACCGATATCCTGCGGGAGCAGGCGGAATTCTGGGGCAAGCGGGGCATCCACTACCACCAGTTCCTCGACGCGGGCGACAACACGCTCAACCAGCTCCTGGCCGTTGAGCTCCACGAACTTGTGCGCCGGGATCGCGACTACGATCCCGAGCGGTGGCTCGATCGCTACGTCGCCTTCATGCTCGCGCCCGGCCGGCACCGCGACACCTACGTCGAGGAATACCACCGCGACTTCTTCACCAACCTCGCAGCCGGCCGCAAGCCGATCAACTGCGGTGTGCGGGATGTCCATATCGGCGGCTTGGTGCCCGTGCCGGCGATCGTGGCAGCGCTCGGCCCACGCCATCCTGACCTGAGGAGAATCGTGCGGGTCCACGTCGGCCTCACGCACAAGGACGACGAGGTGCTCGATGCGGCCGATACGCTGACGAGAATGCTGATCCACGTCTGCCAGGGGGAGGATCTCCGGACCGTGATTCTGGAGCACGCCAACGGCTGGATTTCGGAGGCCAAGATCCGCGAGTGGGACCGCCATCCAGACGACGTCGTTGTGGGCCGGTTTCTGAGCCCCGCCTGCTATATCCCCGACGCCTTTCCGGCGGCGCTGTTCCTGGCCTGGCGGCATGCGGGGGATTATGCGGCGGGCGTCTGCGGCAATGCCCAGGTGGGGGGCGACAATTGCCACCGGGGCGTCGTGGTCGGATCGCTCCTTGGTGCCACGGCTCCGATTCCCAGCCGGTTTCTGGAAGGCTTGCGGGTGGGTGCTAGAGTGATGGTCTAGCGTTGCCGTCTGGCCTTTCCGTCTGGCATTGCCAAGAAGCGACGGCAAGCCGGTTTTGACCCCATCCGTTTCCTTCCACCCGGTATTCAGGGCCTGCATGAACCCGACCGCCACCGCCGCCGCCGCACCCCCGGGCAGCCAGTCCCCCTTCGCGGCTCTCTCGACGCCGCTGGCGCCCACGAAAACGATCCTGCTGACCCCGGATGCCGATGCGGCCGATCCGGTCGCCGCCAAGCGGGCGGAGATCCGCCGGTATTTTCATCAGACCTGCGAACTCTACGAGCGTCTCTTCAGGCTCATCCGGGACGACGCGTCGTATTACGAGCGGCACGAGCCACTCCGCCATCCGCTGATCTTCTACTTCGCCCACCCCGCCGTGTTCTACGTCAACAAGCTGATCGCGGGCCGCTTCATTCCGCGACGCCTCGACCCGCGGCTCGAAGCGACGATGGCGGTCGGTGTGGATGAGATGTCGTGGGACGATCTCAACACGGCGCATTACGACTGGCCGGCGGTGGCTGCGGTTCGGGATTACCGGGTCGGCATGCGGGAACTGGTCGACGACTTCATCCAGTCGATGCCGCTGGAACTGCCGATCCGGCAGGATTCTGCGGCGTGGATCATCCTCATGGGTATCGAGCATGAACGGATCCATCTGGAGACGTCGAGCGTGATCATGCGGCTGATGCCGCTTGCCGAACTGCGACACGGCGGCGAACTCTCAGCGGAGGAGCACACACTCTGGGCGATCTGCGATCGCGTCGGTCCGCCGCCTGTGAATCCCTGGCTTCCGGTCGCCGCGCAGACGGTGCGGCTGGGCAAGTCGGATGACGACCAGACCTTCGGATGGGACAACGAATATGGCGTCGAAGAGGTCGAGTTGCAGCCTTTTCAGGCCGCGCGACAACTTGTCTCCAACGCCGAGTTCCTCGCCTTTGTCGAAGACGGCGGCTATGGCCGCGAGGAATGGTGGACGGAAGAGGGGCGTGGCTGGCTGCACTACACACGGGCCGAGCATCCGAAGTTCTGGTTTCGCAGGGGCGATGCCTCCGGCGGCGGCTACTGGCAGCGGAACCTGCTCAACGAGATGCCCCTGCCGGCCAACTGGCCTGTCGAGGTGAACTGCCTGGAGGCACAGGCCTACTGCGCCTGGCTGGCGGCTCAGACGGGGGAGAACGTGTCGCTGCCGACCGAACCGCACTGGTATGCCCTGCGGAGCACGCTCCCGCCGCAACTCTCCGCCGATCAGCCCGTCTGGCCGCGGGCACCGGGCAACATCAATCTCGAACATGGCTGTTCAAGTGTGCCTGTCGATGCGTTTCCCCAAGGGGAGTTCTGCGATGTGATCGGCAATGTCTGGCAATGGACGCGAACGCCGATCATGCCCTACAAGGGTTTCGAAGTGCATCCGCTCTACGACGACTTCTCGGTGCCGACGTTCGACGGCCGCCACAATCTGATCAAGGGGGGGTCTTGGATCTCCACCGGCAACGAGGCGATCGCCAGCGCCCGCTACGCGTTCCGCAGACACTTTTTCCAGCACGCCGGGTTTCGCACGATCATCGAAGAGCCCGGCAGCGAGGCGGTTACCGAGGGCTCGCGGCTCTATGAGACCGACCAGCTCGTGAAGCAGTATCTGGAATTTCACTACGGCCCTGAGGCCCTGGGAGTCCCCAACTTTCCGCGGGCGTGCGTGGAGGCGGCGATACGCCAGACGCCGCCGGATCGTCGCCGGAAATGCCTCGACATCGGCTGTTCGGTGGGCAGGTCGGCATTTGAGTTCGCCCGGTTCTTCGAGCACGTCGATGCGGTCGATTTCTCAGCCCGCTTCATCCAGTCGGGGGTGCGTCTGCAGCAGGGTAGCGATCTGATCTACGAGGTCCCCACCGAGGGAGAACTGACGCTGGCGCGGACCATTTCGCTCGATCACGGCGGGCTGGCGGCTGTTGGCTCCCGAGTTCTCTTCATGCAGGGCGACGCCTGCAACCTGAAGGCCGTCTACACCGGCTACGACCTCGTGTTTGCCGGAAATCTCATCGACCGCCTCTACGACCCCTCGCTGTTTCTCGACGCCATCGCAGAGCGAATCCTGCCGGGAGGACTGCTTGTGATCACGTCTCCCTACACGTGGCTGGAGGACTACACGCCCAAGGCCAAGTGGATCGGCGGTCGGCGCGAGCATGGTGAGCCGCTCTCGACGTTGGCAGGACTGACCCGTTCGCTCGAGCCGCGATTCTCGCTCCAGCACCGCGAAGACATCCCGTTCGTGATCCGTGAAACGGCGCGAAAGCATCAACACACCGTGGCGGAGATGACTGTCTGGCGGAGGCATTAACCAGCGCAGGTGCCGAGCAGCGCGGGGATTGAGCAGTGGCCAGTGCGGCTGCTACGATTCAGCGGTGTTGGAACGGTCTTCCGATCCTGGCTGGTGTTCGGTCGGGGATGCGGTCGGCCGCTCTCGAAACCGTAGGTACGCCCCCCACGTGGCGATCCGATCATGCCGACAGACGCCCCCTTTGATCCCTGCAGGCAATGGCTCGGGATCGACGCCGTCGACCTCGGAAACCCCCGCGTTCTGCTCGGTGTGTCGCAGCAGGAGTCTGATCCGTTGGCGGTGCTGCGAGCGGCCGAGGTGCGGCTCAATCTGCTCCGTGCGATTTCGCCTGGCCCCTTCGAACTGGCACGCGCGGGCCTCGTCAAGCGAGTGGAGGAGGCCAGGGAAAAGCTGCTGAGCGAACTCGCCGCCGGCCCCAGTCGGCCCCCGCCGGCCGCAACCGTTGGCTTTGTCATGCCCAGGCCGCCCTCGTCGTTGGCAGTGCCTCAGGCCCCCGCAGTGCCTCCGGCCATGCCGACGGTACCGCCAGTTGTGCCCGCAGTGCCCACAGTGGCAACGGTGCCCGCAGTGCCAGGGCATGGGGCGGTTTCAGATGGTGGTGGTCTCGAGCAGATCGCCATTCGGACAACCATCTATCGAAAGCAGACCCCAGTAGCGGGCATTGCCCTGGCATTGCTGACGCTGTCGGCCGCGGCCGGTGGCTTGGCCTATTACAGCTTGGAAATTATGGACCGGGCGAAGAAGTCGAAGGGGGCACCGAAGAACACAGCCCTGGTCGAATCAGCTCCCGATCGAAGCGAGGCCGACCCGCCACGACAGCCCGCGGAAAAACAACGGCCACGCCCGCAGGAAACCCAGACTCCGATGGATACGGCATCCGATGAGGCGGTTTCGACGGCCAAAAGGGCACCGCCACGCCCGCGTCGACGACCACGCCCGCCGGAGCCCAAGGATGACGCCAGCGGCGATCAGCCGATGCCCACACGTCAGCCAGACCCAAAGCCCCTGGAGAATGCCCCGGCGGTGAAACAGCAGCCCATGGAGGCGAAGCCGGTGGCATCGTCTCCGGAGCCATCTGCCCAGGACACGGCCAGGCTTGAGGACACGCTTGCGGAAGTACTCGCCGCCCTCCGGCGGGAGGAATACGACACGGTCAAGCGGCTGCTTGCGGCCGCCGGCAACCAGCCCGGCGGCGCGGGGGCGCGGGAGCGGATCGCAGCCTGGCAGCAACTCACCACCTATTTCAAGGGTTTCCGCGACTTTCGTGAGCAGGCACTCAAGGGTGTCAAGGCGGGAGACGAGTATGACGTCAACGGTAAAAAAGTCGCCGTGGTTGATCTGGACGACGGAAAATTCAAGTACCGATCGGCCGGCGTGACCAAGGCGGTTGAGTGGGACAAGATTCCCGGTGGCATCGTGCTGGCCATCGTGACGCAGTGGTTCGATGAGAATCCAGCCAACGACCTCTACATCGGTGCCTACCACAGGGCCAAGCCGGAGTCGGATCCCAAGCGGGCCCGTGAGCACTGGGAGAAGGCAGAGGCGGGAGGCGCGGATGCGTCGGCTCTGATGCCGTTGCTCGATGATCCGGTGTTTGCTCGTGTAGCGGCGGAAGAGGAGTAGGGGCGCCGGGATCGAAGGGCAAGTTGAAAACTCGCCCCCACGGGGAAGTGGCGTTTGCTCGGGTGGCGGCGGAAGAGGAGTAAGGGCGCCGGGATCGAAGGGCAAGTTGAAAACTCGCCCCCACGGGGAAGTGGCGGCACCTTTTCAACGTGTCCGGCTGCCGTCCCTCCTGGGAGCCGGGCTCAGAGAATCGCGAGCAGCGCGGAACGCAGCTCCCCGGCGTCGAGCTGCACCGGATTGCCCCGCATGCTCGCTCCGCCGGAGTTCTCGGCCAACCAGTCGAGCTGACTGGCCGTGACTCCGAGTGCCGACAGCTTCGCGGGCATGCCCGCCGTCTGGCAAAGGCGTTCGATCCGCTCCACGAAGGCATCGGCTGCGGCGGCTGCGTCCCGCGGGGCGTCCGGATCGACAGCCTGCTCGAGCAGCGCGAAATCATCGCGGGACGCCTCGCGATTGACCCGCAACGCCACGGGCAGCATGACCGCACATGCCAAGCCATGTGGCGTGCCGCAGGAGATGCCGAGCGCCGCCGCCACCCCGTGTGCCAGGCCGAGCCCCGAGTTGGTCAGCGCCATGCCCGACAGCAGTGCTGCGTGGCTCATCGCCGCCCGATCGGCAGCGAGACCGTCGGGCCGGTGTGCCACAGCGTCGCCGGCGGGCTCGTTGTGCAACAGCCGCGGCAGTGCGTGCAGGGCCCGCGGCAATGACTCCAGCACGAGGCACCGTGGCAGTGGTTGTGCAAAGCGACACACGAACGCCTCGATGAGTTGTGTGATGCAGTCGAGCCCGGACGCTGCGACGGTTGCCCGATCGCACGAGGCCGTGAGGTCGGGGTCGATGATCGCCGCTCGCGGCACCATCATCGGGCTCCGCATGCTCTTCTTGAACCGGCGTCGCGGGCAGGAAATCACAGCGTTCCGCGTGGCCTCTGCGCCGGTGCCGGCCGTGGTTGGCACGGCGATCAGCGGCAGGGGCCAGCGATTGATCGTGAGGCCGCGGCCAACCCCCTCAAGGTGATCGACGACGAGCGTGTCGAGGAGAGCTTCGGGCCGTGGCTGGGAGAGCAGGTCTGTCGGCATGGTGGTCGCGAGTGCCGCCAGGGCCTTGCCCAGATCGATGGTCGCCCCGCCTCCAACCGCCACCACAACCACTTCTTCCTGGTCACGGCCCACGATGCCGGCGAGGGCGGCCACCAGCTGGTCGACCGTGGGTTCCCCGCGGCTCGTGGCGACGGTAGTGGATTCGATCCCGCTTGCGGACAGGCTGGCCTCGAGCCGTTCGTGGGCCCCGGAGGCCGTGAGGCTGCGACCACCACCGACGATCCAGGCCCGCCTGCCGAGGAGTCGGACGGTCTCGCCGATCGAGTCAATCCTGCCGGCCCCAAACCGGACGAGCGGTGGCGCGAGGAAATCATAGGCTGCGAGAGCGTCGTCCATGGACCGTTTCATGACGGTATCATACCCTCCTACGACCATGACCGACCCACTACCCATTGCCGTCTGCTCGCGTCCGATCGAGGGCTCGATCCGCCCGCCGGGCTCGAAGAGCATCACCAACCGTGCGCTGGTCTGTGCGGCGCTTGCCACGGGGGAGAGCCTGCTCACCGGAGTGCTCGACAGCCAGGACACCCGCGTGATGGCTGCGGGCCTCGCGGCGCTCGGCTTCGGCGTGGTGGCCGACTGGCCACGGGGCGAGGTCCGCGTGACCGGCGCCGGGGGTGTTGTGCCTGCCCGAGAGGCGATGCTCGATTGTGCGGCCAGCGGCACCACCATCCGGTTTCTCTCGGCGGTCTGCGCGATCGGTCACGGCACCTATCGGCTCGACGGCACGCCGCGGATGCGGAAGCGTCCGATTGGCGACCTGTTGGAATCACTGCAGCAGTTGGGTGTCGAGGCCAGCGCCGAGAGTGCCGGAGGATGTCCACCGGTGGTCATCCGTTCGAAGGGCATCGCGGGGGGGAGAACGAGTGTGCGGGGTAGCACCTCCAGCCAATTCGCGAGCGGTCTGGCCATGGTGGCACCATGCCTGCGACAGGGAATGCGGATCGACTTCGAGGGAACGCTCGTCTCGCTGCCCTACCTGGAAATGACGCGGCGTGTGATGGAGGATTTCGGTGCATCCTGCGTGCCGAGTGGTGACCGCTGCTGGCAGATTGCGGCGTCCGGCTACCGCGGCCGCACCTACGCCATCGAGCCCGATGCCTCGGCGGCCAGCTATTTTCTCGCGGCTGCCGCGATCACCGGCGGCAGCGTGCGGGTGGAGGGCCTTTCCCGGCGGAGCATGCAGGGGGATGTCGGCTTTGCCGATGCGTTGGGCCGCATGGGGTGCACGGTCACCGTCGATGACGGTCCGAACGATTCGATCACCGTGAGCGGCCGGGCTGTCCGGGGCATCGACATTGACATGAATGCAATCAGCGACACGGTGCCAACGCTCGCCGTGGTGGCGCTGTTCGCGAAAGGCCCCACCACGATCCGCAACGTCGCCCACATCAGGGACAAGGAAACCGATCGGATCGGCGATCTTGCCTGCGAGCTTCGCCGGCTGGGGGCGACGGCGTCGGAGCAGGCCGATGGGCTGACCATCAGCCCGGCTTTGAACCATGCCGCGGCCCAATCCGAAGAGGAGCCGATGGGGCTGCATGGTGCAACCGTCCAGACCTACGATGACCACCGGATGGCCATGAGCCTCGCCCTGGTGGGTCTACGGATTCCTGGAGTCCGCGTGGCCGATCCGGGCTGTGTGGGAAAGACCTTTCCCGACTATTGGAACCGCCTGGCCGCCATCACTCTCGGCCCTCACTCGCCGCTTTGACTCAGCACGACGGCCGCTCGCTCAAGGAGTTCGTCCACGAGGGTAGCCTGAGGACGTGCCTCGACTTCGGCCGCGGGGGTGCCAGTGCAGCTGTCTGTGGCAGTGAAACCGCCACCACAGTGTTGGCAATAGACCAACCGCCCGAGGAGCAGCACGCGGATCCGGAGGTTCCGGCCACAGACCGGACAACTCTGATGGTAGCAGACGGGATTTTCAGTCTGAGCCATGATGTCTTTCCCGGGAGCGTTCAGGGAGTCGTCGCGGGCGTGCTCGTGCGTGTGATCCATCTGACGTTCCTCCCAGTGGGCTCCCAGCTGGCGTTTTGATGGCGGTGAAACAGCGAAGGCTGTTTGTGGCGTGGAGAATGCGAAATGCAGGTTACGGCGGGGAAAGGGAAAGTATCTGCCCGTTCCAAACCGTGGCCAAAGTTTATTCCAGCGGTGGTCGGTCGGCAATCGCAGGAACCATGAGGATTCTGCAAGCATTGGCGGGCGGTGGGGACGGCAGCAGGATGTGCCCTGCTACACTGACCTGCTGGCAGTTTGGATGTCACCACTGAAGATTTGGCGACGTTGGGAAACCTTTTTTCCTCCAGACCGTTGAAGATTGCGGAACACAGGGTTTTGCTCAGCGTCGCTCTCGCCCCACTCAGCACCCGTTGGCTATCACCATGATGCACCGCCCCTGGTTGATTCCGTTTGTGTTGATTTTCTGGTGCTTGACCAGCGGATGGCTGGTGCTGGAAAAGATTCTGCCGTCGCTGGCGCCCGGCTCGCCGCCGGGGTATCAGGCGTTTTACATGTCCGAAAACCGCCTCTTGCCGGTGGCATGGACGGTGCTCTGGAACGACCAGCCGCTGGGGTGGGCCACAAGCCAGTCGGTTCGGACCGAAGGGGGGGGCATGGAGGTGAACAGCCTGCTCCATTTTGAGAGGCTCCCCATCAATGAGGTGCTGCCGGCCTGGGCCAAACTCTTTTTGCGGCAGTCGTTCGACCCAGCGGCCGCCTACGCCCTCGACGCTCGGGGGCATCTGTCGATCGACAGCAAGGGCGATCTTCAGTCGTTCAGCTCGATCGTGACACTGCCCGCCACGGCCGACCGGGTGTTTCTCGACGGCAGGATCGAAAAAGGAGAGGTGACCGTCGATGTCCGGGCCCACGGCATGAATTACACCGTCTCGCGCCATCTGCCGAATCACATCACGATTGGCGACGAACTGTCTCCCCAGGCCATGCTTCCCGGGCTGTATCCGAACCGGCAGTGGACGGTTCCCGTCTACAGCCCGCTGCGGCCCGGTCAGTCGCCGATCCAGATTCTCCATGCCAAGGTCACCGGCGAGGAGTCGATCTTCTGGAACGACACATTGGTCCGCGTCGATGTCGTGCATTACAAGGACGATCCGGCGGCGCACCGCGAGCCGAAGTGCCGGCTGTGGGTCGATCGGAGCGGCAAGGTGCTGAAGCAGGAGTCTTTACTGCTCGGCTCCAAGCTGGTTTTCATGCGGCGAACCGACAAGGCTGCCGAAGACCTGATCGAGGGCGTTGGTCCGCTTGAGGACGCTGCCGGTGAACCTGTCAGTCAGGAGGCCCGATGATCGAGTTTGACCACGTCACCCGCACCTACGGCCCGAAGCCCGCGGTCACGGACCTGAGTCTGGCCATACCCCGCGGCGAACTGTTCGCCCTTTTGGGCCCCAACGGTGCTGGAAAGACAACGACGATCAAGATGCTCGTGGGGCTGCTGCGGCCATCACGCGGTGTCGTCCGCATCTGCGGTCATGATCTGGTGAAGGAGGCCCGCAGCGCTCACCTGCATACAGGCTACGTGCCCGACGAGCCCACGCTTTACGACAAGCTCACCGGCCGCGAGTTTCTCTGGTTCATCGCCGACATGTTCGGCATGCCACGCCACTTGGCAGAGCAGAAGATCGATCGTGAGATCGAACACTTCGAACTCGCCGAATTCGCCGACGACCTTTCGGAGAGCTACTCGCTGGGAATGAAGCAGAGGCTCGTCTTCGCCGCCGCGCTGCTTCATGACCCGGATGTGCTTGTGCTCGACGAACCGATGGTCGGGCTCGATCCACGGAGCGTTCGCATCGTCAAGGATCTCCTCAAATCCCTCACACAACTGGGCATGACCGTCTTCATGTCGACCCACACCCTCGCCATGGCCGAGGAGATGGCCGATCGGGTGGGCATCATGGTGCGTGGGCAGTTGCGGTTTCTCGGCACCATCGCCGAGCTTCGTGCCCAGGTGGCCATGGAGACGAGCCTCGAGAATCTCTACCTCGAGCTCACGACTGCCCGGAGCACTCCATGAAAAACGTGGAGAGGCGGAACGTGGAGGGCCGTGGCATGCCTGGCATGCTTCTTTTGGCGGGCATGGCTGGCAGAAGCGTTCGTGAATCCCACAGTGAATCCTGTCGGTTGACTCCAGTCGAGGTGGAATCCCGGGTGTTTTCCCGGCTGCGGGCGACGATCGCCTGGCAGACGTTGAGGTCGATGTTTTCCGGGGCGCGGCTCCGGCTGGCACTGGTGGTGCTGCTGAGCATCGTTTTCTGGGTTTCGCTCTACGGCCTGTTCGTCGAGGGGTTCTCGTTTCTCGAATCGATTCATGCCGAAGTGATCTCGTTGCTGTTCAACGCGTTTTTCTCCTCGCTGATGGTGATGCTGGTTTTTTCGACGGGGATTCTCCTGTACGGAACGATGTATTGCTCGCCGGAAGCCAGAATGCTGCTCACCCTGCCGGCCCGGTCCGAGGCCATTTTTTCCCATAAGTTTCAGGAAGCGATGTGGTTCTCCAGTTGGGGTTTTGTCCTGCTGGGCAGTCCGATGCTCGTTGCCTACGGGTTCGTGAGAGGGTCGCCGTGGACCTACTATCTCCTGCTGCTGCCGTTCATGGTGTCGTTCGTGGTGATTCCCGCGACGCTCGGCGGCATCTGCTGCATGGCGGCGGTGGCGTGGCTGGGGCGTCTGAGGCTGCATGCTCTGACGATCCTGTCAGTGGGCGTCTGCGTCGGGGCGGTGTGGCTGGCCTGGTCGCTGTTTCAGTCGGGGGCCGTCACGGGAGGCAGTGCTGAATGGTTCGACCAGGTGATGGCCCGACTCTCGGTCACCGAGCAGAGGGTGCTTCCCAGTTGGTGGCTCTCCAGTGGGCTGATCGAGGCAGCTCGGGCTACGGACCGGCCGGAGGCCCGGCTGGCATCGCTCGTTGAGGCGGTCAAGTTTCTCGCCGTGCTTGTCTCCAATGGGATGCTGCTCCAACTGCTCGCCCGGCTGCTGGCGCGTTCTTCCTACCGAACGGGCTTCAGCCAGTTGACCGGCGAGATGCCGGCCCGAAGACAACGCCGGATGGCATGGACCGACCGCGTGCTCTCGGCTGCGGGAACGGCCCGTGGCAGGCCGCTGCGACTGCTGCTGGTGAAGGATCTTCGGCTGTTCCGTCGCGACATCTCACAGTGGTCGCAGTTCGTGATCTTTTTCGGCCTGCTGGGTCTTTATTTTTTCAACCTGCGGTCGTTCAACTACAACACCGCCTACGCGTCGATGATCAGCTTCCTGAATCTCGCGGTGGCGGGGCTCATCCTGTCGACGTTCACGACACGATTCGTCTATCCGATGATCAGCCTCGAGGGGAGGAGATTCTGGATTCTCGGCCTGCTGCCTGTGCACCGTGATCAGATCGTCTGGTCGAAGTTTCTCTTCTCTTTTTTCGGCGGGCTCCTGCCGTGCTGCGGCTTGTTGTTTCTCAGCGACACGATGCTGGGGATTTCCCGCTCGCTGCTGTGGGTGCACGAGATCGCCTGCGTTGTCCTCTGCATGGGATTGTCGGGGATTGCCGTGGGGCTGGGCGCCCGGATGCCCGACCTGCGGGAGTCCTCGCCGGCGAAGATATCCGCCGGCTTCGGCGGCACGCTGTGCCTCGTGCTCAGTGCCCTGTTCATCATGAGCGTGGTGATCATTGCGGCATTGCCGACCCATCTGGCCATGGCGGCCAAGGCATTCGGGGGGGGAGGGCCGCCCCCGACAGGCTTTCTTGGCTGGGCCAGTGGCCCGCAGGGCTCGGCCACAAGCCTGCTGCTGATCGTGGTTCTGGGCTTTATTGCCGCGTTTGTGCCGCTGGAATTGGGTCTGCGGTCATTCCGGCGGCTCGAGCCCTGACGCGGGGTGGTGGCTACGGTTAGGATCAGCGGCCTAGTGCGGTTTCCCTCTCTGATGGCGTCGTAAGCCTTGCCACCGGGGCCACCTGGCACCGTCAACCGAAGGTATCGAAGGACACCGCTCGATCGTGAATCGACTCTCTGCGCGTACCGAGATTCAAAGCCCACACGGCTTGGGCCGCCGGATCGGGGCGGTTCAGTATCTCAACACCAAACCCCTCGTCTACGGCCTGGCAGCCCGGGGAGTGTCGGTCGACTTTGACCTTCCCAGTCGTCTGGCTGACCGCCTGTCCAAGGGAGTCCTCGACGTCGCTTTGATACCGTCCATCGAACTGTTTCGCGGCGCGGGCTACCGGGTTGTCTCGGATGCCTGCATCGGCTGCCGCGGACCGGTGATGAGCGTCAAACTCTACTTCCGGACGCAGCCGGGTAGGGTTGCCAGGCTCGCGGTGGATGAGGGCTCGCGGACGAGCGCGACGCTGGCCCGCGTGCTCCTTGCAGAGCGGCACGGGGTGGTGCCGCAGACGGAGGTGTTGCCCATTGGCGCCGGGCTCGCCGATACGTCAGCCGACGCCGTGCTGTTGATCGGAGACCGTGCCATCGGATCCCAGCCAGGTTCATTTCAACTGATCTGGGATCTCGGCGACGAATGGTGCCGGTGGACCGGGCTGCCGTTTGTGTTCGCCGTCTGGGCCGCCCGTCCGGGCATCGACACGAGTGGCATCGAGCGGGTGCTCGCCGCGGCCCGTGATGCGGGCCGTGCCAATCTTGCCTCGATTGCGGCAGCCGAAGCTGCCTCGCATGGGCTGACGGTGCCCCAGTGTCTCAGCTACCTTCGCGACAATCTCCATTACGATCTGGGCAGCCGGGAACGGGCGGCTCTTACCCGTTTCTATCGGCATGCCGAAACGCTTGACCTTGCTCCGACGGGTTTCGACGTCGCAGCCTCGCTTTCCGGCACGGTATGATCCGGCCTTACCGGTCGGCGATCTTGCTTCATCCGGCAGCGATTGGGCATCACACACATGGCATCATCGATTCAACCTATTCTCGACGCGACCGTCGCCGGCCGCCGGCTCGAGGCCGACGACGCCGTGCGGCTGCTCGAGTCGCGTGATCTGGCGGCCATCGGACGGGCCGCCGACGCGATCACGCGGCGTCTCCACCCGGAGCCCTACCGCACCTACAACATCGATCGCAACATCAACTACACGAACGTCTGCACTGCTGTCTGCGATTTCTGCGCCTTTTACCGGGGGCCGAAGCATCCAGAGGGCTACGTGCTCGACCGGGAAACGCTCCTGGCGAAGATCGAGGAGATGGTTGCCGTGGGGGGCGACCAGATTCTGATGCAGGGCGGTCTCCATCCCACGCTCACGCTCGAGTGGTATGAAGAACTGCTCCATGACATCAAGTCACGTTTTCCCCAGGTGAACGTCCACGGCTTCTCCCCGCCTGAGATCCATCACTTCGTCAAGGTTTCGAAGCGGCCGTTGCGGGAGGTGCTCGAGCGCCTGGCTCGCGCCGGTCTGGGCTCGCTGCCGGGGGGCGGTGGTGAGATTCTCGTCGATCGGGTGCGGCAGGCGATGACCCGGGGCAAAGTGCTGACCGACGACTGGCTTGAGGTACACCGGCAGTGGCACGGCCTTGGTGGTCGCAGCACGGCGACGATGATGTTTGGCCATATCGAGACGCTCCCCGAGCGGGTCGAGCATCTGGAGCGGCTTCGGCAACTGCAGGATGAGACGGGCGGCCTGACAGCCTTCATCTGCTGGTCGTTCCAGCCCGACAATACGGAGATGGCGGATATTCCCCCCTCTGGTCCGTTCGACTATCTGAAGACGCAGGCTGTTGCCAGGCTCTATCTCGACAACGTGCCCAACATCCAGTCGAGCTGGGTGACGCAGGGCCGGGAGATCGGCCAACTCGCCTTGCTTTTCGGAGCCAACGACATGGGCAGCCTGATGCTCGAGGAAAACGTCGTCAGCGCCGCGGGCACCGTGCACCACCTCACACTCGAGCAGATGCGGTCGGCCATTTCAGAATTGGGATGGATCCCGCGGCGCCGAAATGTTTTCTATGAACTGTTTGAGGAAGAAGAGCCTGTCACTCCGGTCAATGCATCGCGGGAGAAAGCCCGGGCTGTGCTGTTGCCGGTGGCTTCGACATCGCCGTGAGCGATAGCCGTTTCCCCAGAATGACGATCACGCTGCGGGCTCGGCACCTTCTGCCGATGCTGGCCGACCCGATCGAAAACGGTTGGGTGCGGATCGAGCGGGGCAGGGTTGCAGCGATTGGCCAAGGCCGCCCTTCCGGGCAGGTGTGCGACCTGGGAGACGCGATCATTCTGCCGGGCCTCGTCAACGCCCACACGCATCTGGAGTTTTCCGACCTCGATCATCCACTGCCCGCCAGCGGCGGCCTGCCCGCGTGGATCGAACGGGTCGTCGCGATGCGACGGTCGCGAGCCGCTTCTGGCACCGACGAAGCTCGTCGTCTGTTGGCCGCTGTCGTCAGCGGCCTCGAGCAGTCAGCGGCAGCCGGGGTGACGGCGATCGGCGAAATTGCGACGGCATCACATCCGTTGGCCGCCGCAGCCGGGCCGCGGGTGCGGGTGTTTCGGGAGACGCTCGGACTGTCAGCCGCCGCGGCAACGCTGGCCCGGGCGGTGCTGTGCCGTGATCTGAACCGCATGCACCGGGAGGGAACATGCGGCGGCATCTCCCCCCATGCCCCCTATTCCGTGGCGGAATCGCTGGGACGTCTGGCGGTCCGCGAGGCGGTCTGCCGGCGTTTGCCAGTGGCGATGCATCTGGCAGAGAGCCGAGACGAGGCGGAACTATTCCTGACTGGCGGCGGAGCCTTCCGCTCGCTGCTTGAACAGTTGGGGGCCTGGCAGGCTGAGTCGCCGCCACGGCTGCTGTCCCTCGCCGATTGGATCTCGCTGCTTGCCCGTGCGCCGCGGGGCATCGTGGTGCACGGCACGTTTCTGCCGGAGGATCAGACGGCTCTGTCGCGGCTCGCCTTGCATCGCGACCGGCTCTGCGTGGCGGTTTGCCCTCGGACCACGCTCGCACTCTCTGGCAGGCTCCCGCCCGTAGACATGTTTCGGGCCGCAGGCATCCGCGTGGCGATCGGTACCGACAGCCGCGGCTCAAACCCCGATCTCTCGGTGCTGGCCGAGTGCCGCGTGGTCGTTGACGGGGGGCTGGGCAGTCCGGCCGAAGCCCTGGCAATGGCTACTCGGCATGGCGCGTGGGCCCTGGGCTTTGAAAGACGCTGTGGGATTCTTTCACCGGGCCGTTCCGCCGATCTCGTCATCCTCAGGCCGTCCGGCCGGTATCACGACCCGTATGCGGCCGTGCTGGATCCCGGCACAGAGGTGGCCGCAACGCTCCGCCGCGGCCTCGTGATCGCAGGTAACCTTCCCTGACAAGAAACAGGGCAAGAAAAGCCACCCACTCTCTCCGCCTCTTCGTGGCGGCAAGTTTTTAACTTGTCCGAGAGTTGAGGAAGCCTCTTTCCAACGCCTTTTACCACGCCGCCGCCAGGCCGGCAGAAGTCTCCTTCGCGGGGACTTTCGCCGTGGGGCGTCATGGTGGTGCTGACCCTGAGAGGGCGAATTTCCAACGCTTTTTCGAGCTTCCGCCGATCCCGGCTCCGTCCATTCCGCCTCTTCGTGGCGGCGAGTTTTTAACTTGTCCGAGAGTTGAGGAAGCCTCTTTCCAACGCCTTTTACCACGCCGCCGCCGGGCCGGCAGAAGTCTCCTTCGCGGGGACTTTCGCCGTGGGGCGTCATGGTGGTGCTGACCCTGAGAGGGCGAAATTCCAACCCTCGTCGAGCTTCCGCCGATCCCGGCTCCGTCCATTCCGCCTCTTCGTGGCGGCAAGTTTTTAACTTGTCCGAGAGTTGAGGAAGCCTCTTTCCAACGCCGCCGCCGGGCCGGCAGAAGTCTCCTTCGCGGGGACTTTCGCCGTGGGGCGTCATGGTGGTGCTGACCCTGAGAGGGCGAAATTCCAACGCTCGTCGAGCTTCCGCCGATCCCGGCTCCGTCCATTCCGCCTCTTCGTGGCGGCAAGTTTTTAACTTGTCCGAGAGTTGAGGAAGCCTCTTTCCAACCGCCGGCCGCTTTTCCCGCTGCGCCGCCGGGCACTCCTGCCATCCCCTACAACCGGCAGTTTGCGATCTGGGTTTCGATGATCGCAGAGGCCCCGATCGCGTCGAGTCGCTCCATGATGGCGTGCGCCTCGCCCCGCTTCACCATCGACCGCACGGCGCACCAGTCGGGGTCTTCGAGGCCGCTGACCGTCGGAGAATTGAACCCCGGAGTGATCTTCTCCGCCTCCGCCAGCCGTGTTCGGGGCACGTTGTATTCGAGCAGCGACCAGTTGCGGGCGATCACGATCCCCTCCAGCCGCCGCACGATCCGATCGGCTGTAGCCGCGTCGCGGACCTCGTGGTTCTGCACGAGCACCGTCTCGTAGCGGCCGATCTCGTCGAGCACGCGGAGCCGATTGGCCGCGAGGGTGCTCCCCGTCTCGACCAGATCGACGATCGCGTCAGCGACACCGAGGTTGATCATGATCTCGACACTCCCGGAGAGCTCGACGAAGTGTGCCTCGACGCCCCGCTTCGCCAGCCATTGTCTGGTGATTCGCGGGAAACTCGTCGCGACCCGTTTGCCGGCGAGTTGGCGGGCGTCGGTCACGGGGGAGTCTTCGCCGACGCAGAGGGCCAGCCGGCAGGAGCCGATGCCGAGATCGAGCCGATGAACCAGTGCTGCACCGCTCTCGGCCACCAGATCGGCACCAGTGATGCCGAGGTCGATCGCTCCCTCCGCCGTGAGCACGGGGATGTCGTCGGTTCGCAGGAAGATCACCTCGATCGGCATGTCGCGGCACCGGGCAAACAGGCTCCGCTCGTTGCGACGAAAGGAGACGCCGGCATCGTTGAGCAGCTGCGCGGAAATTTCCGCGAGGCGTCCCTTGCTGGGAACGCCGATCCGGAGCAGCGGAGATTTGGAGTGATCGCTCATGATGAAGCTCCGTCAGTGCTGGGTCTGCTGGGCGTGGCCACCGTCGCTGGTGTGTCTGGTGCGGCCCCGGTGCGGCGGGCGGCCTTCTCGTCGAGTCCGGAGATACCGAACCGCCGGGCAAGTTCGTCCTCCACCCGTCTGAGTTCGACGCCCCGGCAGGCCAGCAGAACGAGCATGTGATAGACGAGATCCGCCGCCTCGGAGATGACCCGGTCGTCCGACTCTCGGGCCGCCGCCTCGACCAGTTCGCCCGCTTCTTCCTTGACCTTCCCACCGATCGCGGGCACGCCGCCGGCGAGGAGTCGGCTGGTGTACGATCGTGCCGAAGGATCGTCCTTCCGCGCCGCCACGACCCGCTCCAGGTTTTCGAGGGTTTCGCCAAACCGACGCATCGATGGCTCCAGACTGTCACCAGCACGAATCACCCCGGTCGGCCAGTCCGACGGGGCCCACAACTGTAGCATGCCCGACCGGGCCGTTTGATGGGCCGGAATCGGTTCCGCGTGCCATTCGCAGGCCTGTCCTCCGCGACGACTGCTGGATCCTTTCCGGCCCGACCGCCTCGGGAAAAACAGCCCTCAGCCTGCGGCTGGCCCGGGTGCTCGACGCGGAAATCATCAGCGTCGACTCGATGGCCGTCTACCGGGGCCTCGACATTGGAACGGCCAAACCCACGGCAGCCCAGCGGGCGGAGGTGCCCCACCACCTCGTCGATATGGTCGATCCGAGCGAGGCCTACACCGTGGCCAGATGGCTGGCCGATGCGGCGACCGCCGTGGAGTCCTGTCGCGGTCGGGGCAAGCGGGTGCTCTTCGTGGGAGGAACGCCGCTGTATCTGCGGGCGGTTCGCGATGGCCTCGATCCGCAGCCGGAAGGGGATCCGGATTTCCGTGGTCGACTTCTTTCAGAGGCCCAGACCCTGGGAACCGGCCCCCTGCATGCCCGCCTGGCGGCGGTCGATCCCGTGGCCGCTGCCCGAATCCATCCCCACGACGCCCGCCGGATCATCCGGGCGCTGGAGGTCGTGCACCTCACGGGCCGGCCGATGGCGGCATCGTGGTCCGCTCCGCGGCAGCCAGATCCCACGTTTAGCGGGCAGATGCTGATCGTCGACCAGCCGAGGCGGACGCTCTATGAGCGGATCGAACGCCGGGTGGATGCGATGTTTGCCGAGGGGCTCATCGAGGAGGCGAGGGCGGCCGCCGCCCGCTCCGGCGGCATCGGCCAGACGGCCTGCCAGGCGGCGGGATATGCCGAGGCCTTGGCCGTGCTGGCTGGCACGCTCACACCCGCTGAGGCCATTCGTCTGACCCAGCAGCGGACACGGCAGTTGGCCAAACGGCAGCTGACCTGGCTGCGGAGTTTCACGTCGGCTGTCTGGATCGGCAGCTAAAAAAAGACTTTTCCGCGATAGTCCCGCGTCTGATTCCGCCGGTTGCACACCCTTGCGACCGCAGCGCCGCCGGGCCAGATGGCCCGCGTCCGGTGCTAGCACTAGACGTGCTAGCACCGGATGTAGGGGTGCTGGAGGTTCGGGACCACAAAATCATAAAAAATCCTTGCCTTGTGCCGGGGGCCAGATAGGTTCTCGCCCGTTGCGTCTGCGGCCCGCCATGAGGGCGGTCCGCAGGACGCGACGAACGGATGGATCCGTTCGATCGGCTGAGATGTGATCGGATCGTGGCTTGAACGACGGAAATGGCCCGGTACCCCGGTGGGGTGCCGGCCCGGTGCCCGGATGGCACCCGCCCGCCGTGCAGCCCCGACAGGATGACGGTCGAAGCGTTAGGGATGACGCTGCCAGACCTGCGGCCCTTTGTGGCGTCGTGGGTACCGGCGTTGTTGCCCGACGGTCGGCCGCTGTTCCGCGGGACGGCACGGGGGAGGGAGTCGGCCGACAGCACGCGGGGGTCGCACCTGACCACCACGTCGGCAGGCCAGTCGGCAGGATGCCGGCGAGTCGCTTATTCAGAGGAACCCCATGGCAGTCAAACCCCTCATCGGCATCAACACTGATTACCGCTCCACCCGCAAGGAGCATGCCGCTCTCTCGTTCGTCGCGGCCGGCTACTTCGACGGCATCACCGCCGCGGGCGGCATCCCCGTGATCCTGCCGCCGCTGTCCGATGAGGAGGATGTCATTCGCCTGCTCGACATGCTCGACGGCGTGGTGATGGTGGGAGGAGCCGACCTCGATCCGCGTCGGGACGGCTACATGCCCCATCCGGCGGTTCGGCCGATGGACGCGCGGCGGGAGGATTTCGACCGCCTGCTGGCCAAGCATATCTGTGCCCGTCACATGCCGGTGCTCGCGATCGGCAGCGGCATGCAGCTGCTCAACATCACCGAGGGAGGCACACTCTTCCTGCACATCCCGGAAGACCTCCCGAAGGCGATTCCGCACAAGGATCCGATCGATCAGTCCCATCGGCATGCGCTCGTCGTCGAGCCCGGCTCCGTGATGGAGCGGGTCTATGGTGATGGTGAGATTCGAGTCAACAGCATGCACCACATGGGAATCGATGACGTTGCCGAGAGCTTCAAGGTGACCGCCCGGGCTCCGGACGGCGTGGTCGAGGCGATCGAGAGCTGCGTGGAGGGCTGGGTGGCGATCGGCACGCAGTTCCACCCCGAGGCCGAAAGCGCTTCAGCGCTCGACGTGAAAATCTTCGAGGAATTCGTGACGGGCATCACCGGCGAAGTTCCCGAGATGCGGCTGGTGGCGTAAGGGAGGCAGTGCATGCGTTTCTGCGGACTGACACGTGTCAGCTCGGAAACGTCACCCGGTAGATTTCAACGGCAGGCCCGTCGGTCGCACCACGCGGCCGGCGGGCCTTCTGCTTGACGACGCCCAGCCCAGCCGCGTGGGCGGCAGCCTCGAAGCCGGCCGCCTTCTGCCGGCCGGGATCGGCCACAAGCGCGATGCCGTCGGGCCGGAGGGTGCGGGCGATCACGTCGGCAAGCGCTGCGGGATGATGCGACTCGTAGAGCACGTCGGCTGCGACCACCCGGTGGAAGCGGCCCAGATCCTCAGGCAGCGCTCGCCAGTCGAGTTCCCGCGTTGAGATCGCCTCGAGCCCGTTGCGAACCGCGTTGAAACGCACCCCCTCCAAGGCCGGTGGCTCGTAATCGCTGGCAGTGACGGTGAACCCCGCCTGGGCGGCGGCCAGCGATGGCAGGCCAAGACCACAGCCGAGTTCGAGCAGGGAAAGTCCGCGGCCATCGACCGCCGCGAGTTCCTCGGCAAGGACAATGGCGGATTCCCAGACGTCGGCCCAGTAGGGGATGCGTTCATCCTCCTCGAAGGCCACGAGGTCGATGAGTTCCTCCATGTCCGGAGGCCGCCACACGGAGAGCAGACGGCCGTTGATATCGATTTGCCGCTCCACCGGCCCAAAGCGTTCAAACCCCATGCAGCGTCCTCCTCTCGGTGTTCTCCAGGCTACGACAACCCCGCCATGCCGACGGGGCTGGCTTGCGGGCAGTCGTTTCGCCGCGGCGCCAGACTGCTCCCGTAGGCGAGCGCCGTCCCGGAACGATACCATGTGGCCCCATGCTCACCGACTACGATCTGCACCTGCTGGGCGAGGGCCACCACTGGAAGAGCTACGAGAAGCTCGGGGCGCACCTGCACGTCGTGGACGGTGTGGCGGGCGTCAACTTCGCCGTCTGGGCCCCCAATGCCGAAGCCGTGGGCGTTGTCGGCGATTTCAATGGCTGGGAAGGCCAGCGGCACCTGCTGCAGAAGCGGGTGCCATCGGGAATCTGGGAGCTCTTTGTGCCCGGCCTCGCCGCCGGAACGCTCTACAAATATCGGGTGCATGCCGATGGCGGCTTCAGCGATCGGGCGGATCCCTACGGTTTTGGTGCCGAGGTGCCCCCAAGAACGGCGTCGAAGGTGGTCGATCTGACCAGCCATGTCTGGCGGGACGAGGAGTGGATGGCACAGCGGGCCGCCCGCAACAGCCTGTCTGCGCCGCTCACCATCTACGAGGTGCATCTGGGAAGTTGGCGGCGGCCGGGCGGCGAATCGCACCGCTGGCTTTCTTACGCCGATCTCGAACGGGAACTCGTTCCCTACTGTGTGGAAATGGGGTTTACGCACGTCGAGTTCCTGCCACCGACCGAGCACCCGCTCTCGGCCAGTTGGGGCTACCAGACGATCGGTCTCTTTGCGGCCACCAGCCGTTTCGGCTCTCCACAGGATCTGATGGCACTGATCGATGCCCTGCATCGGGCCGGCGTGGGCGTGATCATCGACTGGGTGCCGGCCCATTTCCCTCGCGACGGCCACGGCCTGCGGCGGTTCGATGGCACGGCCCTCTACGAGCACGAGGATCCGCGGAAGGGCGAGCATCCCGACTGGGGAACGCTGATCTTCAACTACGGCCGCAACGAGGTCGCCAACTATCTGGTTTCGAGCGCACTTTTCTGGCTCGACTACTACCACGTGGACGGCCTTCGGGTCGATGCCGTGGCCTCGATGCTCTATCTCGATTACAGCCGCAAGGACGGGGAGTGGGTGCCCAACTGCCACGGCGGCCGCGAGAATCTCGAGGCGATCGAGTTTGTCAAAAGTTTCAACGTGCAGGTGCATGCACACCACCCGAGCGTGCTCACGATCGCCGAGGAGTCGACCGCCTGGGCCGGCGTGTCGCGGCCAACGTATGTCGGTGGTCTGGGCTTCAGCCTGAAGTGGAACATGGGCTGGATGAACGACACCCTGCGGTACATGCGGCATGACCCCGTGCACCGCAAGTATCACCATGACGAACTCACCTTCAGTCTGATCTATGCCTTCCACGAGAACTTCGTGCTGCCGCTGTCGCACGACGAGGTGGTGCACGGCAAGGGATCGCTCCTCGATCAGATGCCGGGGGATGTCTGGCAAAAGTTCGCCAATGTGCGGCTTCTTTACGCTTACATGTGGTTCCATCCGGGCAAGAAACTGCTCTTCATGGGGGGCGAATTCGGGCAGTGGCAGGAGTGGAATTTCGACGAGAGCCTGCAGTGGCACCTCCTGGCGGGCGAGCAGCATCGCGGCCTGTCCCGCGCGGTGGCCGACCTGAACAACCTCGTGCGGCGGGAGCCAGCCCTCCACGAACTCGATTTCGACGGTCGTGGCTTCGAATGGATCGACTGCCATAATTGGCAAGACAGCGTCCTGGCCTTCGTCCGCCGCGGTGCCACCAGCCGCGAGTGGGTGATCGTCTGCTGCAATTTCACGCCGGTGCTCCGACAGGGCTACCGGCTTGGCGTGCCGTCGGCGGGAGCCTACGAGGAAATCTTCAATAGCGACTCGGCCTGGTATGGCGGGAGCAACGCCGGCAACGGTGGCGGTCTGCAGTCGTCGCCGCAGCCGCACCACGGCCGCGAGCACTCGCTCGCGCTCACACTACCGCCCCTGGCGGTCGTCGTGCTCAAGCAGCGGTAGCGTTGTCAAACGAGAAGACGTTGACACCCTCCAACCGCCACGGAGTGTGAGCGATTGTGTCGGCAGGACGATCGACGTGGCGGAGCTATGCGTGGCATCCGATCCCCCGGCTCACGCCGAGGGCTTGTATGGGAGTGTGCAGCCTCACCGAGGCTGCCGCTTCCAGTCGAGTCGATACCGCTTCTGCATGCCCTCGATCAGCCCGCGGAACGTGGTCGATGCCTGCCTCTGGGCGACCATTCCGATCTTCTGCCGGTCATTGCGGCCGGCCAGAAACGTCTCCTGCAATGCAGCGACGGACGGCTCCTGCGACACCAGACGGATCACGTAGCAGACGGTCTGCGGCTCGTTGAACGCCACGGCCGTGCGGCCAGGCTCCAGGGAAAAAACAGCCCGCATGAAATCGTCGCCGGGCATCGAAACGCCCTCGGGCTGGGAGAGCACGGGCTGATTACCACCCGCCATGCCCTGCGTAAGCCACGAGAAGGGGCCAGCCTGCATGGCCTTCATCTCACTGCCGCCATAAGGGGGAACCTGCTTTTGGAGCGTCGTCTCGAGTGACTGTTGAGTTGCCTCGGCCTGCCGGGCGATCTCCTCGGCCCGCTTCTTGGCAAGACCGCGGCCCTCGACGATCCGCCAGGCCCGCTCCACGCCAGACCGGGCGGTATCAAAAGACGGCGTGAATTCGGGCTGGTCCTCCGTGCGCCACGACAAATAGCGACTTCCCTCGACATCCCGCGAACGGATCGGCCGCAACGACATCGAGCCCGCACCGAACATCTGGTCGAGCCAACGCTGTTGACGGATGCCAAAGCGGCTGGAGGGATCGGGAACGAATTCAAAGCTGCCACCAAGACCGCCGGCTGCAAACGCGGCGTCAGCAGCGATGAGTTCCGAGCGGCCTGATTCCAGCCCCTGTTTCTCGGCGATGACTGCCAGGTTGGGCGGCCTGGGGGCTTCGACGCCTGCCGGCCGCCGGGCCTGCCAGAGAGCGTAGTCTTCGGCATAACGACCGACATCGCCGGCCACGGCCGTGAAAATACGATCGATTCGGGCGTCGGCCCGCTCCCGGGCGAGCCGCTTGCGGATGTCGTCCTTGACGTTCTCGAGAGGCTCACACTGCGGTGCTTCTTCGGTTTTGGTTTCGGTCGCTTTTGCTTCAGTTGCTTTTTGGTCTGCAGCTTTGAGTTCTGTAGTCCCAGCCGCTGGGGCCGAATCCTTCTCTTCCGCAATCTTTCCAAGTGGCTGCCCAAGCGGTTGCTTTTCGGCGGCCGCTTCATTCGACGTAGTTGCCTTCGCGGTATCCGCCTTCGCAGAAGAAACCGCCGGAGCGGCCGTGGGGCTCTCCGCCGGTTTGGCTTCAGGTTGCTTAAACGCCACCGTGGAAAACGGCCGGCTACCCGCCGCTGCCCCCTTAGGAGCGGGCTGGGCTGCCTCCGGTTTTACCTCGGCCGGCTTGGCATCAGGTTTGGCATCTGGCTCGGCCGACTTGGCGGCCGGCTCGGCATCCGGTTTCGACTCCGGCTTCGATTCCGGCTTCGATTCCGGTGCGGCTGGCTTGGCGCGAAACATCGAGGTCTTGTTCTTCTCGTAATACTCCGCGATTTCCGCGTCGGTCACCTCTTTCGCGGCCTCTTCCTCGAAGAGTCCCCTCTTGGCTACGAGGTATTCGTATTCCACGCGGTGCGGCTCCCGAAAGCCCGGGGTGGCGCTGCGGGCCTCGGGAAGCTCGTCCTTGTGTTTCTCGTAAAACGCTCGAAGAACGACTTCCTTGGGCGTGGGCACCTCTCCTGCGAAGGTTTCCACGACCACAGGCACAGCCTCTATGGTGGCCCGCTGTTCAAGACGGCGAAAAAAGTCCCACTGCCAGCCGGGGGGATCGCTGTTGAAGGCCGACTGGTGGAGCATCAGCATCGTGCGGGCCGCGAGTTCGGTCCGCAGGGCTTCAAACAGATCCTGCTGGGTCAGGGGTGTTGGGCCGAGCCGCAGCCGCGAGAGGATCTCGTCAAACTGATCCTGCCGCACGAGATTGCCGGTCCATTGCCCAAGAAAATCGTTGATGGCCTGGTCGCTGACCACTATCCCGTTGGCTTTGGCATCCTGGGCCAAAAGGGTTGTCTGGACAGTCTGCTCCTCCCCCTCCGGCAGCAAGGGCAGCCGGGAAGGATCGCGGCCACCGGCTGCCGCCGACTCGGCCAGAAATCGGTTGACGAGCGATCGCAGGGCCACAGTTCGCTCGAGCCCCCCCTCCCGAAGCTCTCCCCCGGTCCAGGTCACGGCCACCGGGTCTTGAGACTCGGGAGAACCGCTCATCTGCAAGAAAGGCGGCAGCACGAAAAACGCGAGCATCGCCAGAATTGCCACGAATACCAGCAGTGAACGCTGGTATTTTCGGATTATTTCAAAGGAGCCGACCATGGCACCGCCTGTGAGCTGTTCTCGGACGGCAGAACCGTCGAGGCTTGACAAGGAACTTGAGTGCAGGGTAACGCTTGGAGACCTGCGGACAGGCCGCAGATTGTAGCGCTGGGCCGGTTTGCGCCAATCCCGATGCTGGCACCCTCCACCAAAACCTTTTCGGACGACGCACCATACGATGGCCAAAAAGAGCTCCAAGCGACCGCCCGCCAAGCGCAGCCCACCGGCCAAGAGGAGCCCGTCCGCATCGACCAGGGCGTCCGGGGCCGCGTTTCAGTTGGTGATCGTCGAAAGCCCTGCCAAGGCCAAGACCATCGAAAAGTATCTGGGGCCGGGGTTCGTGGTGAAGGCGTCGATCGGCCACATCCGTGACCTCCCGAGCAAGGCGGCTAAGGGGTCGAAGCAGGCCGTGCCGGGCGTGGATCTGGAACACGACTTCGCCCCGACCTACGAAATCGACGACAACAAGGCGAAGACCGTCTCCGAGCTGCGGCGGCTCGCCAAGGGGGCCAGCGACATCTGGTTCGCCACCGACTTGGATCGGGAGGGCGAGGCGATCGCCTGGCATCTCACCCAGGTGCTTGGCGTCGATCCGGCCCATGCCAAGCGGGTGACGTTCGACGCGATCACGAAGGCCGAAGTGCAACGTGCCTTCAGTGCGCCCCGGGTCATCAACATGCCCCGTGTCGAGGCCCAGCAGGCACGACGGATCGTGGACCGCATCGTGGGCTATCAGGTGTCGCCCATCCTCTGGAAGAAGGTCGCGGGGGGCTTGAGCGCCGGCCGTGTGCAGAGCGTTGCGACGCGGATCGTGGTCGAACGTGAGCAGGAGATTCGCACGTTCACCCCGTCGGAATCCTGGGACATCTCCGCTAACATGACCTTCGACGTGGCTGATGCCGCGGCCCTGCACCAGGCATGGACCGCCTTCATGTCCCGCCGCGACGAACGTGGCCGGCCGCCGCTGGTGCGGGAGCGCATGGCCTGGCTGGCGGATCGTCGAGCGCTGTCGTGCGATCTCGTCGAGGTAGCCGGCAAGACGCTGCGGATCGAGGCGGAGAAGGATTCGACCGCTGACCTGGCTCTGACCGCCGAAGAGGCGGCCGCGGCCGCGGGACTCATCGACGTGAGCGTGGTCCGTGAGACCGACTCCGCCGGCAGAGGTCGCGGCCAAAACACCGTGCGGATCACCGGCCGGCCCGACCCTGCCGCGAGATACACCGTCGAATCGATCGACGTCACCCGCACCCGCTCGCGTCCCTACCCGCCGTTCATCACGAGCACCCTTCAGCAGGCCGCGAGCAGCCGGTTGGGCATGTCGACCGACCGTACGATGCGGATCGCCCAGCAACTCTACGAGGGCATCGACGTGCCGGGCGAAGGCCGCGTGGGCCTGATCACCTACATGCGCACCGACTCGACAAACCTCTCGAAAGAGGCGGTCGACATGGCCCGCCGCTATCTCAAGGAGCGGTTCGGCGAGAAGTATGTTCCGGACAAGCCCCGGGCGTTTGCCAGCTCCAACGACAGCGCGCAGGAGGCCCACGAGGCGATCCGGCCGACCGATGCGTTCCGGGATCCCGACAGCATCGCCTCGGCGCTGCTCGACATGCGTGATGGCGAACAACTCCTCAAGGTCTACCGCCTTATCTGGCAGAGTTTCGTCGCCTGCCAGGCGACCGAAGCCGAGTGGGACTCAACCAGCGTCCGCATGCGCCGCAGCGACCGTGATACCGGCGCTGTGTTCAAGGCGAGCGGCCGCGTGCTGCGATTCGACGGTTTTTATGCGGTGAGCGGGACACCCAAGGACGATGGCGACCAGGTGCTGCCCGACTTCCAGAAGGGCACGAAACTGGCGGCTCTCGACATCGAGCCGCGGCAGAAGTTCCAGTCGCCGCCGCCGCGGTATACCGAGGCCACGCTGGTCAAGAAAATGGAGGAGGAGGGCATCGGTCGTCCCTCGACCTATGCCAGCATCATCAACGTGATCGAGAATCGCGGTTATGTCATCCAGCAGGATCGCAGGTTTCAGGCGACGGCGATCGGCGAGGCGGTCACGGGCTTCCTCAAGCGAGGCTTCCGCGATCAGTTCATCGAGATCGGGTACACGCGGGAGATCGAACGCGAACTCGACCAGGTGGCGCAGGGCACGAAGCGGTGGACCGACATGCTCCATGAGTTCCACGCCGAACTCACACCCAAGCTCGAAAGCGCCATGGACGAGCCGCACGAGAAGGCCAAGGCGGACCCGTCGCCCTACGCCTGTCCGCAGTGCGGTCGCCGGCTCGAATACCGTCTTGGCGGCAAAGGTGAGTTTCTGTCGTGCAGTGGCTACAACGAAAAAATTCTGGAGACGCCGCCGGCTGCCAAGCCCGTGGCCAAGGGAAAAAAGCCTAGAAAACCGGCGAAGCCGAAGGAAGTCCCGGCCTGCTCGTTTGCCATGCCCGTCGACCGTCAGCGGCGGCCGCTCCTGCCGGAGCAGATCGACCTGCTCTCCCCGGCCGGCATCCCGATGGTGAAGCGGACCGGACGGTTCGGTGATTTTCTCGTCGAGGACAAGCCACGCCCCGTGAAGCCAAAAGGAAAGAAGGCCGCTGAGGGCTCTCTCGCCGAGCCGCCGCCCTTCATTCTCAACCTCGACAAGAAGGCGAATATCAAATTTCCCTCGCCGCCGCCGTTGGTCACCGACATCGCCTGTCCCAAGTGCGGCGATTTCATGAACCTGCGGGATGGGAAGCGTGGCCCGTGGCTCGGTTGCCGCGCCTTTCCGAAATGCCGTGGCAGGGAGGCTTTCACGAAATTGCCGGAGACGCAGCAGAAGGCGCTCGAACGCCAGTTGGCCGATGTATTGGCCGGCCACACGAAGTTGGCGCTCACACGCCGCGACGGGGTCACGCCCGTGACGGAGGGGGAACCGCTTTCGAAGCTCCAGCTGGAGGGTGGAATCGCCGAGCTTGCCCGGTTCGACGGCTGACAGGGGGCTGGGCATGGCAAGTTAAAAACTCGCCCCCACGGGGGAGGACGAGGTCATAGGGCTGACACATGATCCTCGCGCGTTCCCCGAACGGTCGCGCGGGTGGGTGTTCCCGACCGGTGTTCTCCGGCCGAGCGCTGGGGCTCGGCAAGGAATCCCGTCGCTCACGCTCAGGGCTTTTATGAAGCCCGGCAGCGGGGAATCCCGTCGCTCACGCTCAGGGCTTGTATGAAGCCCGGCAGCGGGGAATCCCGTCGCTTACGCCCCCATAAAAGCCCTCGGCGTAAGCCGGGGGATCGGCAGTAAGGAATCCCGTCGCTCACGCTCAGGGCTTGTATTAGGGGCTTGTATGAAGCCCCACTGTTCTCAGACGAAATCCCCGACGGGATGACGCGCGAGGATTCTGTGGGAGCCGTATCAGAGGTCGCCCCCGCGGGGCATCAGAGCCACGGGAGGTCGACCGTGAACGTGCTGGGCATTTCATCCAGGGCGACGGCAAAGGCTGTCGCGTGCGAGCGACAGTGGGAGATGCTCACGAGAATGCAATGGATGCCCATCTTCTCGGCGATCTCCTGAGTGCCCCCCTTCAGAAACGCCTGCGGCCGACCGCCCAGTCCGTTCCTGACCTCGATGTCCCGCCAGCTAATGCCCCGGCGCCAGCCCGTGCCCAAGGCCTTGAGCACGGCCTCCTTGGCCGCCCAACGCCCCGCAAAGTGCTGCGTGGCCATGCGGCGACTCCGGCAGTACTCGATCTCGAGCGGCGTATAGACGCGTTCGACGAACAGTTCGCCATGCCGCTCGATCATCTGCGCTATCCGCAGGCATTCGGTGATATCAGTTCCCACTCCAAGGACATTCATGCTCGTGCTCCCCGCAGCGAGGGTTTCGCCGCCGCCTCGCCCTGTCCGACCCTGCCCCGTGCCAGGCCGCAGGCTCGCCGGGCCCGTTCGAGCACGGCACCGGCCTGCACGCGGGCCCGCTCCGCCCCGGCGGCGAGGATCGCCTCGATGCGTTCCGGATCCGCCTCGAGCGCCGCCCGCCTCGCCCGCGACTCGGCAAAGAACTGGGCCGCCGCCTCGGCGAGCGCCTTTTTCACTTCGCCGTAGCCGAAGCCGCCACGCCGGTAGAGGTCGGCCATCTTCAGCCGGTCGGCCTCCGGGGCCACGAGCGAGTAGAGCGCGAAGAGATGGTCATCCTCAGGAGGCTTCGGCTCTTCCAGCGGACGGGAGTCGGTCGTGATCCGCATGATCTTCTTCTTCTGCGAGGCTGGATCCTCGAAGACATCCAGCGTGTTGTCGTAGCTCTTGCTCATCTTCTGGCCATCGGTGCCGGGCACGCGTGCCCCCCCCTCCACGAGCCGCGGCTTCGGCAGCACGAACACCTCGCCGTAGAGGTGGTTGAACGTGCCAGCCAGATCACGGCAGACCTCGATGTGCTGCACCTGATCCTCGCCGACCGGCACAACCGTGGCGTCGTAGGCGAGGATGTCCGCGCTCATCAGGACGGGGTAGGTGAAGAGGCCGGCGTCGGCCGGGAGGCCGCGGGACTTCTTGTCCTTGTAGGCGTGGCAGCGCTCGAGCAGGCCCATCGGTGTCACCGTCATGAGCAGCCACGTGAGCTCCGTCACTTCCGGCACGTCCGACTGCACGAACAGCGTCGCGCGGTCGGGGTCGAGGCCCAGCGACACGAGGTCGACTGCCGCATCGTGCACGAGCGACCGCAGCCGCTCCGGCTCGCGGACGGTGGTGAGCGCATGCAGATCTGCGATGAAGTAATAGGCTTCGCCCGCCGTCTGCAGATCGATGTATTGCCGGATCGCGCCGAAGTAGTTGCCCCAGTGGAACCGGCCCGTCGGCTGGATTCCCGACAGAACGCGGGTGGGGGCCGGGGGCCGGGGGGCAGGCGGAGCGTTTGCTTCAGCTGGCATGGGACTGGCTTTCAGGGGAGGTGGCATCCGGCGGCCCGCATGGAGCCCGCTGCGGGAGGGCGATCGTTCCGATGACGTCGGCCATGCCCGAGGCCCCCAGGTCGGCAAGCGCCGTCGGCAGGCCGTCGAGCAGTCTGGTCGATACCACTGGCTCGGCGAAATTCGCCGTTCCAATCTGCACGGCCGAGGCCCCGGTGACAAAAAATTCCATGCAGTCGTCGAGGGTCATGATGCCGCCGACTCCGATGATCGGGATGTCCACTGCCTGCCGTACCTGGTGGACACACCGCAGCGCGATCGGCTTGATCGCCGGCCCGCTCAGACCACCGATCACGTTGCCGAGCATGGGCCGTCGGCGACGCCAGTCAACGGCCATGCCCTGGCAGGTGTTGATGAGCGTGACGGCATCGGCGCCGCCATCCCGAGCCGCCTTCGCGATCTCCACGATGCTGGTGACGTTGGGGGTGAGCTTGGCGAGCACGGGCAACGAGGTGGCCGCCCGCACGCCCTCGACCACCTGGCGGCAGGCTTGTGGGTCGGTCCCCATATCAACTCCATGGCTGACGTTGGGGCACGACACGTTGAGTTCCAGGGCCGCGATGCCGGGCACGCCGTCCAGGCGGGACGCCAGCGTGACAAAGTCGGCGAGGGATGCGCCCGCGATGCTCACCACCACGGGAGCGCCGCACCGCACCAGAAAGGGGAGTTGGTGGATAAGAAAAGATTCCACGCCGTCATTGTCGAGGCCGATCGAGTTGAGTAGGCCGGCCGCGGTCTCGACGGTTCGCCAGGGAACATTCCCCTGGCGGGGCAGTGGTGTGATGGTCTTGGGCACGATTCCGCCGAGCCGGGTGAGGTCGAGGAATCCCGTCATCTCCCGGCCGTAGCCGAACGTGCCCGACGCCACCATGATCGGGTTCGGGAGGTGGAGCCGTCCCAGCGAAACGGTGAGTGAAACCGCCCGCCCGGCTGGCAGCGGCGTCTGGACCGCCAGAGGAGACGCCGGGGATTCGGGTGGATGCATGGAGAAAGCCAAGCCAGCGGAGGGCTGGAAGCAGATTCAGGAATCGGGTGGAAGTGGAGGTGGAGCGTCTGACGCCAACGCGAAACGTCGGCAGTGTCCCCTGCCGCGGCCGCGGAATGGACAGCGAAAGTGTAGTGGGTTTTCCAGCCGTCCCTAGGGTCGCCGCCGCCGGTTCCGGCAGGGCGTGGCCCCAGGGGCGTTTTGGCGGCCGAAAAATATGCCGATTCTGTCAAGTCTGACGATTATGCCGCCGATAACACTGGAGAATGCTTCCTGAAACGCCGGCTGCCCGGCAAGGTGGATCGTTGACACTAATACTTGCCAGCCATAGACTTCCGACGAATCGCACCTGCCGTGCGGAGCGTCCATGTCGTGACCAAGAAAGACATTGTCAGAACGATCGCCGAGCAGATCGAACTGCCGCAGCTTCGTACGAAGGAGCTGGTGCAAAAGACGTTCGACGCCCTCATCGACGCGTTAGTGCGGGAGGGCCGGGTCGAACTCCGGAATTTCGGCGTCTTCCAGATCAAAAAACGCGAGGCTCGAATGGCCCGCAACCCCCGCACAGGGGAAAGAGTGCCCGTGCAGGCAAAGAGCGTGGTGACGTTCAAGCCGGGCAAGGAGATGGAGGCTCGCGTGCGGCAACTCGATCAGGAGGCGAACTCCAGCGAGTCCGGGGCTGCCACCGCCGCCGAGCGGCCGCTGCAAGCACCGCTACCACCAGCCGCCGAGCCGCCGCAGTAGGCTTTCCAAGATCAGGAAGGCTCGCCAAGCAGGGAAGGCTCGCCAGATCAGGAAGACTGGTCGGGGCGGGTGCCGGGCGGGGTCTAGGGGCTTTGGCCGGTCAGTCTGCAGTTCAAACGAAAAATCAACGTCGCGGCAATGGATTGCCGTCAGCTACATCTTCGCCCAAGCCCACCAGGCCCACGATGGTCGGCGACCGGCAGGCCGGGTTGGAGTGTCTTTTTTCGCAGCCGCATACCGCGGCACACAAGGCATCCCGCACCGGATCATGGATTGGACGAGGGAGGCGCAGGTCATGAAGACCCACGACAGAACCGGTGGCATGATGAATAGGGCCGCGTGCATGCTTCTTGCCGCCGTCGCGATGGCAACGAACACTGGCTGCCTGATCCCAATGTATTCTGGCGATCCGGTGCGACGGGCCGAGCAACTGATCTACACGTCGGAGGATCTGCGGCAGATCACCGACGAATGGGAGCGGATCTGGTTTCTCGACCAGCCGTCGCACATGACGCTCTACCGCACTCATGGCGGCGTGCTGTAACCCGCAGACTCAAGCAAGCCAGCTGAAGCAAGCCAACTGAAGCTAGCCAACTGAAGCTAGATGCGGATCTTTGACGCCTGCTCGACGATCTGTTCGAGCGGCACGAGATTACCCTTGTCGCAGCCCGGGCAGGCCTCGGCCGCCTCAGCCCATGCTTCGGGCGTGCGGATATTGGAATCCCAGAACGGCCAGGTCTTGCACTGCCGCGGACGTTCGTCATACGCCGTGCATTTGCGGGTCTTCTCGTCCAGCAGCACGCAATCGCCTCCGGCACGCTCCTTGAGCGACCGGCGCACGCCCACCCGCTTCACGTGCTCCGCCTCGAAGTCGGCAGGCGTCATGCCGAGCCTGCCGGCCATGCCGTTGATCTCTTCCTGATTGACCCAGACATAGCCCTCGGCTCCCGAGCAGCAGTCACCGCACTGCGTGCACTGAAACCGCAGGCCGCCGGAGTACCAGACATCTTTTCGAATTCCTGCCATGGTCGTTCCTCGCCGATTGTCACCGGAGTTGCTGTACGGCTTCCACGAGCGCATCAACATCGTCGCCGGTGTTGAACGGTCCGAAACTCGCCCGCACGGTGCCGCCAGCCTGCGTGCCCAGATGGGGATGGATGCAGGCGGCACAGTGAAAGCCCGACCGCACCTGCACGCCGGCGATCTGTTCGAGCAGCACGGAGACCTCGCCGGGATCATAGCCATCGACTGTAAAACTCACAATCGGCGCAACACGTTCTTCCGCGAACCGATCGCCGCCCGTCGGGCCGTCTTTGTTTGCATACGGCCCGATCACCCGCACGCCAGAGCATTCGCCCAGCCCCGCGGCGGCGGTGGCGGCCAGCCCGCGGCAGTGCTGACCAGTCCGTTCGATCGACTGGGATTCAATCCACTCCACGGCTGCCAGCAATCCGGCCAACGCCGGCAGGTCGGGGGTGCCGGCCTCCATGCGATCGGAGAATCGCTCCGGCATGGCGAGGCTATCACTCGCTGAGCCCGTGCCGCCCTGCACCAGGGGATCAAGCTCAATGCCCGGCCGTACCCAGAGGATGCCGGTTCCTGCTGGGCCGAGCAGCCATTTGTGAGAGGCGGCCACCACGATGTCGGCGCCGTAACCGCTCCCCTCAGAGGCGATCTGGCCCAGTGACTGCGCGGCATCCAGCAGCAGCAGGCCGCCACGCGCGTGTGCGAGGGTGGCAATCGAACGCGCATCCTGCACGGCGCCGGTGACATTGGAGGCATGCGAGCAGACCACGAGCCGGGTCGCCGGTCGCCAGGCCCGGGCGATGGCGTCGGGGTCGACGCGGCCTGCGGCGTCGCAGGGCACGATCGCAAGCTCGATCGTGCCGCGCTCCCTGAGCGCGTGCAGGGGACGGAGTGTGGCGTTGTGATCGGCGGCCGTGGCGATCACGTGGTCCCCGGCCCTGAGCAGACCGTGGATCGCCATGTTGAGCCCGAGCGTCGCGCCCGCCGGGAAGGCCACCCGCGCGGGATCGACGCCGCCCAGGAGGCGTGCCACTGCGTCCCGACACCGCGTGCGAATCGTATCCGCCACGACCGCCTCACGGTAGGTGGCCCGTCCGGCCGCAACGCCGATCGAGCGGCCGGCATGTTCCCATGCCTCCCACACCTCCGCTGGCTTGGGCCATGATGTGGCGGCGTTGTCGAGATAGCGGCGGACTGCCCCGGATGCAGCCATGGTCAACCCCCGATCTGATACATGGCATGGGCCGGTCGTTCGAAGGCCGGCGTACCGATGCCGTGGGCGGCACGCTTCGCCAGCAGACAGTCGCGAAGCAGGCGGGCGATCGCGTCGTCGGAGCCGCCCGTACGAAGGATCTGCCGCGCGTCCCAGTCCGTCGTCGAGAACAGGCAGTTGCGAAACTGACCGTCAGCCGTGAGCCGGAGCCGGTCGCACCGCTCGCAGAAGGGCTGTGTCACCGGATCGATGAAGCCGACACGGGCAGCCTGTCCGGGCGACCCACCCTCAGGGCCGACGCCGTCGCCCGGCCCGGGACCAGTCACGTAGTCGTAGTCGATCGCCGGCTGGCCCTCATCGACCCGCACGGCGGGCACGAGCGGCCCCACTTCCCGGCCGAGGATCTCGCGGACCTCCCGGCCCGAGAGTACCTGTCTGTCGGACCAGGAGGTCTCTCCGTCGAGCGGCATGAACTCGATGAACCGGAGGTGGAAGCCCTCACGGCGACAGAACCGGGCCAGCGGCACGATTTCCTCCTCCGTGAGACCGCGGATGGAAACGGCGTTGATCCGAATCGAGCGGAAGCCGGCGGCCTGTGCGGCAGCGAGGCCGGCGATCACGCGGTCGAGCCCCTGCCGCCGCGCGATCCGTTCGAAGACCTCCTCACGAAGCGAGTCAAGGCTGACGTTGAGACGGTGCAATCCCGCCTCGCGCAGACCGGCAGCCTGCTCCACGAGAAGCAGGCCGTTGGTCGTGAGCGATACGTCTTCGATGCCGGGAATGCCAACGAGCAGTCGCACAAGCCCGTCGATGTCGCGTCGCATCAGCGGCTCGCCCCCTGTGAGCCGGATCGAACGGATGCCCAGACCTGCCGCCACGCGGGCGACCCGTTCGATCTCCTCGTAGCTGAGCAATTCCTCCCGCGGTTTGAAGACGACGTCGAGCGGCATGCAATACGTGCAGCGGAGATTGCAGCGGTCTGTCACGCTGATCCGCAGATCGGTGTGCACGCGACCGAAGCCATCGACGAGTGTTGAGGCAGCCGCGGGGCTGTCCGGTGCGGTGGCGTTGCTCATGCGTCCTCCGCCCGGCTCGCGGTCGGCATGCCAGGGTCGCCGGGCAGCCGTCTTTTAGGTTTGGCCGAGGTGTCTGGTTGGAGCGGCGTGTCTGGCTGGGCAACCGTGTCTGGATGGAGCCAGGTCCGGCTGCCATCGGCCCCCTCCTCGCACTTCCAGATCGGGGCCTCGTGCTTGATGCGATCCATGAGCCACGCTGCTGCCGCAAAGGCTTCGCGACGGTGGGGGGCGCTGGTGGCGATCGCCACGCTCGTCTCGCCCACCGCGACCTCACCGAGTCTGTGAGTCACGATGCATGCCGACAGTGCAAACTCTGCCATCGCCTCGTCACGCAACCTGGCCAGCACGGCCCGGGCCAGCGGCTCGTGGGCCTCATAGGCGAGGCGTCGCGTCAGCACGCCGGCCGTCATGCCCCGCGTCGTACCGACAAACAGCACGTTCGCGCCGGCCGCGTCGTCGGAAACGGCTGCCAGGAGGCGGGCCGCGTCGATCCGCTCCCAGACCAGCCACGCGTCGGCAGATGCGGGCGTCGGGTCTGTGTTGTAGGCGTTCATGTCACCCTCCACTCACTGGCGGAATGATCGCGACGTCGGTGCCACCGGGCACGATCGCATCATCAGCCACGTAGCAGTCGCCGATCGCCACGGCGCTGCGGGCGAGCAGGGGCGCGATGGCTGGAAACTCATTGGCAAGACCGCTGCGGAGCGAGGCCACCGTGCCGCCTTCCCAGGCCAACTCCACCGAGCGACGGCCGACCAGTGCGGCCATGCCTGCGAACAGGCTGATGCGGAGCCTGCCGACGGGTGTGGAGTTGACGGGTGTGGAGCCGACGGGTGTGGAGCCAGCAGTGGTGGAGCGTGATGCGTGCATGCAAAGTCAACTGGTGGTGAGAGGACCGCTCCTGCCCGTGAGCAGTGAGTCGAGCCCATCGGGGCCGGAGCCCGTCAGGAGTCCGTACGACTTTGCCAGCAGTTTGACGGGATGGACCGTTGGTTTCGTGGTGCCCTGTTCCATTTGTATCCGGCAGCCACTGCACTCGGTAGCACCCGCCTCGATGCCGCTGCTCCGCATCGCCGACACGAGCCCGAGGCCCACCCGCAGGCTTGTGCGATAGTTCCGACGGGAGAGGCCGAAGGTGCCGGCCATCCCGGAACAGCCGCGGTCGGCAGCGTCGATTGCGAGGCCGGGCACGAGCCGCAGGAGGTGTTCGGCCGGACTCTTGTCGCGGCCGATCCGGGCGTGGCAGGGGGCATGGTAGAGAATGCGGGTGTCGGGCTGCGTGGCCAGCGGCTGGAAGTCGGACCGCAGGCGGCCCTCGCGATGCAGCTCCCAAAGGAATGCCGTCGCATCGGAGGTGGCCGCCACGACGCGGTCCATCTCGTCGTCGGCCAGCAGGAGCGGATAGTCGTGCACGATGCAGGTGACGGCGGAGGGCTCGGTGCAGATGATCCTGTAGCCGAGGCGAACAGCCTCAGCGAGCACCCGGAGATTGATGCGGGCCAGCCGTCGCGCCGCGTCGACATCCCCCGCCGACACCATGGGCATGCCTGCCGACACCTGCCGGGGATCGATGAACACGCCGATGCCGTTGTGTTCGAGCACCGCCACCAGCGACCGCACCAGCAGCGGATCGTGGCGGCGGGCGAAGGTGTCGAGGAAGTAAAGGACCCGTGGGCCGCTGCGTTGCGACGGCCGCGTCAGGCCGCGACGGGCCGCCCAACGCATGACCTGCTGCCCGGTAAAGGAAGGCAGCTTTCGGCCCCGGGCGATTCCCAGGAGTTTCTCCATCAGCCAGCGGGCCTGCGGGTTGGCAATCGCCAGGTTGGCCAACGGCCCGACCGCTCCCCCCAGGCCGCTTAGGGTATCGACCCGCGACAGCAGCCACGAAGGAAGATCGAGGCTGTTGATGCCGACGTGCGCCGCCTTGAGTTCCGTGACGATCGCCGGGATGTCGACCGCCGCGGCGCAGTCGGTCCGGCACTGGTGGCAGTTGAAGCAGGTGTCTGCGATCGCCCGTACTGCATCCTGGCCAACCGCGCGGGAGTCGAGTTGGCCGGAGAGCAGGGCGGCCATCAGGTTGGCCTTCGCGCGGGGCGAAGCCTCTTCGGCCTGAGTCTCCCTATACATCGGGCACATCCGCGAGGCGGGCGACTGGCTGCGGCAGGCTCCACAGCCGTTGCACGCATCGACCTCGTCGGCCCGCTGCTCCGACGTCCATGTCAGCACGGGCAGCGGTGGCGACACGGTCGACGCGGGGCTCATCGCCGGTTTCTGCGGTGCGAGCGGCGGTGCGGCCTGCAGGTGGGGCTCGAGCGGAAGCCGCCATGAAGCCGGAGCCTCGGACTGGGTGTGTGTCAGGGAGGGAGCCACGCTCGTGTGGGGGAGCGCACGCACCTGCTCCGCCTGGGCAAGGTTTGAGACCGGGGCCGGGCAAGCGACCAGTCCCGGATTCAGAATGCCGAGCGGGTCGAAGACCCGCTTCACCGCCGTGAACACGCCCGCAAGCTCGGGAAAGTGCGTGGCGAAGAAGGCCGTCCGCGAGAGCCCGAGCCCCTGCTCGCCGCCGATCGTGCCGCCGAAGGCAACGACCTCACGGTAGAGGGCATCCGCGAGCCGCTCCAGCCGCAATCGCTCCGCCGGATCCCGTGGATCGGCGTAGGGCCGAATGTGCAGCTGGCCGTGGGCGGCATGGGCGAAGAGCATGGCGGTGACGTCGCACTGTTTGAGCACCTCCTGCAGCCGCCGCAGAAAATCGGGCAACGCTTGCGGCGGTATTACCACATCCTCCACGAACGGCACCGCCCGGATGGTGCCTCGTACGCCATGGAGCGTGGGCACGACACTCCGCGACAACTGCCAGAGCCCGGCCCGGTCTGCGGCATCCGTCGCCCGACGGACATCGATGCACAGCGGCCGCGGCCCCTGAAGCCGGCGTGCGGCCTCGTCGAACCGCGCGGCGGCCGCCATCTCATCGTCGGCGGAAAACTCCACGAGCAGGGCCGCTTCGGCGACCGGCGGAATCAGCTGATCGAACGCCGGCTTTGCGGTTCGCGCCAGCGCGAGGTGCCGTTTGTCGAACAGGTCGCAGGCGTCGGGAGCGAGTGGTCGCAGCCTGATCGCCGCCTCTGCCGCCCGATCGAGCGAGTCGAAGAGAAACAGGCCCACGGCCGTGGCGGCCTCGGCCGGCACCGTGCGGAGCGTGGCCTCGGTGACGATGCCCAGAGTTCCCTCGGCTCCGCAGAGCAGCCGTGGCAGATCGATGAGCCCATCCCGATCGAAGCTGCGGGCCAGATCGTGCAGTTGGTAGCCGCCGTGCGTGGAACGTGTGGCCGGCTGCGCGGCGGCGATCAGCGGCCGCGACGCAGCGAGGACGTCGGCGACGCCCGCGGCCAATTCCGCAAGCCGATGGGTCTCGCGGGCGGCGGGCGTGTCTGGCGGGAGGAACGGTCCATCCGTGGCCGGCGGGAGGGGAGCCGTGGGCACGAGTTCCACGATGCCACCGTCCGCGAGCACGACCCGCGCCGAGACAAGTCGGCCGCTCATCGAACCGTGTCGGGGAAAACGGCTGCCGGATGAGTTTCGGCCCACCATGCCGCCGATGGTGGTCACCCAACTATTCGTCGGGTCGACGCCCAGCGAACGCCCGCGTCGGGCGAGGTGTTCCTCCAGTTGCGCCGCGACCACACCCGGCTGCACCCGCACCTCATCCGCATCGGTCTGCACGATCCGTCGCAGGAATCGGCCGCAGTCGATGACAATCCCCGGCCCGAGCGACCCACCGGCCAGGCTCGTGCCGGCGCCGCGGGTATGCACCGGAATCCGCCGTTCGGCCGCCCACTGCACCGCCGCCGCGACGTCTTCGGCCGTGCGCGGCCGCACGACCGCCAGCGGCCAGACTTCGCAGAGGCTCGCGTCGGTGGCGTAGAGGCTCCGCGCGGCGGCGTCGCTGAGCACTTCGCCGGTGACGACGCCGCGGAGGTCCTCCTCGATCCTGCTCCGCTGCTGCTCGCCATCCATGGCTCACCTCACGGGCGTTTCGGATCGGAGGAGAGTTGCTTCGTGCGGGCGACGAGCTGCCGATGTTTCTCGTGCGTTTCGAGGTCGAAGCCACCGAACTGGCTGCCGCCGGCCCGCTGGCCGGCGATCTGGGCGGCGACGCCGTCGCCACTGTAGCGGGCGCCGCACCGGTAGCAGCTGAGACAGTCGGGCATCAGGAAGAAGAGTGCGAGGTCAAGCAGCGCCGTGCCGAACAGGATGCCAAACGTGGCCACCAGTTCGCGGTTGGCCCATGCCACGCAGCTGGCCGCCAGGCCCACCACCACGATCGCCAGACCGAGCCGCTGGGGGAAATCCTTCCGAATAAAGAGCTCCAGGCTCGGGCAGGCAAGGCACCTCAGGAGACGGGGTATCTCCGGACCGTCACCGCTGCGGGCGGCAAAGGCATCGGGTGGAAGCCTTAGCGTGGCACCACAGGTGGAGCACTCGAGCGCATCACGGGACTCGATGCCATCCAGTGACGTGGTCGCTTGGCAGGCAGGGCAGGCGTAGGTGATGCGCATCGATGGCTCTCGCGATTGGCTGACCGGCGGTATCAGGCTGCTACGGACAGCATCTGGGCCGTGAGTTCGCCGAGGATGGCGGCGAGGCAGGCCACATACAGAATACCCGTGGCGCTCTGCGTGTTGGGGATGTCGAGGGTTTTTCGGCTGAGCCAGAGCAGGACGGGCAGTCCGGCCAGCCCGGCCAGCCACCGCAGCGAGACCAGCGCGAGCGTTGTCGAACCGCCCGGCATGGCGGCTGCCGCACCGCCGGGGAGCGTTGCCGCGACCGTTGCCACGAGTTGCACGGCCCAGGCAACGAGTGCCACATCGATCATGCGGCGGAGCACGTCGACCCGCATGCCAGGCGCATTGAGGTACCAGTGTCCAAGCAGCATGGCATGCACGGTGAGTCCGGTGACAAGACCCGAAAGCAGGCCGACGCCGACGCTCCTCCAGCCAGCTGTCAGGCCCACGCCCGACACCGACTGCGTCGCCTGCGCCGACTGGGCCAGCGCCATCGCCAGCGCCAGCAGCACGGCCGTGGCGACACAGAGCGTCATGCCGGCCCGGGGCCGCTCCGCGAACCAGGCAATGCTCGCCATCCACGCCGTCACGGCTGCCGCGGCCGGCAGCGTCCAGCCGAGGCCGGGAAGTGTCTGTGCACACAGCAGCGACGCAAACGTCGCGAGCCCGAGCACCACGAGCATGTTGACCCGAAAAAATCCGGCTGGAACAAGGGCCGAAGGAGTAAGCACCAGTGCCACCGACAGCCCCCAGCCGAAGCGGCAGAGAAAATCGACGAGGAGCGTCATGCGGCGGCCTCCGCGGACGGACAGCCACCAGCCATCCCAATCCGCCCCATCCCAATCCGCCCCATCCCAATCCGCCCCATCATGGTGCGCGGCTTCCATTGCCGTAGATCAACGACATCACCTCGGCCCGGCTGGAGATGTTCGATCTGAAAAGGCCCTTCATCGCCGAGGTCACGCAGACACTGCCGGGCTTCCGCACGCCACGGATCGTCATGCAGGTGTGCGATGCCTCGACGACCACGGCGACACCCTTGGCGCCCAGGTCGTGCACGAGGAGGTCGGCGATCTGCTCGGTCATCCGCTCCTGCACCTGCGGACGGTGCGACAGGGCTTCCACCACCCGGGCCAGTTTGCTCAAGCCTAGCACGCGGCCGTTGGGCAGATAGCCGATGTGGGCATGCCCCATGAAGGGCAGGAGATGATGCTCGCAGACACTGTTGAAGGCGATGTCGCGAACGAGCACGATCTCGTCATATTTTTCAGTGAACGCCTTGCGGAGATGCACCCGTGGATCGGCATGCAATCCGCTGAACATCTCGGCGTACATGCGGGCCACGCGGGCTGGCGTTTCCAGCAGTCCCTCGCGATCGGGATCCTCACCCACGGCGAGCAGAATCTCTCGCACGGCCCGTTCGATCCGGGCATGATCCACAGGGTGGCCGCCCTCGCCGACTTTGGGGCCGCCGGCAGAGCCGCCGTCGGAAGCAGTCGGGCCGGTGCCACTCGGTAGACCATCGGCATCGCATGAAGGAGAGAACGTATTCATCCAAGCAAGTTTACCAGATGCCCGCAGGGACGAAATGCACTGGACGAGGGCTCCCTAGTTGACGCTGAAGGCGGGAGGAAAGGTTCTACCGCCGCCGGTCGTGCCGCGGGTTTCGATGGCCTCCATCAGCAGTCGAACGCGACGGAAGACGTCGCATTCCGTCAACAGCCTCAGCTTGATGTCGAGATCGAGGTCGATCGTGTAGGAAACGATGTCGGTGAGCATCCCGAGCGTGATCTGGCTGCCCAGCAGTTGGTCGAGTTGCTCGTAGGCCTGTGGAATCCGCGGCATGGCCCGCTTGAAGGCTGCCAGGAGTTGCTGCTGCAGCCCGGCGGCATCGCCAGCGGCCGCATGATCCGGCTCGTGGTCTTCGAGAATCTCTGCCTCGACCAGCCGGAACGGCTTCGTGGCCGGGAGTTCCCGGCCCAGCCGCAGACGGCGGACACCCAGCAGCAGAACGTTGTAGGTGCCCTCGGGCGTCCGTTGGTGCGTGGCTATACGGCAGAGGCAGGCTGTGGGCTGCAGGGCCGGCCGATCTTCGTACTGCTGTTCCCAGCCGGGGGCCAGGAGCCCCAGCGCGATGAGCCTGTCGTCTTCGATAGACTCCTCGAACATCGAGAGATACCGCGGCTCGAAGATGTGCAGGGCCTGCATGACGTGGGGAAACATCACCAGGTTCGGCAGCGGGAAGATCCGCGCCACGCCGGAGAAGTTATCTGGGGAGAAGGCCAAAGGTTCATCAGACATGGTGTCTATCACTCGGCCGAAGGCGGCGGATCGAGGTGGATTTCGGGAAGCAGGTCGGGATCGAGAATTAGCGACGGAAAGTCCTCGGTGCTCGCCGCAACCTCGGCCAGGCAGGTGTCAAATTTGGCGAGAAATGTGGTCACGTCGAGTCCTAAATGGAGCGGGCAGTAGGGTTCGAGGTAGCCGTGGACGCTGGTGTGGAGCTTGCGGGCCCCGCGGATGTTTCCGTTGCCAAAATGATAGAGGGCCACCGCGGCCTGGATCAGCCCTTGGTAAAACTTTCTCGACGGTCCCCGGTACTCCGTCCAGAGTTCCTCCCAGATTTCGTGGCTTTCGTAGTAGTCGCACTCATTAAATTTCTCGATTCCCTGTAGGTAGAGGGGATCGTAGGCGGGAGCGTTCATAGGATGCTCGCGGAACGTAAAACGCTTGGAAGGGTAGAGGCGGCCAATGGTGAATGGTAGCAAGGGGAGCGAAAAACGGGGGGTGCCAAGGCGGACGCAGCGTGCCCCGGCGGCCGCCATGCCGCGGCGGCTTGGGCCTGTGGTGGCACGGCGGCTCGCGAGGGCCTACCCCGGAGCGAACTGCTCCCTCGATTTTGCCAGTCCCTTCCAGTTGCTGATTGCCACGATCCTTTCGGCCCAGTGCACCGACAAGCGGGTAAACGTCGTGACAGTCAGCCTATTCAGCCGCTGGCCGACAGCGGAGGCGCTTGCCGCAGCGACCCAGCCGCAGGTCGAGGCAGTCATCCGTTCGACCGGTTTCTTTCGGGCCAAGGCCAAAAACATCCGCGGTTGCTGTGCGGCGCTGGTTGCGAGGCATGGCGGGCAGGTGCCCCTCACGCTGGATGAGCTGATCCATCTTCCTGGTGTGGGCCGCAAAACAGCCAATGTCGTGCTGGGCAGCGGTTTTGGCATCCCTTCGGGAGTGGTGGTCGACACGCACGTGGGACGGATTTCCCGCCGTCTGGGCCTGACACGCCATGCCGATGCGGTCCGCGCCGAACGCGACCTCGTGGCGGCAATCCCGAAATCCCACTGGATTGCCTTCAGTCACCGTCTGATCGAGCACGGTCGCACGGTGTGCATGGCCCGCCGGCCGCGGTGTGAGGCATGCCTGCTGGCCGATCTCTGTCCGCAGATCGGCGTAAAAATGCCCGCGAAGAAGCGGTGAACGGCGGGAAATAATGGAAGGCTTTGTGCGGCCGACGGACCTGCAAAAATTCGGGCCGCGGGGTCATGGGCACCCCGCCCCTGAGAGCATACAATCGCGATCCTCATCGTCGGCGAGTGCTGTGACGGCTCCTCCCGGTCTGGTTTTAGCAGTGCTGATAGTTTCCGGTTCGGTTTGCTCACTCAAGAGCACCACCTAGGCAAGGGCACCCCCCATGATCCTCTCCGGCAATGAGATCAGGCAGCAACTCGGCAGCAACATTCTGATCGAGCCGTTCGACGAGAGCCGTCTCAACCCGAACAGCTACAACCTTTGTCTGCACGACGAACTGCTCGTCTATGAAGAGGTGGTGCTCGACATGCGGAAGAGCAACCGTGTCGAGCGGATCCGCATCCCCGAGGACGGGCTGGTGCTGACGCCAAACCAGCTCTATCTCGGACGCACCGTCGAGCGGACGGAAACCCACAACTACGTGCCGATGATCGAAGGCCGCAGCTCGATCGGCCGGCTCGGCCTTTTTGTGCATGTGACCGCCGGCTTTGGCGACGTCGGCTTCTGCGGTTTCTGGACGCTCGAAATGTTCGCGGTGCAGCCGGTGAAGATCTATCCGGGCGTGCCGATCTGCCAGATATTCTTCCACGAGATCGCCGGCGACATCACCGAATACTCGAGCGAGAAATACCAGCACAATCGCGACATTCAGCCGAGCATGCTGTTCCGTGAATTGGGCCCTGCATCGGACAGTGGCCAGCAGTTGCACCTGGAATTTGCGAATGACCGGCATGGTGCCGCGGCTCCCGTAGCGGGCCGCGCGAGCAGGGGGATATCGCCGGCGGCCGTCGCGGCGCCGGTGATCCAAGGCGCGGTGGGGTAATCCGGCGATGATCCAAAAACTACTCGCCTGGTCGGCCCTGGGGCTGGCCCTGTTGTTCGTGGTGCTTTCGCTCGCGATCATGTTCGCGGGCGGATCGCTCGGTGCGTCGGCCTTCTCGATCGTCGCGCCCATCGCCATTGGCTCGCTGGCGCTTGCGATCCTGCTGGCCGTGGGCTGTCTGGTGATGGCGCTGGTCCAATGATGGCTGGCTCAATCAAGACGGCTGTGCGATAATCCGACCGCCAGGCGAGTGAAACGCGTCGCGTTTCAAGCCCGCCAGAGGGCCCATGCCCAGAGCCACGTCAAACGAGGATTGTTTCCGTGCTGAGAACCCAGATGAGAACCCAGACCTGTGGTGGATTGCGACCTGAGAATCTGGGCGAAGCGGTGTCGCTCTGCGGATGGGTCGATCGGGTGCGCGATCACAAGGGGGTGATCTTCATCGACCTTCGCGACCGCTGGGGTCGCACGCAGGTGGTCGCCGGCCCTGCCAGCCCCGAGGGCGTGCTCGCTGCGGCCCGCGCCGTGCGGCCGGAGTGGGTGATCCGAGTGCACGGCACAGTGGGCATGCGGCCGGAGGGCACTGCCAATCCCAAGCTGGCCACCGGTGCTATCGAGGTGGCCTGCGGTGTGCTCAAGGTGCTCAACGAGGCCCAGACGCCGGTCTTCCAGCCCGGGGCGGCCGATCTGCCGGGCGAGGAGGTTCGGCTGACGAACCGCTGGCTCGACCTGAGGCGGACGGCGATGCAAGAGAATCTGTTCCTTCGGAGCCGCATGGTGAAGATCATGCGAGACCACTTCGACAGCCTTGGATTCGTCGACGTGGAGACGCCGGTACTGGGGCGGAGCACGCCTGAAGGGGCGCGGGATTACCTCGTGCCCAGCCGTCTTGATCATGGCTCGTTCTTCGCCCTTCCGCAGTCGCCGCAGCTCTACAAGCAACTCCTGATGATGGCCGGTTTCGACCGTTACGTGCAGGTGGCGCGGTGTTTCCGCGACGAAGATCTGCGGGCCGACCGGCAGCCGGAGTTCACCCAGCTCGACGTGGAGATGTCGTTCGTCGAAGCGGACGATGTGATGGGCGTGATCGAAGGGCTCGTGCAGCGGACGGGCCGCGAGATCCTCGGGCTGGACGTGCCGCTGCCGCTGCCGCGTCTCTCGTGGGACGACGCCATGGAGCGGTTCGGGCACGACGCGCCCGATCTTCGTTACGGCCTCGAGATCGTCGACCTGACGAGCATCGCGGGCGAGAGCGACTTCCGTGTTTTCCGGGCGGCCGTGGAGGCGGGCGGCCGGGTCCGTGGCATCCGCGTGCCGGGGGTTGCGGAGCGGTTCTCACGGAAAGACCTCGACACCCTTACGGCCGTGGCGATGGAGGGCGGGGCCAAGGGACTCGTCTGGCTGAAGGTTGAGGCGTCGGGCGCGTGGGCCGGGCCGGTGGCAAAGAATCTGGTCGGGCCGGTGGGCGACGCGCTTCAGAAAAAGCTGGCGGTGGAACCGGGCGATCTTGTGCTGATCGTGGCCGACTCCTTCGACGTCACCTGCAAGGCGTTGCACATGCTGCGGAAGCGGCTGGGTGCGGAACTGAAGCTCTATGATCCCGACGCAATGCACTTTTCATGGGTGGTCGATTTCCCGATGTTCGCCCGCGATGCCGAGAGCGGCGGCTGGGCATCGATGCATCATCCCTTCACGGCTCCGCGGCCTGCCGATCTCGAACTGCTCGAGAGCGATCCGGCGGCCTGTCGGGCGGTGGCGTATGATCTCGTGATCAACGGCTCCGAGGCGGGGGGCGGCACGATCCGCATTCATGACGGTGGCACGCAAGAGAAGGTGTTCAACCTGCTCGGCATCTCGCCGGAGCTGGCCCGCGAACGGTTTGGGTTCCTGCTCGACGCGTTGCGGAGCGGAGCGCCGCCGCACGGTGGCATTGCGCTCGGGATCGACCGCTGGGTGATGCTGTTTGCGAAGCTCGATTCGATCCGCGACGTGATCGCCTTCCCGAAGACGCAGAAGGCAAGCGACCTGATGACGGGCGCCCCCGGCGGGGTGGATACGAAGCAGTTGGTGGAGCTGGGAATTCGGGTGGTCGTGCCGCCGAAGCCCGAGCCGGCTCCTGCAGGAGGCAAGGAATAAGAAACGGCCGTCAGGCGTTCGGGCGACTAGCTCAATTGGTCAGAGCACCTCGTTTACACCGAGGGGGTTGGGGGTTCGAGTCCCTCGTCGCCCACTTAAAATGGTGCCAGCTACCAAATCTGGGTAAGGAGCCAGCTTCGCCAATCAGTTTCGACGGCTTGCAGAGATCCAAAGCAGACAGCAGGGAACCACGGCGCTCTTGCGGGTGGGGATGACGACGCTGATGAACTACAAGTCGGCTGCTCGAACTGTATCCACAACTATCCGACCTATCTGGAGTGGCAGGAGCTGGAGTGGCAGGAGCTGGAGTGGCAGGAGCTGGAGTGGCAGGAGCGGTTTCGAGACAAAGACGTTGTGATTCTTGGCATCCACAGCGGCAGCCGCGTTTTCCGGTCAATTCAAGAATTGTGACCGGTTGTTTGACAATGGGGCAGTGGCGATAGGATTTACGGTTTTGTCGAGGGTTCCAGGCTGCCATTATTCGCGCGATTCGGCCGTAGAGAGTATTGGAAGACAGGCTCATGACCGGGGCAGGCAACGCATTGAAATTCCTTGTGCTTGTGCTCGTCGCATGGGCCTGCCTGCTCGGCGGTGATCCGTCGGCGTGTGCCGCCGCGACGACCTACACATCGCCCTATGCCGGGGGCACGATCAGTCCCGGCGATACGGTCGTGTTGGACGACGGCGCAACGATCACGGGCGCCATCACCAACAACGGCAGGCTTCAGTTCAACCAAACGAGCGGCACACTCACGATGTCGAGTGCTCTCACCGGCAGCGGAACCCTCTCCCTCACCAATGCCGGAACGCTGATGCTGACCGGGACGACCGTCTCCGTAGGAATCGGTCTGGACATGACGACCACGGTTGAATCCGGCAGGCTGTTGATCGGCAATAACGGAGGGCGAACGCTCTATCTGGGCAACACAAATGGTGGTGTCGGCACGCTCTCGATCAACGGCGGCTATGTCGGCAATGGGAGCAGTTACCTGGGCTATGGGGCGGGTGGCCAGGCGTCGGTGACGGTCAGCAGCGGTACCTGGTCGAACGGCAGTTTTACCTATGTCGGCTGGGATGGCTCTGCCACGCTCGACGTGAGTGGTGGCAGCGTTAGCGGGGTGGCTGCCAGCATCGGAAGAAACGTGGGGAGCGTCGGCAGCGTGATCGTGTCGGGTGGCACCATGTCGTATACCTCAAACATCACTGTCGGCGACGGCGGCACCGGCTCGCTCACGATCGGCGACGGGGGGCTTGTGGCCGTCAGGAGCGAACTCAGGAGGGGAGCAAACGGCACGATCAACCTCAACGCCGGCGGCACGCTTCAGATCGGAACGGGCACGAACACAGGCACTCTCCTCGGCGGCACCGGCAGTCTCGCCAACAACGGCACGGTCGTCTTCAATCGTTCCAATGCCTCGACCTACGCGGGGGTTCTCAGCGGGTCGGGGGCGGTCACGAAACTCGGCCTCGGCACCCTCACGCTCTCCGGCAGCAGTTCCTACACCGGCGCGACTGCGGTTGACGGGGGCACGATGCTCGTCAACGGCCAACTTGGCAATACAGCGGTCGCGGTGAACGCCACCGGCATGCTCGGCGGCAGTGGCACGATTCTGGGCGGCGTCACTGTGGCTTTGTCGGGCACGCTCGCACCGGGAAACAGCCCCGGTGTCTTGACGGTGGGATCGCTCGCGCTTTCGGCCGGCTCGCACACGCTCATGGAAATAAGTGGCACTTCGTCGAGTCTCTATGACCAGATCGTTGGCACAGGGCGGGCGGGCTGACGTACGGCGGCAGCTTGAATCTCGTCATGACGGGGAGCTACGCCGACCAGACGACATTTGATCTGTTCAACGGTTTCTCATCGAACACAGGCGATTTCTCGGCAGTCGGATTGAACGCCACAGGCGAATATGCTGGCCTCACGTTCACGGGCGATGGCGGCGTCTGGACATCGACAGAGACTGCGAACGGCCAGCGGCTTGTTTTCTCCACCGGCACAGGCGACTTGGTCGTGGTGCCCGAGCCTTCGGCATATGCCATGGCGCTTGCGGGGCTAGCCTGTGGCGGCTGGCAGATGTTCCGGCGTCGTCGGCTACGGCAGTCGCCCCCTCTGACTGCCTGAACGAGCGATCTCCTTTGACGATTCACAACCGGGCTGGGCATCGCAAGGTGCCCGCCCATTTTCATTTCGTGCCCGCAAAACACGCTGTCCAATTCACCACCAACGCCGTTTGCGATACGTTCCGGGGCGTGAGTGGTAGCGAGGCCAATGCGCAGGGAGGTTGAGATGCCAGAGCGAAAGGTCGCCGTCGTGACAGGGTCTGCCACGGGCGTGGGAGCCGCCACGGTCCTGGGCCTGGCACGCCGCGGGTACGACGTCGTCATCAACTACACGAAGAGCGAGGCGGAAGCCGCGGCATCGGCCGCAGCCTGCGCCGAGGCTGGTGCCGACACGCTGCTGGTGCGGGCCGACGTCGCCGACGACGCTGCCTGCCGCAGGATGGTCGGCGCCGCAGTCGATCGCTGGGGACGCATCGACGCGCTCGTGAATAACGCGGGCCGCACGTCGGTTGCCAGCATGGCGGGCTGGGAAGGGTTCGATGCGCAGGTCTTCCATGACATCTACGCCGTGAATCTGATCGGGCCCTTCCAGATGATCCGCGCCTGTGCGCCGGAGCTGACGAAGGCCAAGGGGGCGATCGTGAACGTCTCGTCGATGGCAGGCGCGCTCGGGATCGGCACCTCGGCCCCCTACATCGCCTCCAAAGGAGCGCTCAACGCCCTGACCCTAAACATGGCGAGGATGCTTGCACCGTATGTGCGGGTGAATGCCGTGTGCCCGGGTCTGATTCTCAGCCGTTGGTTTGCGAGTGGAGCCGGCGAGGGCGGCATGGAGCTGCTGAAGAGCCAATACGAACGGGCCGTTCCGCTGGAGCGGGCCAGCACTCCGGGGGAGGTTGCCGATGCGGTGATCTGGTTGATCGATGGTGCGGCAACGATGACGGGCGAACTGCTGCTGCTCGATTCTGGCATGCATCTCGGCAAGGGGCTGTCGGGGCCCCGGCCGGCCCCTTGAATCTCATGGATCGCGTTGGCGTTGGATGAATCTCGAGGATACTCTCTCGTTCAGGCGGAATCCTCGAGGACACAACGTGACAATCAGCGTGGCGATCGTCGGTGGCGGGCCCGCTGGCCTGACGCTCGCTGCGGCGCTGGCCCAGCAGGGCGGGTTTGAGATCGCGGTGTTCGAGCGTGCCGACGACCACTCGAGCGCCGAAACCTACAACCCCGACCGCAGCTACACGATCGACATCACGGGCCACGGTCTGCGTGCGGCTCGCTTCATCGGCATCACCGACCGTTTCGATGCCGGGCTCATTCACTTCAAGGGGCTGAGAATCGCCCCCCATCCTTGGCTCCATCGGCTCGGGTTTGGCTTCGCAGAGGAGCCCTATCACGGCAGGGGCTGGACGGGGAGCCGCGGTGACATCTGCCGCTGTCTTCAGGCCCATCTGCTTGAGCGGCATGCAGATTCCGTGGCCCTCCACTTCGGGGCGGAGGCAGTTCTCGTCGATGCCGGGCAGCCACAGCTCCGCATCGCGTCGCGGGACGACGTGGCCGGCGAGCTGCGACGGTTCGATCTGGTCGTGGGCTGCGACGGCGGCGGCAGCGGAGTGCGGGGGACCATCGCCGAGCAGACCAGCGGGTTTGCAGTCGAGGGAGCCGATCTGGGCAACCACTCCCTGATGCTGCATCTGGACAAGCATCTCGACGAACTGGACTCGCACTACCTCTATGTCCTTGCGGTCGAACCCGTAACGGCTGTGGCCGGGGCGATCAACGGCCCCGGGGGCCCGGCGGATCCGCGCTGGTTCTGCCAGATCGGGTTCAGCGGCATGAGGCGATTCGACTCCGCCGCCGATGCCGGTCGTTTTCTCGACAGGGCCCATCCACTGCTGCGGCATTTCGCCTCCGATACAAAAGTGGAGGAGTTTAGCCATCGGCACTGTCTGCCGACCGGCAAGACCAAGCGGTGCTCGTCTCTCGTGGCCGGGCGGGTGGCGCTTCTGGGCGATGCTGGCGCTCCGGTGCCTCCCGTGGGGCAGGGGGTGAATGCGGCCATGGAGGGCGCGACGGTGCTCGCTCAGTGTCTGCACGAGCATCGCGATTCGCTGGATGCTGCGTTGGCGGCCTACGCGGCCACGTGGGGCCGGGAAACCGATGCGCTGCGGCGGATTGCGATGACGGTCGACCTCTCACAAACCATGACACCATTCCGGATCCTGATGGCCTCGTTCCTGGGCTACTCCTGCTTGAGGCTCGCCAAGCGCGAGGATCTCAGTTACGCCGAGGCCTGGGAGACTTTCCGCCGCGGCGAAGACCGCATCAGGTGCACGCCCCTGGGGCTCATGCTGCCTCGCCAGCGAGGCTGATCGTGTGAAAAAGGTGCCATCCACGAAATCTGGGTGCTGGCTTGCGGATCTGGTCCCGCCGCCGAAGAGCCAGCTGGCGGGAGAATCCGCCAGAGCGCCGCGAGAGACCGGGCACCCTATTTGCCGGAAAGTGCGATCAGCGTTTCGCCGGGGGTGCCTTGAGGTAGGCCACAATACAGCATGCGATTTCGTGTACCAGCGCCGGGATGGTCATCGGCGTGCCGCTGACTTCCTGGTCGTCGAACATCATCTGCTGGGCTAAAGCCGCATACACCATCCGCCAGGCCACGTCGGTCGCGGTCTCCGGGTGGGCATGGGCGATCTCCTCGCGGTGGCTCAGCACGAGCGTGTTAAAAATGCTGGCGAACACGGCATTCGCCCGGATGCCCTGGGCCCGCAGGTTTGGGTCGGCCGAACGGTGGAGAACGAAGAAGCGGGCCGAATTGCGGTATTCCTGCGTGGCAGTGAAGACGTGCGAGAGGAACACCTCGATTGCGCCTGCCATGGTTTTTTCGTTGCCGGCTGCTGCGACCGCCACGTGCGCCGCGCCTCCGAGCCGTAAGAGAAACCGCTCGTGCATTGCTTTCAGGAGGCCGTCGCGGTCGCCGAAGCGGCCGTAGAAGTTCCCCACCGAAGTTTTCGCACGCGTTATGACCGCTTCCACAGTGAGGGAGTTATCCCCGCCCTCTGCGAAAATGGCCTCGGCGGCGTCAAGCATTCTGGCCATCGAAAGAATGCTACGGGCTTGCTGCGGTTTACGGCCCATGGTCATACACAATGCGTTATCTGGGTAAGGTTCCTGCCCCGCGCCCTAGGGTGGGAACGGTATCGGAAACGGTAGCAGGACGGGCAATCAACCCCAAGACCTGATCGTGATCATTCTTATTGGACGGGAAAGAGGGGATAGATGCATGTGTGCCGGCCAACGAGTGCCTGTGATCGACATCCTCATGCCCTTCAAAGCCGTGATTTCCTGGTATTTTAAGGCTGTTTGACCATTTATTTGACCCGGTTTGGGCCAGATGTTTAAAAGCGAGCCTTTATTCCGACAACGCCCTCCATCGCATCTCGAGAGCCACGATCATGATTCGCATCTCGCTCAAGCCGCTTTCCCGTTGGCTGGCTGCATTGGCCTGAATGCTGGCAACCCCATCGGCGGCGGATGCGTCAACCCTGACGTACAGGGCGTTTCCTGTATGGATTACCGAGCTTGAGTGCCCGGGGTAGGATTCGATTTTTTCGGTTCCCTCGAGGGCGACGGCTCAGACCTTAACATTGCTTTGGGTCTGTTTGGTTCTGGACTCTACACCGATCTACAGTCGCCTTTCTCCGGTTCCGGCGATCAATTGAGCGGCAGTGGTTTCAACACGAATGCTGGGCTCTTCGTCGTGAGTGATTCCACAGATCAGCCCACGGTCACGTTCACAAGCGGGCTGGGCATCGCAAGGTGCACGGCACGGGCTTGGAAAAGTCCTTGGCTGGTGACGCTATTGGAGGCCTACGGCG